>R22__coassemble_18281_pt1 | contig 1796 bp, 1 predicted proteins | sample R22__metabat2_low_PE_020 | metagenome-assembled genome bin R22 | reverse complement strand
GTGATGTAGTGGACACCATGGGAGCAGGCGACAGCTTTATCACCGGCTTTTTGATGGCATGGCTGAAAGGGAAGGACATCCCTGTCTGCATGACAGACGGTGCAGAAAATGCCGCCGTCACGCTGAGCTATAACGGTGCATGGTAACGGCATGAAAAAAGACTTGTTGGCAGACCTCCGGGCCGGAAAAGAACTGTCACGCCGTCAGCAGCTTTCGCTGACGGCGCGATTGAGCTTGCCTCCGGTTCTGGCGCAGCTATCCTCGGTGGTTATGCAGTATATTGATGCGGCTATGGTAGGACGTTTGGGAGCCGGAGATGCAGCATCTGTCGGTTTAGTGTCCTCCACTTCATGGCTCTTTCTGGGGTTGACAGAGGCGATCAATGTCGGCTTTACCGTGCTGATTGCACAGAATATCGGAGCCGGAGAGGAAGAAAAAGCCCGTCGAATGATGAAACAGGGATTGTGGACAGCTCTCATATGGAGCAGTCTTCTGGCAGCGGTCGGCGCGGCAATTACCACGCCCCTTCCTCACTGGCTTGGGGCAGAGGAAGCTCTCTGCCCGGCGGCAAGCCGCTACTTCCTAATTTACGCCCTGTCAGTTCCCGTCATTCAGATCAGCTCCATGGCGGCGGGAATGCTGCAAGCTTCGGGAAATATGCGGACGCCCGGCATCAGTATGGTGGTCATGTGTGCTTTGGACGTAGTGTTTAACGCCATATTGATCTTTCCGCCCCATGACTTCCACGGATTACCGCTATTCGGTTTTGGCTGGGGCGTCACCGGTGCGGCTCTGGGAACACTGTTGGCGCGATTGGCGGTTGGTATCTTTCTTCTGTTCTGCCTGCTGCGGCGCAGCCCCATTCTGCATCTGCGAAAGGGCGAGAGATCCCGTTATTCGCCGCATCTTTCCCGGCAGAGTGGGAAAATTGCCCTGCCGGTAGCCTTGGAACGTGTCATCATGTGCATGGCGCAAATTGTGTCCACCGCCATCGTGGCACCCTTGGGTACGGTGGCGATCGCCGCGCACTCCTTTGCCATTACTGCAGAGAGCCTATGCTATATGCCGGGCTACGGTATCCAAGCCGCAGCCACCACTGTGGTGGGGCAGAGCTTCGGCGCGAAACGAGGGGACATGGCTTATCGTCTGGGGTGGCTTGCCGTGCTGTTGGGGATGCTGGTGATGGCCGGTACGGGAGTTTTTCTCTATGTCGCCGCACCGTGGATGCTGGGCATTTTATCACCGGATAAAGAAGTGGTGGCATTGGGCGCGGAAATGCTGCGTATTGAAGCCTTTGCTGAACCGTTTTTCGCGGCATCTATCGTGGTATTCGGCGTATTTCAAGGCATGGGACATACACTGATCCCAACTGTATTGAACTTCGCCAGTATGTGGGGTATCCGTATCCCGTTATCCGTTCTTCTGGTTCGGAAATTTGCCCTGAAGGGTGTGTGGCTCGGGATGTGCATAGAGCTGATCGCAAGAGGCTGCATTTTTTTGCTCTATATGTGCTGCCGCAGGAGAAAAGAAGATGGATCCCGTTGAAGTGCAAGTTGCCATTGTCAAAGCACTGCTGGGTTAAAGCAATGTGAGGAACAAAGCCCCCCACCCAGCGCGTAACCAAAAAAAGGAGGAAATGTCCAAAAGGCCATTTCCTCCTTCCTCATTTGCCCTGTATTCTCTCTTCCACTCTCTCCACCGCCCGTATGTACCTTTCTTCAGGTATCAATGTTGTCAACAGCGGGTCGCCCTCGCGGATGCGCATAGTGCGGCGGATCTCCTTGGGAATGACCACC
>R22__coassemble_13542_pt1 | contig 2180 bp, 1 predicted proteins | sample R22__metabat2_low_PE_020 | metagenome-assembled genome bin R22 | reverse complement strand
CGGCATCATCCCCTCCCGCAGCGCCGCCAAGAAGGATCCCGTGGTGGCTCTGCGCACCGAATAAATCCTTTCAAAAATTTGCATCTGCCGCAGAATTATCAATTCTGCGGCAGATGCTATCTTGTCAAACGCGCGAAAAGGGTCTATAATGTGCAGAAGCTGTTTTATGAATCTTGAAAAGCTGCCTCCCCATCGGAGCATTTTTACCATCCGGGAAGGCAAAATCTTATACACATCGGTTTTCGGTATACCGGGAGGCTAATCGTATCATGTTAAAACGTGTAATCAGTTTTTTGCTCGCTCTGGTTTTGTGTCTGGGGCTGACTTCCTTTGCCTGGGCGGAAGGCGATCCTGAAAATTGTCCTGACGAGCAACACCAGTGGGGTACTGGCACAATCACTCCGGCTGCGACATGCAAGGCAAAAGGTATCAGAACATACACCTGTGCCAGTTGCGGCAAAACAAAAACTGAGGACATTGAAATTGATTCCAACGCACATAGTTGGGACAACGGCAAAGTTACCACTGCCGCCACCTGCAAGGATCCCGGTGTAAAAACCTATACCTGTTCTGCCTGCAATGAAACGAAAACAGAATCCATTCCCAAGCTGACCACCCACACTTGGGATACATGGTCTTCTGATGCTGACAAGCACAGCCGCAACTGCACCGTCTGCGGGACTCCGGAATCTGCCGCCCACACATGGGGCGCATGGACTTACGATGAGACGCAGCACAGCCGCAAGTGCACCGTCTGCGGTTATTCCTCCGCGAAGGAGAACCACAAGTTCACCACTGACAAGTGGGAAAAGGATACAAGCAGTCATTGGCAGATCTGCACGGTGTGCGGAGGCAAGGGAAAAGTCGAAGCTCACAAGTGGGATTCCGGCAAGGTGACCACCGCCGCAACCTGCGTAAAAAAGGGTGTTAAGACCTACACCTGCACGGTCTGCAAAACCACCAAGACCGAGTCTTTAGGATACGGCAGCCACATCTGGGGCGATGGCTCAGTGGAAAAAGATGCCACCATTACCGAGCCCGGCACACTGGTGCGCAAGTGCGATGTCTGCGGTAAAGTCCGCAGCGAGGTGATCTCCCGTCTGGGTCTGCGTATGACCCCGGAGGAACTGACCGCCGTGGTGGCCGAGGAGAACAATGTTCTCCGTATCCGTCTGGATGATGAGCTTTATGTGATTATGCAGGGTGTCTTCACCCCGGAGGAGACGGAATGTCTTCAGGACGGCTGGCCTGCGGAGATCACACTGAAGGCCGTGGATGTCACCATGGATGTTCCGGATCAGACGTTGGATGAACTGATGGAGCGAAGGGATAACCTCCTATCCTGTTTCCATCTGCAGCTGAGCAAGAGTGTGCATACAAGTGCCGATGAGGTTTCGGAGACGGAATCTCTGTCCACCCCCGCCAATCCTCTGATTATGGCCCTGGACTTCCCTGAGACCATGCCCCAACCGGACGGCAAAAAGGAACGGCACTACTTTCTTTACTCTCTGGAAGGCGATTCCACGGAAAAAGTGGCCTTTCAGCTGAAGGAGGACGGCTCCGGCATCCGTTTCCAGACCGATAAAATGGACGGCACGTTCATCCTTCTGTTCCGTGATGGCAATGGCGGTAGCTTCAATCCGATGGTCTTGGTATTCGGACTTGTAGGATTGACCGCCTTGGGTGGTATCGGCTTCCTGGTGAAAAAAGTATTCTTTACCTACGAGGAAGAATAGTTCTTTGATTTGGTATACTGGCGAGGCCTTCGGATTTTTCCGAAGGCCTTTTGCTATCTCTGTTATCCTTCATATTCCGGAGCTTTGCGAATCACCCGTACACCCGCCACATCATGAATGTGGGCATAGATGTTATGAATGGTCGCCTCGTGGACGCGGCGGCGCAATTCTTCAGCGATGTTCTCTGGGGACTTGATATGATGCTCAATGTGATGGAAAAGCAATTTGAGAATCTGCTTCCCTTTTGCTCAGAAAAATTATTGCTGTTTTAAGATTTTTTCTTGACATTCAGCAGATTTTTGCTATAATAGTCCGTGCTGTTGCAGAAAACTGCATACGAATTATGACACGCAGTGGTATCGAAGTGGTCATAACGAGCACGACTGGAAATCGTGTTGCCGTCAAAAGCGGCACGAGGGTTCAAATCCCTCCCACTGCGCCAAA
>R22__coassemble_8324_pt1 | contig 3044 bp, 4 predicted proteins | sample R22__metabat2_low_PE_020 | metagenome-assembled genome bin R22 | reverse complement strand
CTGTATGCTCCTGGTGGGCTATGACGCCGAAAGGCTCTGGTTCCTTGACCCATGGAAAAACCACGGTTTGATCTCCCATGACCGAGCTCTCGCGGAATTGCGCCATTCCCAGCAATATGCCATGGCTGTTACTGCCATACCGAAGAAAGGATACTGATATGAAATTAGATTTCTCTTCTATCCCCGAAACCGTCGTCCCCCACTTCAAAGGCGGCGATGGCGCAGCTCACGTCCGCAAATTTGTTGATGAGCGCATGGGCAATGTTGTCCAGCTCACCCTGCCGGTTGGCTCCTCCATTGGTTTACATAAACATGAAGGCAACTGTGAGATCATCTACGTAGTCTCCGGCCAGGGCGTCTGCACCGACGACGGAGAGGAGTACCCCATCTTCCCCGGCACCCGCCACTACTGCCCCGAGGGTCACACCCACGGCATCCGCAACACCGGCGCCGAGCCGCTGGTGCTGTTCGGCGTATTGCCCAATGTGAAGTAAATCACTGTATCATTCCGCAAAAACAGGCACCCTCCCGGGTGCCTGTTTCGCGTTATTTCAGATATTCCAGTGCGACCTGCATCTCCGCATTGTCCGCCGTGAGCCAGCTTCCCTCCATGGTCACGGAGGTGATGCTGTCGATGTCCACCAGCCGGTTGAACACATAACACACCGCCGGGAGGCCGGAGCCGTCCCCCTGCCAGTAGCTCACCAGATGGTTCATCTGATGGAGCTTTTCGCTCTCCACCACATAGTCGCTGCCGTCGGCAAAGTGCAGCACCAGTTCCCTGACAATCAGTTCATCCGCCACGGGGTTTTCCACCGTGATGCCCAGCGCCGACACCGTCACAGGATTTCCGTCCGCCGAAAGCCTTACCGCCGGCGCATAGGACAGGGGCTGAAGCTCCATCACCTGCCAAGGGGTCTTTGCCCCGATCTCATTGAGGGACACGTAGACCGGCGCACCGCTCTGATAGGGTTGGAAGCTGCCGAAATATACCACCAACTGCAGGCAGGTGTCGGTGCTCTCGGCGGCGTTGAGATAGACCTCCGTGTCCATGTGGTTTTTCCGTTCGGCCTCCTGCCACAGCACCAAGCCCACCGGCAGGCTCACCTGGCCGTAGCCTCCATCCTGATAGGCGATGCCGTTGGGATTTTCCAGCCTGCAGGTCAGGACGCCCATGCCCTGTTCATCCATCAGGAAGGAACCCAGCGTCAGCGTGTAGTCCCCGGCTGTCATAGTCCCCTCCACATCGTAGAGATGGTCTCCCACCAGACGCGCCACCGTGTCGGCGTCGGTATTCTCACGCACCATATCCGGCAGGTCGATCCGGTTGTCGTTGCTGTCGTAGATCACCGGCTTCCGGGTGGAAATATCACCCTTGCCAAAGGCGGAGACCACGTTTCCGTTGACCCCATCAGCCCGGCGCAGCGTCCCGCCCATGATCTTGGCCGCGGCAAAGGCCGCGGACAGGGTCAGCGCCGCGGCCAGGGCGATCACCGCCCCCCTGGTCAGACGCCGCCCACTGTGTTTTTTCTGTTGCATCTTCTTCTGTACCTCCGTCAGTGTGTCCGGAGATGCGTGCAGGGGAGAAAATGCTCTTTCAAATGCTTCCTTATTTGCCATCTTGCAGCACCTCCGTGAGTTGATCTTTGAGCTTTGCTTTGGCGCGGAAAAGCCGGGTGCGGACGGTCTGCTCCGGCAGGGATAAAATTCCTGCGATCTCTTTCTGGGAGTACCCCTCGTAGTAGTACAGCAGCACGGGCAGCCGATAGATCTTGTCCAGCGCCATCACCGCCTCGAACAGCTCCCGACTCTCCGGGGCAGGGAAGATGAGGCTGTTTTCATAGTCGGCGATGTCCTCGGCTCTGTGCCACGGTGCGCGGAATACATTCTTGCAGCGGTTGACGGTGACCCGAAGCAGCCAGTTCTTCAGATGCGCCTCGTCCGTGAAGGGCTTCTCCCACCGGTAAAGCCGGAGCAGCACATCCTGTGTCACATCGTCCGCGTCTGCCTGACTGCGCAAATAGCTGTACGCCAGCCGGAATACCGTATCCATGTACTTTTCCGCCACAGCAGTAAACTGTTGTTCTGTCATTTCTGATGTCTCCTTACGGATCGAAAAGCTTTTCATTGATATTACACCCCAGCCCCGCCAAATGTTTCAAGGCTTATGAAAAAAGAGAGCTAAAAAGCTCTCTTTATCTCTCTCTTTTCCGAGCACGCTTTTCTCTTTTTCTCTGTCGCCGTTCGATTCCCTGCGTCAAAGCGACAAAAACTGATAGACGGTAAAGACAAATGCTCCACCAAAATAAAGCAAGACAGGCACGAACAAAATAGACTGCACCATGCGCCCGGGGCTTTTCCGCCTGTAAAGCACCAACCATGTGCCATGGCGAACGGTCAGCTCCCGGATATATTGGGCGCAGTCAAGAACTGTCACCAAAAGCATCAGCGCTGCATAAGCAAAAAACGCGACCCGGCTCCCATAGCCCAAAAACAGGTACAGCACCGCGACAACTGCATACAAAATGGTGGCAATTTGATTGCCCCAATAAAGAAATGAAAAACCGAACTCCCGGTGGAATGACTCCAGCCACCAAAAATTTCTCTTGCCCTTTTTCATCTTCTTCATCCGGGAATTGCTCAGATGATGCTCGCACTGCAAAGTGTCCAGCAAGCCTATCCGAAAGGGCAGATAAAAGAATAACGGCGTCGTCAGTATAAAGATAAGGCAGAGGATGTAATACTTCACCATAAATTGCCACTCCTTTTCCGTCGGCGTTTTTCCCTCTTTCTTCTGCGCCGCTCCATCTTGCGTTTTTCCTCCCGCTGCGCATTCTCATGGAATTGGGCAAAAGGTAAATTTTTCGGCTGCGGCAGCCACTCGCCCAATGCACCACTCAAGTGCACTGAAAGTGGAAACTTGATAAAATCATTTTGGTTCCGGAGCTGGCTGATGTTCTTCCCCTCCGGAAAGGGCTGTGTGGCAAACCACGCCCACTGTGTACCGGTGGATACCCATTTTCCCTTCCCTTTCTCTATCATAG
>R22__coassemble_6808_pt1 | contig 3552 bp, 3 predicted proteins | sample R22__metabat2_low_PE_020 | metagenome-assembled genome bin R22 | reverse complement strand
TAGTACGACACTCCTTTCAAAAAGGATATAGTTTACATAATATTAAGATGCGCTTTTCTCATCGCGGAGGGTTTTCAGCTCATCGCGCAGTTTAATGGCGGACTCAAAATCCTCCTGTTCGATGGCAAATTTCAGCTGATTCTCCAGGGCGTTGCGATGGCGCTGCTTCTGCAGCTCCTGACACTCGGCATCGCTGAGCAGTGCGGCCTTTTTCTCTTCCGAAACAGGCTCTTTTTCCTCCACGGGGGCGGGGAACTCCGTCAGCAGACGGCTTTCCATCAGATCGTCCAGCAGGGCGAAGGGACGGGTGAAAAAGTCATCCCCAAAGAAGCTCATGGGACGAAAGCTCCTGCGGAAACTCTGGGTATAGCCCAGGGCTTCGGCGCAATCAGGGCACAGGTGCACTTCGGAAACCTTGCCGTTTACATTACTTCTGCAATAGAAAGTAGCTTCATTCTTGCCACAATGTTCACATTTCATAATGATTACCTCCTAAAATATTTTGACATGATTAAACAAATTGTATCAGTACCTGCTTGAAGATGTCCGCCCGCAGAGCGCCGCGCTGTTCCTGAGGAACGCATCGAAGCGCCTTGTCGCTGACGGCGGCTATCAACGAGCGCCCCACCTCTAAAGAGATGGCCGCAGAATCCACCAGATTCTGGGTGATGGCTCGTGCGCTCTGCACGTCCAGCGTATCTCCGATGGAGTTGATCAGATGCATCAACAGCGTCTGCCGATCCACTTGCACCCGGGTGATGCGGATATAACCGCCGCCGCCCCGACGGGATTCGACGATATAGCCGTGCTCCGGGGAAAAACGAGTTGACATAACATAATTGATCTGGCTGGGCACACAGTTGAAACGCTGCGCCAGATCGCTGCGCTGCAGCTCCAGTGCGCCGCCCGATTCCTCCAGCGCTTCCTGAATGAATCCTGCGATGATATCGGTAATACCCATGTTTTCACTCCTCCTTTGTCAAAATCAATTTGACTTTGACTTTCTTTGACATTGCACATATCATAGCACGGTCACGGCAAAAGTCAATAGGTGAATTTTGACTTTCTTTGACCAAATGGTAAACAATCTGTGAACGAAATGCCGCCTGAAAAAATGATTGTACTACGGAACACTTTGCGGTAAACTATAAACTGAGGATTTATCCGAAAAGGAGGATATTGAACAATGAATACCAACTGGAACGACCCGAATTTCCAGGGCTTTGGAGGAGGGCAGAACCCTTTCCGGCGCTCTGATCGTCCCAAACGCCAGCGCAAGCCCATCGGCACTCCCGGTGCTCGCACGGCCATCAACCTGATCGTGACGCTTTTGTTTGGTGCCATTGATTACTACGTGACCCTGCCGGCGCTGAACCCGAAAAACGAAGGCTTTTACGGCTTTTTGATTCTGCTGTGCATCGTGTATATCGTCTGCGCCATGCTGACCTCCGGCTTTCAGGGCACCGGAGCCAAGGGCTACTTCGGCTTCGTGAAGAAGCAGTGCAAGATCCCCGGCATCATCATTGCCGCCTCCGTTGCGGCGATGATCCTGGGCAGCATTGCCGGCTGGGCCATCTTCCGCAGCAGCGCCTATCGGGATCTGCTGAAGGTGGAAACCGGCGACTTCGCCGCTGAGGTGGAGGAGATCGGCTTCTCCCAGATCCCCATGCTGGACCGCTACAGCGCCCCCAAGCTGGGCAACCGCAAGCTGGGCGAACTGGCGGACATGGTATCCCAGTTTGAGGTGGATGACGACTACACTCAGATCAACTATAACGGCCGCCCTGTCCGTGTCACCGGCCTTCATTACGGCGACTGGATCAAGTGGCTCAACAACCGCGCAAACGGTCTGCCCGCCTACCTTGTCATCGACATGGTGACCCAGAATGTGGACGTGGTGCGGCTTAGCGAGGGCATCCGCTACACCACCGCCGAGCATTTCAGCCGCAATCTCAACCGCTATCTCCGCTTCCGCTATCCCACCTATATGTTTGACACGCCCGCCTTTGAGATCGACGAGCAGGGCAACCCTTATTGGGTCTGCCCCCGGATCGACAAGACCATCGGCCTTTTCGGCGGTGAGGATATCGTGGGCGCCGTGCTGGTGAACGCCGTCACCGGCGAGCACACCTATTACCCGGTGGCCGATGTGCCCTCCTGGGTGGATCACGTGTACACCGCGGAGCTCATCATCCAGCAGTATGACTATCATGGCCGGTTCATCAACGGCTTTTTCAACTCCATCTTCGGTCAGCGCAATGTCACCGCCACCACCGACGGCTATAACTATCTGGCCATCGGGGATGATGTGTATATGTACACCGGCATCACCTCCGTGGTGTCGGACGAGTCCAACATCGGCTTCATCCTGTCCAACCAGCGCACCAAGGAGACGCGGTTCTATACCTGCGCCGGTGCTGAGGAGTATTCCGCCATGGACAGCGCCGAGGGTCAGGTGCAGCAGATGCACTATGTGGCCACATTCCCGCTGTTGCTGAACATCTCCGACCAGCCCACCTACTTCATGGCGCTCAAGGACGATGCGGGCCTGGTGAAGATGTACGCCATGGTGAACGTCAGCCAGTATCAGATCGTGGCCACCGGCGCCACGGTGTCCGAATGTGAGAGCAACTATCGCCGTATGCTGGCCAACAACCACCTCATCGGTGAGGAGGACAGCGTCATCGTGACGCCTGAGCAGCAGACCGTGGAGGGCCTTATCACCGACCTCCGCAGCGCGGTGATCGACGGCACTACCTACTACTATGCGGCGCTGGACGGCGGTGACTATTACCGGATCTCTGCCGCCGAGGTGGAGGGCGCTGTGCTGCTGAATGTGGGCGACCGTGTAAGCTTCGGCTACGAGGCCATCGAGGGACAGAGCCTGTACGCAGGCCGCGTGCTGACTGTGACAGCATCACAGACCGTGGCGGATGCCGCTGTGACAGAGGAAGCGGCTCCCGCTGCGTGAGAGAACACAGACGCGGAGTCAAACCCCGGAGAGCATTTAACAAATCAGAAACCCCGCGGAAAAGGAATTTCCTTTTCCGCGGGGTTTGCTGTTAGACGAAACGGGATTTATCATATTCTAAAGGTGTATATTTAATAAAAACTACACATCAATATATTGCTTAAATAATTGCATTGTCTCAGGGAGGCAAATTACTTTGAAAAGATATTTTTTGCCGTTTTTGAAAACAATATAGTATATCGCTCCAAAAGTCATGGCAGGTCCCCTTACATGGTACCCTGAAACTATTTCCGCAGAAGTAATATCCGAAAAGGAGAATGTTTTTTCTTTCTTTGTTCCGAAATAGTAATCAACAACAAGAATGTTATCACCGATTATTTCTATGTAAGCTTTCTCTAAATCCTTGCCCAAAACGAATGTAAGAACTGAAAAAAGGATAGGCGTGGCAATAGCAAGTAAGCCGGCAACTGTATCTTTGCCATAATAAATAAAGACAAATGCACTCAGTCCAAACATACTATAAATCTAGCTAATGTTTGTCAACAGCTTTTTTAAGCTAACCGAAATGGAAAAAGGGTATA
>R22__coassemble_6336_pt1 | contig 3756 bp, 3 predicted proteins | sample R22__metabat2_low_PE_020 | metagenome-assembled genome bin R22 | reverse complement strand
TTGGAAAGACTAACTATTAAAAGTCAAGCCCCAAAACAGGAGAGCTGTGAACTGGCAGGCAGCGAAAAAAGGGTGCAAAAACCCGAGCGTCCGGCAGGGCGCTCTGCAAACGGGTTGTGAAGCGGTTAGGCGACAGACTGAAAAGCCTTGCCGGAGGTCTGTAAAGCGTAGATCAAGCGCACAAGTTTTTTAGCTACGTGAGAGATTGCGACATTGTAATGCTTACCTTCAGCCCGCTTCTTGGCAAGATACGAAGCAAAAGACGGTTCCCAGATACAGACATACTTCGTGGCGTTGAAAAGGGCATAACGCAGATAGCGTGAACCTCGTTTCTCCATATGGGCATAGGCACCGGTCGCATTGAGTTTGCCGGACTGATAGGTAGACGGCGAAAGTCCGGCATAGGCCAAGAGCTTGTCCGGCGAATCGAAACGAGAGAAGTCTCCAATCTCTGCCAGGATCATCGCTCCCATGCGGTAGCTGATGCCGGGAATAGTGAGGATCGGTGGAGCCATCTCGTCAATGATAGCCTTAATGGCAGCCTCAATCTCCTCAATCTCTTTGTCTAACTCACGGATCAGGCGAATGGTGTGCTGGAGTTCGAGAGACTTAGCAGGCATAACAGAAGCAATGGAGCATCTGGCAGCCTCACGGATCTCGATGGCCTTCTCACGGTTATAACGGCCTTTCGATGCATCAGACAGGACGGTCTTAAAGTGAGTAAGATGGGCATCTGCGATTTGCTTAGCGCCGGGAAATTCGCTGAGGATAGCATAAACAGAAGCCATGTGCAGCGTTGGCACAAGCGTTTCCAGTTCCGGGAACAGAATGTTCACCAGCCGAGAAATAGACTGCTTGAGCTTGGCTCTTTCAGAAACTTTTTCAAATCTATATCTTGTGAGTGACTTTAGCTCCTCGTTGTGATATGATGTGTCTGTGTAGGACTTGAGGTCCACATCAGACATGAGCATAGTTGCAATCGTTCGAGCATCGATACGATCTGTTTTCGTCCGGCGTAGACTGGTTGATTTCCGAAACAGGTTTGTAAGAAGTGGATTGATGACATAGGTGTCCAGATCTTTGTCGAGAAGAAATCCAAGAATGTTGTAGCTGTAATGTCCGGTAGCCTCAAGCCCTACTTTTATTTTGTCTGACGGACGGGCGCAAGACTGAATACGCTGCAACAGCGTATGGAAGCCATCTCGATTATTGGCAATGGTAAACACATCGGCGAGAATCTCGCCCTCTGAGCTGAGAATGAAGCAGTCGTGCTTGTCCTTTGCTACATCGATTCCAACGCAAACCATGATGATACCTCCAAAATGATGATTTATGATGCTGCATCCACAGAGCACTTTGCCTTGTAACCTTGTTCCACATAAACCGTCTGGCGGTATCTAACTGATTAACAAAACTGCAAAGGGCTGTGGTCGGAGCCTTTCCAGAACCGTCTGTGCGGTAGGAGCAATAACCAATCCACAGCATCCTTTACAGTGTAGCACATGACCTTGGAGAGGGTCATTAAAAACTACTACTCTATAATACAAGGAAGTAAAAGTATGAAAAGAGTAATCTGTGCGATTCTTGCACTTGTCATGATTGTGAGTCTGTGTTCCTGTGGAAAGAATGCAGGAACGGATGAAGAAGAGATTACGGCGGTTGGAACACTTCCCGTTTCTTTTGACGATCCCGCCGCCCTGTCCGATGCCATGACCCCTGTGGCCTTTACTGCGGACAGTCTCAAGTTTGCCGAGGATGGCACGGCTACCATGGATGTGGACATCTATGTGCAGGTCATGTATGATGCCGTGGATGTTTCCAAACTCAAAGAAGGCATCCGCTTCTTTGACGCAGAAGGCAACGAGATGCAGGTCGAGAGCGTAAAGTTCAAAGACGATACGGTGCTGATCAACGGCGGCTTGGACGATGGAGGCGTGACGCTGATTTCCATCGGTGGCGGTGTTTACATGCAAGCACTGGCCGAGGGCTATGTAGCTGTGTTCAACTGCGGTACTGCCACATATCCTGTGAACGCCGAGTGCGTTCTGATTGACAATGCAGACCCTGAAAATCAGGATGTGACCGTCACTTTGGCGGAGATGGCTGACTATCTGGCTGCAGATACCATCACCTTTAACCCAAACAACACCACTCTCGTCATTGAGGGCGGCGAGATTACCCAGATCGTACGCAATTATCTGCCCTGATGCAAAGCTCCAAAAGGAGCCATTCCTTCCGGAATGGCTCCTTTTTATTAAATAAATCACCGGAATCCCCGGGAAAGCGGGAATCGGGGCTTTACAGAGTGTACGAATTCGGATATAATACTACAGTTACTGAAATTTTCGAGACAAGGAGACAACCGCAATGGCAGTCATTGAATACGATGAGTATAAGCAGAAGCTCCTGACTCTGGAGCCGACCCTGGCAGAGCTGGAGCAGGCGCTGAATATTCCCCGTGCCCGTGAAGAACTGGCAGGCTTACAACGCGAGACCGAGATTGACGGTTTCTGGAACGATATTGAGCGATCTCAGCGTGTTGCCCAGCAGATCAAGCGCCTGGAAAGCAAAATCAAGAAGCACGACCATCTGGTGGCTGACTGGCAGGACACGCTGACCCTCTGCGAGATGGGTCAGGAGGAGGACGATGCCTCTCTACTGGGTGATGTGGTCAATGGCTATGAAACCATTGAAAAGGAAATTTCCGATCGTCGGCTGGCCGCACTGATGTCCGGCGAGTATGACGGCAACAACTGCATTCTGACACTCCATGCCGGTGCCGGCGGCACCGAGGCACAGGACTGGTGCCAGATGCTGTTTCGTATGTATTCCCGTTGGGCGGAGCGCCACGGATTCACCGTGGAGACCCTCAACTATGAAGACGGCGATGAGGCCGGCATCAAGACCGCCACGCTCTCCATCGAGGGTGAGAATGCCTACGGATATCTCAAGAGCGAAAACGGCGTGCACCGTCTGGTGCGCGTCAGTCCCTTTGATGCCAATGCCCGCCGTCAGACCAGCTTTGCCGCTGTGGAGGTCATGCCGGAGCTGCCCGATGACAACGATATCGAGATCCGCCCCGAAGAGATCGAAATGCAGGCATGCCGCTCTTCCGGTGCCGGCGGTCAGCACATCAACAAGACCTCCTCCGCTGTGCGTATCACCCACCTGCCCACCGGCATCGTGGTCTTCTGCCAGACGGAGCGCAGCCAGTTCCAGAACCGCGACAACTGCATGAAGATGCTCAAGGCCAAACTCCTGGAGCTGAAGATTCAGCAGCATGCCGAGAAGATCTCCGACATCAAGGGCGTACAGATGAAGATCGAGTGGGGTAGCCAGATCCGTTCCTACGTGTTCATGCCCTACACCCTGGCCAAGGATACCCGTACCGGCTACGAAATGGGCCAGATCCAGAACGTGATGGACGGCGATATCGACGGATTCATCAATGCCTATCTCACCGGCCTTGCCAATGGCACTCTGGTGACCAAATAATTAAACGGGCGCGTTGCTTTCTGCAACGCGCCCGTTTAATTATTTGATATACTCTGCATGGTCAACGGTCTCCCCACCCTGGCTGACGGAGATCAAATTCATTTTTCCGGCGGTGTGTACGTCGGAAAAATACAAAGATTCAGCCGCCTTGGGCGGCGACACCAGTGACAGAGGTCATCTGGTGCGGGGGATACACAAGGGGGACCTGTCCCCCTTGTGAGTTAGCGGATATAGAGCTCCGGGTCGATGATCTCGCCGTCC
>R22__coassemble_5129_pt1 | contig 4414 bp, 7 predicted proteins | sample R22__metabat2_low_PE_020 | metagenome-assembled genome bin R22 | reverse complement strand
CACCACAATGGTGAAGTTGGTCTTGCCGTTCAGACGCGCCCGGCGAATCTTCTCCGCCACATGGGCCTCAAAATCATGAGGCGTTTCGGGCACCAGCACCGCCGTAGCACCCACGGCCAGACCCACATACAGAGCCAGGTAGCCGGCATGGCGGCCCATCACCTCCACCACACTGCAACGCTCATGGGACTGCATGGTGTCACGGAGTTTGTCAATACATTCCACCGCCGTATTGGCGGCGGTATCAAACCCGATGGTGTAGTCGGTACAGACGATATCGTTGTCAATGGTGCCGGGCACACCTACCACGGAAACGCCGCACTTGCTGATGGCCTGTGCACCGCGGAAAGTTCCGTCACCACCCACGGCCACAATACCATCCAAGCCCAGCAGACGGCAGGTTGCAGCGGCCTTTTTCTGGCCTTCTTCCGTTTTAAATTCCTCACAGCGAGCTGTATAGAGTATCGTACCGCCACGATTGATGATGCGGCTGACAGAGTTGCTGTCCATCTTGATAAAATCGCCGTTCACAAGGCCGGCCCAGCCGCGGCGAATTCCCACCACCTCAATACCGCGTGCCAATGCACTGCGCACCACACTGCGGATTACCGCGTTCATACCGGGAGCATCACCGCCGGATGTCAGAATACCGATACGTTTTACCTTTTTTTCCATAAAACATTCCTCTTCGCTTTCGTAATGAATCATCTTTGTAATTATACCACGCCCCGTGAAACCATGCAAGGCGTATTCCACTGGACAAGTGCGTCCATATGCGATATAGTATTTCTACCATCTATTTCTGCGAAAGGCGGCTTTTCTATGCATCCCGATTTTGCCCAACTCACACCCCAATGGTTCAAACGAGCCTTTGTCTATACCGGCTCCCTGGGGGATTTTCGCTACCGTTATGCCAATGACAAAGATGCCGGATGCATCCATGTGGCAATCTACAGCGTTTTCTGCTACGAAGCAGCCACCGATAAACTGGAGCAGGACTTCCCCTGGGACGACGAGGGTATTTCCTGTCTGCGGAATTGGATGCAATATCATTATGAGGTCTTTTGCAAAAAGCATACCATCGAATGATTTCCCTACAAGAAACCCATTTGTATAATTGCCGACTTTTCCTATAGAAAAGTCGGCAATTTTTATGCTATTTTATTTTCTGTTTGGTTGAAATAGCATAAAAAAGCATGATAAAATTTCTCTTGGAGAATATTAAGATTTTTTCGGTATTCTGTTGACGATTTGCCGATCTCCCATTATTATATATCTGCATAACAGATATGATATATTTGCATAACGCAATTATCCTATCAGATTTTTCGGTTTTACAAGGAAGGGGCAACAATCACCATGTTAATGTGTCTTTTTTTGTTTGCGCTTTGGCTGATTCTCAACGGTCAGGTCACCGTTGAGATTTGTCTGTTCGGCATCGTGGTGGTGCTTGGTGTGTTCCTGTTCTGCGTTAAGGTGATGGGATACAATCCCCGGGGCGAAGGCAGGATGATTCTCCGTCTCGGTGGGTATCTGTACTACACCGCCATTCTGATCTGGGAGATTCTGCTGGCCAACCTTCATGTCATGCGAATCATCATGACACCCAGGCCTCATTATGAGCCCGCCATCGTGCGCATCCGTGTGCCGCTGAAAACGGAACTGTCCCGGGTGTTTCTGGCCAACTCCATCACCCTGACCCCCGGCACCGTCACCATTGATCAACAGGGTGACGATTTTGTGGTGCTTTGTCTGGATAAAACCGGCGGCGATTCTATCGCCGACTGGTCACTGGTAAAGATCCTGCGGAAGCTGGAGGAGACACATGAACATCATTGATACCTGCTACGAATACCTGTTTACAGGCACACTGATCCTGTTGGGAATCGGAATTTTCTTTGCTTTGATCTATATTATCAAGGCTCATCTGACGGTAGACCGCATCATCGGCATCAATCTGATCGGCACCATCGTGGTCATCGCCATCTGCATTCTGGCCTATCTTCTCCACGAACCGTACCTTACGGACGTAGCCATCATTTACGTGGTTTTGTCATTCATCGCCGTGATGATGCTCTGCCGCATCTACATCAACCTTTACCATCGCCGCAGGAAGGAGAATGAAAAATGATCGGACAATGGATCCGTTTCGGTGTGGTGTGTGTCTTCTTTCTGGGCGGCATCTTCACCATGTTTATCTCCATACTGGGGCTTTACCGTTTTGACTTCGCTCTGAACCGTATCCACAGCGCCGCCATGTCTGACACGCTGTCACTTTTGCTTTTTATGGTGGGCATCATGGTGGCGGTAGGCTTCGATGCCGTGGTATGGAAGCTGATTCTGGTACTGCTTTTACAGTGGTGCACCTCGCCCATTTCCAGCCATATGCTGGCCAAGTTCGAATACATGGTGGATGAGACCCTTACCGACCATGTGGAGGTGCTGGACGCGCAATATTATCAGGAGGTAGATGAAATATGACACAGTTCCGTTTGATCCTTCTGGTTTGTCTTGTGATCTGCACCGTGGCAGTGGCCATTGTCCGCAAGCCGCTGACCGCTGTGGTGATCTATCTTGCCTATTCCGTCATCATGTCTGTGGTGTGGCTGCTGCTGGAGGCTCCCGATCTGGCCATCACCGAGGCTGCCGTGGGCGCCGGCATCACCAGTATTCTGCTGTTTCTGACTCTGCGGCGCATCGACCTCATCGATCAGGACGAGTATCACAAGAAAACGGAAGAGGAGGCGCAGAACGATGAAAAGCAATAATTTTCTGCGCCGCTGGTATCGGGGCGAGGCGGATATCACCGAAAAGCTCTCCTCCATCGTCTCTCCCATCTCTCCGGAATATCAGGAGCCTTATCTGCCGCAAAATGACCTGTCCATGCTGGAAAAGCGGGTAGAACAGCGCCGAAAGCTCTATGTCATCGCAGCCGGTGTGCTGTGCGCCGTGTTTGCCGGTCTGATGATCTGCGCCGTGGGCTCTCTGCCGGTGCAGGGCGACCCCGATGCGCCCACCGTCAACGAGGTGGCGCAGCGCTATGTGGAGCAGGGCGCAACCGAGACCGGCGCCGTCAACACCGTGGCGGGCATGATTCTGGACTACCGCGCCTTTGATACGCTGGGCGAAAGCTTCGTGCTGTTCACGGCCATGTGCTGCGTGACCATGCTGATGACCAACATCAACCGCCGGGTCAAGATCTATCCGCTGGAGGTCATCCGTTACCGGGAGGATCCCATCGTCACCACCGTGTGCCGCTTCATCGTGCCCATCATTTTAGTGTTTGGGATGTACATCATCCTCAACGGACACCTCTCACCCGGCGGCGGTTTCTCCGGCGGTGCCATTCTGGCCGCAGGGCTAATCATCTTCGCCATGGTCTGGGGTGAAGTGAATGCCGCACAGCTGATTTCCCGCAAGGTGGTGCGAACCATCACTCTCGTATCCCTCTGCTTCTACGCCCTGTCCAAGACCTATTCTTTCTACACCGGTGCCAACCATCTGCACTCCATCATCTCCCCGGGCACGCCCGGTGCCATCCTCTCCGGCGGTCTGATCCTGCCGTTGAATGTGGCGGTGGGCTTCGTGGTATGCTGCACGATGTACAGCTTTTATATGTATTTCAGAAAGGGGCAACTGTAATGAAAAACCTTCTGTCGAGTCTCATTCTGAATTACGAAGAAGTGGTGTCCGTCATTCTATTCTGCATCGGTCTTTGTATGCTTCTTTTCTCCCGCAACCTGATCAAAAAGGTCATCGGGCTGGACATCATGGACTCGGGTGTGTTCCTGCTTCTGGCTGACCGTGGCTACATTGAAGGTCGCAGCGTACCCATCATCGTAGACGGTGTCACCGATATGGAAAACTACATCAACCCTATCCCTGCGGGTCTTGTGCTGACAGGCATCGTGGTGTCGGTGAGCGTTTCTGCGCTGATGCTGGCGCTGACAGTCCGCCTTTATAAGACTTACCACACATTGGACGTGGACAAGCTGTATCTCATGATGTCCCACCGCATGAAGGGAGGGCGTCTATGAGTTTTGTACAGAATTTTCCCTTTTTCTCCATCATTCTGGGATTGGTATGCGCGGTGGTCTCTTTTGTTCTGCCTCATCGTCTTTGCCGTCCTATCAGCATCGGATTTCTGTCCGCTTCCGTGTGTATGCAATCTGCGGTGCTGTATCTCTGCGCCTCGAACAATCTCTGCTATACCTATATGATGGGTCATTATCCCGCGCCCTGGGGCAATGAGATCATCGCCGGTGTGCTCGAGCCGCTGATGGCGCTGGTATTCTCCGGCGCCATGCTGCTGTCCGTGCTCGGCGGCAGCCATCATGTGGCGCTGGACGTGCGGGAGAACTCCCGCTCTCTCTACTGGGTGATGGTGGATCTGACGGTGGTGTCTTTGGTGGCG
>R22__coassemble_3830_pt1 | contig 5574 bp, 6 predicted proteins | sample R22__metabat2_low_PE_020 | metagenome-assembled genome bin R22 | reverse complement strand
TTGAATTAACACAATATATATATAAGATTTTTTTATTTTTTTTTCAAAAAATTAAAAAAAAATGGGGCCCAACCATGTCCCCCCACTGCTGATGACAAAGTGATGCGGATTTACTCCGCGAAAAACACAGCACGATTTTGGGCGCAACAACGTAAGGCCTGACAACAGACCTGACAGTTATTGGCGCAACAAAACAGCATCATGTGTTCTCCTTTTCTAAGACTGGTGGACATTATAGCGAGGAATGTGACAAAAAGCAAGAGTTTTATTCCATGTCCACGGTAATATTGTCGGTTCCGTGTTGTTCAAATTCCCCCAGATAGGTCTCTACCCGGGCCATGATCTCCTCGTAATTGTCCTTGGTGATGGGAGGGTCGTCCATGTCCCGCAGGGCCAGTTCCTGGGCCAGGATCTCGAAAAATGTGTTATCCTCGTAGGCCATGATGGCTTCGTGGATGCCGCCCTCTGCAAAGGCACGGGAGGGAATGATCTCTCCGTTAAAGAGTTCAGTGAGAGAAACCATGTCCTGCCCCAGACAGTGGGCAAAAACAGCACTTTCCACCTCATCATACTCCCGAATGCGATCGTTGCCGCGGGTGGAGTTCAGGACCCAGTTTCCGATATATACCATATCCAACAGACGCCGGAACTGTTTTTGCGTCAGTTTGACCTCCATAGTACACCTCCAAAAGCAAGAATCGACTTTTCCCGATTATAGCACCGATAATTTAGAAATACTACAGAAAAAAGTGGGTAACACAGGGAATTTTTGACTTGTGCATCATAGATATCCATAGTATACTATATTAGTTCGTAAACTTTTATGTGAGGAGCATTGTATGGACAATCGACCCATTGGAGTGTTCGACTCCGGCCTGGGCGGTCTGACTGCTGTCAAGGAGATCCGCAACATTCTGCCCTCTGAAAACATTATATACTTTGGAGACACGTCCCGTGTACCCTACGGCGGAAGATCCAAGGAAACCATTCTGAAATATGCCCGTCAGGATGTCCGTTTTCTGCGCACTTTCGATGTAAAAGCCATCCTGATCGCCTGCGGCACCATATCTTCCAACGCACTGCCCCAGTTGGTGACGGAAAACGATGTGCCCATGTCCGGCGTGGTGGAGCCTGCCTGCCGCCGAGCCCTGGAACTGACCCGCAATCGTCGCGTGGGTGTGATCGCCACGGCGGCCACCATCCGCAGCGGCGCATACGAGAGCGTGATCCGCGGTCTGGACGATGGCGTGGAGGTACTCTCCTGTGCCTGCCCACTTTTTGTGCCGCTGGTAGAAAACGGCCGCTTTCATACCGGTGACTGTGTCATCGAAACGGTGGCCCGGGAATACCTGCAGGGGCTGAAAGATGCCGGTGTGGATACGCTGATTCTGGGCTGTACCCACTATCCGCTTCTGACAGAGGTGATCGCGGATGTCATGGGCGACGGCGTGCAGCTGATCAATACCGGTGCCGAGGCGGCCCGGGAACTGAAACGTGCGTTGACCGCCGCAAACAGTCTGGCGGAAGGTGAGGGGAGCGCTGTGCTTTATACCAGCGATGCACCGGAGGGCTTTGCCACTTTGGCCAGCCAGTTCCTGGAGAACGATGTAAACGACGTGCGCCACACCGACATAGAAAATTATTAAGAGTTGAGATATACAAAGGAGAAGATCGCCATGAATATGATCCAGGAAGCCAAAAATCAGGTACTGACCCTGACCGTTGGTGCCTATGAGAGCGCTGTAAGAGAAGGCCTTCTGCCTGAGGGCTGCACCGTGACCCCCTCTGTGGAGATCCCCAAGGATACCCGCAATGGTGACTATACCACCACTTTCTGTCTGGTCGCCTCCAAGGCCATGCACAAAAATCCCCGTGAAGTGGCTGCCATTCTGCAGAGCCACATGGCTTTGAAGGGCAGTTACTTTACTTCCGTGGAAATCGCAGGCCCCGGCTTTCTGAATTTCCGCCTGGGCGGCAAGTGGTTTGCCGACACCGTGGCCACCATTGAGAAAGAGGGCGGCAATTTCGGCGCCAATGAGGCCCTCAAAGGCAAAAAGTATATGGTGGAATTTGTCTCCGCCAACCCCACCGGTCCCATGCACATGGGCAATGCCCGCGGCGGTGTGCTGGGTGATACCCTGGCTTCTGTTCTGGGCAAGTGCGGCGCAGACATCTGGCGCGAGTTCTACGTGAACGATGCCGGCAACCAGATCGAGAAGTTTGCCAAGTCCATCGAGGCCCGCTACTTCCAGATCATCCGCGGTGAAGAGGCCGTGGAGTTCCCTGAGGACGGCTATCACGGCGAGGACATCAAGGACTTGGCCAAGGCGTTTTATGACCTCCATGGTGACAGCTACATGGATAAAGACGAGGCCACCCGCCACGCTGATATGGCCCACTTCGGACTGGATTGCAACATCCCCAAGATGAAGACCGATCTTACGCGCTATGGTATCCATTACGATGAGTGGTTCTTCGAAAGCTCCCTCCACGAGTCCGGCTATGTGGCCGACAGTGTGCAGGCACTCACTGACATGGGTTATACCTACGAAAAGGACGGCGCTCTGTGGCTTGCTACGGCCCGCATTCTCTCCGAGAATATGAAAAAGGCCGGCAAGTCCGATGAGGACATCGAAAAGCTGGAGCTGAAGGACGATGTGCTGCGCCGTGCCAACGGCTTTTACACCTACTTTGCCGCTGACATTGCCTATCACCGCAACAAATTTGCAAAGCGCGGCTTTGACAAGGTCATCAATGTCTGGGGTGCCGACCACCACGGTCATGTGGCACGCCTCAAGGGTGCCATGGATGCTCTGGGTCTGGATGGAGAAAACCGCCTGGACATCGTGCTGATGCAGCTGGTAAAGCTGGTGGAGAACGGCGAGGTGGTGCGCATGTCCAAGCGTACCGGCAAGGCCGTGAGCCTCACTGATCTGCTGGACATGGTGCCGGTGGATGCCTGCCGCTACTTCTTCAATGCCAAGCCTGAAACCCAGATGGAGTTCGACTTGGGCCTGGCCGTCCGGGAGGACAGCGAAAACCCTGTGTACTATGTCCAGTATGCCCACGCCCGCATCTGCACACTGCTCAAGGCACTGGCCGCCGAGGGATACGAAGTACCCGATGCCGAGAATGTGGATTTCTCCCTGCTGACGGACGATACCGAGATCGCTCTGATCAAGCAGCTGGCTCTTTACAGCGACACCGTTCTGGTGGCAGCCAACCACTACGATCCCAGCTTCATCAACCGTTATCTCACCGATCTTGCCGCGGCGTTCCATAAGTTCTACAACGCCTGCCGCATCAAGGGCGAGGAGAAGAATGTGCTGTTGGCACGCCTGAAGCTGGCCGACACCACCCGCAGTGTTCTGCGCAACGCCATGGAGCTCATCGGCTGCACCGCACCGGAGAAGATGTAACAGTCCCGATACGGGTCTGCGACTTCGCCTTGCAAAAAGTGAAAAGATGTAGTACTTTTGCTGTAGCACAGAAAGAGAGGTGACGTCGTTGTGGAGATCCTGCGTGCCGCAGAGGACTATCTGGAATCCATGCTGATGCTTCAGCGGGAAAAAGGTTTTATCCGATCTATTGATGTGGCAGAAAAACTGGGCGTGACAAAACCCAGCGTCACCTATGCCACCAAGCGTCTGAGAGAAAGCGGCTACATCGTTATGGACAAAGACGGCCATATCACTCTCACGGAGGACGGCATGGCCATAGCCGGTGAAATGCTCTCTCGCCATACCATGCTGACAGGCTTTTTAGTGGCGTTGGGTGTAGAGCCTGCCATTGCCGAGGCCGATGCCTGTAAGATAGAGCATGACATCAGCCCGCAAACTTTTACGGCGATTTGCAAGCATGCAAAGTCTCACCAGAAAATATAGCATAAACGAGACCCCGAAGCGCTTACCGCGTTTCGGGGTCTCGTTTATGCTCCTTTGTATTTTTTGCGGGTTGCCATACCTCCGCGAATATGTCGCTGGGCCTTGTTCTCCTCCAGCACTTCTTTTACGGCCAGATAGAGAGAACGATCGCATTGAGGCAGACGTTCAGAGATGTCCTTATGTACCGTGGATTTGCTCAAACCGAATTTCTTAGCGGCAACACGCACCGTGGTGCGGTTCTCTATCAGGTAAAGGGCCAGATCGCAGGCCCGCTGTTCCAAATCGCCTTTCATAACGCAACACTCCCTTACGCTACCATGCTATGCGCAGTAAGAGGCAAACAGTACGGCATCTTTTGCTGACAAAAATGCGCCATTTTTTTGGAATCAAACGGCACCATATTGTAAATAATCACCATTTGAGGGATTTACCGGCGGAAAAGCTTGCTTTTAGTGAAAACTTTGTTATAATAGATTGTCTAATTTATTAAAAGTATCTATTAATTTTTGTAAGAGTCGGGAGGACGTAACACAAATGAGTAAGAAGTATTGTTACCTGTTTACTGAGGGCAATGCCACCATGCGTGAGCTTCTGGGCGGCAAGGGTGCCAATCTGGCCGAAATGACCAATATCGGCCTGCCGGTGCCCCAGGGTTTTACGATTACCACCGAGGCCTGCACCCAGTACTATGAAGACGGCCGCAAGATCAATGACGAGATTATGGATGAGATCATGCAGTACGTGGAGACCATGGAGAAGATCAACGGCAAGAAGTTCGGCGATCTGAAGAACCCCCTGCTGGTTTCTGTTCGCTCCGGTGCCCGCGCCTCTATGCCCGGCATGATGGATACCATTTTGAACCTGGGCCTGAACGAGGATGTGGTGGCTGCCATGATCAAGGGCAACCCCGATCCCAAGTTCGAGCGTTTTGTATATGACTCCTATCGCCGCTTCATCCAAATGTTCTCCGATGTGGTTATGGAAGTAGGTAAGAAATACTTTGAGCAGCTCATTGACAAGATGAAGGCCGACCGCGGCATCACCTATGATGTGGAGCTCACCGCCACCGACCTGAAGGATCTGGCTGCCCAGTTCAAAGCCGAGTACAAAAAGCAGATCGGCAGCGATTTCCCCTCCGATCCCAAGGTCCAGCTGTATGAAGGCCATCCGTGCCGTGTTCCGCAGCTGGGATAACCCCCGCGCCAATGTGTATCGCCGCGACAACGATATCCCCTATTCCTGGGGTACCGCCGTTAACGTAATGCCCATGGTATTCGGCAACCTGAACGACAATTCCGGTACCGGTGTTGCCTTCACCCGTGACCCCGCCACCGGCGAGAAGAAGCTGATGGGCGAGTTCCTGTTCAACGCCCAGGGCGAAGACGTGGTGGCCGGCGTCCGTACCCCCATGCCCATCGCTCAGATGGCCGAGAAGTTCCCCGAGGCTTATGCCGATTTCATCAAGGTATGCGACATCCTTGAAAAGCATTATCACGACATGCAGGACATGGAGTTCACCGTGGAAAACGGCAAGCTCTACATGCTGCAGTGCCGCAACGGCTTCGGCTTCGGTCTTCATGCCTTCGTCCACCAGGTCGCAGGCGATCTTCAGAGCGGCCTGAGCGGTGCGCTTGCCGTTGCGGCACTGCAGCATGTAGAGCTTGCCGTTTTCCACGGTGAACTCCAGGTC
>R22__coassemble_2339_pt1 | contig 8196 bp, 8 predicted proteins | sample R22__metabat2_low_PE_020 | metagenome-assembled genome bin R22 | reverse complement strand
AACTTTGAGGTTCCCACCGCTCTGCCCGGCGTGGATCCCGCCATCCTCGATCCTCGCGACACCTATGCGGATGCTTCCCAGTGGGAGACCAAGGCACAGGATCTGGCCAGCCGCTTCGTGAAGAACTTCGCCAAGTATGAGACCAATGAAGCCGGTAAGGCTCTTGTCAAGGCAGGCCCCAAGGCCTAATGCATATAATGAAAGGAGCCGGTTTATCTGGCTCCTTTTCTATGAGGTACTTATTATATGTTAGAAATCAAATTGTGCGTGGACGATGTGGACTATGAAGCCCTGCTGGATTGTCTTGCACCGTTCATTGGAGACGCATTAAAGGAAAAAGGAGGCATTGCGGCGTTAGCAGGTAAAAAACCGAATTTTCTGCGTGATATGGGTAAGCTGTTTCTCAAGGCGAAGGGAAGTACCGGTGCCGAGGAAATGATTGTACAGCTTGCTCGGAACAACAATGAGCTATGTACAGAAAAGATTGAGGGTTTGGCAACAAAAAATGGCATCAAACTCCATGTGCGAACTCTTGATGTAAAACATCTGTGATCAAGAGCAATATTAGAAAGATCAAGAGCCAGAGGTTCCATGGGAACCTTTGGCTCTTAGCATGCGTCTAAATCACAGATTATTTCTTCAGATCAGCGACGGCTTGGTGCAGCGCATCAACATTCTCCTGGGTGGTGGCCCAACTGGAAGCAAAGCGAATGGCTGAGTGGGTGGCATCGATTCGCTCCCAATATTCATAACCGAAGTTTTTGCCGATGATAGCGAGCTCTTTGTCGCTCATGATGGGATACTGTTGGTTGGTGGGGGAGTCGAAGAGGAAGCGATAACCATTATCCGCAAAGATAGTGTGGATTTTCTTTGCCATTTCGTTGGCATGGCGGGAGATGGTGAAGTAGAGATCATCAGTGAAGAGAGTGTCGAACTGAAGTCCCAGCAAGCGGCCCTTCGCCAACATGCCGCCGCGCTGCTTCATCATAAAGCGGAAATCCTTTTTCAGTGCAGCATTCATGACAACTACAGCTTCGCCGAACAGAGCACCCACCTTGGTGCCGCCGATGTAAAAGATGTCGCACAGATGTGCAAGCTCCGGCAGTGTCAGATCGCAGGCATCACAGGTCAGACCATAGCCCAGTCGGGCACCGTCGATATAGAGTGGAAGATTACATTTTTTACAGGTATCATAGATCTCGGTCAGTTCCTGCTTGGAATAAATGGTACCGCCTTCTGTGGGATAGGAGATATAGACCATGCCCGGCATGACAATATGCTCATAATCGGGATTAAAATGATGCCAGTTGTAGTAGTCCAGAATCTGCTGGGCGGTAATCTTACCGTTGTCAGTTTCAATGGTAAGAACTTTGTGGCCGGTAGATTCGATGGCGCCTGTCTCGTGGCAGTTCACATGACCGCTGACAGGGGAGATAACGCCATGATACGGACGCAATATGGAAGCAATAACGGTGGTGTTGGTCTGGGTACCGCCCACCAGGAAGTGCACATCTGCATCAGGGGCATGACAGGCCAGCTTGATTTTTTCACGGGCGGCAGCGCAATATTCGTCCTCACTGTAGCCGACGGTTTGTACCATGTTGGTAGAAACCAGTTTTTCCATGATGGCAGGGCAGGCACCCTCCAGATAATCGCTGTTAAAATAGACCATGATCGGATCCCTCCTTGTGGATTTATGCCTATTGTAACTCATGAGAAAAATTAAGTAAAGCATAATGATTAAATTACTATTTCAACTTGAAAAACAAAGAAAAATCTGTTAAACTACATGCGTTATAGAAGGAGGCTTGTTCATATGAATCATAACGAGGCTGAGGAAAACGTTCGTAGACGCGCAACGCCCAGAAGAAAGAGAAAAAGCAATAAGGCTCTGTACTATCTCATTTTGGCAGTTTTGCTTGTCATTCTTGTATTTTCCGGCTGGAAGATCATCAGCTATCTTACACAGCAGAAGAGTAATGAAGACATGCAACAGCAAGTGATCGACGATTTTGTTGTCACCGAAGAAATACAGGGTGATGCACAGAATCCTGACGATAAGAATGGGGATAAGACAGAAGTTGTCATCCAGCCCGATCAGATTACCGAGATCAAGTGGGATGAGCTGCGCGCCAAGTATCCCGATGTGATTGGTTACATTTATTGTGCCAATACCGGAATAAGTTACCCGATTATGCAGTCCTCCAGCAATGACTACTATCTGAACCACGGCGTTGACGGAAAGCAAAATGTTAACGGAGCCATTTTCATGGAATACCTGAATTCCAGCAGCTTTTCTGACGGCAACACCATCATTTACGGCCATAACATGAAAAACGGCAGTATGTTTGCGCCTCTGCAGAAGTACAACTCCATGGGACAGTCCTATTACGAGGCACACCCCCATATGTATATCTATACTCCCAGTCAGAATTATCGCCTTGATCTGTTTGCGGGCTGCCGCGTAGAGCATGATGCAGATATTTATGCACTGAGTGTCAGCCAGGATACGCTTTCTTCCTATGTATCCAAATCTACATTCAAGTCCTCTACCGGTGTTCCTACCGGAAAGATTGTGACCCTTTCCACCTGTTCTTATGAGGTGAGCAACGGTCGTTATGTCGTCCTTGGAGAGCTTGTTCCTCTAAGCTGAATATCGCACAAAACCTCCGGTATTTACCGGAGGTTTTTTTATCGAATTTACGAAAAAAAACTATTGCATTTCGGGTGTTGCTGTGCTATTATAAATAAGCTGTTTGAGCGACATGCGCCGTTAGCTCAGCTGGATAGAGCGTCTGGCTACGGACCAGAAGGCCGGGGGTTCGAATCCCTCACGGCGTACCAAAAGAGCCATACACCATTAGGTGTATGGCTCTTTTGCCATGTAACGAGTTAGCAAGGGGAGAATCCCTCACGGCATGAAAGAGTAAAATACCGACTTGTCAATTGTCATATTTTGTGGTATCGTAGATAAAAACAGGTGCAGGGGGATATAACAATGAGTGAACAGTTCAAAACCTGTATGTTCGGCGGCTTTGCCAAAAATGATGTAGTAGAGTTTATTGCAAAGCAGGCAGAGGAGCATCAGAAAACAGTTGCAGATCTCCGGGCCAGTTTAGAGGAAGCGCAACAGCAGAATCAACAGTTAGAGGAAGCACTGCGCACGCTACATACCAAGGCAGCCGCTTTTCAGGAAAACAGTCAAAATGCCGCAGAATTGTCTGAACGTGTGGAACTGTTACAGGCACAGTTGGATGCACTTCGGCAGGAAAACGATGAATTGAAGGGCCCTGCACAGTCTTATCTGGAGATAAAGGACCATATCGCTGAAATCGAAATCAGTGCGCACCGGCGTACTGAGGAGTTCAGGGCACAGGCCATTGCCAAGCTGCGCGGTTATATCGAACAGCAGAAGAGCTGGTGCAACGAACAGAGAGGCCGCTATCATGGCATGAACGAAGATACCTTGCAAACCCTTCGCCGATGTGAGCAACTCGTTCAGAACAACGATTCCGAGGCGTTCGACCGTATGATCTCCAGATTGCAGGAGTTGGAAGACGGTTTGACAAAAGAATAAAGAATAACCCCTGTGGCATTTTGCCACAGGGGATTGATTTATCTTACAGAAGGAGAATTCCGGCCTTATCGCAGGTTTCAACAGTTTCCTTATCCCAAAGGCTGGCTTGAACCTCGCCGATATGGCAAGTACCGATCATCAACATGCACAGGCGGCTCTGGCCGATACCGCCGCCGATGGTCAAAGGCAGCTCACCATTGAGCAGCATTTTATGGAAAGGAAGTTCGCGGCGATCGTTGCAACCACGCACGTTCAGCTGATAATCCATGGAGGCCTCATCCACGCGAATTCCCATGGAAGAAATCTCAAAGCTACGATCCAGCACCTGATTGTAGATGAGGATATCGCCGTTAAGAGCCCAATCGTCATAGTCGGGTGCGCGGCCGTCGTGCGGTTTGCCGCTGCGCTTGAGGTTGCCGCCGATCTGCATCAAAAACACGCTGTGGTGCTCGCGGCAGATAGCGTCTTCACGCTCTTTGGGGGTAAGATCAGGCCAACGATCCTCAAGCTCCTGTGTGCTGATGAAAAACACCTCACGCTCGATCTTGGTATGCAGGCTGGGGAATGCAATCTGCAGAGCGTCATTGGTTTCTGCCACAGCGGCTACAATCGCACGAACGGTCTGGCGCAGATAATATTCATTACGGTCATCGCGGGAGATCACCTTTTCCCAGTCCCACTGATCCACATAGATGGAGTGAGTATTGTCAACTTCTTCATCGCGACGAATGGCATTCATGTCCGTGAACAGGCCTTTACCTACGTTGAAACCATAATTCTTCAGTGCCAAACGCTTCCACTTGGCCAGAGAATGGACGACCTGCGCGTTGGTGCCCACATCGGGGATATCAAAGGATACGGGGCGTTCCACACCATTGAGGTTATCATTCAGACCGGAATTCTCATCAACAAACAGGGGAGCAGACACACGGCGCAGATTCAATGCCTGACCCAGATTCACCTGGAAGTTGCTCTTGATGAACTCAATGGCACGCTGCATCTCATAGGTAGACAGCGGAGTTTTGTAGCCGGAAGGAATCATAATTTTACTCATCGTGTAACACCTCACAAAAAAAATATGCAACTATTATAGAATTGCCAACCATAGAATGCAAGAATTTTTTTATAAATTTACAAAGAAAAAGTGCCGTTTCTACAAAAAGAAACGGCACTTTCATGCGGAAGATTTACTTGCAGCTATCCATCATGGCTTTGAAAGCAGGCAGACTGCGACGAATCATATCGTTAGCCACGCAGTAGCTCAGACGGAAATAGCCGGGGCATCCGAAACCATCAGCCGGAACCACCAGCAGATTATGCTCCAGCTTTGCCTTCTCGGAAAATGCCATGGAGTCACCGTTGGGCGCTTTTACAAACAGGTAAAAGGCGCCGTCAGGCTTGGCGCATTCGTAACCCATTTCACGTAAGCTGTTATACAGCAAATTGCGGTTCTCGTCATAAGCCACCAGATCAGGACGTTCGGTAGCACAAAGTTCAATCACTTTCTGCATCAAAGTGGGGGGGCAGACATGACCGATGGCACGGGCTGCGCCTGCAACAGCGGCATAGAGCATCTTGCTGTCCTCACAGAAGGAGGGAACATACACATAACCAATACGCTCACCGGGCAGTGACAGAGATTTGGAATAGGAGTAGCAAACCACGGTGTTCTTATAGATGGTGGGAATGAAAGGAACCATTACACCGCCGTACACCAGCTCACGGTAGGGTTCATCGGCAATGATGTAGATGGGGTGACCATATTCTTTGCTCTTGCGCTCTAAAAGAGTTGCAAGGCCTTTCAGAGTTTCCTCTGTATATACAACACCGGAGGGATTGTTGGGAGAATTGATGATAACAGCCTGGGTATGAGAGGTCATGCATTTTTCCACCTCTTCCAGACGAATCTGGAATGCCTTGGTATCGGCGGGAACCACCACCAGTTTGCCGCCCTGCGCAGCAATATAGGGACGATACTCGGGGAAGAAGGGAGCAATCGCCATAATTTCACTGTCAGAATCAACGATCAGGGCGCGCAGTACGCTCATCAGGGCAGGAGCGGCACCACAGGTGAGGAACAATTCGCTGCCCTTAACATCGATACCGAAGCGAGCAGTCAGATCCGCGGCAATGGCGTCGCGAGCGGTATCAAAGCCGGCAGACATAGAATAACCGTGCAGTTTGATGGAATCCATCTCATCCACGATCTTATGAATGGATTCGTTGACTTTCTTGGGAGCGGGAATGCTGGGGTTACCGATGGAAAAATCGTACACCTTATCAGCGCCGACTTTCTTTGCCTGTTCCAGGCCGTAGGCAAACAACTGACGAATAATGGAGGGTGCGCTGCCAAATTCATAACTCTGCTTGTTAACCATCGTTATTTCTCCTTTTTTCCTCAATATCCTAAATTCGATTGCTTTAGTTCAAATCCATCCGTGCGGCCAAAACGCTGCCGGCCGCAATAGAAGCCAGTTTGGAATAAGCGCTGTCACTACGGGATACCAGAACGATAGGAACCTTGGCGACTAAAATGATGCCGGCATTTTTGGCACCGCCGAAGAGGGAGGCAGCCTTACCGATACCATTGCCTACTTCGTAGTTGGGAACCAACAGAATATCTGCTTCACCTGCACCGGGAGCTGTAAAGTGCTTGTGCTTGCATGCTTCTTTGCTGACAGCAAGATCAAGAGCAACAGGACCGCAAACATCCATGTTGTACTTGCTCCAGCGATCGGTCATATGAGCTAGAGCATCGGCATCCACGGTGGACTGCACCTTGGGGTTGACCTGCTCGGCGCCGCAGATGCAAGCCGCGTTGATGTGCTCATAACCAAGTGCCCGGAAGCACATTGCGGCGTTTTCCAGGATTTCGGCCTTCTTGTCCAGGTCGGGGAAGGTATTCACACCGCCGTCGGTAAGAATGACCATCTTACCGTATGCGGGAATCTCATAAAACATGCAGTGGGTAGTCAGATGAGATGTGCGCAAACCACATTCCTTATTAAATACAGCGCGCATCAGATCAGCAGTACCCAGAATACCCTTCATCAGGAAGTTGGCACGACCCTCTGCACACAGAGCAACAGCCTTTGCGGCGCAATCCTGATCGGTGTCACCGGAAATGATCTCATAGTCCCCGGGATCTTCGCCGAGATCTTTCAGCATGGTACTGATCTCGTCTACATGGCCAACCAGCAGGGGAGTGGCAATACCGGCCTTTTGTGCCTCCACAACAGCTTCAATCACAGGCTGATCATGGGCAGCCGCAACGGCGATCACTCCGGTTTTTCCGCCTTTAGCAGCCTCAATGATGCCATCAATCGTATTGATCATAGACAAATCCTCCATTTTCAAGGCTCATATACCCTTAGTTTCTGTACCGATTATATAACACCCATAATCTTCCGTCAATGGCTAACCGAATAATTCAGCGAAATATTTAACGAAAACAGCAGGGTTGACGAAAAGCACGGAATTAGGTAGAATAGCGTGAACTCTTTGGAAAGCAGGCATCATTCATGAAAAAAATCAACTCCATTTCACTTTCTTTTATATATGCAGGTTGTTTTTTAGGGGCAGGTTTTATTTCCGGGCAGGAACTCTGGCAGTTTTTCGGCAGCTTTGGTCTGTGGGGGTATGTGGGCTTTGGCATATCGGTTTCTCTATTTGTCATATTCGGAATTATCATGCTGCGCCTGACACAAATGACAGGCTATAGGGAACTGGAGAAGATCATGGTTCCCTGGGAAAATGTAGGTTGGCTCCGCCGTTTGGCCAGTATGATCGCATCTTTGTTTTTGTTTGGTGTTGTCATTATCATGGCGGCCGGCGTAGGTGCCATGGCGCAGCAGCTTTTTAACATTCCTGCCTGGCTGGGGAGTGCGATATTCTCTGTAGTACTTACGGTCGTCGCTCTTCTCGGCGTAACGGGAATGGTGAACGTTTTTTCACTGCTGATTCCGATACTTGTGGCGGCAACATTCATTTTCGGCATTTTTGCCTGGTGCAGATTTGATCCGTCCCTGATCTTGAAGATCAAGCCGTGTCACGATAATCCCCTGATGCCCAACTGGTTTATTTCCTGCCTGACTTATGTGGCATACAACCTCATAGGCGGTATCGGCATTATGATGCCGCTGGGTGAGCATCTGGGAGACAATAAGAGGCTGGTTCATTTTGGTATCGTTCTTGCCGGTGTGGAACTTCTCCTTGTAGCGGGAAGTATTATCACGTCTGTTGTATGTCTTCCCGGCAGTGAACTGGCACAGCTTCCCATGGTGGCAGTGGCCACGGAACTTAACGCTGTTCTCGGCAGCGTGTACGGCATCCTGCTGGTGCTGGGCATGTTCTCCAATGCACTGGGATCGCTGGTGGGGCTTTGCGCCCATATGGAACAGCGCTTTGCGTTTTTAAAAGGAAAAGGGAAGATCTATATCCCAATCATGGCCCTTGTCTCCTGGGCGGGCAGTCTTTTCGGTTTCAGTGATATCGTCAGCGTGGTATTCCCACTGTTCGGTTATGCCAGCGTGATATTCCTGGTAACGATGACGATTCACTACATACAAAGGATAAAGGGAAAATGATAAAAGAACTGCGTGGCAAAAGCCACGCAGTTC
>R22__coassemble_2200_pt1 | contig 8627 bp, 6 predicted proteins | sample R22__metabat2_low_PE_020 | metagenome-assembled genome bin R22 | reverse complement strand
AATGGATGCGGTACAGAACGATGTGCGCCAGCCCACCGTTGCAGTTGATGTGAGAAAAGTTGACACCACCGAACCTGTGGCAGAAATCAAGGCCGAAACGGCACCTGCCAAGGAAACGGCAACGGAAACTCCCAAAATCGCAGCTCCACAATCTCAGCAAGAAAATAAGATGGAAAGTACGCCCGTGGCACAGGAACCCAAAGTCGAAGTGATCAAGGAAACTTCGCCCAAAACGGATGCTCCCGCCATCACTGACTCTGCCAAGACAGATGTACCCGTTATCATTGACTCGGCGAAAACTGATCCACAAGCACCCGTTGTCACTGAGACACCGGATACTCCCCAGCCTGCTGTAAAGACGGCAGACCTCGGTGAAGTGATGGATGCGGCCAATGCTTATGCCGTCAGTGAATACGGCGTGATCATCGACACCGACTTGGGCTTCGACAACAGTGGCTATCGGTTCCCCACCTATGTCCATGTAACCGCTCCCCAGTCTGACGTGGTGGCTAAGGCCAAGGGTATCGTAGATTACACCTTCCAGCAACTGATGGTGGTCAACCGTAAGACGATAGAGGACGTTCGCAGTGCCGGCTTCGGCGGCAACGTCTATGCCTATATGGACGGCGAAAGCACTATCATCTACTTCTTCTACGACTAAACAGGTGACAAATCTGCAACTGCCACGTTGAAAGCGTGTGTGCTACAATAACCTTGTATTTTAGGGCGGAGCACAGTAGGGCGGAGCATTGAAGGGAGGACGAAACGGCGATGGGCGTACTGCACCCATCTGGCCAAAATAAAGAAATCTGTTCTGGAAAAAACCTCGCCTGTTCAAATGCGAAGTCGCATGCTACAATGAATCCATATTTTAGGGCGGAGCACAGTAGGGCGGAGCATTGAAGGGAGGACAAAACGGCAACGGGTGTATTGCGCCCATCCGGTCCGAAAAACGGTAAAAACTTCATCATGGAAATAAGACACGAAAAGTCATCGTACAAGGCGTACGATTACCTTTCGTGTCTTTTTATATATAGCAGGTGCTGTGTCATCGCGAGCTATCATTGCCGGATAGCCCGCGGCAGCAGAAACAAGAAATGCACTCTCAGCGAGAGAAGAACCTTATCGAATGGAATCAGCCGTCAGGGCGGTACGGCAGGAAAACCGCCAAGGGGATCGTGGCAAAATCTCCGACCTGCGTATCACGGTCAGAGCGTAGTATCGGCATCGCAGGAATCGTATCTTCCCGGATCTGTCATGGCCGAGCAGATCACAGGACACAGGCGGGATTTCTTCCGCCGCCGCGTTCAACGGTAGTGTCCGCCGCAGCTCGCAAAAGCAGGGAAGCTTCCCCATGCGGCATTCGTACTGACCTGAGCAATAAAAAAGAGACAGGTATAGAAGAGACTTCCGAAACGTGTGTGATACCAACGCTCCCCGGGCTCTCCTATCCTCCGGTTCTGCGGAAAGATCGCGGAAACGGAACCGATTGCCCACAGGTGAACTGCGTCTTTTTGAACAGACTATGATTTTTCGATAAGGAGTTTTTTTATGAATGAGATTTCCCATCGGGGCACGGAAGTGTCCCTCGTGGCACAGCTGAATAAGCTGGCTCGCCACAACCGCCAAGGCAGCTTTCGCACCAAGGACAGGTACTATCAGGCAATGAAACGCTTTTGTCACTACTTAGCGGAATACTACCACCTACAAAAGCTGTCCAACGTCAATGCCAACCATCTTGTGAATTACGTGCTGTACCTCCAAGAGGCCGGTAAATCTGCCAGTACCGTAAAGACGGATCTGGCCGCTATACGTTTCTTCCACGACAAGATGGACAATCCAAAGTATACGCTGCCGTCCAACGGGGAATTGGGCGTTGCCTTGGAACGGCGGCGCTTTGGCGGTGTAGACCGCACCTGGAACAATGAGGAGTTCAACAAGCTGCTTGGGATAGCCTTGGGTAAAGACCGATATGACTACATTCTGGCGCTGTATCTCGCCCGGTATGCCGGACTTCGTATTCACGAATGCTTCCGTATCGACACCGCCATAGCGGAACAGGCGCTGAGGGAAAGCGCCATCACCATCAAGGGCAAGGGCGGCAAGATACGCGCGGTACCCATCAACGAGCAAATCGTTCTTGCCATGAGAAAACAGCTTCAGCGCACGGCAAGAGGACACAAGCTGCTTGTCCCGGATGATATGCCTACCGACAGGGCAATCAACCGTTTGGAGGCATTTATCCTCGCCCACAGGGAAGAGATCCAGCGGCAAACACCTCATACACCGCTGACCTTCCATGGACTGCGGCACACCTATGCGGCGGAGAAGTATAGAGAACTGGTAGAGGGCGGTATGGGAGAGTTGGATGCCCACTTTGCCATATCACGTCTTCTTGGACACGAGCGAGCCGACGTGACGGATATCTACCTCAGTTCGGTGAGGAAGGATGGTGTCCATGGAAAATAAGTACCGCACCTATGAGGATCTGCCGCTGACGATGCGGGTGGAGGATCTGATGCCGGTGCTGCGCATAGGGCGCAACGTCGCCTATGAGCTGGTACGCAGTGGGAAGATCCGCAGTATTCGCGTCGGGCGCAGCATCCGCATCCCCAGAGAAGCCGTCATAGACTATCTGACACAGGCAAAATAATGGCATAAGCATTTCAAAAAAACGAGTTGAATCCAATCCCGGTGATTGGAAAAATGCCGCGCAGTGGGTATCATAGAGATGATTCCCGCTGTGCGGTGAAAGGAGGAGGATACTATACCGTACAGCAAAACAAACCGAAAGAATGTCGCAGGGGCCGGCAATATCCGCAAAAAAATAGTAAACCGGGGCGGCAAGGAGTATGTCTACTGGGAAGCCCGCTATACCGTGGGATATGATCCCGGCACGGGAAAACAGCGGCAAAAATCCATCACGGGGAAAACCCAAAAGGAAGTGGCGCAGAAGCTGCGGCAAGTGACCACCGAAGTGGACAGCGGCACTTATTTGGAACCCTCCCGTCTGACCGTGGGACAATGGTTGGATATTTGGAAGGATACGTATCTGGGCGGTATAAAACCCCGCACGGTGGAAATCTACCAGGATGACATTGCCCACCATATTGCGCCGCATCTTGGGGCCATTCGTTTGGAAGAACTGAATGGCTTCACCATCCAGCAGTTTTATAATGGCCTTGTTCGTTCCGGCCTTTCTCCCAAAACAGTGCGAAATATTCACGGTGTTCTGCATAGCGCACTACGGCAGGCGGTAAGAAATCAGCTGCTGCGATTTAATCCCGCAGACAACTGCGTTTTGCCCAAAATAGAAAAAACGGATTTGAATCCGTTGGACGAAGAGGACATTGTGCGGTTTCTCGCAGTGATTCGCGGTAATCCCTACGAAGATATCTTTATTGTCACCCTGTTTACCGGTATGCGGGAAGGCGAGGTCCTCGGCCTAACGTGGGACTGTATCGACTTTGACCATGCCACCATCACCGTAAATAAGCAGCTTCGCCGACTGCGAAGGGCGGCGGGGAGTTTCGTTTTGGCGTCCACAAAGAACGGAAAGACCCGTACCATCGCCGTGGGTGAGACCATTCTGGCGCAGCTGAGAAAACGGAAACGCCAGCAGGCCATTTGGCAGCTGCGGGCGGGAAGTGCCTGGAACAACCCGGATCAACTGGTGTTTACCAACGAGTTGGGACGGTATCTGATCCATTCCACGGTGTATCAGGCGTTCAAGCGCGCCGCTGTGCAAATCGGCCGGGGGGATGCCAGATTTCACGACCTGCGTCACTCTTACGCCGTGGCCGCTATCCGTGCCGGAGATGATATCAAGACCGTGCAGGAAAATTTAGGACACGCCACGGCGGCCTTTACGTTGGACGTTTACGGTCACGTGACACCGCAGATGAAAAAAGCATCTGCGGAACGAATGGAGCAGTTTATCCGCTCCGTTTCCGGCCAATAAGGGAAAACATAAGGGAAAACTGCGAAAAAAGGGCATAAGGAAAACCCCGTAACCGTTGAGATTACAGGGTTTTTCCAGTGGAGCTTGTGGCCGGACTCGAACCGGCGGCCTGCTCATTACGAGTGAGCTGCTCTACCAACTGAGCCACACAAGCAGATGGCCAGGTTTCTGAAAACCAGGCTATACTATACCATATTCCGGAGGATACGTCAAGCAGGAAAAAGCCGCACCCACAGGGCGCGGCTTAAACTTATTCCTCGGTAAAATGAACGTGGGAGAAAATGTGATCCTGGCAGAAGCAGTGGTAGCCGGCGCACTTGCTGCAATACCGGAACTGCAGTTCCGGATGGTCGGCATCGGTGCGACCGCATACGGCACATTTGTGGTGGTAGCCCTGATGTTGCTGCTGTTTTACAGCCTTTTTAAAGTGAACCGTTTGCGGGCGGTGCTGATAGGCACGGCGCTCAGCGGCATAGCGGACAGAGGGCCAGATGAAAATGGCAAAGTTTAAAAGTGCCACCAGAGGGAGTACCACACCCGCCCAATACCCGGCAATGGCACTGCGGAGAATATCATAGAGGAAAAGGGCACCGTCCAGATAGGCTAGCCATTTCATCTTTACGGGGATGAAAAACATCAAGAGTACCTGTGCATCGGGGAACAGGCACGCAAAAGCCAGGAACATAGAGAGATTGAGATATCCGGAACCCGCAACGGTAACGCTGTGTCCGGAGATCACAGAGGCCAGCAAAGCGCCCAGCACCGTCAGTAGGATGCCGGAGAAATAATAGAGATTAAATCGCGCCGTGCCCCATTGTCTCTCCAGAGTGGAGCCGATCCAGTAATAGAAATATAGGCTGATAGCCAAAAAGAAGATATTACTGCTGCCGGGCACAAAAGCGAAGGTGATGATTCGCCAGATCTCACCCCGGAGGAGGTAAGCCGTATTCAGATAGAGAAAACCTAACGCACCACTATTGCGCACAAACATGGACAGAATAAATATGGCTGCATTGCCGATGACGATGTAGCGCATCAGGTTGGGAATGCCGAAGCGCGGATGCCGTGCACAAAACCGCTCCATGGCCTCGTATATCTTCTTCAAAGGTGCAAACCTCCCGTATGGCATAGAATATGGAAATTATAACCGATTGCCCATGAAAAGTCATGACATTTTTTTAAACAATCAATTTTTCAGAAAGGCTATTGACAAATTCTACAATTCTGTTACAATGTTTTCAGCAAATATCCCCAATTGAATACCTTATCAAGAGTGACGGAGGGAACGGCCCGATGAAGTCACGGCAACCTGTTTTTTCAAGGTGCCAAATCCGGCGAAGGAATCGAAAGATGAGGATGTGCAAAGTATAGTAGGCGCTCCATCATCGATGGAGCGCGTTTTTGCGTAATACTACAGAAAAGAAAGGAAGAATATTTATGGCAAGACGTTTATTTACCTCTGAATCCGTTACCGAGGGTCATCCCGACAAAATCTGCGACCAGATCAGCGATGCGGTGCTGGATGCCATTCTGGAAAAAGACCCCAACGGCCGTGTAGCCTGCGAGACCTGTGCCTCCACGGGTCTGATCCACATCATGGGCGAGATCACCACCTCCTGCTATGTGGACATCCCCAAGATTGCCCGTCAGGTAGTGCTGGACATCGGTTATGACCGGGCAAAGTACGGCTTTGACGGCACCACCTGCGCCGTGATTACCAATATTGACGAGCAGTCCGGTGATATCGCCATGGGCGTGGATAAATCTCTGGAGGCCAAGGCCTCCGGCGATGCCGCTCTGGACAACGGCGCCGGTGACCAGGGTATGATGTTCGGTTACGCCTGCGATGAGACCCCCGAACTGATGCCTCTGGCCATTTCCCTCAGCCATAAGATGGCAAAGCGCCTCACCGATGTGCGCAAAATGGGTCTGGTAAATTATCTGCGCCCCGCCGGCAAGACTCAGGTCACTGTGGAGTACGATGAAAATGGCAAGCCCGTGCGTGTGGATACCGTGGTGCTGTCCACCCAGCACGATGCCGAGACCTCTTTGGAGACCATCCGCAAGGATATGATCGAGCTGGTGATCCGTCCCACCGTTCCTGCCGAACTCTTGGATGAGAACACCAAGTTCTATGTGAACCCCACCGGCCGCTTCGTCATCGGCGGTCCTCAGGGCGACTCCGGCCTCACCGGCCGCAAGATCATCGTGGATACCTACGGCGGCAGTGCTCCCCACGGCGGCGGCGCTTTCTCCGGTAAGGACCCCACCAAGGTGGACCGCAGCGCCGCTTATGCCGCCCGCTGGGTGGCCAAGAACGTGGTGGCCGCCGGTCTGGCCCGCCGCTGCCAGGTGCAGCTGGCTTACGCCATCGGCGTGGCACGCCCTGTGAGCGTACTGGTGGAGACCTTCGGCACCGGCGTGGTGTCTGATGAAAAGCTGGAAGAGGCTGTGAATAAGGTCTTTGACCTGCGTCCCACCGCCATCATCCGTGATCTGGATCTCCAGAAGCCCATCTATCGCCAGCTGGCCGCCTACGGCCACATGGGTCGCGAGGATCTGGGGGTTGCCTGGGAAAAGACCGACCGTGTGGATGCCCTGAAAAAGGCTTTGAACATCTAACAAAAAGTGAGCCGATAGTTTTGCTATCGGCTCACTTTTTGTTGACAGGATTGCGCTGCATTTTGGCGCCTCATTGTCAGCAAAGCTGACAATTTCGACACGTCACTCCGCGAGAGGTAAAATTTGTCACGTACACGCCGCGACAAATTTTGATTGAACAGGTTTGCCGCCTGCGGGCGGCAAACCTGTGAAGCTATGATTATTCCTGTGCCTGTACTTCAGCGGCCTTGTGCTTTTGTTCTTCCTCTTCTTCCAGCACGCGGTAAGCAACCTTGCCTACCAGAGTTTTGGGGAGCTCCTCACGGAACTCGATATCATAGGGCATGGCGTACTTGGCAATATGCTTGCGGCAGTAAGCCATCAGCTCTTCGCGGACGGACTCATCGGCCACGACGCCGGGCTTGAGGGTCACAAAAGCCTTGACTTTCTGCATCTTATAGGGATCGGGTACGCCGATGATACAGGACATCTGCACCTTCTCATGAGCGTCCAGAATGTTCTCCAGCTGGCCGGGATAGACGTTGTAGCCGGAGGAGATAATCATGCGCTTGGAGCGGCCACGGAAGTAGATAAAGCCCTGCTCGTCCATGGTGCCCAGATCGCCGGTGTAGACCCAGGTGAGACCGTCGGCGTGGGTGCGGAGAGTCTGAGCGGTCTCGTCGGGATGATTCATGTATTCCTTCATAGCGGTAGGACCGGCCAAAAGGATCTCACCCTCGGTACCGTAAGGCACTTCCTTGTCTGTGCCGGGCTCTACGATCTTGATATAGGTGTCGGGGAAAGGCAGACCGATGGAGCCCTCTTTGTACATATGGGAGGGCGTCAGGCAGCAGGCGGTGACGGTTTCGGTGGTGCCGTAACCCTCACGCACCTGAATGACGGCATGGTGATCGTACAGGAACTTGTCGAACTTTTTCTTCAGCTCAATGGACAGGCTGTCACCGCCGGAGAATACGCCTTTGAGGCTGCTGAGGTCCGCGCCGTCCATACTGGGCAGGCGCAGAAGTGCCTCATACAGAGTGGGCACACCGGCGATGAAATTGCACTTGTACTTGACAATCTGTTTGGCATAGCTCTTGGCGGTGAATCGGGGGATCAGAATGCAGCGGCCACCCTGGGAGAGCATGGAGTGGACGCACACACCCAGACCGAAACCGTGGAACAGGGGCATGGCGGCCAGCATCCGGTCACCGGGGCGGAACATGGGGTTGGTGGCAATGATCTGCTGACCGAGAGCGTTGAAGTTGCCGTTGGTCAGAACGATACCCTTGCTGGTACCGGTAGTGCCGCCGGAATAGAGCACCACAGCGGGGTCTTCTGCGGTACGGGCTACTTTAAAACTGCTGTGGGAGCAATAGCGGCTGAGCTTCATAAATTCGTTCCAACGGATGACGGGTGCATCCTCAGGAATCTTTTGAATTTTACGGCCCTCAGTGAGCATATAGCCGGCGCGAATGGGCTTAGAAAGGGCATCCTTCACAGAGGCAATGATAATATTGATGATGCCGGTATTCTGGCGGACACGCTCAAACTTATCGTAGAACTGATCCAGTGTGATAGCGGCCACGGAATTGGACTCATTGAGATAGAATTCGATCTCCTTCTCAGCGCTGAGGGGATGGATCATGTTGGCAATAGCGCCCACCAGATTCACCGCGTAGAACATGTAGATGGCCTGGGGGCAGTTGGGCATGGCGATGGTGACTCTGTCACCGGCACGGATTCCCAAAGTGCGGAGACTGCGGGCACAGTCTTCAATTTCCTGAATCATTTTTTTGTAGGTGGTAGACTTTCCCATGAAGTCAAAAGCGATGCTATTGGGATACTGTTTGGCAATATTCTCTACGGCCTCAAACATGGAGCCGCCGAAATAGTCAAGATGCATAGGCACGTCGCCCATATAGTTTTTCCAAGGGGTTTTGCAGGTGATTTCACTCATATTGTACTTCCTCCTTCAAGGGCTTTTCCAGTTCCTGGGGGTGCTCCAGCAGGTATTTCAGCAGGCGAACGGACTTGGAATAATAATAGCCGTCGGCCAGACGCT
>R22__coassemble_2063_pt1 | contig 9054 bp, 9 predicted proteins | sample R22__metabat2_low_PE_020 | metagenome-assembled genome bin R22 | reverse complement strand
CGCCCTTTCGGGCGTCTCTTTTTATTTTATCAAAACCCTCATGCCCAAAACCGCACCACCCCTGCGGCCAGGATTGCGGAAATCCCCCCCTGCAGCGCCTTGGCCAGCACATAGCGCCCCACGGGCAGATCTGTTTCCGACAGCACCGCCGCTGTCTGGCAGTGGACGGACACACCGCCCCAGCCCAGAAGCGCCGACCCCAGAATGACCCCCCCGGCGTTCCGCGGGAGACTTCCTGCGCCACAGGTCAGCTCCAGCGCCCCCAACAGCGCGGGCCAGCGGATGCCAAAATGCTGAAGTAGCGCCGTGACCACCGAAAAAAGCACCACGAAGCCGCATACCCGCGCCATGGTGTCCACAGCGCCTGTCACCGCCTCCACAAAAGCCGTGGCAGGCGGTTTTTGCTGTGTGTTCCGTGGCAGGGAGTTTCCTGTTGTGGGGAACAACAGCATCGCCATCGCCGCCGCGGAGGTCAGATGGACACCCCAGAGAAAAAGACCCGTCCGAAGACTGCCGAAGATGCCCTCCCCCAGAAAAGTCAGGATAAAGGCGGGCCCGGCATTGTTGCAGCAGCACAGGAGCCTTGATGCCTGCTCCCGGGACAGCTGGGCGCATCCGTAGAGCTGTCCCACCGTAGATGCGCCCAGGGGATAGCCGCCAACGGCACCCACCACAAGGACAGCCACCGCCGGGGAAAACCACCCGCCCATCCCACAGCCCACCAGAAAGCGCACCGCTACCATGAAAGGGAAAAGGGCGGGGATCACCGACCGACCGCAGAGAATGAGTCCCTCACGAACCGCCTGAGCCGTCACGGAGCCCTGCCACAGCAAAAGCCCCAACACAGCGGCAGAGCCTGGGATCAAAAGCCATCGTTTCATTTCATCACCGAAAAAGTCTATGCAACCGCCTCGGCGCATATCCATCTATAAGAGGTGAAAAAATGGAAAGAAAAGTGCGTAGTCGCCTGGCGCAAAAGGGCATGGAGGCCATGGAAAAGCTGGATCTGCCGGAGATCCTGCCCGGTGGCAGCCGCATGGAGCTGATGGGCAACCGGGGCTTTTACATGGATCGCCACAAGGGCGTTCTGAGCTATACCACGCAGCAGGTGGACATCAACAGCGGCACGGTGATCGTGCGGCTCTACGGCAGGGAGCTGCAGCTTCTGGTGATGACCGATGAGGAGCTTCGCATCACAGGCATCATCGAAAAGGTGGAGTTGGTGGAATGATCTATAAAAAACTGCGCAATGGACTTCGGGGGTCGGTGCGTGTCACGGTGGAGTGCGCCATGCCGGAGCGTGTTTTGAATCTCTGCGCCGTCCACGGCGTACCCTTTTGGGATCTTACGTGGATAGATGAGATCCACTTTACCCTCTGTACCACCCGCAAGGGGGCAAGGCAGCTGCAGGAGCTTGCTCCCAAAGCCTCGGCACACATTGCTCTGGGGCAGGAGAGAGGCGTTCCTGCGGCGGCGCAGCGGCTGCGGCGGCGGTATGTGCTTCTGGGAGCGCTGGCGATCTTTTTCGCTCTGGTGTGGTATGGCAACACCTTCGTGTGGATGCTGGAGGTCTCAGGCAATGACACGGTGCCCACCCACACCGTTCTGCGGGCTCTGGAACGGCAAGGTGTCCGTGCCGGGATCCGGGCCACCGCCATTGACCAGGATGTTCTGCGCAATCACGTGCTGCTGGAGATCCCCGACCTTTCCTGGCTGGCGGTGAATGTGACGGGCTGTACGGCCCATGTGCAGGTGGTGGAGCGCCACCGACCGGGAGAGCTGGTAAAGGACACCGAGTATCGGGATGTGGTGGCCTGCCGTGACGGTCTTGTGGTAAAGGTGGAGGCACTGCGCGGCAGAGCGCAGGCAGCACCCGGCGACACGGTGACGGTGGGACAGAAGCTGATCTCCGGTCGACTGGACGACGTGGAGGATAAAAGCGTGCTGACCAACGGCATGGGCCGCATCTATGCCCGCACCTGGTATACTCTCACCCTCCGGGAACCGCTGTCCTATGAAATGAAGCTGCCCGCCGAAGGAAGACACACCCGTTGGGCGGTGGATATCGGCAAAAAGCGGATAAAATTTCCCCGAAAGGGGTGCACATTCCGGGAAAACTGTGATAAAATAACTCTGTATCAAAATCTTTCCCTGCCTCTGGGCATGCCGCTGCCCATCACGTGGGTCAAAGAGACCTATGAAACGTATGAAACGGTGATTGCCCAGCGCAGTGTCACCCGGGCTCAGGCGCTGGCGGAGCAGGATCTCCTGCGGCAGCTCCGGGAGGAGATGACCCCCGGCGGCGAGATCGTATCTACCGACTTCACCGCAGAGCAGCAGGGGGATGTACTAACGGTGACACTGACGGCGGAGTGCTATGAGGACATCGCCGAGAACGTACCCATCGGATAAGGTCAATACCCATCGAAAGAAGGTATTTTCAGTATGGAACAGAGAATCGGAATTGAACGCATGGAGGAGGCCATCGAGGTCTTCGGCTCCTTTGACGAGAACATCCGCTTTTTGGAGCAGGAGTTCTCCGTGGTGATCGTCAACCGGGGCGGCGAGATCGTCATCAATGGAGAACCCGAGAACGTGATGTTGGCGGAAAAGGCCGTGCAGGCGCTTTTGACCCTCTCCAAAAAAGGTGAGGTCATCACCGAGCAGCACATCCGCTATGTGGTGGGTCTTTGTCGCTCGGGACAGAGCGAGAAGATCTCGGAGCTGACCCAGGATGTGATCTGCATCACCTCCAAGGGTCGCCCCGTGAAGCCCAAGACCATCGGCCAGAAGGACTATGTGGACAGTATCCTCCACAACACGGTCACCATCGGCGTGGGCCCTGCCGGTACCGGCAAGACCTATCTGGCGGTGGCCGCGGCGGTGGCCGCCTTCCGGGACAAGCAGGTCAACCGCATCGTGCTGACCCGTCCCGCCGTGGAAGCCGGCGAGCGACTGGGCTTTCTGCCCGGCGACCTACAGTCGAAAGTCGATCCGTACCTGCGCCCCCTGTATGACGCCCTTTTCGACATGCTGGGCGCCGAGACCTATCAGAAGTATCTGGAGCGGGGCAACATCGAGGTGGCGCCTCTTGCCTATATGCGCGGCCGCACGTTGGACGACAGCTTCATCATTCTCGATGAAGCCCAGAACACCTCCCGGGAGCAGATGAAGATGTTTCTGACCCGTATGGGCTTCGGCTCCAAGGTGGTCATCACCGGCGACGTCACCCAGATCGATCTGCCCACGGACAAGGTCAGCGGTCTCAAGGAGGCCATGAAGGTACTGAAGAATGTGGAGGGCGTCGGCATCCGGGAGCTGACCCAGAACGACGTGGTGCGCCACGTGATGGTGCAGCGCATCATCGAGGCCTATGCAAAATATGAGGATAAGAAGAAATGAGCCATAAAATTATCGTCCGCAGCGAGGTCTGCGGTGTCAACAACCCCACGCTGACGGCGCAACTGAAAAAGGCAGTAAAGACCGCTTTGGACACCGAGGGCGTGGAAGTCTCCTGCGAGGTGGACATCCTCCTCACTGACGACGAGGGCATCCACGCCGTGAATTGGGAGATGCGTCAGGTGGACAGGCCCACGGACGTGCTGAGCTTCCCCATGTTTGCCCTTGCCCCCGGAGAGCATCCCACCGAGGAAGATGCCGACCCCGAGACGGGCATCGTGCCCCTGGGGGATATGTGCATCTCCGTGGAACGGGCCAGAGCCCAGGGGGAGGAGTTTGGCCACGGCTTTACCCGGGAAATATGCTATCTGGCCGTCCACTCCGTTTTGCATCTTTTAGGCTATGACCACATGGACGAGGGGGAAATGAAGGCCCGGATGCGACAGCATGAAGAGGTCATTATGAGTAAGCTGGGATTGGAGAGATTTCCGTAAAAAACAAAAACACCAAATAATTGCTCAAACAAAAGAAAGTTGAGGATCACCTATGACCACAAAAACCGCCATGATCACCGTCTGCGGTCGCCCCAATGTGGGCAAGTCCAGCCTGACCAACGCCCTTGTGGGCGAAAAGATCGCCATTGTGTCCGACAAGCCCCAGACCACCAGAAACCGTATCTACGGCGTGGTGAATCGCGGCGCCACCCAGCTGGTGCTTTTAGACACCCCGGGTCTTCACAAGCCCCGCAGCCGTCTGGGCGACTACATGGTGAAGGTGGTGCGGGAGAGTCTCTCCGCCGTGGAGTGCGCCCTTCTGCTGGTGGAGCCCATCCCCCATGTGGGCGAGCCGGAAAAGGTACTTCTCCAGCGCATCCGGGAGGAAAAACTCCCCTGCATTCTCTGCATCAATAAAATTGATACCGTGGAAAACAAAGAGGCGCTTTTGGCCGTTATCGCCGCCTACAACGCCGAATACCCCGATTTTGCCGCCATCTTCCCCATCTCCGCCAAGACCGGTGACGGTCTGGAGGAGCTTGCCAAGGTTTTGGACGGCTATGCACAGCCCGGCCCCCATCTTTTCCCCGAGGGTGTCACCACCGATCAGGCCGACTCTCAGGTCTGCGCCGAGATCGTCCGGGAAAAGATGCTCCGCTGTCTCGACAAGGAGATCCCTCACGGCACCGCCGTGGAGGTGACGAAGTTCTCCGAGCGCGACGAGAGCGGCATCATCGATCTGGATGTGACCATCTACTGCGAAAAGCAGAGCCACAAGGGCATTATCATCGGCAAGGGCGGCGAGATGATGAAGAAGATCTCTTCGAGTGCCCGCCGGGATATCGAAAAGTTCATGGGCACCAAGGTGTATCTCCAGACCTGGGTGAAGGTGAAGGAGAACTGGAGGGATAACCCCAACTTCATCCGTATGCAGGGCTATGACGAGCAGTAAGCCGCGATTTGTAACACGAGGCCTTGTCCTGCGGTGTACCGACACCAAGGAGTCGGATAAGATTTTAACGGTGCTCACCGAGGAACTGGGGCTGGTATCCGTCATTGCCAAGGGGGCGCGCAGCCGTCGCAGTAAATATGCCGCCGCCTGCCAGAATCTGGTGTATAGCGAGATGGTCTTGAGCCAGTCGAGCGGGTGGTACTATCTGGTGGAGGCTTCCACGGCGGAACTTTTCAGCGGCCTTGCCAACCATATCGAGAAGCTGGCTTTGGGCGCTTACTTTGCCGAGCTTACCGAGGCGGTCTGCGGCGAAGGAGAGGATACGCATCAGATGCTGCGGCTTCTTCTCAACGGCCTCTACGCCCTGAGCTATCTGGACAAGCCTGCGGTGTTGGTCAAAACCGCCTTTACCTGGCGGCTGATGGAGATGGCGGGCTTTGCGCCGCTTATTGATAGCTGCGCTGTCTGTGGGCAGAAACCCGAGAAGCCCCTGCTGGACGTGGTGCAGGGCGTGGTGCACTGTGCCGGGTGCAAAACGAGAGGACTTTCCCTGCCCATGAGTTCGGCCACCCTTCATGCTTTGGAGTACATCCTCACCTGCGAGGATAAGAAACTATACAACTTTACATTGGAAAAGGAGCCCCTGCGGCTTTTGAACCATGCCGCCGAGGCCTTTGTCAGTGCCCAACTGGAGCGCAGCTTCCGCACACTGGACTATTATAAATCCGTAGCGGCGAAGTGAATCTTTAGAAAATCGGGTAAGCCCTGTATGCGTTTTTACTCCTGTTTCCGCTGCCGCTCCCAATCTATCGCGGTAGACGGACCGCTTCCCGCAAGATCGTGGGAACGGCAGTGGTGGTAGAAAATAAGCGCATCCCGTTTCAAACGAATATCATAAACTTGATTTGAGACGCGCGGGATTACGGCGCAAATCTTATCCACGGTCTCCGCGCAAAGGAAATCCTGAAACCATGGGTTTCAGGTGGCGTTCTTTGGTGACTTTCTGTCGCTATTGACAGAAAGTCACATCGTTCATATACCAAAGGGGAAATCACCATGACCGAATTATTTGAAAAATCCATCCGCACGGTGGAATTACCCGCCGTGCTCACCATGCTCTCCAACCTCGCCGTGTCTGAGGCGGGCAAGGCGAAGTGCCTGAGGCTTATGCCCGTCACGGACGTGGACGATGTGCGCCGCCTTCTGGACGAGACCGATGCCGCCAAGGAGCGCCTGGGTCTCCACGGCAGTCCCAGTTTCAGCGGCGTCAAGGATGTGTCCCGGGCACTCCATCGCGCCGATCAGGGCGGCATGCTCAACACCCGTGAGCTTTTGGACATCGCGGCACTTTTGACGGCCTCCCGCCGTGTCAGCGAGTACGATGCCGAGCGTCAGGGGAAACAAACCTGCATCGACCACCTGTTCTCGGCGCTCCATACCAATAAATATCTGGAGGAGAAGATCCACAGCGCCATTCTGGACGAAGAGACCATCGCCGACACCGCCAGTGCCGAGCTGGGGGACATCCGCCGCAAGATGCGCCTTGCCGCCGCAAAGGGTCGCCAGATTTTGCAACGCATCATCGCATCGCCCTCCTACGGCAAGATCCTGCAGGAGGCGCTGATCACTCAGCGCGACGGCCGATTTGTGGTGCCCGTGAAGGCCGAGTGCAAGGGCGCTCTGCCCGGCCTTGTCCACGACATCTCCTCCTCCGGCGCCACGCTCTTTGTGGAGCCCATGGGGGTGGTGCAGGCCAATAACGAGCTGAAAGAACTGGAGGCTCGTGAGCAAAAGGAGATCGACCGCATCCTCCACACCCTCAGCGCCGAGTGCGCGCAGAGTCGCGCCAACATTGAATATGACTACGACATCCTCGTCCATCTGGACGTGATCTTTGCCCGGGCACAGCTCTCCTTCAAGCTCAACGGCAGCCGTCCCGAGGTGCGAAAGCGCGGCGGCGTGACGTTGCGCCGTGCCCGGCACCCGCTTCTGGATGCCGCCAAGGCCGTGCCCATCACCGTGGAGCTGGGCAACGCCTACGACACATTGGTCATCACCGGCCCCAACACCGGCGGCAAAACCGTCACCCTCAAGACCATCGGGCTACTGTCTTTGATGGCCCAGTGCGGCCTGCACATCCCTGCCGATGACGGCAGCGCGGTGCAGGTTTTCTCCGCTGTTTTAGCCGATGTGGGCGATGAGCAGAGCATCGAGCAGAACCTCTCCACCTTTTCCGCCCACATGGCCAACACCGTGGAGATCTTGAAGCAGGCGGACGAGCGGAGCCTCATCTTGTTTGATGAATTAGGCGCAGGCACTGACCCCGTGGAGGGTGCCGCCCTTGCTATCGCCATCATTCAGAACGCCCGGCAAAAGGGCGCTCTCGTCTGCGCCACCACCCACTATGCGGAGCTCAAGACCTTTGCCATGACCACCGGCGGCGTGGAGAACGCCTCCTGCGAGTTTGATGTGGCCACCCTCCGGCCCACCTACCGTCTGCTCATCGGCATCCCCGGCAAGTCCAACGCCTTTGCCATCGCCCGGAGATTGGGGTTGGACGAGAGCGTGATTGCGGATGCCCAGTCCCAGATGGATGCCGAGAGCGTCCGCTTTGAGGACGTGCTGACCCAGCTGGAGGAAAAGCGCCAGCGTCTGGAAAAGGCCCAGAACGAGGCCGACCGCCTGTGGCGTGAGCGGCAGGAGGACGCCCGAAAGGCCCGCACCTTCCGGGAGCAGATGGAAAAGGCCAAGGAGAACGCCAAGGCGAAAGGCGAATCGGAAGCCCGCCGCATCCTGCGGGAGGCCGAGGCCAAGACCGAGGCCATCTTCCGTGAGCTGGACGAGCTGCAGCGCCAGCAGCGAAAACGCGCCGACTATCAGGCCGTCAACGATGCCAAGGCGGGCATCCGCCACAATCTGAAAGAAACCCGCAATGCCCTGCACGCCAACGAGGAAGCGCCCCAGACCTTCACCCCCGGCCGTCCCATTCAAACGGGCGACATGGTGGAGCTGCCCGGCGTCCGCACCGGCGCTACGGTTTTGAACGTCAACGATGACGGCACGCTGCTTTTGCAGGCGGGCAAGATGAAGATGACCGTCAAATCGCAGAATGTGCGCCTTCTGGAGACGGCGGAGGAGATCGAGCAGAAGAAGAAAACCACACCCAAGCCCACAGCCGGCACCCATGTGACCATCGGTCAGCGGGCATCTTCCGAGCTGGACATCCGGGGCCTCGAGACACTGGAGGCCGAGAGCGTGGTGGAGAATTACCTCGATGCCGCCCGTGTGGCAAAATTGGGCACCGTCACCATCATCCACGGCAAGGGCACGGGCGCCTTGCGCAAGGCCGTCCATGAAATGCTCAAGAGGAGCAAAATCGTCAAGAGCTACCGCCTGGGCAATTACGGTGAGGGTGAAGCCGGTGTCACGGTGGTGGAACTGAAATAGGGCGAAGCGCCGCGTTCCCATCTATCTTGCCCTCCCTTGTCAGGGAGGGTGGCGCAAAGCGCCGGGAGGGTAGTGATGCAATGAAACCGTACCGAAAAGAAAATATTCCACGGGCAAAAGAGCTACGCAAGAATATGACACCGTGGGAGAGGAAATTGTGGTATTTGTTTTTGCGCAATTATACCCCCCGATTTCAGCGGCAAAAAGCAATCGGAAACTATATTGTAGATTTCTACTGTTCCAAAGCACGCCTCGTGTTGGAACTGGACGGCGGCGGTCACTATGAGAAGCTGCAACAGGAGTATGACGAGCGCAGGACGACAGAGCTTGAAAAAGAAGGGCTGCGTTTGATTCGTATTTGCAACTTGGATATTGATGGAAGCTTTGATGCTGTTTGCGAAATGATTGACCGCGAGGTGCAGAGCAATCTCTCCCTCCGTCACCATGCGGTGACACCTCTCGTTGCGACTCGGTCACGGCGCGGCTCTGACAGTCCACCGGACTGTCATTCACTCCCGCGCCGTCGCTTCGCTACTTTCGCGTTCAATAAAGGATGTTTTCAGAACTTTTCAAAGTTCTGAAAACTGACAGCAGCTTGTCAAAAAGACTTTTTTGACAAGCTGAACCGGCGGTCACTGACCGCCGGTTTTCGTTATGCGTTGCAGAGTATCCCGGATGACCGGAAGGCAGTCCTCCGGCGTTTCCAGTGTCAGAACGGCCTGCTCAAAGGGGCACAGACCGGTGCCTGTCCGGTTGATGATC
>R22__coassemble_1983_pt1 | contig 9391 bp, 9 predicted proteins | sample R22__metabat2_low_PE_020 | metagenome-assembled genome bin R22 | reverse complement strand
TGCGGTTTTGGGCATGAGGGTTTTGATAAAATAAAAAGAGACGCCCGAAAGGGCGTCTCTTTCAGTTACCAATCAAAGGATCAGTGGATGTTCGCCTGCTCGGTGACCTTCACCACGGTAGCCATGTCAGCGGCGGTCTTGGTGATGTCGTTGGAGACAGTCACGGTACCGGCGTGCATAGCGGCAACCAGAGCCTCGTAGTCAGCCTCAGTGAAGCTGTCGGAGAACTGAGTGGAGCCGGCGATCTGGACGTAGTTCTCGGCGGGAACGTCGGAAACCAGACCCAGAGTGTCGATCTTACCACCGACGAAGGTGCCGTCCACGATGGAGCCCAGAACGGTCTTCACGGTAGCGGCCAGACCCTTCATGGCGGAGGTCACGGTCATGCCTTCCACCTGGGCATAAGCGTCAATGATAGCAGCCTGGTCAACGTCAACACCGATGACCTTGCCGCCCTCGACCTTGGCAGCAGCCTCGGCAGCAGAGGTGTAGATACCACCACCGCAGGCAAACACGCACTCGGTGCCGGCGGCATACCAGGTATCCATCACAGCGGTGACAGCGTCATCACCGAAGAACTGGCCACCGTAAACGTAGTTGCACTCCACGTCGGTCAGACCCAGCTCCACAGCAGCGGCGTCAACGCCCTGCACGAAGCCGTAACCATAGCGGACAACAGCGGGAACAGCCATGCCGCCCAGGAAGCCCAGCTTGGTGTAGCCCATCTTCACAGCAGCGTAACCGGCCATGTAGCCGCACAGCTCTTCCTGATACACAGCGCAGTACAGGTTGGAGGGGACGGTGTAGTCTGCACCCAGGTCGCCCTCACCCACGTCCAGAGCCACGAAAGTGACATCGGCATTGGGCTCGGCAACTTCCTTGATGGCGGGACCGAAGGCGTAACCGGGCATCACGATGACATTGAAGCCATTATCAATGGCGGACTCGATCATGGCGATACGGCCGGCATCATCGTTGGTAGCGGGCTTGAAGTAAGTAAACTCGATGGAAGCGCCTTCGCAGAACTCTTTGCAGGCTTCATAGGTAGTCTGGTTGAAAGACTGGTCGGTGATGTCGCCGTAGTCGGTGATCATGGCGACTTTGTAAGCAGCACCCTCGGCATCGCCATCAGCGGGTTCAGCGGTCTGGCCGCAAGCCACCAGGGACAGTGCCATCACGAGAGCAAGGATCAGAGCAAGAAACTTTTTCATGATGTATTCTACCTTTCTCAAAATAATCTTTTCACATCATTCCTGACATGAAAATTAATACTCGTATGGAGCTTTTCCTGCACTCCATACGAGTATATTATACCAGCGCTTTATACCAATAGCAAGCCTGTTCTCCGAAAAAGTGCTTACTTTTTCGCCATCTTTACAGCAATTTCCAGGCCGATTTTCATCATATTGGTGAAATTGGTCTGTCGCTCATCAGCAGAGAGCTCCTCGCCCGTGACAATGTTGTCGGAAATGGAGCAGATGGCAAGAGCCCGCTTGCCGCAGTAGGCGGCGGTGGCGTAGAGGCCGGCGGCCTCCATCTCCACGGCCAGGATGCCCATCTTCTGATAGCGCATGGCACGCTTGGCGGCATCATAAAACACGTCGGAGGAGTAGAGATTGCCCACGGGCATCTTCACCCCCAGCTCCTTTGCGCTCTCCACGGCAGCTGCCAGCAAATCGTAGCTGCAGATGGGGGCATAGCGGCCGCCCAGCTCATACTGCTCGGTGAAATTGGAGTCGGTGCAGGCGCCCATACCGGCCACCACAGAGCCAAGCTCCAGACCCTCCTGCATGGCACCGGCAGAGCCCACGCGAATGATGTTGTCCACACCGTACTGGGTGAACAGCTCATAGGAGTAGATGCCGATGGAGGGAATGCCCATGCCGCTGGCCATGACGCTGACGGGTACGCCCTTATAGGTGCCGGTATAGCCCTGGACACCGCGGACATTATTCACCAGCTTGGGCTCGGTGAGAAAGGTCTCGGCGATGAATCTGGCCCGCAGGGGATCGCCGGGCATCAGTACAGTTTTTGCGAAATCGCCCTTTTGGGCATTGTTGTGGGGAGTAGACATGATTTATTTCTCCTTATCTGTTGTTTTTTACGAAAACTCTCCGAGGGCCTACTTTTCCCATTAGCTGGAAAAGTAGGCAAAAGAGCCACCAAAACCGATGGTTTTGGAATCCTTCAGCGCGGATATTGCGGATGAAACCTGCCGCGTGATACCGCGCGTCTCGAATCAAGCTTTTGATCATCGGGCGAAATAGGATGCGCCTATGCTCTACCACCGCTGCCGCTCCTGCGGTAGGCGCAGAACGCTTATATCCTATCCCCGGAGCACCTGACGCGTAGCGTCATGCGGAAAGAAAGTACAGCGGACTCTAATTTTCACTTTTCCATGGCCTTGACGGCCTTGACAATGCGGCTGGTGCCCAGACGGTCGGCGCCCAGGCGGATGAAATCCTCGGCATCCTGCAGATTGGCGATGCCGCCGGCGGCCTTGATCTTCACGTGGGGCGCCACATTGGCCTTGAACAGCGCCACATCCTCCCGGGTGGCACCGCCGCCGCCGAAGCCGGTAGAGGTCTTGATATACTCCGCGCCGGACTGGGACACCACCCGGCACATGCGCACCTTTTCCTCGTCGGTCAAAAGGCAGGTCTCGATGATGACCTTCAGGAGTTTGCCGTTGCAGGCGGCCTTGATCTTTCTGATCTCCTCCAGCACGGCGTCGTATTTGCCGTCTTTCACCCAGCCGATGTTGATGACCATGTCCACCTCTTCGGCGCCGTTTTTCACGGCGTCTGTCGCCATGAAGCACTTGGATTCGGTGGTGGCGTAGCCATTGGGGAAGCCGATGACGGTGCAGATGGCGATCTTGCCCCGGACATACTCTGCAGCCTGTCTGACATAGCTGGCGGGAATGCACACGCTGGCGCAGCCGTACTTCATGCCATCGTCACAGATGGCGCGGATCTCGTCCCAGGTGGCACCCTGTGCCAGCAGGGTATGGTCTACCTTTGCCAGAATATCCTTCAGTTCCATAACAAAACTTCCTTTCATATCTTAGTGATGACGGCACATTGCTTCTGCCCTGAGCATACCATATTTTTTGCCGTTTGACAAGGGAATTCCCCGGTGCTACACTGGCGGAGAAATCCCATAGAAAGGCGGTGGCGCCATGCATCGGATCAACAAAAAAGCGGTGGACAGCGCCGCCATATTGAGCGGGCCTTTTACCTCCACATTGCTGCGCTTTGCCCTGCCCATTATTCTGGGGAACCTTCTGCAGCACCTGTACAGTCTGGTGGATGCCATCGTGGTGGGTCAGTATCTGGGCGACCTGCCCCTGGCGGGCATCTCCGTGGCGGCACCCATGATGGACATCGTCACGGCGCTTCTGATCGGCGGCACCATCGGCATGGGCGTTCTGGTGGGTCAGCAGGTGGGCGCAGGGGATTGGGAAAAGCTGCGTGCTACCCTCTCCACCTCCTTGATCGGCGGCCTTGTGATCACGGTGGCCCTGGGCATTCTGGGCATCGCCGTGGGTCGGCCTGTTCTTCTGGCTCAGGGCACGGATCCATCCGTATGCCGTCAGGCCATGATCTACCTTGTCATCGTCCTCGCGGGCATGGTGTTCTCCTTCCTTTACAACTACTATGCCGCCATCCTGCGGGCCTACGGCAACTCCCGCGTTCCTTTTGCGGTGCTGGCTCTGTCGGCGGCGCTGAACGTGGGACTGGATGTACTTCTGGTGGGGGTTCTGGGCGCAGGGATCTGGGGCGTGGCAGCGGCCACCGTGTTCTCGGAGATCGTGTCGGCCAGCTGCTGCTGTATCTACATTTACAAAAAGTGTCCTCGCCTTGCACTGCGGCGCGGCCAGGGCCGTTTTTCCGCAGCAGCAGGCCGCAAAATCCTCAGCTATGCCTGGGCGGCGGCTTTGCAGCAGGCGGTGGTGTGCATCGGGCGGTTTCTGGTGCAGGGTATGCTGGGTGGTCTCGGCACCGACACCGTCACCGGCTACAATATGGGCATGCGTACCGAGCAGTTTCTGTTCTGCTTCTCTCAGGGCATCAGCGCCGCCATGGTGGTGTGCATGTCTCAGAATCTGGGCGCCGGTCAGGACCGCCGTGTGCGGCAGTTTTTCCGCAGCGGCATCGTCTGCGAAGTCGCATTGGCTCTGGTACTGGGCGCTGTCTGCTTTTTCTTCCCGTCGCAGATCATCTCCGTTTTCTCCCCCAATCCCCATGTGATCGCCGCCGGAGCGCAGTATACCGGCACCCTTTCCTGGTTCTACCTGATGGCGTTTCTGGGGGAGGTCATCCAGAGCTTTTTCCGGGGCATCGGCCGGCTGAAGGTCACCATGATCGCCTCTATGGGCCAGATCCTGCTGCGTGTGGTGCTCTCGGCGCTGTGGATCCCCCGGCTGGGCGTGCAGGGCATCTGCGCCGCCGTGGTGGTGGGCTGGAGTCTGCTGGTGTTCGTGGAGGGCGGCTTCTGTATCCATCAGGCACGGAAGCTGAGGTAAAATTGCATGGAAAAAGACAACAAAACCTCCTGGGGCAGCAAGGGTAAAGATACCCTGCCACAGGAGGTTTATTTTTATGGCAAAAAGCACGGCAAAGCGCCCCGGTGTGATGCTCTGGTTTGATATCCGCCCCAGTCTCAAGCGCCTCTCCAACGAGGAAAAGGGCCGTCTCTTTGAAGCCATCATGGACTACGGGGAAACCGGTGTCCTGCCCGACTTCGAGGGCATGACAGGCATCGCCTGGGATTTTATCCGCCCCCGTATCGATCTGGACGCCGAAAGATATGAACAGGCCGTTCAACAGAGAAGAGATGCCGTGAACAAGCGCTGGCATGGCGAGCAGCAGCGGGATACGGCCGTATCTCCCGTATTACGAAACATACCAACTACAACTACAAATGCAAATACAACTACAGATTCATCTACAACAGCAGAAGCAACGGCAACGGCGCCGCCTACCACACGCGGTCGGCACGATCCCGACGAGTCCCGCCGTCTGCGGGAGCTGGTGGAGCGTGACCGCCGGGGCGAGCTGTGGAACGCAGACGGCACCTTTCGCCTGCAGCAGCGCACCCCATAGCAAAAAAAGAGAAGAGGCACACGGCCTCTCCTCTTCGTAAACCCTTTATCCAAGGGCGTTTTGTCTTACTTGAAGTACCGCTTCAGCAGGCCCTCGAATGCCTTGCCGTGACGGGCCTCGTCGCGAGCCATCTCGTGGATGGTGTCGTGCAGAGCGTCCAGATTGTACTTCTTGCAGAGCTTGGCCAGCTCGAACTTGCCGGCGGTGGCGCCGTTCTCGGCATCTACGCGCATGGAGAGGTTCTTCTTGGTGGAGTCGGTGACCACCTCGCCCAGCAGCTCAGCGAACTTGGCAGCGTGCTCAGCCTCTTCCAGACCTGCCTTCTCCCAGTACATACCGATCTCGGGATAACCCTCGCGATGAGCCACACGGGCCATGGCCAGATACATACCGACCTCGCAGCACTCGCCCTCAAAGTTGGCGTGCAGACCCTTGATGATCTCTTCCTGGACATCGGCGGGAACATCGGCGCCGAAAACCTTTCCTACGCCCACAACGTGCTCGGCAGCCCAGGTCTTCTCCTCGGCCTGCAGGGTGAACTTCTCACCGGAAACGTGGCAAACAGGGCACTCAGCGGGGGCAGTTTCACCCTCGTGAACATAACCGCAAACAGGACATACCCACTTCTTCATAAAAGTATCCTCCATTACAAAAATTTTCATATCGGGGGATTTTCCCCTTTATTTACGCTGTCAGTATAACACTCCCCGGGAGAATAATCCAGTTGCAAATGCAACAAGAAATATATTTATTGTGGCGGATGCACCTCTCGCACCGGAAAACTCCCGACGGATGATTCCGCCGGGAGCCGTACTTTCGCTTCGGTTTTATTCGCCGGTCATGATCTTCAGAATGGTGCGGTCGGTCTGGCGCATGCCCTGGGCGGCCAGAGTGCCCACGTTTTTGATGGTGTCCTCCTCGTCGGTGCCCACAATGCCGTCACCGGCGCGGAAGTTGTTCTCCGTGCGGTACATATTGTAGCCCAGGATACCGCAGCCCACGCCCATGGCGATCTTGCTGGCGCAGGAGGCCTTGGCACCGTCGCAGATGGTGCCGGAGATCATGGCCACGGCGTTCTGCAGCGTATGGCTGATGCCCTCATAGCCCTCGCCGTTCAAAAAGGCGATGCCGCAGCCGGCACCCACACCGGCGCTGACGGCGCCGCAATAGGCGCTGAGACGGCCGATGCCGGTCTTCTGGTGGATGGTGATGAGGTCGCTGAGGCACACGGCGCGGAGGATCTGCTCCTCGGACTTGCCTTTGATGGTGCCGTAGCGCCATACGGGCACGGAGGCGGTGATACCCTGGTTGCCGGAGCCGGACACGATGACCACCGGCATCTCACAGCCGTTCATACGGGCATCGCTGCCGGCGGCTGCCCAGGCCCGTGCCTGGGTCTCGGGTGCATCGTTCTCCAGCAGGAGGTTGGAGCCGATGTTGGAGCCCCAGCTGTTCTCAATACCCTCTTTGGCGATGGCGCTGTTGCAGGCGATCTGCTGAGAGATGAGAGGCCGGATGGTCTCCAGGGGAACTGTCTGTGCAAAGGTGACGATATCTTTTACGTTCAGGCCGCTCTTGTCGTGGAGGTTGTCCTCGGCATCGCCCCGCAGGGGCTTTTCCAGCAGAACCTGACCGTCCTTGGCCATGTAGATGATGTTGGTATGGTTGTTGGCTACCCGCACGGTAGCGGTATGGCCCTCCAGTCTGCCGGTAAGCTTGATGTCCAGCATGCAGGGGGTCTCGGGGCAGGTGACTTTGATGGGTGTGGCATCCAGATAGGTCTGGATGGCCGCTACGTCTTCTTCGGTGACGCGGGCCAGCACCTGCAGTTCGGCCTCTGCGTCACCCGCTACGATGCCCACGGCAATGGCCGCGGCAATGCCGCGGCGCCCGCCCGTATTGGGCACTACCACGGACTTTACATTTTTCAGGATGTTGCCGCTGATCTCAGCGTCAATCTCCGTCGGTTTACCGCCCAAGACCGTGCGCAGCTTTGCAGCACAATACGCAACGGCGATGGGCTCTGTACACCCGGTAGCCAGGAGGAGCTCTTCCTCCAGGATGGCCATGTAGTCGGCCATTCTCTTCTCAGTCAACATGTTTTTGTTCTCCTTTGCACACAGAATATTTTTGATGACCGTCGGGCCGAAACCCGGCGAAAAAACAAAGGTGTCTCCACGCAGACCGTAAAGCCTGCGCAAGGACACCTCATTTTTTTATTTCAGATCCATAGGCAGATCGTCCATGGCGGGCACATCATCCTCCAGGCGGATCCAATCCTCCACGTTCACCACAGCAAACTCCTCGGGGGTGTGACGGATGACCACCTTTTCGATGCCGGCATTGATCACCAGGCGCCGACACATGGCGCAGGAGGTGGCATCGGCAAGAAGCTCGTGGGTCTGGGCATCGCGGCCGACAAGGTACAGCGTACTGCCCACGGTATCCCGGCGGGCGGCGGAGATGATGGCGTTGGCCTCGGCATGGACGCTCCGACACAGCTCATAGCGCTGACCACGGGGCACGCGCATGGCCTCACGGGTGCAAAAGCCCATATCGACACAGTTCTGGCGGCCGCGAGGCGCACCGTTGTAACCGGTGGAGATGATCTCATCATTTTTCACGATGATCGCACCGTACACGCGGCGCAGGCAGGTGGCCCGCTCCAGCACGGTCTCGGCGATATCCAGATAGTAATTTTCTTTGCTGATACGTTTTTCCATAGATGAAAACACCTTTCCAGTTTTCCTGATTATATCGCATTTTGATGAGCCGTTCAACAAAAACCATGGACGGAAGCCATCGCGGAATTCACAAAATTTTCGGGGAGGTTTTTGGTAAAATCACGAAAAGGATGAGAAAGATGCGCTTTCTTTCACCAAAGGTTTTTACGCAGAATTGCTCCGCAGGGTGACTTTTGTCGCTGTTGACAAAAGTGGGTCGCATCGGAATGCGAAATATCCCCCCAAAGCACTATTGAAAATAATCACATCGTCCTCAAACAAAAAAGGGACGCTTGTGCGTCCCTTTCGATATCATTTCATCAGCTTGATCTGATTATGGTCGGCGGCAAAGCCCGTCATCTCATAGAGCACCAGGATATCGGTGCATTCGTCCGCCAGCTCCTGCACACTGCCACGGAAATACCGCAGATCCAGCACCGTCACCGTCTCATAATCCCCCACGATAAAGGGAATGAAGCTGTTGGCATAGCTGTCCTTGATGAGCAGGAGGCTCTTTCCGTTTTTTACGCCCGTGTCGATGGTGACCTTGGCATAGTTGCCGCCCATGAACACCTCATACTTGTCCTTCTGCTGCAGCGCCGCGTCCACATAGAGGGAGGGGTACACCGTGCCGTCGCAGTCCATGGACTCGATGGTCACGCTCTCGTCCAGATAGATGCTGTCATAGGCACTCCGGGGCAAAAGCACCTTGGAATACATGGTGCCGCGGAAGCTGTCGGTGACTTTGGTAAGAGAAAAATCCCGCACCTCATGGCCCGTTGCTCTGGCCCACAGGCCGTAGACGGCCTGGGCGCCGAAGGAGGTCCAGTGATGGTCGGTGCGGTAGTAGACCTCTCTGGTGTCGGCGGCGGCGCTCATGGTGCCGTAGGGCATGATGGCATTGCCCATGAAGATCCGGGACAGATACTCATCGCAGGCCGCCCGATCAAAGGTCTCGGCGCCATTGGGCAGTTTCTCCGTCAGTACGGTGGCACTCTGAGGAATCAGCATGATGCGGCAATCCTTGTGGGCGTTTGCATCGAAAAAGGCGGAGACGATCTCCGCATTTTTCTCAAACTGCCGGCGGTCAAAGTCGTCCTCGGTGACACGGGCCATGTAGTAGCCGTCCTTACAGAGATAGGTGCCGCCGATGTCCTTTTTGCCGGACGCCTCCTGCAGCACGGACTTGCTCTGCATCCAGAAGTCACGCAGAGCGATCTGATCAGAGGTGTAGTCCTCGGCGTCGGCGGTGAAATCGCCGCCCATGAGACGTTGCCACGTCAGCTTGGGGGCCCGCTGCAGATAGCGGTTTTCATTGGCGGAAAAGGCCTGATCCGGCAGGGCAAAGGACGCGACGGACAGACCCAACAGGATCGCAAAAACGGCGATCAGGGGTGCCAGTTCTTTTTTGTTGCTGTGGTCGGGTTTTGCAAGACGCTTGCCGCCTTCCATGGTCAGACCTCCTTTCGATGATTTTTGAGATTTTACGGAGAATCTCTCCGAGGGGTGGCTTTTCCCAATAGCTGAATCCGGGGATATTGCGCTTCGAGCGCCTTACTT
>R22__coassemble_1415_pt1 | contig 12110 bp, 10 predicted proteins | sample R22__metabat2_low_PE_020 | metagenome-assembled genome bin R22 | reverse complement strand
TAATTAAAGTATTGTATCATAGATTGCACTACATTACAAGAAATGAGATTGCAAAAGTTTACGCTATGGGGTATGATGATGCAAACAAATTCTGTAAAGGGGCTTTATCATTTCATGGTTTGGTATCTTCTGATTCTGCTGGCTCTTATCGGCGCCGATCAAGGGCTCAAATGGTGGATTACCTCCCACCTCGCCATCGGCGAAAGTACGTCCTTTCTCCCCGGTATCATGCGCTTTACCCGTCTGCACAATTACGGTGCGGCCTGGTCCAGTCTGTCGGGAAAAACCGTGGTACTGCTGGTGATCACCACTGTGCTGATGGTGGCTGTGGCAGTGCTTTTGGTGAAAAAGATCGTGCGGCATCCCCTGGGCGTTTCCGCCTGTCTTCTGATTCTCGGCGGCGGCCTGGGCAACTATATTGACCGCATTTTCCGCGGCTACGTGGTGGATATGTTTGACCTGCAGTTTATGAGCTATCCCATTTTCAATCTGGCGGACTGCTTCGTGGTGGTGGGCGTTATCTTAGGTGCTGTCTACTACCTTTGGATCTATGAAAAATGCGACAGAAAGGGCAAAGATGAAAACGACACTGCAAGCCACAAGTGAATCTGTCGGCACCCGTATTGATGCCTTTATCGCCTCCTCTCTGGAGGGTGTTACCCGCAGCGCCGCAGCCCGTCTGCTGGAGGATGGCTTTGTCACCTGCAGTGGTAAGCCCCTGCCCAAGAATTACCGTATCCGCGGCGACGAAGTGTTCTGCGTGGAGCTGCCCGAAGTGCAGGATACGGAGGTAATGCCCCAGGACATTCCCTTGGACGTGGTATTTGAAGACGCCGACGTTATCGTGGTCAACAAGCCCGTAGGCCTTGTGGTACATCCCGCCCCGGGTCATCCGGACGGCACTTTGGTTAACGCTCTTTTGCACCATTGCGGCGACTCCCTTTCCGGTATCGGCGGCGAAAAACGGCCTGGCATCGTCCACCGCATTGATCGGGACACCAGCGGTCTGATCATTGCCGCAAAAAACGATGCCGCCCATGTGGCTCTCTGCGCCCAGCTTTCCGATCACACTCTGGCACGTACTTATGAGTGCCTGGTGGTGGGAAATCTCAGGGAAGACTGCGGCACCGTGGATGCACCCATCGGTCGTGACCGCCGGGACCGCAAAAAAATGGCCGTGGTTGCTGACGGCCGCCATGCCGTCACCCACTGGGAGGTCATTGCCCGCTATCGCGGTGTCACCCATGTGCGGTGCCGCCTGGAAACCGGCCGCACCCATCAGATCCGCGTTCACATGGCGCATATCGGCCACCCCATCCTGGGTGACACGGTATACGGTGCCAGGAAACCTGTCCCCGGTCTGACGGGGCAATGCCTCCACGCTACGGGGCTGCAGTTTATCCATCCCCGGTCCGGCGAAACGGTCCTTCTCTCCTGCGAATTGCCGGAGGAATTTACGGCTTATCTGAAAAAACTGAAGAATCAGCAATAGCATCTCCGATGCCGTTGCTGATTCTTTTTTGCGGCAAAACATTCTCTTTTTCTTGCCTTTTACGGAAAAGTGAAGTACAATTCACTGGATATCTGCTTTTGCATATTGTTACTTTTCTTCTATATAGGAGTCCGACATGGAAAACAAGCAAAAATTCCGCATAGGGATGTGCCTGGTAGCCATCGGCATCGTCTACGGCGACATCGGCACCTCTCCCATGTACGTGATGAAGTCCATTCTGGATGGAAACGGCGGCATCAATCAGGTCGATGAGGCCTTTATTCTCGGCGCACTGTCTCTTGTCATCTGGACCATCACCCTTTTGACCACCATCAAGTATGTCCTGATTGCCATGAAGGCCGATAACCACGGTGAGGGCGGCATTTTTGCGCTGTATGCCCTGGTGAAGAATTGTGGCAAGTGGTTGATCCTCCCTGCCATGCTGGGTGGTGCCGCCCTTCTGGCCGACGGCGTTCTTACTCCCGCCGTCACAGTGACCACCGCCATTGAGGGCTTGCGCACCATTCCTGTTATCAGCCATCTGCTGGGTGGTGGGCAGACCAAGGTGCTGATCATCACCATCGCCATCATTTTGATCCTGTTTCTGGTGCAACAGGCCGGCACCAGCCGTATCGGCCGCACTTTTGGTCCCGTGATGCTTCTTTGGTTCTCCTTCCTGGGTGTCACCGGCTTGTTCCACATTGCCGAAATGCCCATGATTCTTCGCGCATTTAACCCGATCTATGCCATTCGCGTGCTGGCAAGCCCTTATAACAAGGCCGGCATCATGATTCTGGGCAGTGTTTTTTTGGCTACCACCGGCGCAGAGGCTCTGTACAGTGATATGGGCCATGTTGGCAAAGCCAGCATCTATGTGAGCTGGCCATTTGTCAAGGCCTGCCTGATTCTGAACTATCTGGGCCAAGGTGCCTGGATCCTGATGAACCGGAGCAATGAGGCGCTTTGGGCCATCAATGACCTCAACCCCTTTTTCCAGATGCTCCCTCAGGCGCTACGTCCCTTTGCCGTCCTTTTGAGTACCGCCGCTGCCATCATTGCCTCTCAGGCGCTGATCACCGGTTCGTTTACCCTGGTTTCCGAGGCCATTCGTCTGGATCTGATGCCGCATCTGGAGATTCAGTATCCTTCCGACACCAAGGGTCAGTTATATATTTCTGTTGTCAATAATATTTTGATGGTGGGCTGTATTCTCGTTGTTCTCTATTTCCGTTCCAGCGCCCGCATGGAAGCCGCCTACGGTCTGGCTATCACCGTGACCATGCTGATGACCACTCTGCTTTTGGTGATTTATCTGTGGAAAATTCGCGGTAAGCCTGTATTGGCCGGTGCCATGCTTCTGGTATTCGGTGCCATTGAGGGCTTCTTCTTCGTTTCCAGTCTGGGCAAGTTTTCCCACGGCGGTTACGTGGCCGTGATCCTGTCGCTCCTTCTTTTATCCGTGATGATGATCTGGTATCGTGCCACTCAACTGGAGCATAAATATAAGGTTCGCCTTCGCTTTGCAGATTACATCAAGAACCTGGACGATCTGCACAACGACACCTCCGTTCCGCTGATGGCCAACAATCTGGTGTTTCTGGACGGAAGCCGAGACATGGAAACCATTGATCGTGATATCCTCTACTCCATTCTGGACAAGGATCCCAAGCGTGCCACGGCCTACTGGTTCATCAGTGTCCATGTGCTGGACGAGCCCAGCGCCATGTACTATGAGGTGGAGACCTTCGGTACAGACTTCATTTTTCGCGTAAAGCTCAATTTGGGCTTTAAGGTGAACCAGAAAATCAACGTGTACCTTCGAAGCATCGTACAGGATCTGCAGCAGTCGGGGGAACTTCCTCCCCAGAATCGCAAGTATTCTATCTACGGCACTTCCAATGTGGGCAACTTCAAGTTCGCTTTCCTGCGAAAATCCGTTCCCACCAAGACCGAGCTCTCTGCGCTGGATGAATTCATTTTGCGCGCCAAGTATACCATCCGCGAAGTGGCCGGCTCCCGTATTCGTTGGTACGGTCTGGACACCTCCTCCCTTTTGGAGGAAAAGGTTCCCCTTTTTGTGGGCACCGGAAACCGCAATCCCCGCCGCATCGAACGGCATTGACCTATCCTTTCATATTTCTGCCATCCTGCGTTTGCAGGATGGCAGAAATGATCTTTTTCCCGAATTGCAAAGAAAAGGGTTGACAAACGTTATTTCGCGGTATAATATAGTCACGTTCCGCGCGGTTAGCTCAGCTGGTAGAGCACATGCTTGACGTGCATGGGGTCACAGGTTCGAGTCCTGTACCGCGCACCAAAAAAGAAGAGATACCCTTTGGGGTGTCTCTTCTTTTTTACTCGTTGGCAAAGGACTCGAAATGAATTCCGAAGATGACGTCCCACAGGGACGACAGCTTCGGCAGCAAACAGCACAGTGCGCTGTTTGCGCAATGAGAGGAGAGTCCTGTACCGCGCACCATAGAAAGAAAGACATCCTGACGGATGTCTTTCTTTTTTTCACAGAGTATCTCCTATATCCCTTCATAGGCCAGCAGAAGATCCACCACCGTGCCGTAGCTTTTGATGCCGTTTTCATCTCCGTTCGACTTCAAAAAGCCGTCATAGATCCGAGTGGATACCGTTTTCACCGGACCCTCAAACTGTGCCCAATACTCCCTTTGTTCCTGCAGGTCTTGCAATGTCAACATCGGCAGAGTATCGCGGATGGTTTCCCAAGCATCATAGTCCACCAGGTACAGCGCATTTGATGCGTATACATAACCCATCAATGCTCCGGAATAGCGAAAATCTGCGTTTTGGCTTTCCATGGCCGCCAGGATCCCCAGAAAATTGCACTCCTGTTCAGAGGATATTCCCTTTTGATGGGCAATCTCATGACAACAGGTCGCCGGCAGGTAAACCGCCGGGGCATCCACATTCACATTGGCCTCTCCGGTAAAGGGGAAGTAAAAGCCGGTAAAATCCAACGCACTCATGCCACGCGATGCTACAAATGCTTTCGGCGCGGCTGTACTTACATTCAGAAAGGGAAACTCCCCATACAGTTCCTCATAAGCCTGTACCGATTCATCCAGCACAGTGCTCACATCAAGCGCCACCTGTCCGCTTTCATTTCTATGTGCCGTCTGCGCCGTATCGCGGACATATCGGGCAAATTTCTCCGTCAGGGCAGTGAGTTCTTCCACCGTTCCGCCCCGCGCCGCCATGCCGCTTTTGTCCTGAAAACTCTCAGTGTTGTAGAAAGTCCCCCACAACAGGCAGAAGCCTGCATACACCGAAAGTCCAACACAAAGGCACGTCATGCAGAAGTGGACGGCTCTGCGCTTTTTCTGCGGCTTTGTGATCATGTTCCGGGCAAAACTTACCACGCTGAAAAACGCGGCACACAGCCCCGCAATAATCAGCACTTCAGCCACAGAGACAGACAGTCGCCCGGCAAATCTGCCCACTCCCTGCTCCACGGGCAAAAGCACGTTGCCGCACAACCAGTTCATGGCCGTGCGGCTTTGACGCAGGCTGAAATAGGCGGCAAAAAACACTGCCAGAGCCATCAGCCAGATATTCCATTTGCGATACTCTTTCCAAAAGCTCATCGGTTCATATCATACAGCGCCGCCATGCCGCGGAACACAAGATCCTCATCGTAGCGAACCTCCCGCTTGCAATAGGGCGCAACAACGGCGCCAAGGCCGCCGGTCATCACGATCTTCAGGGGATAGCCCAGCTCCTCTTCCATGCGGCAAACCACGCCGTCGACCATGGCTGCAGCACCGTATACGGCACCGCCCAGAAGACTCTCTGCCGTTTCTGTGGCAATTACTTTTCCCGGCTTTGCGATCACCATTTCGGGAAGCAAACTGGTGCCCGATGTCAGTGCCGCCAAGCCCAGTTTCACGCCGGGCATGATAGTTCCGCCACGGTATTGACCCTCCTGATCCACCACCACAATGGTGGTGGCCGTTCCCATATCTACCACGGCAACGGGACCATCCGCCAACATTTTGGCGCCCACACAGCCGCAGATAATGTCCGCCGCCAGCGTCTGCGGTTGATCAAGACAAATGGGCATATCCACGCGCATGGCGGGTGTGACCTGCAGGCAGGTAAGACCCGCTGACATCTTTACAGCATCCACAATCGCCTTGTCCACCTCCGGGACAACGCTGGAAAGGATCGCACCGTTTATGCCCTCGCACAAAATTCCGGAACCCTGCAGCACTGCGGCATACTGCTCTTTTGAGCCGGTGCGCAATGTTTCCATGCGGTAACGGTTATGAACCGAACCATCCTGCAGTACGGCAAAGACAATATTGCTGTTTCCTACATCAATTGCCAGGAGCATGATTAAGCCTTCCTTGTCTTTTTCTGCAGGGTGACGATGCGGGTGGTGGCGCTGCTGAGAATCAGGTTTACACCCAGCTCCACCAGGAAGTTGACACCCACGAAGCCCACCAGCATATATAGCCCGGTATTGGAAAAGCCTGCGGCCTGACCCCAGGCGGCAACCGTGTCATAGAAAAACACACAGCAGCCCAGCAGGAACACGCCGGTATTCGCCACCGCCGCGCAGATGCCAGCTACAATGGTAGCCGCCAGGGCGTTTTTCCTGGCCAGCAGGCGATAGACCGCACCGGCCGCTACACCGGAAAGAATGCCTTTCAAGAGGCAGGTAATGATGGTACCCGGGACGCTGATGCCCAGAAACACGCCGGCATCGGTCAGCAGTACGACAATGCCGAACACAAAGCCCAGCCAACCGCCGGCCCAACAGCCATACAGCGCCGCGCCCACAATAATCGGGGCCAGCACCAGGTTGATGCGAAAGACGCCGATAGGCGGAATAATGACGGACAGCACCTGCAGAACCACCACAATGGCAGTCAGCACAGCCATGCCGGTAATGGTTTTTGTTTTCATGACGGAAGTATTCATAGTTTTCCTTTCTCATCGCCGGGAATTGGCCGCAAAAAAAGTCGGCATTCCGAGCGGTACTCGGTCATGTCGACAGAACAAGAAAAGCCTCTTGCGTTCCTGCCGACAATCCGGTCAAGACGTACAAACGGTTGATAGTTCATTTTCGGTCTTTGCTCTACGGCTATCGTCCTCATCAGCGGTACGATGCACAGCCGGCCGAAAATGCATTTTCAGTTGCACGGAGAATGTACCACAAACTCCCGCAAATTGCAAGGCTTTCTTTTAAAAACAAGCACCGGAGCCTTGTAAGCTCCGGCGCTTTTGCATCATTTGTCTTTTGTGTGCTTTGCTCTGTCCGCATACACGCAAGCGTTCAGGGACATGTCCCTTTTTTCCAGTCGCCGATCCATGATGTATTTCACCAGACAGCGCAGGCATGCGCAGATGGGCACACCCAGGAACATGCCCAGTATGCCGCCGAAGCCGCCACCCACCAAGATGGCAACGATGACCCAGAAGCTGGAGATGCCGGTGGTCTCACCCAGGATCTTGGGGCCGATCACATTTCCGTCCAGCTGTTGCAGCAACGCCACGAAAATAATGAAGTACAGGCACTTAAGCGGATTGACCAGCAGCACCAAAAAGGCGCTGGGAATGGCGCCCAGGAACGGTCCGAAGAAGGGAATCACATTGGTGATGCCCACGATTACGCTGATCAAGGGTGCATAGGGGATCTTCAGGATCCCGCAGCCGATCAGGCACAGTATCCCGATGATGGCACTGTCGAGAATCTTGCCGCGAACAAAACCGGAGAAGATCTCATTGACCTTGCAGGTTCCGCGGGCAATAAGGTCTGCAGTGGAGGTCTTGAAAGTGGCATACAGAAGTTTGCAGCAACGGGCCAGACTCTGCTCTTTCATGGCCAGCAGGTAGATGGATACAATCAGGCCGATTACCAGATTCTTGGCGAAGTTGAGAAGTCCCCAGATACCGCTCCAGATACCGCCGGTCAATGCGCCGGCCAGCTCCTGGGCCTTGGGCAGGATCTTGTCCGTCAGGAATCCCACAGCGTCCTGATAATAATCCTTGAGCGTATCGTTCGCCCAGGAACCGATCTCCGGATTGCTGATCAGCCAGTCGTCCACCCAGCGATATACTTTGTAGTAATAAGAACGCAGGTTTTTTACCAGGGCGGTAACACTTTCCACCAACTGAGGCATCAGCATGGACATCAAAAAGTAGATGATTACCAGCACCGCTGTCCAGGTCAGCAGGATACTGCCTGCACGCAGGAAGCTCTTTCCCTTCTTGAGGTGTATGCTGCTCAGCTTTTTACTCTTGCCGATGCACCACATAATGGCCTTGCTGAACCAGTTTACAACCGGTGCCAGCAGATAGGCCATGGCCGCGCCGTAAAGAACAGGGGCCAGCACCGCCATAAGCCTGGCAAAAAAAGTCTGCAATGTGCCGTTCTGGTAAAATGTATCGTAAAACACAAGGATCGCACACACCGTCAAAACCGCGGTGAGTCCCCATCGTAAATAACGGTTTTTTTCTTTCATGGGCAATCCTCCTTTTTCTGCTCTTCTTTCACTATACGCATTTTTCCGCAATTTGGCAAGTGGTTTTCTTGCAAACGCTTTCCTCCTGTGATATCATATCTCCATACCACTTGCGGGAGGAATTTCCCATGAAGAAGCTGCTTTTTATTGTAAACCCTCGTGCCGGACGTACCAAGTCCATGTCCCCTCTGTTTGACGCCGTCGCCCGCTTTTCTCAGGTGGGATACCTGGTTCGTGTGTTTGTGACCTGCGGTCGCGGCGACGCTACACAGGCCGCCGCAGAGTGCGGCGCAGAATATGATCTGGTGGTTTGCGCCGGAGGTGACGGCACCTTTAATGAGACCGTCAGCGGTCTGATGATGATTCCGGCAGATCAGCGCCCGCCTGTGGGGTATCTGCCCTGCGGCAGCACCAACGATTTTGCCGCCAGTCTGCATCTTTCCTCCCAGATTCCCATGGCTGCTGCCGCTGTGGCCTGCGGAAGGCCTCATTGGCTGGATGTGGGCTCGCTGAACGATCGCTTTTTCACATATGTAGCCTCTTTCGGGGCATTCACCCGCGCTTCTTACAGCGCTCCTCAGTTCGCCAAGAATGCCCTGGGACATCTGGCTTATATCATGGAGGGCATCAACTCACTGGATTCCCTGCGTCCCTACCGTTGTTCCATCACCGCTGACGGAGAGGTCTTTGAGGGCGATTTTATCTTCGGCGCCGTTTGTAACTCCACATCTCTGGGCGGTCTTGTGAAATTGGATCCCGGCAAGGTACAGATGGATGACGGTCTTCTGGAGCTGATCCTTCTTCGGATGCCGAAAAACGTGTTTGAGCTGAACCAGCTGATCACCGGGCTTACCCGCACGGAGTACGATCAGCCGGGCATTATCTTCCGCCATGTATCCTCTGTGGATATTTCCACTGAAGACGATCTCCCCTGGTCGCTGGACGGCGAGTATTTCCCCAGTCAGCCGACGGTTTCTATCCGCTGTATTCCCGGTGGAATCCAACTGATGATGTAACACCAAAGCGTGTCACAGATGAACTGTGACACGCTTTTTCTTCTTATTGTGCGTCTATTTTTTCTTTCAGCTCCTGCAGATACATCCAGCGCTCTGTTTTCTCTTCCAGGGCACTCTCCAGTTCCTGCTGCTGCGCCTGAAGCTCCTGCAGCTTCACATAGTCACTGCCGCAGGCTCCCTGGGCCGTCAGGCAGGTCTGCAAATCACTCTCCAACTGCGCCAGCTCAGCATCAATGGTGTCGTATTCCCGCTGTTCCTTGAAAGAGAATTTCAGCTTTTGAGTGCCGCGAGGACGCTCGGATTCCGTTTTTGCTTTTTCTTCCCGCGGTTTCGACGGCTCTTGCTCCTTTACGATCCGCTGCCAATCCGACCAGTTGCCGCTATATCGCAGCACCTGTCCGTCCTTTACCTCAAAAATCTGCTGAGACAGCTTGTCCAACAGGAATCGGTCATGAGACACCGTCAGGACAGGGCCGGGGAAACTCTCCAAATAGTCCTCCAGGATGGACAGTGTCATGATATCCAGATCATTTGTCGGCTCATCCAGAAGCAGCACATTGGGAGCCGCCATAAGGATCGACAGCAGGTACAATCTCCGCCGTTCACCGCCGGAAAGTCTTCCGATGGGTACACTCTGGAGGTCGCCGGGGAACAAAAAGCGTTCCATCATGGCTTTCGCCGTAAATACCCCTTCATCGGTTCGCACTTCATCACCGATCTCGTGGATAAAGTCATAGACCCGTTGATTAAGATCCACCTCCCGTCCCTCTTGGGAAAAGTGGCCGATTTTCACGGTGCTCCCTATATCCACGGTGCCGCTGTCCGGCGTCAGCTCACCGGCGATCATGTGCAGCAGGGTGGATTTCCCCGCGCCGTTATCGCCGACGATACCGATGCGGTCATTGCGCAGCAGCGTATAGGAAAAATCCCGAATGACCGCTCTGTCGCCGAAAGACTTTGTCACATGCTCCAGAGAGATCAGCTTTTTTCCCAATCGGCTGGCTGCAGCCGCCGCAAATTGCAAAGCGGCATCGGTTTCCGGCGCACTCTGGTTTTTCAATGCCTCATAGCGGTCAATGCGCTCTTTGCTCTTGGTGGATCGTGCCTGACAGCCGCGCATGATCCACTCCCGTTCCACCCGAAGAATGCTTTGCCGTTTCCGCTCACTGGCCTGTGCCATCTCCGCGCGCTGTTCTTTCAGCTCCAGATAGCGGGAATAGTTGGCTTCGTAGTGGTAAAGCTTGCCGCGGGAGATTTCGGTGATATGATTGACCACCCGTTCCAGAAAATATCGGTCATGGGTAACCATCACAAGACCGCCGCGGAATCGGCGAAGCCAATCCTCCAGCCAGGCCGTCATGGAGGCGTCCAAATGATTGGTAGGCTCATCTAAGATCAGCACATCCGCCGGATGGATCAGCGCCGTAGCCAATGCCACCCGCTTTCGCTGCCCGCCGGAGAGCGCACCCACCTTCTGGGTGAAGTTCACAATGCCAAGTCGTGTCAGCATGGTCTTGGCCTCATATTCATTCAATTCCCGGAAATCTGCCGGGAATTGAGCAAAGACCTGTTCTAATACCGTGGCTTCATCGTCCATCTCAGGATGCTGACTCAACACACTCACCTGCACATTGGGATCGCGGGTAACTTTTCCTTCGTCAGGCGCCGCCATGCCGGACAACACACGCAGAAAGGTGGATTTTCCGGTACCGTTGATGCCGATAACACCCACTTTGTCTCCTTCGTTCAGATAGAAGTTTACATCCTCCAGGATCTGGCGGCTCCCAAAATTGATGGAAAGATGTTCTGCGGATAATAACATGGTAAACTCCTTTTTGTTCTTGCTTTTCCCCGCCAGTATACCACAGCATTTTCAGAAGATGCAAATACAAATAACAAAAGAGCTTCCGCAGAAGCGAAAGCCCTTTTGAAAACACAGCGATGTAAATATCAGCGCTTGGAGAACTGTCGGTGCGTTAAGAAAATGTGCCGGTGGCACATTTTTAGCATCCGACCGCAGCGGCTGTGCCGCGAGGACGCCTCTGTTCTCTCTTCCCAAAATAACAAGAGAGCCTCCACATAGAGCAGAGACTCTCTTGAAAACACAGCGATGTAAATATCAGCTCTTGCATAGTTCTGCTATTCTGCCAGCCTTGCTTGTTTTACCCCATATACAGACATTGGTGTGTAAATTGCCACAAGATATTGTCATATGCTTTATCTTTCTGTGTAATGGTGTGTAAATTTTCTAAGGCTTGTCGTCGAGCCTTACACATAACCTAACTGGGATAGCAAGCATTTTACACACGAAATATAGAAAAGGCTACAGGACTTTTTATCCCATAGCCTTTATAACTTAGATTACAATTCCACATCTTGAAGGTAATCCATACCCTGCTGCTCTGTCTCTATACTCCTTGCTCAGCATTATGAAATTGCCCATTGCTTCCTTCTGACTTCTATCATACACATGACCGTAGGTCTTATTGATTTGCTCTAAAGTTGAGTGTCCTGCGATTTTGGCAACAACGAATGGGTCAACCCCATTATTCAACAAGAAACTGATGCTGCTATGTCTTAACTTATGGAATGTAATACGAGGCAGCTCTGTTCTTTTAATGAAGTTGGCAAACCATTCACTGTAAGCATCAGGAAATGGAATGCCTCCACACTGGCAAATCTTTCCGTTCTTAAGAGAGACAAACAACCTATTAGTGTAAGGAATGCTCCCTTCTGCAAGCTCAAAGAGTTTATCAAGCTGCTCAACATAGTTGCTCAGCATTTTTAGCATATCATCTGTTAAGAATATGCTTTTCTCGTCTTGCGTTTTCAAGAAATCCTCAATGTACACACCACCCTCTGGGGTATACAACACACTGTGTCTGAAATGAAGAACCTTTTCTGATCCATCAATGTCATCACGTGTTAGCCCAAGGATTTCTCCTCTTCTGGCTGCTGTAGTAACAGCGAGATAGATAAGTACTTGCTTCTCTAATGCCTTGATTCTGTTTTTCTGCAATGTCAGAGGCTGATATGTTCCCATCTTTTCCATCGTCCAGATCCTCAGAACTAAAGTCTTTCTGAAACGTAGACTCACCCTCATCT
>R22__coassemble_1313_pt1 | contig 12813 bp, 8 predicted proteins | sample R22__metabat2_low_PE_020 | metagenome-assembled genome bin R22 | reverse complement strand
GGCAGCTTCGGGTAGATGATTTTGCACAGTGCGATATCAAGCGTACTGACTATATTCCGTATCTCAAAGAACTCGTTCCGAGTGACTGCATCCGTGTGGAAGAAGCCAATGAGTTGGCGCAGTGCATTCAGGAGATGCGCCAGACGGACGGAGAGCTGATGAAATACCTTTCAGCGCTGTCTCTGGAGCAGCCGGAAACATTTTCGGAAGCATTGGAGATTGCCACGCAGTTGGATAACTATGAACTTGTCCCCTCTGATCCGGAGGAATACGGACGCGAAATTCTCAGGAACATTGGCGCAGACGATGAGCTGCTGGATACCATTGACGGATACATGGACTTTGCCGGTCTTGGTGAAGCGACTATGGCAGAGGAAGATATCGTGCAAACAGAGTTTGGACTCATACGGCGTTGCGTCGATCCGTTCGAGGAAGAAGAATCCTTTGAGCAGACTTTGATGTAAAGAAAATCCGCAAACCGTTGTGCTGCAAGGCTTCCAAGGAAATATCTTTTTGTACAACTAATTCCAAAAAAGAACGCTAATTTGTCTGCCAGACAGATTGGCGTTTTTTGCGTACCATTTTAGTCAAAAACAGCGAAAATACTGAAAAAACAAGGAAAACCCGGCCATAGAGCGATCAAATATGCGCCGGAATTGGCAGGGACTTTGAACCCACTCTTGTATGGAGCGCAGCGGCATGGTACAATACCGGCAGCAGGAAGGACGGTGGCACGATGGACGCGAAGAAACGCAAAACAGCAGCAAGTGGAGCATTTGCCTTTATTGTGCTCATGGGCATCGTCAGCCTGTTTTCAGACATGACTCATGAAGGCGCAAGAAGTATCCTCGGTGAATATTTGAACCTGACCGGAGCCTCCGCAGCCACAATAGGTTTCGTCTCCGGCATCGGTGAACTGTGTGGGTATTCGCTGCGTCTGCTGTCCGGCCTGATCGCAGACAAAACAAAGAAATATTGGGCGCTGATCATCGCCGGATATGCCATTCAGGTTTTGGCCATTCCGGCCTTGGCGCTGATACCGGAAAACGGGTGGATATTTGCCTGCGGCCTTGTGATCCTTGAGCGCATCGGCAAAGCCATTAAGAAGCCTGCTAAGAACACGTTGGTCAGTTTCGCGGCCAGTGAGATCGGAACCGGCAAAGGATTTGCCTATCAGGAATTTTTAGATCAACTGGGGGCATTTCTCGGCCCCGTGATCCTGTTCGTCATTGCAGCAGTAAAAGGAACCGGCAGCCTGTTTACGACGTATCGCGTTTGCTTTGCCATACTGGGCATCCCTGCCGCGATCACGATAGGTCTGGTCATTTTCTCGAAGGTGAAATACCCCAATCCGGAGATGTTTGATAAAACGCCGGAGGAAAAGACAGAGTTCCGTGTGAAGAAATCCTTTGTCTTTTACATAGCGGCCATCTGCCTTTTCGCGTTTGGATTTGCCGATTTCCCCTTGATAACGCTCCATGCCGCGAATGCGCAGGCATTCCCGGAGGCTGCGTTGAGCCTCCTTTACGCAGCAGCAATGGCGGTCGATGCATTCGCCGCACTATTCTTCGGGTGGCTTTTTGACAAGATCGGGCTGAAAGCCTTGATTTGCTCGACGGCTTGCAGCCTGACTTTTTCGGCGTTCGTATTCCTCACGGACAATCCGTGGATGATCGGTGCAGGAATCGTACTGTGGGGAATCGGAATGGGAGCGCAGGAAAGCATCATGAAAGCGGCAGTCAGCACCATTGTACCGAAGTCCATGAGAAGTACCGGCTTCGGGATTTTCGAGACTGGCTTCGGGATCGCATGGTTTCTCGGAAGTTGGCTCCTCGGCGCACTGTATGACGTGAAGCCCCTGTACCTCGTGGTCGTTTCTGTTACCGCACAGGCTCTTGCAATCATCGTGTATATGCTGTGCGTTGCATCAGACAAAGCGGAGCGCGACAAATAGCAGGAAGGACGGTGGCACGGTGCGCAGATCAAAAATGAAAGATATTTTTTTGAATGTGTCAATTCCGCTTTTCCACCCGTGCATCAGAAAACATATTTCGCTTATTTGTATTGCAAGTCTTTCGAGGAAATACCCCGGCCGTTTTTATCCCTTGGCAAAAGTACACCCCCCCTTCGTAGAATTTCACCCCCCTTGGGTAGGGGGGTGAATTGTATGATTATTAGCGTCCTTTCCCAAATGTGTATTGGACGAACACCTATTTCTTCAGCGGTGGTTTCGCCGTCAAGGTGATGCTCTGATACAAATTACAAAAGCACCGTCTTAGGTTTTTACCAAGACGGTACTTTTGCTTTATCCGCACATTCGATTTATCGGTATGTTTCTCCTACAATAAAGGTGAAATCAATAAGGAGGTCGAAGGACTATGAAAACAAAGCGGAAATATTTTTATTTGGACGATTTTGAACACAGATTGCTGGTTGGTTGCCTTATGTCTGCTCGGAACGAGTATCTGCATGATGGCAAACCGATAGAAGATGTCGATGATTTGATTCTAAAAATCATCGATGCACCCTCAAGAAAACTTCGGATAGTAGTATCTCGAGAAGATGCTTAACTTGTAAACATTTATGGGCAAGCAAATGTTCCATACATGTTTTTAACTGTATTCCGTTTTGCTATTAAGGTGATACTCCAATGAGAATTACAAAGACACCACCTTGGGTTAATGCCAAGATGGTGCCTTTGTTTTTGGTTTGTATCCTAGGTAAATATGATAATTATTGTTAGATAACCCGGTATTTTTCATGCTGTACATTCGCAGCGGTAGACATAGAGGGTCTGTCCCTGTTCGTCTACCCTGCCCATGTAGTAGTTGTTTCCAATTGTCCAGATGCGCAGCCCGCTGTCCACGCCGTCACCGGCGAGTAAGGCGCAGCAGCACGGTACCTGATACGAATGCGGAGCAATGATGCCTGCCTCACCTGCACGCAGGGTGTCAAATGTGCTGATGCAGACAGCGTTGTGCAGGGTCTCCTGCCCCTTCTCCCAGTCCAGCGTCACATCGACATTCTGAATACCAGACACGAGCTTTTGATCTACTGTGGTCATTTTGGTCAACAGAGCCCTATTCTCCCAGCCGGGATCCGATATGCCCTCGGCTAGATAAAGCGGCTGTCCGGCCATATACCTGCCATCCGGCAGATCGGCAAGGCTGTTTGCCTCCAGTTCCCCCTGCAAATTTACCAGATCCGCAATCGATTGAACCGCTTTCGGCTGCAGAGCTGTATCGTTCACATCCACCCAACCGCCGGGGAATACATCGCCGTCGGGATAGGTAATATCCCAGCTGACCCACTGTGCGTTCTCTACCAGAGCCAGCGTCTGCCACGCGACCTGCTGCATGCGGTTGGCCCAGCCGTAGATGTGACCCCGATCCAGCACCTCTGCACGGTAATGCAGCGTTATGCCGTAGGGCTCGGTATCCGTGGTCAGGCTGACGGTATAGGGGCCGTACTCTCCGGCGCCCAGCGCATCCAGTATGGCGCATACTGCGCTGTTGTCGCCCACATATTCTGTGCGCATGGAGAAGAGTTTTGCTGCATCCAGCACCTCCTTATCATACGCATCCTCCGAAAGCCGGCTCAGGCATTCCGCCTTCTGCCGGGCGATATACCGCTGGGTATTCATGGCACGATGCCACAGCCAGATGGGGAAATTCTCCCGAATAGAGGGCGCATAATAGGTGCCGTCCCTGGGGACCCAGTATTCCTGCAGCCGATAGCCGTTTGCCCGATTTCCGGTAAAGGTCAGTTTGGCCGCATTGTGGGCCCCACAGTCCACCGTTCTGTCCGGCAGCAGTTCCTCATACAGCACCATGGCGTAGACCGTCACCTGTTCCCCGCTGCGCTTGATCCGAAAGATCTTATGGGATTCTACAGGTTGACCGATGCAGTAGGGACTCTCATTTTCCGCCAGAACCGCTTCATGGACAGCCGTTTCCAACACCGGATCACGGGGATCCGTCAGGAAACATACCGCCAGCACGATGCAGGTCGCCGCTGCCAGTAAAAGCACCCAAAAGGCCGGTTTTTTGTAGTTCAGAATACTTTTCACGCGCCCTTTCACCCCCACTTCTCCAAAAGCCACCGGGCAGGCAGCCACCGCACTGCGCCGCACGGCGCAGTTGATCAGCGCACGGGAATAGTTGGCCCGCGCCGCCATGTCCATATCCTCCAATACTTTTTCATCGCAGGCGCCCTCAATATCACGGCACAGCAGCAGATAGGCCGCCCACAGCACCGGATTGAACCAGTACACCGCCAAGATCACAAACGCAGCAGGCTTGATCCAGTGATCCTTTCGCCGGATATGGCATCTCTCATGCGCCAATACCGCCTCCATGTCCTCGCAGCTCAGGTTTTCAGGCAGATAGATCCGCGGACGGAACCAGCCCAGCACAAAGGGCGACTCCACCGCGCTGCCGCAGTATACTCCCGGCTGTGTCAAAACGCATTCTGCCACCCTGCGACGGAGGCGCGCATAGCTGAGCAGCATATAGCCCAGCATCCCCAGCATGCCCACCAGCCATATCAGCGCCAAAAAATCCTTTGAGGTGACAAAGGCCTCAGCACGGCTCATCGGCTCCCCTATCGGCAATGGGTGATCACCCCTGGCTTGGCGTATCTGCTCAAACGTCTCCTCAGTGATGGTATTCTCCGCCGTAGGTGCTTCCCGCAGCTCCGACAGCGTCGGGGTGATCGGATCGGCGGTAGGCTGCAGACTCACGGAGCTCTCCACCGTAAAGGGCAGCACCAGCCGCAGTGCCACCAGCAGCCACAGCAGACAGGCGATGCGCTTCGGCATCCGCCGAAACAGCAGCCGCACCGCCATGACCGCCAGAGCCAATACCGTGGCCTGCCAGCTCAAGTGCACCAACTGCAAAAAGATGTCAGTCATGGCCACCCTCCTCAAATCGGTCGATCATGCGCCGCAGCTCTTCCGCCTCACCGGCCGTCAAACCACGCCCCCCGGTAAAAGCCGCCAGAAACTGCGGGAGCGACCCGTCAAAGTTCTTTTCCACAAAAGCCCGGCTCTCTGAACGCTGCACCTCGTCCCGGGACACCAGTGCTGTGACCGTTGCATTTTCCGTTTTTACCACGCCCCGCTCACTTAACCTCTTGATGACGGTATAGGTGGTGGATTTCTTCCACCCTAGCTTCTCAGCGCATAAGCGCACCAGTTCCGTGCTCTTAACCGGCTCGTTTTCCCATAAAATCAGGCAAAAATGATACTCACTGTCAAAAATCTTCGGTGTATCCATGTCGATCTCCCCCCATATAAGTCTAATCAGTTAAACCTCTTGATGTGTTAAGTCTATCGCATTAGACCTCGTTTGTCAATAGGGTCAAATAAATATAACTTGCCAGAAAACAGCCTGTGTGGTAGGCTGTGAGCAAAGGAGGTCGGCTATGCCGTTGGTATTGTGTCGAAATCCGGTCGGAACGGCGGCACCTACGCTCACTCCGATATTGCTTTTGAGTTTGCCTCCTGGATCTCGCCAGAATTCAAGTTGTATATCATCAAGGACTAATATGGGGATGATTCAATCCGTTTCAGTGCGTTTGTAATTCTATCTATTTGATGTTCAATACTGGAAATTAGATCTTTTATCTGTTCGATTTGACTTTCTGCTTTTTCAAATTCGGATCTGGTGTCAACATAGTTGGCACCAGTGGTGAACTTTGCAATGCTCTTTGAATACTTTGGAATACCATACTGTTTGATAGTGTCCAATTCTTCCTTCCGTTCCTTTATGGCATTTTGAAGCAGAGGATAATTGTATAGCAAGGCTTTTTTGTTTTAGTGGGTTCAAAAAGAGGCGGAAAGCATTGAAATACAAGGGAAGCCTTTACACGAAAGGGTTCATCGATACATCGCAATTTGTCGGCATGGATGGCAAAAATTATGTGGCAACAATCAACACAAGCGGTGAATCTATTGCAGAACCAACTCTTGCGTCATAAAGCGCAATAGAAGCTAAATAGCAACCCGGAGCAGAAAGGATAATTGCCTTTCTGCTCTTTCATACTGCCCGTATGAATATCCGGGGGATCTTGTGCCCCCTAAAATTCAGAATTGTCCTTGACATGGGGTACACTTCAGAGAGGAGTCAAAACGGAATCAAAAATTGAGGCCTTTTCGCACATAGAAACGGTTGAAAGCCGAGATGATTACCTGTATAATGCAAAGCAAAATACGAAATATTCCGCAACCGGAAGAAAGCTGAGGTGTGCAGTATGGAATACCTGTCCGACATTGCCATTGCCCAGTCCTGCAAAAAAAAGAAAATCACCGAAATTGCCCGGATAGCCGGGGTGGATGAAAAATACCTGGAGCAGTACGGCAACTATAAAGCCAAGGTAGACTTTCAGCTGTTGCGCGACAAAAAAGATGCGCCTGACGGCAAGTTGATTTTGGTCACCGCCATCACTCCCACCCCTGTTGGTGAGGGTAAAACCACCACCTCCGTGGGACTGGCGGACGCTCTGCGGAAGATCGGCAAGAACGCCATCGTGGCGCTCCGGGAGCCGTCTCTCGGTCCTGTGTTTGGCATCAAGGGCGGCGCCGCCGGCGGCGGCCATGCCCAGGTGGTGCCCATGGAGGACATCAACCTCCACTTCACAGGCGATTTCCACGCTATCGGCGCGGCCAACAACCTCCTGGCTGCCATGCTGGACAACCACATTCAGCAGGGCAACAAGCTGAATATCGACATCAAGCAGATCACCTGGAAGCGCTGCGTGGACATGAACGACCGCCAGCTACGCAACATCGTGGACGGTTTGGGAGGCAAAATGCAGGGTGTGCCCCGGGAGGACGGCTTTGATATCACCGTGGCCAGCGAGGTGATGGCGGTTCTGTGCCTGGCTTCTGATATCACCGACCTTAAGGTCCGTTTGGGCCGGATGATCGTGGGATATACCTACGAGGGAAAACCCGTCACCGCCCACGACCTGAAAGCAGAGGGCGCCATGGCCGCCCTGCTGAAGGACGCCCTCAAGCCCAATCTGGTGCAGACTTTGGAGGGAACCCCCGCCTTTATCCACGGCGGCCCCTTTGCCAATATCGCCCACGGCTGCAATTCCATCACCGCCACGCGCATGGCCCTGAAGCTGGGGGATTACGTGGTCACTGAGGCGGGCTTTGCCGCTGACCTGGGCGCTGAGAAGTTTTTGGACATCAAGTGCCGCATGGCAGGATTGACCCCCTCTGCCGTGGTGGTAGTGGCCACTGTCCGCGCCCTGAAGTATCACGGCGGCGTGGCGAAAACGGACTTGGACGAGGAGAATCTGGAAGCCCTGGAACATGGCCTGCCCAACCTTTTACAGCATGTGAGCAACATCCGCGACGTGTTCGGCCTGCCCTGCGTGGTGGCCATCAATGCCTTCCCCACCGACACCAAAGCGGAGTTGGAGCTGGTGGAAAAGCGCTGCAATGAACTGGGTGTCAACGTGGCTCTCAGCGAGGTGTGGAAAAAAGGCGGCGAGGGCGGCAAGGCTTTGGCGCAAGAGGTGGTGCGGTTGTGTGACGAGCCCAACCACTTCCGCCAGAGCTACGAGCTGGATATGACCATCGAGGAAAAGCTTCGCGCCATCTGCACGAAGATCTATCACGCCGACGGCGTTCAGTTGGTGGGCAATGCCGTGAAGCAGTGCCGCCAGCTCACCGAGCTGGGCTTCGATAGACTCCCCATCTGCACGGCCAAGACCCAGTACAGCTTTTCCGATGACGCCACCCTTTTGGGCGCGCCAAAAGGTTTCACCGTCACCGTTCGCAACCTGAAAGTCTCCGCCGGCGCGGGTTTTATCGTGGCGCTGGCCGGCGACATCATGACCATGCCGGGTCTGCCCAAGGTGCCCGCCGCCGAAAAGATCGACGTGGATGAAAACGGTGTGATCTCGGGCTTGTTTTAAAGCACACATCATAAATAGACCCTCGAGAATTTCTTCTCGAGGGTCTTCTTGCTTTATTTTGCTTTCAGCAGATCCGCGTCGGCCTGCTTCCGGGCAATGTTGTTGGTATCGATGGAGCCACGGAACACCACGAGGGTATCATAGAGGTATTCTGTTACCAGATTGATGACCATGTTGATGCCGGTGACCAGATATTCATTCCACAGTAGGTCTTCTGCCAGATAGTCCCCCAGGATGGTGGTCAGGGGCGTGAACACGCAGTAATAGGCCAGCACCAGCGCCATGGCCTTGGGAATGTTGTTGGCGCTTTTGAAGGTGAACTTGCGATTCAGGGTAAAGTTCCATACCACGGAAGCCACCAGTGCGATGAGATAGCAGGGCCAATATCGGTTGGGAATGACCAACTCATTCAGGAGAGCGAACACACCCATCTCAATGAGGCCGGCCGATGCAGAAAAGAGGGCAAACTTCAGCGCCCGGAACACTTCTTTTTTCTTGTTCTTGGTCATGCTTTTTATCCTTTCTTCTGCTTGGAATATTTCAGCAGGTAGAACCGCCGCATGGCAATACAGTCCAAAGGCCCCAGATGTGCCCGCTTGCCCGCCATACGACAATGAAGGGAGGCAACCGCCGCTTTATGGATCAGCACCAGAAGAGCGGCCGTATCTTCAGCATCTTCTCCGTGGACGATAGCGCCCACACCGGGCAGAAGCACCACATTGCGCTTCTCCAGAAGCCGCAGGGCATCTTCTTCCCCATTTGCTACAGGAATCTTGCGACCTATCATCTGCGCCATGTCATCGATCTGAGCCCGCATATGGGTTTTCAAGGCGGCGCGAGCCTGTACCGGTGCGGTGTCCTCAATGGCGGCTGTGGGGTAAATCTTACGGACGCGCTCTAAAAGTGCATCGAACCTTTTAGGGCTGGGAGAAACCTCCTGCCAGCGACAATTGCGGCGGCAGATGTCCTCCAAAAGTGCAGCGCGTTCCATGGCATCTTCCCGGTCGCGGCCGCAGATGAGAGCACCGTGGTGTACCATCAACACGGTATGTGCACCCTGCTCCATGGCAGAGGTCACAGCACTGCATAGCTTTTTCGTCCCCGGCAGACCGTAGTCCGCCCAGGCGATGCCGCCCAAACGCCGGGCTTCCTCCCCGGTGATCTGCAGACATTCCGGAGCGGTCAACCCCAAAGCCGTGGCATAGATCTGGTGGGTGTGGACCACGAAGCCCACATCCGGGAACAGACGGTAAGCTGCGGCGTGGATGCCCTTTTCGCTGGAGGGCTTATGACTGCCCTCATAGGTATCGTCGGTCAGGTTATAGCGGACGATATCCTCCGAGGTCATGTGCTCATAACCCAGGCCGCTGGGAGTGATGCAGAAATGGCTTTCATCCAGGCGGGCACTGAAATTGCCCCAGGTGCGGGCCACCAGCTTTTTTTCCAGTAATAATCGTCCGGTTTCGGCTACCTGCTCAGTGGCTGTATGTATGTCCATGGTATCCTCACTTTCCTGCCCCGCGGGCGGTGTCGATGAGTTTGCGGAAATCACTCTCCTCCCAGGTGACAGGCGTGGGGTAAAGGGGGTTGCCCTCTTTCATCGCCCACTTCACCATCTGGGGAATGTCCTTTTCTTCAATCATATCCAACGTGTCGGGGATGCCCATTTCCCGATTGGCATTTTCTATCCAGTTGATGAAAGCGTTTGCCTTCTCGGCGGCGGTATTGCCCGGGATGCCGCACAAATCGGCCAGCTGGGCAAGACGCTGATGGGCAGGAGCGCCGAACTGTCGCATGACCTTGGGCAGCAGCACCGCCATGGCAAAGCCGTGGGCGATGTTGTGAAGGCCCGATACGGTATGGCCCACCGCATGGACATAGCCCACACAGCCGCGGGTGAAGGCGCGACCGGCAAAGAAGGCGGCCTTCTGCATATTCTGGCGGGCAGTGAGATTCTCGCCGTCATGGTAGGCGGCGAGAACGTTGTCGTAAATCAGCTTCACCGCCTGGCGGGCAAGATCATTTTCCAGAGCGGTGTTGTAGGTATGGTTGGTGTAGGCTTCCACCGCATGAGAAAGAGCATCCATGCCGGTGCAGGCGGTGGTGAAGGGCGGCAGCCCCACCGTCAGTTCGGGATCCAGTACGGTATAGAGGGGAATGAGGTGGGGATCCATGATGGCGGCCTTGCGGTGGGTACGGCTGTCGGTGATGACGGCGGCCACAGTGGTCTCCGAGCCGGAGCCGGCAGTGGTGGGAATGGCATAGAAAGGCGGGATCTTTTTCAAGACTTTCAGCAGGCCCTGCAGTTGTGCCACGGATTTACCGGGTCTGGCGATACGGGCACCGATGGCCTTGGCACAGTCCATGGGACTGCCGCCACCAAAGGCGATGATAGCTTCGCAACCCTTTTCGCAGTACAGGGTAACTCCCGCCTCCACCATGTCACTGGTGGGATTGACACCGATATCGTTATAGACGGTGTAGGCAATGTCGGCGGCCTCCAAGGCCTCCATCAGGCCGTGGTTGAGACCGCGCTTGGTGATATTGGGGCCTGTTACCAACAGGACGTTTTTGATGTCTGCCTTCCTCAAAAGGTCGGGGAGCTTTTTGACGCAGCCCGGGCCCTCAATATAGTCGGGCATATGGTAGCCCATGCAGTAATTGCCCAATTTCAGTACCGCCTGATACACGCGGCAGTAGGCTTTATAAAGAGACACGTCAAAAGTCCTTTCCTCTCGATTCATTCTATACGCACTTATGATATCACCCCCACACGGAAAGTCAAGGTGAGGAGCAAAAGCAAAGCCCCGGCCGTCGGCCGGGGCTTTGAAGATCATTCTTACTTGGCTTCCTTAATTGCGGCCTGGGCGGCAGCAAGACGGGCGATGGGAACACGGAAGGGACTGCAGGACACATAGTCCAGACCCACCTTGTGGCAGAACTCCACGGAGGAAGGATCGCCGCCGTGCTCACCGCAGATACCCAGGTGCAGCTCAGGACGGGTGGCGCGGCCCAGCTTGCAGGCCATGGCCACCAGCTTGCCCACGCCGGTCTGGTCCAGACGGGCGAAGGGATCGTTCTCATAGATCTTGGTATCGTAGTAGGCGGGCAGGAACTTGCCGGCATCGTCGCGGCTGAAGCCGAAGGTCATCTGGGTCAGATCGTTGGTGCCGAAGGAGAAGAACTCGGCCTCGGTGGCGATCTCGTCCGCGGTCAGAGCGGCGCGGGGGATCTCGATCATGGTACCCACCAGGTACTTCATCTTGGAATTGGCACGGGCCAGTTCCTCATCAGCGGTCTTCACCACCACATCCTTGACGTACTTCAGCTCCTTGACCTCACCTACCAGGGGGATCATGATCTCGGGAACCATGTTCCACTCAGGGTGCTTGGCCTGGACATTGATGGCGGCGCGGATGACGGCGCGGGTCTGCATCTCGGCGATCTCGGGATAGGTGACAGCCAGACGGCAGCCGCGATGACCCATCATGGGGTTGAACTCGTGGAGAGAAGCAATGATATCCTTGATCTGCTGGACGGTCTTGCCCTGGGTCTTGGCTAAGAGAGCGATCTCGTCCTCGGTGTTGGGCACGAACTCGTGCAGAGGGGGATCCAGGAAACGGATGGTGACGGGGCAGCCTTCCATGGCCTCGTAGATGCCCTCAAAGTCACCCTGCTGCATTGGCAGCAGCTTGTTCAGAGCGGCGGCGCGTTCTTCCTTGGTATCGGAGCAGATCATCTCGCGGATGGCGGCAATGCGGTCACCCTCGAAGAACATATGCTCGGTACGGCACAGGCCAATGCCCTGAGCACCCAGAGAGCGGGCGCGGGCGGCATCGGCGGGGGTGTCGGCATTGGTGCGGACCATCAAACGGCGATACTTGTCCGCCCAGCCCATGATGCGGCCGAATTCACCGCCGATGGTGGCGTCCACGGTGGGCATAGCACCGTCATAGATGCAGCCGGTGGAGCCGTCCAGGCTCAGCCAGTCACCCTCGTGATAGGTCTTGCCGGCCAGTTCAAACTTCTTATTCTCTTCGTCCATGGTAATGGCGGAGCAGCCGGAAACGCAGCACTCACCCATACCACGGGCCACAACGGCAGCGTGGGAGGTCATACCGCCGCGGACGGTCAGGATACCCTGAGCGGCCTTCATGCCCTCGATATCCTCGGGAGAGGTCTCCAGACGAACCAGAACCACCTTCTCACCGCGGGCGGCCCAGGCCTTGGCATCTTCGGCGGTGAAAACGATCTTACCGCAGGCGGCACCGGGGGAGGCGGGCAGAGCCTTGCCGATGGGCTGGGCCTTCTTCAGCGCCTCAGCATCGAACTGGGGGTGCAGCAGGGTGTCCAGGTTACGGGGGTCGATCATGGCAACAGCCTTCTTTGCATCGATCATACCCTCGTCCACCAGGGCGCAGGCGATCTTCAAAGCGGCGGGAGCGGTACGCTTACCGGAGCGGCACTGCAGCATGTAGAGCTTGCCGTTTTCCACGGTGAACTCCATGTCTTGCATGTCGCGATAGTGATTTTCCAGGGTGTCGCAGACACGGGCGAAGTCGGCATATGCCTGGGGGAAGAGCTCCTCCATCTGGGAGATGGGCATGGGGGTGCGGACACCGGCCACCACATCTTCGCCCTGGGCATTGGTCAGGAACTCACCCATCAAGGCCTTTTCGCCGGTGGCGGGGTTGCGGGTGAAAGCCACGCCGGTACCGGAATTTTCGTTGAGGTTACCGAACACCATGGGCATCACGTTGACAGCAGTGCCCCAGGAATAGGGAATGTCGTTGTCGCGGCGATACACGTTGGCGCGGGGGTTATCCCAGGAGCGGACCACGGCACGGATGGCCTCGTACAGCTGGACCTTGGGATCGGAGGGGA
>R22__coassemble_1144_pt1 | contig 14090 bp, 13 predicted proteins | sample R22__metabat2_low_PE_020 | metagenome-assembled genome bin R22 | reverse complement strand
GCCCAGAGCATACTCATAGTAAACTTCCCAGTTGTTCTGAGCAGAGGTCAGAGCAGCGGTGGGAGCGACGGACAGCATGTCGATGTTGTAACCGACGGAGTAGTGAACCTCACCGGCATCCAGCTTAGCCTGGACAGCGGAAGGAGCACCGGTGGAGTCAGCGTGCTGGCCAATGATGACGCAGCCCTTAGCCATCAGAGCGTTAGCAGCCTCAGCCTCCTTGGTCAGATCGAACCAAGACTGGGTGTACTGAACGTCCATGTGAGCATCAGCAACGATGGACTTGATGCCCAGGAAGAATGCGGTGTAACCGGAAATAACCTCAGCATAGGGGAAAGCACCAACGTAGCCGACATAGGGATCGGTCACAGTGCCTTCGTCCATGAGCTGCTGCAGCTTCATGCCGGCCACGACGCCGGACACGTAGCGGGACTCATAGGTGTTGCAGAAAGCGTTGGACAGGTTCTCCACGCCGCAGATAGCAGCCATGTCGCCGGTCATAGCAACGAACTGAACATCAGGATACTCCTTGGCAGCCTGTGCGCAGTAGGTCTGATGGCCATAGCTGTTGGTGAAGACCACATTGCAGCCCTGCTCAGCCAGGTCAACGCACTTGTCGTAGCAAGTCTCGTCTTCGGGGATAGCAGTGTACTCGATGTAGTGATCAGCATCAGCGGGGATGTTCAGAGCAGCCATAGCAGCCTTCACGCCGTCCATGTGAGCAGCGGTGTAGCCTTCGTTTTCGTCGCCGACGTAAACGTAGCCGATCTTGATAGCGGGAGCGTCACCGTTATCGGCAACGGGAGCTTCGGTCTTACCGCAAGCGACCAGGGACAGAGCCATGATCAGAGCAAGAACCAGTGCAAGGAACTTTTTCATTCTGTTTTCCTCCTTAAAATATGTGACGTACGGTTGAAGGTAAGATAAAATTTGCCGTACGCCTGAATAACGGGTAAAACCCGGAATTCACTTTTGCTAATAATAGCCATTACAGATCTATTATACAGTAGTGCTTTGTAGATTTCAACAAAAATTTTAAAAAACTACAAAAAACGATCAATAGTATCTACAGGCTACTGCGCAGTATAGCACACACAAATGGACTGTGCAATAAAAAATCGAAATAGCAGCAATCAGACCATTTTGCCCCATTGTCTGCCTGATAGATGTTTTACAAGCGCCGTGCATGCTATAGGCAAATACTCCTTACTGATGTACGCGGGTACCGGTCTTGCCGTCGATACCGTGTCGGCTGCGCCGCCAGGGCGCGCTTGCTGCGCAAGCGTCCTTATTGAATGGCAGGACGGTTTATCGACTTGCGCATCGGCGGAAGCGGTTGGTAATCCGCAGCAAATACTCCTTACTGATGTACGCGGGTACCGGTCTTGCCGTCGATACCGTCCTGTGCCTTCTCCAGCAGGGTGATGAGGGCGGTGCGGCCGGCCTTGGACTCGGCGAACTTCAGAGCGGCCTGGACCTTGGGCAGCATGGAGCCCTTGGCGAACTGGCCTTCTTCGATGTACTTGTAAGCCTCAGTGGGGGTCAGATCGTCCAGACCCTTCTGGTCGGGCTTGTTGAAGTTGATAGCCACCTTCTCCACAGCGGTGAGGATGATGAGCATATCAGCGTCCAGCAGTTCGGCCAGCAGCTCGGAGCCAAAGTCCTTGTCAATGACGGCGGGAGTGCCGGAGACCTTACCGTTCTCACGGATGACGGGGATACCGCCACCGCCCACGGCGATGACTACATGACCGGCGTTGATGAGAGCCTTGATGGACTCCTTCTCCACGATGTCAAAGGGCTTGGGGGAGGGAACGACCTGGCGATAGCCGCGGCCGGCATCCTCTACCATGGTGTAACCGCGCTCGGCAGCGATGCGATCGGCGGTCTCCTTGTCATAGAAAGCGCCCACGGGCTTGGTGGGATTCTGGAAAGCGGGATCGTCCTTGGACACCACAGTCTGGGTGACGATGGTGGCCACGGGCTTATTCATGCCGCGGGAGGCCAGTTCATTGCCGATGGCCTGCTGCAGATGATAACCGATGTAACCTTCGGACATGGCGCCGCACTCGGGGAAAGGCATGTCGGCCTTGATGGCCTTGGCCTCAGCGGCGGTGGAAAGACCCAGATTGATCATACCCACCTGGGGGCCGTTGCCATGAGCCACCACCACTTCGTTGCCGGCGGCGATCAGGTCTACGATGGACTTGGCGGTCTTGGTGACCAGTTCCAACTGCTCAGCAGCAGTGTTGCCCAGAGCGTTGCCGCCCAGAGCGATAACAATTCTTTTGCTCATTACAAATGTTCTCCTTACAGATGATGCAACAGCGGCGGCGATGCCGCCGCTGTTGCGGGAAGTCTTAAACTGTTTTTGCATCGCAGATTTTGCCGCCCACAGGCGGCAAACCTGTTAAATCAGTCCCGGAGGACGACATGTGCGTACGCAGGGACACTTTGCAAAAATTACTGCGGTGAGCAGGAATTTTTGAGAGCCCTACTTCTCAAAACGCTTGCGTTTTGAGAAATGTGTTAGAACACCTTGCGGGTATCCTTGCTCTCGTCCAGCTCCATCAGAGCCTTGACGGGATCCTTCACCTGGGCCATGAAGATCATAGCGGCGATGATATAGGGCTTGTAGGAAGCCTGCTTGTACAGAGGAACGATATAACGATCGAACACGCTGTTATCCACTTCGCCTTCCTTGCAGGAAAGACCGGTGATGTCGGCGGGCAGGCAGTGCATGTACAGAGCCTTACCGTCGCGGGTGAGCTTCATCATCTCTTCGGTGCAGGCCCAATCCTTATGCTGAGCGTTCTCGGCCAGCAGCTTCTTCTCCAGAGCGTCGATGCCATCCTTATCGCCGGCGGCATACAGCTTGGTGCGCTCTTCCATAGCCTTGAAGGAAGCCCAGGACTTGGGATACACGATATCAGCATCCTTGAAAGCCTCAGCCATGCTGTTGGTCTTCTGGAACTTGGAGCCGTACTTCTCGCAGTTCTTGCGGGCGACTTCCTCGACCTCGGGCATCACATCGTATCCTTCGGGATGAGCCAGGGTGACGTCCATGCCGAAACGGGTGAACAGACCGATCACGCCCTGAGGAACGGACAGGGGCTTGCCGTAGGAGGGAGAATAAGCCCAGGTCATAGCGACCTTCTTACCCTTCAGGTTCTCCACGCCGCCGAAGTAGTGGATGACGTGCAGCATATCGGCCATGCACTGGGTGGGGTGATCCACGTCGCACTGCAGGTTCACCAGAGTGGGCTGCTGCTCCAGGATACCGTCACGATAGCCTTCCTTCACAGCGTCCATGAAGGTCTTCTGATACTTGTGGCCCTCACCGATGAACATATCATCGCGGATACCGATGACGTCGGCCATGAAGGACACCATGTTAGCGGTCTCACGAACGGTCTCACCGTGAGCGATCTGGGACTTCTTCTCGTCCAGATCCTGCACTTCCAGACCCAGCAGGTTGCAGGCGGAAGCGAAGGAGAAACGGGTACGGGTGGAGTTGTCGCGGAAGATGGAGATGCCCAGGCCGGAATCGAACACGCGGGTGGACTTGTTGCGCTCACGCAGATCGCGCAGAGCATCGGCTACGGTGAAGATAGCGTCGATTTCGTCATCGGTCTTGTCCCAAGTCCAATAGAAATCGTTCTTGTACATGTTGTTGATGTTCAGGGTGGAAAGGTGACGAGCCAGTTCGATAGTCTTGCTCATGATTTTTTCTCCTTATTGTGTATTTTTATAATAGGTGTTCGGAATGACATCCCCCGTGAAGGGGGATGTCAAAGGAAAGATAAATTACTTGATGTCGTTGCCGGTCAGTTCCTGACGGAAAGAGGTGGCGGAGCCATCCTTGTTCTCGGGCTTGTACAGGCCGGGAACAGCAGCGTACAGAGCAGCGCAGGTCACCAGATCCTGCTTGAAGGTCACCTCGTTGGGAGCGTGAGCCTGAGACTCGGCACCGGGGCCGAAGCCGACGCAGGGGATACCGTAACGACCCTGGATGGACACGCCGTTGGTGGAGAAGGTCCACTTGTCGGTCAGAGGACGGCCTTCGCGCTTGGAGGCAGCCAGCTCGGTGGGCATCAGACGTTCAGTGCCCCACAGACCGTGGTGAGCATCGATGAGGGCCTGGACGTGAGGAGCAGACTCCTTGTTGATCCAGGTGGGGAAGAAGCACTCGGTCTCATAGACATGGCCGGTCCATGCGGGACGGTCGTACATGTACATGGAAACCTTGACATCCTTGGCATACTTCTTGCAGGCGGGCAGATCCTCGATCTCCTTCAGGCAGGACTTGTAGGTCTCGCCTGCGGTCATGCGGCGGTCGATGGAGATAGAGCAGCTATCAGCCACGGCGCAACGGGAGGGAGAGGTGTAGAAGATCTGGGAGGTGGTGCAGGTGCCGCGGCCCAGGAAGCGGGCATCTTCATAATGATCGGGGTTGAACTTGGGATCCAGCATCTTCACGAGGCCGTTGATCTCGGTGGAACCGTCAGCGGGATTCTCGTTGAGGCCGCGGATGTTCTCGATAACTTCGGCCATCTTATGGATAGCGTTGTCGCCGCGCTCGGGAGCGGAGCCGTGGCAGGAAATGCCGTGCATGTCAACGCGGATCTCCATACGGCCGCGATGACCGCGATAGATACCGCCGTCGGTGGGCTCGGTGGAGATCACGAACTCGACCTGGTTGCGAGCATCCTCGGGACCATTGAAGTACTCATTGACGATGGACTGCCAGCACATACCGTCGCAATCCTCTTCCTGGACGGAGCCCACGATCATCATCTTATAGCCCTCGGGAATCAGGCCCAGATCCTTCATGATCTTAGCACCGTAGGTAGCGGAAGCCATGCCGCCCTCCTGGTCGCTGCCGCCGCGACCGTAGATGATATCGTCGGTCTCGTAGCCCTCATAGGGATCCTTTTCCCAGTTGTTGATGTTGCCGATACCCACGGTATCGATGTGGGAGTCGATGGCGATGATCTTGTCGCCGGTGCCCATCCAGCCGATGACGTTGCCCAGCTTATCAAACTCGACCTTGTCATAGCCCAGAGACTTCATCTCTTCGGCGATGCGCTTGACAACACCCTCTTCTTCGCAAGACTCGGAAGGAATGGCGATCATGTCACGCAGGAACTTGACCATTGCGGGCTTATAACCCTCAGCGGCCTTCTTGATGGCTTCGAAATCCATAGTGAAATACCTCCTGAAATATATTTTTGAATTTATTGCATTATTTTATAATGAATAACACTCTCAAGGCAGGGGAATAGCCCCCTTACCATCTCATATCATATCACATGGATAACAGATGTCAAACAAAAATTTATGAAACCTAAAAATTTTTTTGGAAAAAATGTTGATTTATGAAAAGAATGTGTTATGATGGTATTCGTAAAAGATTGGACGACATGGGAACGAGTCGTCCGCAATAGACTTTTGTGAGGAGAGTTGATCGCATGGAAGCAAGACGATTAGAAGCTCTGAAGCAAATCGCAGATGGCATCGCAGCCCAGTTCGGTGATAAATGCGAAGTTGTCATTCACAATGTAAGTGCCAGCCATCCGGAGCATTCCGTTGTATACATCGTAAACGGGCATGTGTCCGGCCGAAAGGTTGGCGACGGTGCCTCTCAGGTGGTGTTGGATCAGCTGGCCCATCAGGATGAGCAGCCCAAGGATCACCTGTGCTATCTGACCAAGACGCCTGACGGCAGAATCTTGAAGTCCTCGTCCCTTTATATTCGCAACAGCAAGGGTGTTGTGGGTGCAATTTTTTCCATCAACTACGACATGACCAGTATGATCATGATGCAACAGGAGCTCACCAACCTTGTAAATAGCCTGGACAATAACCAGAGTGAGCCCCAGCGGATCATCAATGTGAACGATGTGCTGGATGAACTTATCGATCAGTCTGTAGCACTGGTGGGCAAGCCGGCGGCGCTGATGAATAAGGAAGAGAAAATCCGTGCCATCCAGTTCCTGAATCGTTCCGGTGCCTTCCTGGTGACCAAGTCCGGTGACAAAGTGGCAAAATACTTCGGTATTTCCAAATATACTTTATATTCTTATATCGATGCAAATAAACAGGAGGAAAAAAAACATGGGTAAAATCGATCTGTCTATCAACAAAACCGGCCTGCAGCACAACATTGAAAAGGCCAAGGAGAACAACATCATCATCCCCACCATCGCTCAGATGCAGGATCCTACCAAGGTTCCCGAGAAGATCCAGGCCAAGCTGGCCAAGACCGGCCTGTGGGACGTTGACCCCGTCAACCTGTTCCGTATCACCTGGAAGAACGAGGCCAAGGAGCAGGGTGGTCTGTTCCAGGCTGCGCCCAACTATGTGGAGATTCCCAGCAAGCTCTCCGGCGTGCCCTGCCGCATCATTGCCATGTCCGGTAAGTGGTTCCCCACCGGCTGCCACAAGGTCGGCGCTTCCTTCGGCTGCCTGGCTCCCCGTCTGGTGACCGGTCAGTTCGATGCTACCTATCATCACGCTGTATGGCCCTCCACCGGTAACTACTGCCGCGGCGGCGCTTTCAACTCCAAGCTGTTGGCTTGTGATTCCGTGGCCATCCTGCCCCAGGATATGTCCAAGGAGCGTTTCGATTGGCTGAAGTCCATCGCCGGCCAGATCATCGCTACCCCCGGCTGCGAGTCCAACGTCAAGGAGATCTTCGACAAGACCTGGGAGCTGAAGCAGGATCCCACCATGATGATCTTCAACCAGTTCGCCGAGATGGGCAACCCCCTGTGGCACTACAATGTCACCGGTTACGCTCTGGCCGATCTGTTCGAGGCTGTTAAGAAGCCCGGCCAGAACTTCGCCGGCGCTTGCTTCACCTCCGGTTCCGCCGGCACCATGTCCGCCGGTGATCTGCTCAAGGAGCGTTATCCCCACCTGAAGCTGGCCGTTGGCGAGGCACTGCAGTGCCCCACCATCGTGAACAACGGCTTCGGCGGCCACCGTATCGAGGGTATCGGCGACAAGCACATTCCCTGGATTCACAATGTGAAGAACACCGACATGGCCATTGCCATCGATGATGAAGATTCTCAGCGTCTGCTGCGTCTGTTCAACTGCGAAGAGGGCAAGAAGTACATGAAGGAAGAGTGCGGCATGTCCGACGAGCAGATCGAGAAGATGTCCTGGCTGGGTATCTCCGGTATCGCCAACGTCCTGTGCTGCATCAAGATGGCAAAGTACTATGAGCTAACCGAGAACGATGTGGTTGGTACCGTTCTGACCGACTCCGCCGTGATGTACGGCAGCCGTATCGCCGAGCTCAACGAGATGCACGGTGCTTACAACGCCAAGGAAGCCGCTGTTGACCACGCTGTTCATATGCTGAACCTGCGCACCGACAACATGATCGAGCTGACCTATGCCGATCGCAAGCGCGTCCACAACCTGAAGTACTACACCTGGGTTGAGCAGCAGCAGATGGATGTTGCCGATCTGAATGCCCAGTGGTATGATACCGCCAATACCTGGGATGCCGTTCACGCTCAGGCCAAGGAGCTGGATGAGCTGATCAACGAGTTCAACGAGGCTACCGGCCTGCTGAAGAAGCTGTAAGAAATCAATTCACTACGCCTCAAGGGCGGGGCATCAGCCCCGCCCTTGTTTATTTTAATAAGGAGAAACCACCATGAAAAATGTGAAATACGGCAAGTGCGTCAAGTGCGGCAAGACCTACGAGGCCACTCCCGACCTGACCAACTGTGAGTGCGGCGGTATTCTGGACATCGTATATGATTACGATTACATTAAGACCGTGCTGACCAAGGAAAAGCTGGCCAAGCGCGACAATCGCTCCATGTGGCGCTATCGCGAGCTGCTGCCCGTGGAAGAGACCACTCCCGACACTCCCCTGCGGGTGGGTTGGAGCCCTCTGTACGAAGAGCCTCGTCTGGCCGAGATGCTGGGCATCCGTAAGCTGTGGGTGAAGGACGACGGTCAGAACCCCACAGCATCCCTGAAGGACCGCGCTTCCGCCATGGCCGTTGCCAAGGCTCTGGAGGCCGGTGCCAAGACCATCGCCTGCTCCTCCACCGGTAACGCCGCCTCTTCTCTGGCCGGCAATGCCGCTGCCGCGGGTCTCAAGACCTACATCTTCGTGCCCGACCGCGCTCCCAAGGGCAAGGTGGCACAGCTGATGATCTTCGGCGCCAATGTCATCTCCGTCAAGGGCAACTATGAGGAGACCTTCAAGATGTCCGCCGCCGCCATTGACAAGTACGGCTGGTACAACCGCAATGCCGCCATCAACCCCTACCTCAGCGAGGGTAAGAAGACCGTCGCTCTGGAGATCGCCGAGCAGCTGAATTGGGAGATGCCCGACTATCTGGCTATCTCCGTGGGTGACGGCTGCACCATCGCCGGCGTGTGGAAGGGCTTTAAAGACTTGTATGCCATCGGCTTCATCGACAAGCTGCCCCGCCTGATTTCCGCTCAGTCTCTGGGCTGCTATCCTCTCAACCGTGCCATCCAGGAGAACAAGCCCTGGGAGCCTATGGAGGAGAACACCATTGCCGACTCCATCTCCGTGGGTGTGCCTCGCAATGCCGACAAGGCACTGATGGCCATCCGTGAGTCCAACGGTATCGCCGTCAACGTCTCCGATGAGGAGATCCTGGCTGCTCAGCGCCTGCTGGGCCGTACCTGCGGCGTGTTCGGTGAGCCCGCCGGTGTCACCGGTGCCGCCGCTCTGAAGAAAGCCTGCGAGCAGGGCCTCATTCCCCACGATGCCACCGTGGTGAGCGTTGTTACCGGTAACGGTCTGAAGGACGTGGCCAACGCCATCAAGTCCGCCGGTGAACCTCTGCACATCGATCCCGATCTGGATCTGATGGTCAAGGGCTTTGCCGAGCGCGGCGTGACCGTGGAGTAAAATAAGAAATGAACAAACTTAGCGCCGCCCGGACGGGCGGCGCTAAGTTTGTTCATTTCTTATCCGAAGTACAGCTGCATTTTGTAATATTGCTGTAAACAGGTATTATCCAAGGTTTTAAAGTCTACGGAAACGGAGAGATAACTTCCATTATTTAGAGTAATCGCCAGGTTAGTCAACCCACAATAGGTGTCATAAAACTCCACAATGGACGTGTAGGCTTCTTCGTAGCCTTTTGGTGGATTTTTGAGGGATTGCATAAGAGGAATTACCTCAGATTGGTTCTTTTGAAGCTCAGTTATTTTTTCTGAAAAAGCCTTATCTGCGTATAGAGTGGATAGCGCATCATTAAAGTCTTCGTAAAAATTCCCATTTCCGTCATCCGGCTTTGTGTACGCATCGGTGCTTTCATCTTCGACCTTATAAATTGAATTATTCCAAACATCAAGTATTTCATTCAGCAGGGTCTCAGCCTGGCCGCAACCAATTATCATCGTATTACACGCGACTTCTAAATTATTGGCGTATGTGGTTTTGGAGGTGCAGGCGCAGAGACATAGAGTCAAAGATAAGATGAGAAAAACTGCAAGTATTCGTATTATCTTTCGGCTGTTCATATTTTCCCTCCGTAAACATTGTTGCGATTGATGGTAAAATTATATCAAAATATATCGCAAGTGGCAATATAGGGTGTTATGATTCAATATATATTTCTTCCGTCTTTTGTTGGGCGGCCTTCAACTGCTCCTGCGCCAGACCGATGTTCTGTTTCTGCGTCTCCTCCAGCGCATCGGTGATGGCGTTGAACAGCGTGGTGTACATCTTTTGATAGTCGGGCATGGCACGTCCCTCCCAAAATAAAAAAGTGCGCAGCGGTCGCTGCGCACCGAAAAATGCACAGCTCGTTGCTGCGACGCAACTGACAATTTCCATCACTGGACGTGCCAAAAGAGCGTGCATTTTTACCGAAATAAAAATGCACATCCAATGATGTTTTTATGCAGTTGCGTCGCAGGAATAGTTTACCACGGCGAAAAACCAAATGCAACGGGGAAATTTCTTCTCCATTTGCACAAAATGTCGAAAACTTTTTTGGAAAAATCGCCAAATTCGCCTTGACATTGCCGTTGAGTTCGTGTATGATATTCACGTTGTAAAGCGATAGAACTTTACAGGAAGGAGGAGATCACTTGAAAAACCAGACCTATCGCATGACCATGCTGTTCGATTTTTACGGCGAGATCCTCACCGAGCGGCAAAAAGAACTCTTTGACCTCTATTATAACGAAGATTTGTCCCTGGCAGAGATCGCTGAAAACTGCGGCATTTCCCGCCAGGGTGTGCGGGATGGCATCGTCCGTGCGGAGAACGCCATGTCCGAGCTGGAAGAGAAAACCGGTATCATCCGCCGCTTTATGAAGATGCAGGAAAAGATCGAGGCTATCGAAAACGATGCCAGGGAGATCAAAACCATCAACTATCGCAGTCATGAGAATTCGGATATTGACCGTCTTTGCGGTGAGATTCTGGAGAATGCGACTGCTTTGAAGGAGTAATCCATGGCCTTTGAGGGACTTTCCGAAAAACTGAATGACACATTTAAGCGCTTACGTGGAAAAGGCCGTCTGACAGAAGATGATGTCAAGACCGGCCTGCGGGAAGTCCGTATGGCTCTGTTGGAGGCCGATGTCAGCTACAAGGTAGTCAAGGACTTTATCGCCCAGGTCACCGAGCGCTGTGTGGGCTCTGATGTACTGGACAGCCTGACTCCTGCCCAGCAGATCATCAAGATCGTCAACGAAGAACTGACAAAGCTCATGGGCGGCACCAATGCCAAGGTCGCCTTTGCCAATAACGGCCCCACCGTGATGATGATGGTGGGTCTGCAGGGCGCCGGTAAAACCACCAACTCCGCCAAACTGGCCGGCTTCATGCGTAAACAGTACGGCAAGCGTCCTCTGCTGGTGGCCTGTGACGTGTACCGCCCTGCCGCCATTACCCAGTTGCAGGTGGTGGGTAAGCAGTTGGATATCCCCGTCTTCGAGATGGGACAGGGCAACCCTGTGGAGATCGCCACCGAGTCTTTGAAGTACGCCCGCGACCACGGTCACGATCTGGTACTTCTGGATACGGCAGGTCGCTTACATATCGATGAACAGCTCATGGATGAGCTGAAGAACATTAAAGCCACCGTCCATCCCAATGAGATCATGCTGGTGGTGGATGCCATGACCGGCCAGGATGCCGTCAACGCCGCTTCTGCCTTTGATGAAGCACTGGGAATTGACGGTGTGATGCTCACCAAACTGGACGGCGATGCCCGCGGCGGTGCGGCTCTCTCTATCCGCAGTGCCACCGGTAAACCCATCAAGTTTGTGGGTGTGGGCGAAAAGCTGGACATGATCGAGCTGTTCCACCCCGACCGTATGGCCTCCCGCATTCTGGGCATGGGCGACATGCTCACCTTCATCGAGAAGGCCGAAGCCCAGTATGATGAAAAGCAGGCCAAGAAGCTGGAGGAAAAGCTCAAGAAAAACCGCTTCACTCTCAGCGACTATCTGGAGCAGATGGAGCAGATTGCCAATATGGGAGACATGAGTCAGCTGGCAGCCATGCTTCCCGGTGGACTTGGCAAGCAGTTGGACGGCGCTCAGATCGACGAGAAGAAAATGGCCCGTCAGCGTGCCATCATTGAGTCCATGACCCTCAAGGAGCGTGAGAATCCCCAGATTCTCAATGCCTCCCGCCGCCGCCGTATTGCGGCAGGCTGCGGCCAGGAAGTGGCCGATGTCAACCGTCTGATGAAGTCCTTTGAGATGATGCAGCAGATGACCAAAGCCTTCTCCAAGGGCAACTTCCGGGGTATGCCCGGTATGGGTTCCATACCCGGTATGAGTTCCATGCACGGCTTCGGCCGCAAGAAACGCTTAAAATAAGTTCAATAAGTGCAAAAGCATTTAGAGATAAATCAAAATACAAAATTACTTATCGGAGGAAACAAAAATGGTTAAAATTCGTCTGCGCCGTATGGGCGCCAAGAAGGCTCCTTACTATCGCGTTGTCGTCGCTGATTCCCGCTATCCCCGTGATGGCCGTTTCATTGAGGAAATCGGCTCCTACAATCCCTGCGTGAATCCCGCTGAGATCAAGATCGATGCCGACCGCGCTCGCGAGTGGATCAAGACCGGCGCTCAGCCCACCGACACTGTGCGTGCTCTGCTGAAGAAGGCTGACGTTCTGTAATTGGTGGCGCCATGAAGGAATTGCTGCTCTACATCGCCAAGAGCCTCGTTGAGCATCCTGACAAGGTAACTGTTACCGAAGTGGAGGAAGGCGACGAGCTGACGCTGGAGCTGCGTGTGGCACCCGAGGATATGGGTAAGGTGATCGGCCGCCAGGGCCGCATCGCCAAGGAGATCCGTACTGTGGTACGCTCCTATGCCCAGCGCACCGGCGTGAAAGTCTCCGTAGATATCGTAGACTAATAGAGATAACCCCGCAAATCGTTGTGTAGAAACGATTTGCGGGGTTCTATTTTACCTGTGACCACTCGGTTTCGTAATAAACCAAGACCAAAAAATTTTTAATCCGATGGTCGGAAAATTCGTCTTTTTCGGAAGTTTCAAAATCGGCTTCAGCTTGTCAAAAAGACTTTTTCGACAAGCTGAAGGGGGTAAGAGCTACGGCTCTTACCCCCTTGGAAATGAATGCGTTCTTTTCAGTGGAGCTGCTTGATAAAGCAGCGGCGGCGCTTGTGCTGTACCTTGTCCAGACCCTTCCATTGGGCCAGGACCTTTTCGTTCAGCTCCAGGGTGGGGCCTGTCTCGGCCATGGTGATGCCCATTTCATGGCAACCCTGTAACATCTTGTTCATGATAATGGCATTGACGCCTCGACCCTGGTAGTCCGGCCGCACACCAATGAGCAGAAGGTCGATGGTATCGTTGTGGTGCAGTGCCCACAGAAGCCGTGTCCAACCGAAGGGGAAGAGCTTGCCCTGGCTTTTCTGCAGGGCGGCGTCGATGCTGGGCGCGCCTACACCCAGTCCCACCATTTCGCCGGCTTCATTCATCACGAAGGCACTGAGCTTGGGGTTGATCAGCGGGGCAAACTTTCCGGCATACTTGCCGATCTGTTCCTCGGTGAGCTCCACCATGGCATACAGTGGGGAATAGCATGTGTTCACCAGCCGGAAAAAGGCAGGAATCAGGGGCTTGAAGTCCCGCTGATGCCTGGCGTCCGCCAGATGCAGATGAAAGCGTTTCATAGACACATCCGCAATGCGCTGAAGACGCGCACAGGTGGCCTCGTCCGTGGGGACGGTGATCAGGTTCTCGATCCAGTCAACATCCTTTTCATAGCCCAGTGCAGCCATGTGGGTGAGGTAATAGGGGTGATTATAGTAGGTAAAGAACATACTGCGGTGGTCGAAGCCTTCCACCAGCATGCCCTCCCGATCCATGTCGGTAAAGCCCAGAGGGCCGTGGACCTCGTCGCAGCCCTTTTCCCGGGCCCACTGCTCCACCGTGGCAAACAGTGCCTTAGACACTTCAGCATCGTCAATAAAATCCACCTGAGTGAAGCGCATCCGGCTGGTATTCCACTTTTCGTTGGCGCGGTGGTTCAGGATGGCGCCGATGCGTCCTACGATTTCTCCATCCCGCATGGCCAGCCAGCACCGTGCCTCGCAGAAGGCAAAGGCACGGTTTTTGTTCCGATCCCAGTCCTCCATGTCATCGCCGTAGGTAGCGGGAACAAACTGGGGAACATCCCGATAGAGCCGGTTGGGAAACTCCACGAATTTTTTCAGTTGTGCGTGATTACATACTTCTACAATCTGTACCATGCTACTTCTTCCTCCCCCAATGCCCTGCGGGCATCTTTTTTTACCCGATTCACATCATAAGATACCACAACCACTGTCCGGATGTAAAGCCCGGAAAAACAGGAACGCATATAAAAAGTGCGGGATGCAGAGTGATGCGGCACGGCATCATATAAAGGGCAATAAAAAGAAAACAGATACAATAAAACCCTTGGTTTTGCGGGGGAATGCGCTCTATCAGGAATTTCTGCAGACCGTAGATGCCTCGGCCATAATTGACGAAGCCTATGAGCTGATCGCCCCCTATGTGTAGAAGGATCCCACTGCGTTTTGCACCTACGGGGAATTTGA
>R22__coassemble_1069_pt1 | contig 14888 bp, 13 predicted proteins | sample R22__metabat2_low_PE_020 | metagenome-assembled genome bin R22 | reverse complement strand
AGCGCCATGGCCAATGCTATCATTCTTCTTTTCATATGTTTTCCTCCTTAGAAATGGTTGACACGTTGATACCATCGTCGGAAGATGAGGTGAGGGGAGAGGGCTCTGCTTTTCCCTCTCCCCTCGCTATGGAAAAGATGGCGGCAAAGCCGCCTCAAACCCCGGCGATGGGTTCGCAGGCGGCAAAAGAAGCGCCGCTGTCCTTTTGGGACAGCGGCGGGTTTTTCTCACAAGCAAAAAACGCTGCGCTCTGCCACTTGGCAAAACACAGCGTGCTCATTTTCATTCCATGCACACACGGAGAAACCGCCCGCTGCAATGATCCTGCCAAATGTAATTCTCCTGACTCGCGCCTCGGGAACCTGTCCCTTTTCGTAGACACCTTACCTTCTCACAGTTTCCTGCAATGGCGGACTTTCGTCCCGGCGGCTCATGGCCGCTTCAGGTGCTTCCTTGCGCTCACAGTGCCGGTCGCGTGGGGTTTGGGTACCCCGTTCCTTTCACACCGCCGCCTGACTACAAGAGCCTTTACAGCAAACGGCTACACCGGTTATGGATCGCTATTCATTTACAACGATGAATTGTAGCATGGGCATGCAGACTTGTCAAGAGCAGAATCGAAGATGCATTGAGAAAACGGCATCTATGCCGAGAGGCGATGATCATTAAAAACGGTGTAAGCAGGAGAAAAGAATTTTTTACCAAGACAAATACTCGTATATTCTTCTTATCTTGGGAAATGCTATGGCTACGATACCCAATCGGGAATCAAAACTTTTGCAAGAAAGGAGATTTACCATGTCTTACAACAAGAGTTCCAGCAAGCTGAACGTCCCCGAGGCCAAGGCCGCTATGGATAAGTTCAAGATGGAGGCTGCCTCCGAGGTTGGTGTCAACCTGAAGGACGGCTACAACGGTCACCTGACCTCTCGTGAGGCCGGCTCCGTCGGTGGCCAGATGGTCAAGAAGATGATCGAGTCCTACGAGAAGAGCCTGTAATCCGGCTTTTATATGAGAAGGAGGGTGCTGTATATCCAGCACCCTCCTTTGCGGTTAGGTAAGAGCATTTAATATGGCGTCGAGATTCTCTTCGGAATACTCGATTTCAGCGGAATAAAGACGGGATAATTCAATCAGTTCCGCGATATTGCCGGACAAAGAGGACAGTAGCTGCACCGTATGTGCAACAAACAAGACACGTTCGGTGATGCGGCCGTCTTCCAAAGCACCGAACAGATGTCGATAGAGAAAATAGACCGCCAACTGCTCAAGTGCTGTTTCAAAGTCCTCTTCGGAAGGCAGATGGGACACGGTGTCACCGCGAGCCAGACGATCCAACTGCAAGTCCCAGGCGGCATCCATCCGCTCCAGCGGGCGATAGATATCCGCCCACTGTTGCAAAGTGCGCGCAGGCAAAGTTGAGCCGGAAAGTGCCAGTATACGGGCAAGGCGCATTTCCATCGGTAAAGTTCGATTCTGCAGGCAGGCAAAGAGACGGTCCCGATATGAAAGAAGAGCGGCGCTTTCCGGATCTGTATTCGAGTTTTCTCCGTCCGTTTCTTCTGCCATCAGAGCAACAGGGGCCTTTTGCCGTAAAATCAGTTCTGCAGCGGCCGGGCAGCAGAGGCCCAGACCGGCTTCCGTGCGGTCAGGCCACTGGTTGTAAAACCGGGGATGGTCACTGCAGATCTGGCAAAGGCTATCCCGGCTCAGTTCTATGATCAGCTGGCAGAGATTGTCCCCGTTGAGAAAAGGACAGCGCTCCCGGGAGTCCAACAGAAAATGGGCACAACCGTCCAGCGCAATGTTTCGGCGGAGCTTCTGCCCCAGAGGACCCGTTACGGCGCCGTAGCGGGCCAATGCAGCATCATCAATATCAATCTCCCAACCGATGCAGCAGTTGTGGGGGCATTTGCCGCCCATACAGGTAAACCGATGGTAATAATCCGGCACGATCTGTTTCATAGTTTCCTCCGTGTTTGACAGAATCATATTCTCAGTAATCATACTATTTCTTCTTTCGCTTTTCAATGAAAAACAGAAGATTGCACCGAAGCTGCAATTGTGGTAAAATCCTTGAGAAAAGGGGGGGGACGCTCCATGCATGTCAAAGAGCATCTACATACGGTCAATCGCCATCGGCGGCTGGTGCGGCATTATTGCTTTCGCCTGGGCTTATACTGGCAGGGGCTTACCCACGATCTGAGCAAGTATTCTCCTACGGAGTTCTGGCGCAGCTGCAAGTATTACCAGGGCTACCGCAGTCCCAACGACCAGGAACGCATAGAGACCGGCCAGAGTCTGTCCTGGCTTCACCATAAGGGACGCAATCGGCATCATTTCGAGTATTGGCTGGACTATCAGATCCAACCGGACGGCCGCATTGCTGTCGGCGGAGGAAAGATGCCGAAGAAATATGTGGCGGAGATGTTCTGCGACCGGATTGCCGCCTGCCGTGTCTATCAGGGCGAAAACTACACGGATGCCTCACCTTACGATTACTATGAGCGGGCCCGGCAGCGGAAGATCGGCAACCTGATCCACCCGGACACCAGCGCCCTGCTGGGCAGATGGCTGCTGCTCTTTAAAGAGCAGGGGGAAGAGGTGGCCTGCCGTCAGATTCGGCGGGAATTGAAAGACCCGGAATATTGATCGGAAAATGGTCGAAGTATCAATGGTGTACTTCGACCATTTTGTGAATAATTAAACAATAGAAATCCGATACTTTTTCTTGCAATTCATATAAAGTCAGTATAAAATATCATGGAATATCGCTTAACGAGGTACCAACATGATCCACCCCTACAAAACCAGAGAGGGCGGCGCTACTGTCACAGTATTTGTGCCCTATGATTGTCAGAATCATTGTCCTTTCTGCATCAATAAAAAAGAATATGCCGACTGCTCCGGTTTCAGCTTGGAGAAAATCATCGAATCCATCCGTGTGCTGGATGGGATCACTCCGCGGTGTGATTTTGTGTTTACCGGCGGCGAGCCGCTGGCAAACCTGCCGGCACTGCAAAAGATGCTGGATGCCATTCCGGCTACTCATAAGGTTTATATCAATACCACGTTCCCTGCTCAGGCCAATACCACCTTTGACGAGATGCTGGCTTTTACAGAGCGCAATAAGCACAAGATCACCTGCATGAACATCTCCCGGCATCTGCAGAAGTATGTGGAGGAGAGCCCGGACGAGATCGTGGCAAAGATCGCCTGCCGTAAGCGCATCAACTGCGTACTGTACAAAAAATATCCGGCCGACCAATTGCCTGCCTACGTGGAGCGCTTTTTGCCCTATAATATTCCCATCCAATTCCGCTACGATTATACGGAGACCACTCCCGAGAATCTGTACGAGGAAGAGCACGATCCCATCCTGCAGGATCTCAAGCGTCTTTTCACCTATCGCGGTCTGGACGGTTGCCGCATGCGCAACGGCTTCCATTTTGCATACAAGGGTATGCATATGACTTACCACAAGACTCTGCCTTATTCCACGATTGTGGAGCAGGATGAAAACGGCGTGACCTATGACATCCTCTACGATGTACTCATCAAGCAGACCGGCGAAATCCACAGCGACTGGACCGGCGTGGTGATGGATGTAGACGCCTACCGTAAGGTGGTCTATGAGTCCTATGACCTCAAGGTACTGAATGGTACGATTGATTACTGAAAAAGAGAGGCGATAAGCCTCTCTTTTTGTTATTCAAATTCGATGGGAGTGTGGTCACAGATCTCGCGGATCTTTTCCTGCAGGGCCTTCAGATCCACAAAGGTCTCCGGCTTCTTGTGAGGATCCCGCAGCAATGCGGCGGGGTGGTACAGAGCCATCATCTGCACACCGTTTTTCTCAAAGAACTGACCGTGTTCCTTGGTGATCTTAAAGTCCTCTTTAATGAGCTCCATGGCGCTGATACGGCCCAGGCACACGATGATCTTCGGCTTCATCAAAGCCAGCTGTCGCTGGAGGAATCCCTGACAGGCGGCTTTTTCCGTGTTGAGAGGATCGCGGTTCTCAGGAGGACGGCACTTCACGGAGTTGGTGATGTAGATGTTCTCACGCTTGAGCCCGATCATGGCCAGCATGTCGTCCAACAGCTTGCCGGCGCGGCCCACAAAAGGTTCGCCCTGCTTGTCCTCGTTGGCGCCGGGTGCTTCGCCGATGATTAAAACCTCGGCATTGGGATTGCCCACGCCGAAAACCACCTGCGTGCGGGTTTCGCACAGACCGCAGGCACGGCAGGCGAGGCACTCTTTTTTCAGAGTATCCCATTCGTTCATACGATTTTCTCCTTCATCCAGTTCCAGATATCGTCAAAAACGGTCTGCTGCTGCGCCTTTTCATTGAGGATTTCATGGCGCAGGCCGGGATAGAGTTTCATGGTGCAATCGGCGATGCCGCTGCGCTTAAATTCGTTATAGGTCTGCTTGACGCCGGCACTCAAAGCACCCACGGGGTCCTTTTCACCTGAAATAAGCAGGATGGGGGTGTGGTGATCCATCTTGTCCAAGTTGGAGAATTTCTGATTGAAGCGGATGCCCTTGAGCATCTCACGGAAAAGTCCCACGCTGGTGGGTTGGCCGCACAGGGGATCGGAAATATAGGCGTCCACGTTGTCTACATCGGCAGAGAGCCAGTCGAATTCGGAGCGGATGGGTTTGAAAGGCTTGTTGTAGCTGCCGAAAGCCAGATTGGTGACAAATCGGCTGGTGTCGTTATCTCCTTTGGAGGCGGCAATGATTCTGGCAATGACAAGGCCTGCATCTACCGTCAGGCTGTTTTGCCAGCCGGTGCCCATGATGATGGCGGCTTTGACAGTGCCGGGATAGCGGATCAGATAAGTACGAGCCAGGAAAGAGCCCATGGAGTGCCCCATCAGTACCATGGGCACATCGGGGAACTGCTGTTTCAGGCGGTTGTGGAGCGTGTAGATGTCGTCCACCACGGTCTGCCAGGTATTTCCTTTTCCGAAGTAGACGTGAGACTCTCCCTTTCCCAGGCTCAAGACATGGCCAATGTGCTCCTGACCCACCACGGCAACAACCAGATCAATTAAATAGAGGGCGAAGCGATCATAGCGGCCGATGTATTCCGCCACACCGTGAGCGATCTGCAAAACGGCGACAGGTTTTCCCTCCGGAAGCCAGGAAATGCCGTGGAGCGTGGTTTTGCCGTCGCTGGAGAGAAAGGTAAAATCCTTCATATTTGTCATGGTAATTCCGCCCTTTCTGTGTTATCATGCAATTACTATATCACAAAACATTCCCGATGAAAAGAGGAATCGCCATGGCAAAGTATGTTTTGGCTTTGGACCAGGGAACAACCAGTTCCCGTGCAATCGTTTTTGACGCAAACGGGCAGATCGTTTCTCTGGGACAAAGGCCTTTCCCCCAGCACTATCCCCGGGAGGGGTGGGTAGAGCATGATCCCTTGGATATCTGGGAGAGTGAGCGGGCATCTGCCGAAGAAGCCATTCGTAAGATCCCGGCAGGGGAGATCGCCGGCATCGGCATCACCAACCAGCGAGAGACGACGATCCTGTGGGATAAAAAGACGGGCGAACCGGTGTACAATGCCATTGTCTGGCAGTGCCGCCGAACGGCCGAACTGTGTGAAGAACTCAAGCGCAGGGGCCTTGCCGAGCGCGTCCAGTCCACCACGGGCCTTTTGATCGATGCCTACTTTTCCGGCACCAAGATCCGCTGGATCCTGGACAATGTGCCGGGTGTGCGGCAGCGTGCAGAAAAGGGAGAGCTCCTTTTCGGGACGGTGGAATCCTGGCTGATCTGGAAACTGACAGGTCAGCATGTGACAGACTATTCCAATGCCAGCCGCACCATGCTCTTCAATATCCACACACTGCGTTGGGATGCAGAGCTCTGTGGCATGCTGGGAATCCCCATGAGCCTTTTGCCGAAGCCTGTGGGCAACAGCGAGATATACGGCACCGTGAAAGAGAATATTCCCGGCCTTGAGAAACTCTCCGGCGTTCCGGTCTGCGGCGCAGCCGGCGATCAGCAGGCGGCGTTGTTCGGCCAGGGGTGCTTTGCAGTGGGACAGGCCAAAAACACATACGGAACCGGCTGCTTCACTTTGATGAATATCGGCGATCACCCGGTGCGCTCCCGTGCAGGACTTGTGTCCAGTGTGGCCTGGAGCTTCGATGGAAAGACGGTTTATGATCTGGTAGGCAGCGTTTTCAACGGTGGTAGTACCATCCAGTGGCTCCGGGACGAACTGAAGATCATCGACAGTGCACCCCAGATCAACGAATTGGCCGCATCGGTTCCCAATAGCGGCGGCGTCATTGTAGTGCCGGCATTCACGGGTCTGGGCGCACCCTACTGGGATATGTATGCCCGCGGCACCATTCTGGGCATCACCCGGGGCACCGGCCGGGCCCATATTGCCAGAGCCGTGTTGGAGGCCATTGCATTCCAGGTAACGGATCTGATGATGGCCATGCGCCAGGATGCGGGCTGCGACATCACCTGCCTGCGGGCAGACGGCGGCGCCAGCGTTAGCGATATCCTGATGCAGCTGCAGGCCGATGACCTGCGCATCCCGGTGGATCGGCCTGCCATGGTGGAGACCACGGCCTTTGGTGCTGCGGCTCTGGCCGGTCTCAGCTGCGGCATGTGGGGCAGTATTGACGAATTGTCGGCACTGCGCAAATCCCAGCATGTGTTTTTGCCCCAGAGAGTGCAGGCGGATTGCGACGAGGATTACCGCCAGTGGAAACGTGCCGTGACAAGAGCGGCCGATTGGATAGAGCATTAACCATTCTGTGAATGGTTAATGCAAATAGATTTCATAAGAAGGGGGGTTTACCCCCTTCATAATCCCCGGCTACTCAATTTGCGTAAACTCTGCGATGCCAGAAAAGGGGAAGGTTCATTAACATTTTATTAAATATCGGGGCAGTACGCTTGCGAAACGACAAGCGGTGGAGTATACTGATATTACGAACACGTATTATAAGGAGGACATACACATGGCATTTTTTGAGGGATTTGCAGAAAAGGCAAAGGTTTACGCTGACATCGCTGCCGACAAGGCCAAGGATGTGGCTTTTGCCGCGGCTGATAAGGCCAAGGATCTGAAGGATACCGCCAAGATCAATGTAGCCATCATGTCCGAGCAAAGAGAACTGGATAAGAACTATCGCGCCATCGGCGAGTGGTTCGTAGCCGAAAACAAGGAAGTTCCCGATGCCATCCGTGATGTGGTGAGCGCTATTGAGCAGAGTAAGGCCCGTATCGCCCAGCTGGAGGCTGAAAAAAATGACAAAGACGGTGACAAGGATACCGTTGAGTTGAAGACCTGCCCCGTTTGCGGTACGGCAAGCAACAGCCGCTTCTGCCCTGAATGCGGCGCCTCTATGGATCGGTAAAACGTGATATTATCTAAAAGAAAAAATGTGCCGCACCGCGGCACATTTTTTCTTTATAGATAATGTCGGAAAACCATTGAATTATGATTCTGTTTTGCTATACTGTAAACTGGAAGAAAAGGAGGCGGAAGATATGAAAGAGCAAAAGAGGATGCAGAGAGCGTTTGATTTTTTCACACCCATCATGAAACTGATGCTGCGCGTCCGTTTTGGCTATCGCTGTGACAGCCTCCGGGGTATCGAGGGGCCATATCTTCTGCTGTGCAATCACAACATGGAGCTGGATCCCGTGATGCTGGGAGTCGCGGGCGGCAAAGCGGTTCGCTTTGTGGCCAGCGAGCATATTGCGCGCAAGGGCTTCGGCACCTGGTTTTTGATGCGCTATTTCCGCCCCATTCTCCATGTGAAAGGAAAAAGCGGCCAGGGAACCAGTTTGAAGATTCTGCGGGCTTTAAAGTCGGGAGACTGCGTGGCTATGTTCCCCGAGGGAAACCGCTCCTTTAACGGCGTGACAGGGCCTATGTTGGGCCAGTTGGGCCGTTTGGCCCGCCGATGCGGTGCCTCTTTGGTGACCTATCGCATCGAGGGCGGCTACTTCACACAGCCCCGTTGGGGTACTACGCTGCGCCGCGGTCGATTGGTGGGTCATCTGGTCAATGTCTATACTCCGCAGCAGATGAAAGAGATGACCGATGACCAGGTGGAGGCGATGATTGCCAATGACCTCCGTGAGGATGCCTACGCCTCCCAGGAGAAGACTCCCTCTTTCTACAAGGGTAAGCATATGGCACTGGGGTTGGAGAGTGCTCTTTACTGGTGTCCCTACTGCCACGGGTTCAATACGTTGCATTCCGATGACAACGGTCTGCGCTGCGACTGCGGTTATCGTGCGGAATATACAGCAACCGGCCATCTCAGGGCAGAGGACGGCAAGCTGACCACCATCACCCGATGGGACGAGCAGCAGCAGCAGGCACTTCGGGAGCAGGTTGCTATCGGCGGCACAGAGAAGCTGTTTGAAGATTCCATCACCGTGCGTGAAATTCGGGAGGATCACACGGCGTCGGAACCCCATGAGACGCTTTTGAGCGCCTATCCCGGCCACTTGCAGTTGGGTGATGAAATGATTTTCCGAGAAAAGTTGGCAGGAGCGGCCGTATTTTCCCGGAATGTCCTGACGCTTTTGACCGACAAACAGTATGAAGTTCGAGGGCAGATGCCTTTTAATGCCCTGAAATACCGCCATTGGGCGGAAATCAAACAATAAAGCGAGGTTCTGTTTCATGGATTATTCTGCAGCAAATACCACTCTTTGGAGTCCTATCGTACAGATCGGCATGATTGCCGTCATGGTGATCATCGCCAATATCCTGCGCCGCAAAATACCCTTTATTCGCCATACCATGCTGCCCACAGCCGTGCTGGGCGGCTTCCTGCTGTTGGCTTTGAAACTTTTGGGCTGGATTGACCTGAGCCTTACCGCCATGGAGACTCTCACCTACCACGGTATCGCCATCGGCTTCATCGCCCTGTCTCTGCGCGTGCCGGAAAAGACTGCAGAGGACAAAGGCAATCTCGTGGGTTTAAAGTCCGGCGCCGTGATCGTGGGATCTTATATGATCCAGGGTGTCATCGGTCTTGTGATCTCGCTGCTGCTTTCCTATACGGTGAAGCCGGATCTGTTTCGGGCCTGTGGCGTGCTTCTGCCCATGGGTTATGGCCAGGGTCCCGGCCAGGCCAATAATATCGGCTCTTCCTACGAAGCCCTGGGCTTTGTCGGCGGACGCAGCTTCGGCCTTGCCATTGCGGCGGCGGGCTATCTCTGTGCCTGCATCGTAGGCGTGGCTTACATGAACTATCTCAATCGCAGGGGAAAGTTCAAAAAAGCAGAGCATGGAGAAGTGAACGGCTCTGTCACGGTAGAGACCTTCCGGGATAAAGATGAGATTGCGGTGTCTGAGTCTATTGACCGCTTCAGTATTCAGGCGGCATTGGTGCTGGTGGTTTACCTGGTGACCTACCTCATCACCTGGGGCATCACTTCGGCACTTAACAGGTATGCGCCCGGCATCGGCAACATGCTCAACAGCCTTTTGTGGGGCTTTAACTTCATTATCGGCTCTGCTCTTGCCATGCTGACCCGTGTGATCCTCAAGCATATGAAGCGGCTGAAGTTTATGAGCCATCAGTACCAGAACAACTATCTGCTCAGCCGAATTTCGGGTCTTGCTTTTGACGTGATGATCATTGCGGGAATCGCGTCCATCGAGGTGGAAGATCTGGCCGGATTGTGGCTGCCCTTTGCCCTGATGACAGTGTTGGGCGCAGTGGTAACGCTGCTGCATCTGAAGTATGTCTGCGGCAAGGTGTACGGGGACTATTACTACGAAGGCCTTCTGTCCATGTACGGCATGATGACCGGAACCATTTCCTCCGGCATACTTCTGCTCCGTGAGATCGATCCGGACCTGAAGACTCCGGCGGCCAACAACCTGGTGGTGGGCTCCAGCTTTGCGATCCTGCTGGGCATTCCCCTTTTGATCCTGGTGTCGTTGGCACCGAAGTCTACCACCATGACTTTCGTGGTGCTGGGAGTGTTGGCGGTTTATTACGCCATATTATTGGGTATTGTAAACCTGAAGAAGAAAAAGCAGAAATAATCGAGGTTATATCAGATGAACGAAACTCCTGTGGGTGGCGAACAATCCATCGAACAGCCGATGGTACCTGAGATCCAACAAGCGAATGAGCAGCCTGCGCAACAGCCCCAGACGGCTGCTGTGCAGCAGGAAACGAGCGAGCGCTCCCCAAAGCAGGCAAAGTGGGCGAAGATTTTCGGTTGGGCATTTTTCCCGGCGGCACTTTTGTACCATGAGCTGCTGCTCCACGCTTTTGATAGCTCCAATGACTTCTTTACAGTCGCCCTTTTGCCCATCATATTGTTTTCGCTGGCCGGAGGTCTTGCTCTGCGCCTTTTCCTGTGTGCTTTCCGCAAGAGTACAACGCGGCGGGCAGTCAGCGGCATTCTCTGCGGATTATGGACGATCCTGGTGGGTACGGAATACTGCCTGAAGAGCTATTTTAAAATCTATTTCGGCATCGGCTATATCTTTCACATGACCGGACAGGTGGTGGGGGATTTCGGCGGTACGATGGTGGAAGTGATCCTGGCCAGGATTCCCTTTATTCTGCTGGATCTGATTCCCTTTGTGTGCCTGGTGATCTGGGGCGAACGTTTTGTCAAAGATACGGACAGGACCCGTAAGGGTTTGGTGATTCTTGCCGCTATCATGGTGCTGTGCCAGGGTGTGGGTTCTGTATGGGGCAATTTCGGCACGGATAAGCTGATCTATCGGGCCAATTATACCACCGATTCGGCAGTTCCCCGGTTTGGGCTGCTGACCACCGTCCGGCTGGAAGGGGAGTATGCCCTTTTCGGAATGCCCCAGATGAACCTCTCGGATCTGAGCCTGATCGATGAGATGGCAACAGACCACCCGGAACGTGAAACCTACGAATATAACACCATGGACATTGACTTTGCCGGGCTTTATGCAGAAACGGGAAGCACAACGCTCAAGTCCATGTATCAGTATTTCTCCAACCGTGTGCCCTCTCAGAAAAATGAGTACACGGGGATATTCGAGGGGAAGAACCTGATTCTGATCACGGCAGAGTCCTTTTCCTCGGCCATCATCGATGAGGATCTGACACCTACCCTTTACAAACTGACCCACAGCGGCTTTGTGTTCACAAAGTCCTATCAGCCCGGTTGGGGCCAGTCCACCACCGGCGGCGAATTTGCCGTGATGACGGGCCTGATTCCCACGTGGGTGAATAACAACCTGAGCTTCTATGCCAGTTCTCGGGACTATATGCCCTTTGCCCTGGGCAATCAGTTCTCCAAACTCGGTTATACCACCCAGGCATATCACAACAATTCCTATAATTACTATAACCGCGACCTGACACACCCGAATCTGGGCTATGATTATCACGGCGTGGGTACCGGCATCACCGTGTCGGATCCCTCCTCCTGGCCCTATTCCGATGTAGAGATGTTCCAGCAGACCCTGCCGGATATCATTGAAAACTCCAAGAGCACGGGCACACCCTTCCACACTTACTACATGACCGTCAGCGGTCATGCCAACTGGGGATGGGGCAACGCCATGGCCGGTAAGCACCGCGAAGCGGCTGTGGCCGCCTATCCGGATGCCTCCCAGACCGTACAGGGCTATATTGCCGCGAATCTGGAACTGGAGGAGGCTATGACCTATCTGGTGAACACTCTGGACGAGGCAGGCATTCTGGAGGATACCGTGATTTGCATGATGGCAGATCACTATCCCTATGCCATGGTCACCGATACCGCCGATTACTACAACGAGCTGCGCGGTTTTGAGGACACGGAAAAAGACATCACCCGCTATGAAAATGCGCTGGTGCTCTGGAACAGCGCCATGGATACCGTGGTGGTGAATACCCCTTGCAGTTCCGTTGATATTGTGCCCACACTCAGCAATCTGTTTGGCCTGGAATTTGATTCCAGACTCTTGTCCGGCCACGATATCTTTGCCACCAATTACAATGAAAACCGTGTATCCAGCAACATGCCACTGGTGATTTTGCCCGGTCCGGACGGCGCCACAAAGAACTGGGTCACAGCAGCCGGTTCCTACAATGCCTATACAGATGAATTTACGCCGAACCCCGGCGTAGTGGTTTCCAATAATTATGTCAGCAGTGTGAACCTCCTGGTGGAACTGCAGTATAACTATGCAAGGACACTGATTCAGTATGACTTCTACGGCGTGGTATTGGGTGACACAGTGGCAGACGGCCACGAGGTGATCCATAGTATCCCCGTTGTCGACACGGAGGAACCCACCGGGGACGAAGAGGGTGGTGCTGTTGACCAGAATGCGCAAATCATCACAGAGTAAAAGAGAAAGGCCGATCCGATTCGGCCTTTCTCTTTTTTCAGATATCCTGTGATCCTGCCCGGAAAGCAGCCTCTAATTTTTCCAGAGCCTTCTTCTCAATACGGGAGATGTAGCTGCGGCTGATTCCGTATTGGCTGGCTACCTGTTTCTGGGTATGCGGCAGAAAACCGTTTAATCCGTAGCGCTGACGAATCACATCGGCCTCCCGTTCTGTGAGGCATGTGTCCACCAGATGCCGTATGCGGATAGCATCCTCTTTGGATTGCAGATCGCTGAGCATGGTGTCTTCCTGCCCCACTACATCCCCCAGGAACAGCTCGTCACCGTCGCCCTCTCCCTCTATGGTATCATTGAGAGAAACGTCGCCCTGCCATTTCTTCTGCGCACGAAAATACATCAGGATCTCGTTTTCAATGCAGCGGCTGGCATAGGTAGCCAGACGGATTCCGCGATCTGCGCGAAAGGTGTTGATGGCCTTGATCAGGCCGATTGTTCCGATAGACAGCAGATCCTCCTGCGCATCACTTTTGGCATAATACTTTTTTACAATGTGGGCCACAAGACGAAGATTGTGCTCTACCAGACGATTTCTGGCATCCAGGTCGCCCTGGGCGCAACGCTCCAGACAATCCTGCTCCTCAGCAGCAGAGAGCGGTTTCGGGAAAGAACCGTTGGCATTGGCCAGATGTAATGTGAGAAACAGACTGTTACAAAGGAGAAACAGCGTAGCAGATAGCATAGGAAACACCCCCGAGGATAACTTATGAACAGGGGGACTGTCCCTATCACTGAAAGGAAAAGAAGTGCTGCCATTTCTGGAAACACTTCTCTGGTGCGGGTATGGGGACTCTCCTCTCACTGACAGAGCATGCCACCGGCATGTTCTTCCCGAGTTGCGGGCATTACATTTCCGCAACATCGGAGTTCGTTTCGAGTCCCTCTTATTACCCAATAGAAAAAAGGGGGCATTGCCCCCTTTTTTCTATTGGTGCGGGTATGGGGACTCGAACCCCAACGGCTCTCACCACGAGAACCTAAAGGTAATGTCACCTCAGTGAAGGTTTTTTCGACAGGCATTTGTAAATAATGCCAACTGAACAACAAAAAACGTAGAAATACCAAGACATAGCGCCGATTCTGTGATATAATAAATAAAAACGACATTTAAATGGAGTATACTTTATGAATCGTAGATATCAGCAAAAAGCCCTTGTTCAAATCAAGTCCATAGGAAAACTTGTATATTCTATTATTTCTATCATATCAACTCTTGCCGTTTTTAGTGCGGTTTTATTATATGCCTTCGGAAAAATAGGCGGCGGAGCGTTAAGCGATGATGCCCTTATTATGAAAAATATTCGAGAGCAGATGCCAGAGAATTTAGGAATCAATAGCATTCATATGGAAGATATACACGGTTTTGGCAATGAAAGTATGATAGTACTAGCATCAGACGATGTTGGCGATAAGACTAACAATCAGTTGCTGATCTTTGATACAGTCAATAATAGCATCCTTCAGAAAATAAATTATTTGTTTGGATATGGAAGTAACTATAAGATGGTATATTCGTTTTCACTTGATGACCCAAGACTCGATACTAAGTTTTCGATGGGATACTATCTTGAAATCATCGACATTATTGATTTAACTGGAGATCTCTCAAAAGAAATCGTTGTGAAGTTTATGCCGGTTCCACCTGGAACTTCTGGATATTACGAAGTTGCTATATTTACATATTCCTATGAAAATCAGGGGAATATGCTATTGGGAACTTATCCATCAGCAGGATTGTATGATTTGGATGAACATAGGACCAATATTTATGCTGGCTCCGTCTTTCATGATTCTACTGCGTGCCTTAGCAATCTTTATGGTTCTGAACCTCTTTTTAATTTGGAGTGGAGCACAATGGATGACCATGATTTTTTCACAAGCAATTATTCAGTGTACTTGATTCGAACAAAAATGATTTGGGGTGAGGACGAATCCCATGTTGATCCTCATCAACATATAATCAGTGTTTTTCAACCCTGGTATAATGATGAATCGGGCGAACTGATGTGGCGGGTGGTTTTTTCTGATATTATGACAGAGAAAGTTCCCTACTGTTCTCGTGAAATCGTTGCAGCTTTCCTGGAAGAAAAAGGTGTTAGTTGGATAATGGAGTAATATAGGCATAAATTGCTCAAATTATTAGTTCGGCATCTATTGCGTAAACGGTATTTACCGTTTACATTTCAACCGAAGTCGGAAAGAACCTATTTACCGTTTACTATAGAATCGTCAAACGCTCCGGACAGATCCACACATTGGACGCTGTCTGGAGTGTTTTTGTAAGCGTCAACTTCAACCGCGACTTTAAAAAGAAGTCCTAGCTCCTTAGAGTAAGGTTGAGCATCTTATTAGTCTTCCTCTAACAGCTTTGCCGGAGAGATGTTTAGACATTCCGCTATTTTGAATAATGTTTCGAGGGAGATGCCTCGGACGGTGCCGGTTCCCTCAATCTGAGCAAGGAAATTTACGCTTTTGCCAATTTCCT
>R22__coassemble_940_pt1 | contig 16321 bp, 16 predicted proteins | sample R22__metabat2_low_PE_020 | metagenome-assembled genome bin R22 | reverse complement strand
CCCCCCCCGCTACATGCTTCCTATGTTATTTTCAGAAGTCGGTGGGATGGAACTCCCCGTCATGGGGCGGCTCCTGCGTCCCGAAGCCAATGTGCTTATAGTTCTTAATGGCCTGGAAAAAGCCGATATCCGTCTGCTGGATCCAGGGATTGACCCAGATGGTCAGAATGCCCATGGTCAATCCGCAGAGGATTGCCCAGCCGATAAAGCTCAAATCCAGCACAAAAAGCTGCCACTTAAAGCCCTTTGTCTGCTCTTTGCTCATGCCGATGGCATCCATCACGCCCATCTCGGGATTTTCGCAGAGATTGTAAATGGCAAAACGGTAGCGGTACGCCGCGATAATACCGGGAATGACAAACAGCAGGCTCCACAGGAAAACGAAAATACTCATCACCAGGTTCAGCAGGATGATCTTGCCGGCAAAAGCAAATCCGTCAAGCAAGGAGCCGTAGCCCATTTCCCGGCCCTGTCGGATTCCCTGGTGGTAGACCACATAGCCGGCCTCCAGCAGGATACCCAGCAGCCATACCACCACGCCCACAAAGCCCACCACTATACTGGGGAACTGGGGCTGCGGTACCCACATCGGGACCTCAAGGCCGTGCTTGGCAAAGGAAGCGGCGATACCGCCGGAAACATAGGTGTCAATGCCGCCGATGATCAATGTAATGCCCAGGTAAACCAACGTAAAAAGATATGCATTCACCTTTGCGTTTTTGACGATTGTCTTGGCCTCTTTTTTCAGGCCGATTCTATCTAACAGCATATGATTTCTCCTCATCTTTTCGGATACATATTAAATATATCTTTCTTTTCCTGCATATATTGTAGCGCTGGGCAAGTTGATTGTCAAGTAGTAGTGTTCCCAGCTGAAAAACGCCCCGAATTCCATGGGAATATGCGGAATTCCCACAAAGTACTGGACAAAGAGTCGATTTTGGTGTACGCTGTTATGGCGAATGTGGTGGTTTAGCACCACCGCTCACTGCCGACCGAAACTCATACTGATTCCGGTCGCGTCTGTGTATGCTGTAAGCAAGCTGTAAGTAAGATGAGGTGAAGAGAATGGCACAAGCTTTTTTTGGCGGCGTTCATCCCAATGACATGAAGGCCGCGACCAATGAAAAGGCCATTGAAAAGCTGGAAGCTCCGGCCGAAGTGGTCATTCCCATGTCGATGCACATTGGCGCACCCTGTAAGCCCATCGTGGCTGTGGGTGACCATGTGAACGTGGGTCAGCGCATTGGTGAACCCGGTGGATTCGTTTCCGCTCCTATCCACGCCTCCGTATCCGGTACGGTCAAGGCAGTGGAGCCCCGCCCCTTCTCTATGGGCGGTAAGATGATGTCCGTGGTCATCGAAAACGATTTCCAGGACACCGTGTCCGATGAGGTCAAGCCTGCGGCTGACCCCGAAAATCTGACTTCCGAAGAACTGGTGGAGATCGTTAAGAACGCCGGTATCGTGGGTCAGGGCGGCGCAACCTTCCCCACTCACGTGAAGATCTCTTCCGGTCTGGGCAAGGTGGATTATGTGATCATCAACGCCGCTGAGTGCGAGCCCTACATCACCGGCGACCACCGCACCATGCTGGAGCGTCCCGATCAGGTCATCAAGGGCGCTACCCTGCTGGCCAAGTGCTTCAAAGTGGACAAGGTCTACATCGGCGTCGAGGCCAACAAGCAGAACGCTGCCGACGTGCTCAATGCCAAGATCAAGGAACTGGGCGCACCCGTGGTGGTGGAAGTGCTCCACACCCGTTACCCCCAGGGCGCAGAAAAGCAGCTGTGCCAGGCCGTGTCCGGCCGTCAGGTTCCCTCCGGAAAGCTGCCCGCAGATGCCGGCTGCTGCATTTTCAACCTGAACACCACCTGCGCGATCTATCGCGCAGTGTACGAGGGCATGCCCGTGGTGAGCAAGATCGTCACCGTGTCCGGTTCCGGTGTCATCGATCCCAAGAACATCGAGTGCCCCATCGGTACTCCCATTACCAAGCTGTTTGACGCCTGCGGCGGCCTGAAGGAAGAGACCTACAAGCTGATCATGGGCGGCCCGATGATGGGTCTTGCCCAGTACAACCTGGACGTGACCGTCGGTAAGGGTACCGGCGCCATGCTGGCTTTCGCCGGCGACGAGGAGCAGTATGAGGAGAATCCTCAGTGCATCCGCTGCGGCAAGTGCGTGGGTGTATGCCCCATCCGTCTGGAGCCCGTATTTATGTACAAGTACCTGATGAAGGGCGACTGGGAGACCTGGCGCGATCAGTTGCACGGCATGGACTGCATCGAGTGCGGCGCCTGCACCTACACCTGTCCCGCCCGTCTGCCTCTGACCCACGCTTTCCGTCTGGGCAAGCAGCAGGTCAATAACGCAAGAATGAAGGCTAAGGCTGAGGCCGATGCCAAGGCAGCTGCCGAAAAGGCCGCCGCCGAGAAGAAGGAGGCGTAAGAGATGACTGACTATAAGAATCTGAAGCTGATCGCTTCCTCCTCCCCCCATATCCGTTCCAATGAGAACACCCGCTCCATCATGCTGGATGTGATCATCGCCATGCTGCCCGCTCTGGGTTGGGCCATCTTCAACTTCGGCTTCAAGGCTCTGATCGCCACGGTGGTTTCCGTGGTGGGCTGCCTGTTCTTCGAGTGGGGCTATCGCAAGGTCCTGCACAAGAACTGCATGATCGGCGACCTTTCCGCTGTTGTCACCGGTATGCTGCTGGCCTTTGTGTGCCCTGTGGATCTGCCCTGGTGGATGCTTCTCATCGGCGATTTCTTCGCCATCGTTGTAGTCAAGCAGCTCTATGGCGGCATCGGCTGCAACTTCCTGAACCCCGCTCTTGCCGGCCGTGCAGCTCTGCTGGCCAGCTATGCCACCGCAATGACCTCCTGGCGCGCTCCCGGTTACGGTGCTGACGTTGTCTCCGCCGCTACCCCCCTGGCCATCATGAAGGATGGCACCGCCGAGGTGTTCACCACCCTGACCCAGACCTACTCCGTGGGCGATATGTTCTTCGGCCGTGTGGGCGGCTCCCTGGGTGAGGTTTCCGCACTGATGCTGCTCATCGGCGGCGTCTACCTGTTGATCCGTAAGGTCATCTCCTGGCAGATCCCCGTGTGCTACATTGCCACCGTGGCTGTCATCAGTCTGATCGCTGTGCCCGCCGGTGCTACCGAGGTCGGTATGACTGCCGTGGAGTATATGTGCTATCAGATCTTCGGCGGCGGATTGATGCTGGGTGCCATCTTTATGGCTACCGACTATGCCACCTCTCCTGTCACCAAGTGGGGCCAGGCCATCTTCGGCATTGGCTGCGGTCTTCTGACGGTGTTCATCCGCCGCTTCGGTTCTTATCCCGAGGGTGTTTGCTACTCCATCCTGATCATGAACTGCACCACCTGGCTGCTGGATAAGTACATCAAGCCTACCATCTATGGCGCTCCCAAGAAGGAAAAGAAGGAGGCTGCAAAGTAATGAAGATTTCCGGTAAATTTATTCTCAAGGTCGCCGGCACGCTGACCGTGATCGCTCTGGTGGTTGCCGCTTTGCTTGGCGTTGTCAACAAGGTCACCGAGGATCAGATCGCTGCCATCACTCTGGAAAACACCAAGATCGCACTGGCCGCCGTGGCTCCCGACGGTGCCACCTTTGAGCCTGTTGAGGTTTCCGAGGATGTGGCCAATGCCGCTTCTGCACAGGGCGGTAAAGTCACCGAAATGTATACCATGTCCACCGGCGGTTATGCCTGCAAGGTTTCCGCTTCCGGTTCTCAGGGTACCATCGTGATGATCGTGGGCGTCGATGACGCCAAGGCCATCACCGGTGTTTCCATCGTTTCCAACGCCGAAACCGGCGGTATCGGCTCCAAGGTTATGGAGAACAAGCCCAACAACGACGGCGTGGGCGTGCTGGATCAGTTTGTCGGCAAGGCCGGCGCCGGCACCCTGGTTGTCAACAAGGGCATCACTCCCATTTCCGGTGCAACCGTTTCCACCAAGGGTGTGACCATGGGCGCTAACGCCGCTTTGGCCGCCGTGGAAGCCATGGGCTAAGAAAGGAGGAGCAGATTAAATGAATTTCGGTAAGCAATTCAAAGAGGGCCTGATTACCCAGAACCCCGTTCTGGTGCAGCTGCTGGGTATGTGCTCCACCATGGCCATCACTACCTCTTTCTTCAATGGCCTGGGCATGGGCATCTCCGTGCTGATCATCCTGACCCTTTCCAACATCTTTATCGCACTTCTGCGTAAGATCATCCCCAACGAGGTTCGTATCGCCTGCTTCATCGTGGTCATCGCCGGTTTCGTGACCTGCGTGGACCTGCTGTTGAAGGCCTTCGTTCCCGCCTTGTCCAACTCTCTGGGCGTGTTCATCCCCCTGATCGTCGTGAACTGCATTATCCTGGGCCGTGCTGAGGGCTTTGCCTCCAAGAACGGTATCGGCGCTTCTGCTGTGGACGGTATCTGCCAGGGTATCGGTTATACCCTCGTGCTGATCGTCATGTGCGTTGTCCGTGAATTCCTGGGCACCGGCAAGTTCGGCGGTGGTCTGCTGGGCGGCGGCGGTCTGGGCAGCGCTCCCGGCGTCACCATCTTCCCCGAAGAGTTCGGCATCAAGGTTCTGACTCTGCCTGTGGGCGGCTTCCTGACTCTGGGCGTACTGATCGCTGTGGTTCAGTGGGCTCTGGCCAAGAACGAAAAGAAAAAGGAGGCCAAGTAAGCTATGACACTGACTTCTTTGCTCGCCATCTCTCTTGGCGCTATTCTGACCAATAACTTCATCTTCTCCCAGTTCCTGGGCATCTGCCCCTTCCTGGGCGTATCCAAGAAGATCGACACCGCCGTGGGCATGGGCGCCGCCGTGACTTTCGTCATGGGCCTTGCCTCCGCCGTGTGCTACGCTGTCAACTCCATTCTGGTGAATGCAGGTCTGGGCTATATGCAGACCGTGGCTTTCATCCTGGTGATTGCGGGTCTCGTGCAGTTCGTGGAAATGTTCCTGAAGAAGTTCATCCCCACCCTGTATACCGCTCTGGGCGTTTACCTGCCTCTGATCACCACCAACTGCGCCGTGCTGGGTGTTGCCCTGCTGAACGTGCAGAACGACTACAACTTCATCCAGTCTGTGGTCTACGGTATCACCGGTGGTCTGGGCTTCCTGCTGGCTATCTTCCTGTTCGCCGCTGTGCGCGAGCAGATGGAGTTTGCTGACAACCCCAAGGCTTTCGACGGCTTCCCCATCGCCCTTGTCACTGCCGGCCTGATGGCTCTGGCATTCATGGGCTTCAGCGGCCTGAAGGTCTGGTAAGGAGGATAAGAGAATGAATATTTTGTTAGCTGTTATCGTCCTGGGCGCTATCGCCGTTATCTTCGGTCTAATCCTGGCCGTGGCCGCCAAGGCCTTCGAGGTCAAGGTCGATCCCCGTCTGCCTGAGATCCAGGCTTGCCTGGCCGGCGCCAACTGCGGCGGCTGCGGTTATCCCGGCTGCGGCGGCTGCGCCGAGGCCATTCTGGCCGGTAAGGCTCCCGTTACCGCCTGCGCTCCTGCCGGTGCCGAAGGTGCCGCCAAGATCGCTGCCATCATGGGCATGGAAGCTCCTTCCGGCGAAAAGATGGTAGCTCACGTCCGCTGCAACGGCGGCTGCAACGCTCAGAAGAACTTTGAGTATCGCGGCGTGACCGATTGCATCGCCGCTACCAAGGTCTGCGGCGGTGATGCTCTTGCCTGCAAGTTCGGCTGCTTCGGCTTTGGTTCCTGCGTGGCTGCCTGCAAGTTCGATGCCATTCATGTTGTCAACGGCGTGGCCGTTGTCGACAAGGAAAAGTGCACCAACTGCGGCGCCTGCCGTGAAGCTTGCCCCAAGAAGCTCATTGATGAGGTTCCTTACAAGCAGAAGGTGTTCGTCAACTGCTCCAACAAGGACAAGGGCCCCGCTGTTGCCAAGGTTTGCGCTGCTTCCTGCATCGCCTGCGGCATGTGCGAGCGTACCTGCAAGTTTGACGCCATCCACGTTGTGGACAATGTGGCTGTCATCGACTACAGCAAGTGCAAGAACTGCACCATGTGCGCCAAGGCTTGCCCCCGCAACGCCATTGAGCCCATCCCCACCGCTGAGGAAAAGGAAAAGTTCAAGGCCGCTCAGAAGGCTGCTGCCGAGAAGGCCGCTGCTGCCAAGGCTGCTGAGTCTCCCAAGGCTGAGTAATTGCATTTTCATCATAAACGCCACCCGTAAAAGGGTGGCGTTTTTTTGTGTAAACTTCCAATAGAAATCGTCTTTTTTTGTTGAAAAATTTTTCTTGACACGATGCTCTTTCTCTCTGTAGAACAAATGTATTGTTATGGATTTTCATCATTTTTCATCACTTTTATATGATTTTTAACTTTACATAACAATTGTGGATAATCGTGTGGAAACTGTGGAAAACCGCTTGAATACGTGCTTTACGGGAGGTTGCATATCTCGTCGGGAAAGGTGCTATGCACGTATTATTTCTCCGTTTACATACTTTTCGGCTCGTATTTTACAGCATTTCGGTCAAAAAGGGTATTTTTTTGTCTAAACACTACTACTTGCTATTTAATGGTTCTTGTTGTACAATATATTGGGTTCGTAGGAATGAACAACCAGGATGACACGGAGGATCGCAAAATGCCGAAGAAAACCTACAACGATACCAGTATTACCAGCCTGAAAGGTGCCGATCGCGTTCGGAAGCGCCCGGGTGTTATTTTCGGCTCCGACGGCCTGGAGGGTTGTGAACATGCCGTCTTTGAGATTCTCTCCAACGCCATTGACGAAGCCAGAGAAGGCCACGGCCGTGTCATCACCGTTACCCGCTTTGCCGACCACTCCATTGAGGTGGCGGATCAGGGCCGCGGCTGTCCCGTGGACTGGAACGAAAAGGAAGGCCGCTTTAACTGGGAGCTGGTGTTCTGCGAGCTGTACGCCGGCGGCAAATATGATAATGAAAATTCCGAGAACTACGAGTTCTCCCTGGGCCTTAACGGTCTGGGTTCCTGCGCCACCCAGTACTCCTCTGAGTATATGGACGTAACCGTGTATCGTGAGGGTAAGGAGTTTAGGCTCCACTTTGAAAAGGGCGAGAACGTGGGCGGTTTGCAGATTAGTGAGCTCACTACCAACAAAAAACGTACCGGCACGGTGATTCGCTGGCTGCCCGACCTGGAGGTCTTTACCGACATCAACATCCCCCTGGACTACTACCGGGATGTGATGAAGCGGCAGGCCGTGGTCAATGCGGGCGTTACCTTCTGCCTGCGGGACGAAGATGTGCCCCATCATTTTACCTCGGAGGAATTCTGCTATCAGCAGGGCATCCAGGACTATATTACCGAGCTGGTGGGGTTGGACGGTCTCACTGAACCGGTGTATTGGGAGGCAGAGCGCCGCGGCCGCGACAGGGAGGATAAGCCCGAATACAAGGTGAAACTGTCCGTTGCCTGCTGCTTTTCCAACCGTGTGGCGCTTTGCGAGCACTATCATAACTCCAGCTTTCTGGAGCACGGCGGCAGTCCAGAAAAGGCCACCCGCCTTGCCTTTGTCAGTGCTATCGACAAGTATTTAAAGGACAATAACAAATACCTTAAGGCCGAAGCGAAAATCACTTTCCCGGACGTACAGGACTGTCTGGTACTGGTCTCCAACAACTTCTCCACTCAGACCAGCTATGAAAACCAGACCAAAAAGGCCATCACCAACAAGTTTATTCAGGATGCCATGGCAGAGTTTCTCCGGGAGCGCCTGAATGTTTACTTTATCGAAAATCATGAGGCTGCCGAGAAGATCGCCAACCAGGTGCTCATCAACAAACGCAGCCGCGAAACTGCGGAAAAGACCCGCATCAATCAGAAAAAGAAGCTCACCGAGAAGATCGACATTGCCAACCGTGTCCAGAAATTTGTGGACTGCCGCACCAAGGATGTGGAACGCCGGGAGCTCTACATCGTGGAGGGCGATTCCGCACTGGGCGCCTGCAAACAGAGCCGTGACGCGGAGTTCCAGGGGTTGATGCCCGTACGCGGCAAGATCCTCAACTGCCTGAAGGCCGACTATCCCCGCATTTTCAAAAGTGAGATCATCACCGATCTCATGAAGGTGCTGGGCTGCGGCGTGGAGGTGCAGGGCAAGGCCGTAAAAGACCTGAACCAGTTTGATCTCGGCAATCTGCGGTGGAACAAGGTCGTCATCTGTACCGATGGCGATGTGGACGGCTTCCAGATCCGCACCCTTATTCTGACGATGCTCTATCGCCTGTGCCCCACTCTGATTCAGGAGGGATACGTCTACATTGCGGAGACGCCGCTTTTTGAGATCACCCACAAGGAAAAGACCTGGTTTGCCTATTCCGAAAAGGAAAAGTCCGATATTCTCAAGAGCTTGGACGGCAAGAAGGTCAACGTGCAGCGCTCCAAGGGCTTGGGCGAAAACGACCCGGAGATGATGTGGATGACCACCATGTCCCCGGAGACCCGCCGTCTTGTACGTGTGCAGAGCGCCGATGCCGAAGAGACCGCCCGGGTGTTTGACCTGCTGTTGGGCGACAACCTCTCCGGACGCAAGGACTATATCGCCGAAAACGGCCACCGTTACATGGATATGATCGATGTAAGCTAAATTCGTATGGAAAACGCTTCGCTGGTTTTCCATACGAAAGGGGTTGCGCCCCGCTGCGTCGCAAAATCTGCGATGCTTTTGACTTTTCTTACTCTGGGAAAGGACATAGTTATATGGCCAAGAAGAAAACCGAAGAAAATACATCCCGGCACTTCAGTGATCCCAATGTAATGGGGCTCAAGGGCGTGACGCTGGATCAGCCCATCACCGAAACGCTGGACGTCAACTATATGCCTTACGCCATGAGCGTCATCGTCAGCCGCGCCATTCCCGAGATCGACGGCTTCAAGCCCGCTCACCGCAAGCTCCTCTACACCATGTACAAGATGGGGCTTTTAACCGGCGGCCGCACCAAGAGCGCCAATATCGTGGGCCAGACCATGCGCCTGAATCCTCACGGCGACGCCGCCATCTACGAAACCATGGTTCGATTGGCCAAGGGCAACGAGGCTCTTTTGCACCCCTTTGTGGACTCCAAGGGCAACTTCGGCAAGGTCTATTCCCGTGACATGGCCTATGCCGCCAGCCGATACACCGAGGCCAAGCTCTCCAGTATCTGCGCGGAGCTCTTCCGGGATCTGGACTGCGACGCCGTGGACTTCGTGGACAACTACGACAACACCACCAAGGAGCCTACACTTCTGCCCACCACCTATCCCAACGTGCTGGTGAGCGCCAACCAGGGTATCGCCGTGGGCATGGCTTCCCAGATCTGCGGGTTTAACCTGGGTGAGGTGTGCGACACCACCATTGCTCTTCTGAAAAACCCCTCCCACGATATTTCCAGCACCCTTCTGGCACCCGATTTCCCCACCGGCGGTCAGATCGTCTGTGATCCTGCGGAGCTGCAGGAGATCTATCGCACCGGCCGCGGCGGTGTGCGCATCCGCGCCAAGTATCGCTATGATAAGGCCGAAAATGTCATTGAGATCTTTGAGATTCCCTACTCCACCTCCATTGAGGCCATTCTGGACAAGGTGGCCGAGTTGGTGAAGGCCGGCAAGATCAAAGAGATCAATGATATGCGCGACGAGACCGATCTTTCCGGTCTCAAGCTGGCCATCGACTGCAAGCGCGGCATCGACCCCGACAAGCTGATGCAGAAGCTCTACCGCATGACGCCGCTGCAGGATACTTTGAGCTGCAACTTCAACATTCTCATCGCCGGCAGCCCCCGGGTGATGGGCGTGGGCGAGATCCTGGACGAGTGGACCGCTTGGCGTATCGATTGTGTCCGCCGCCGCGTGTTCTTTATTCTGGGGAAAAAGAAGGACAAGCTGCATCTGCTCAAGGGCCTCAAGCGTATTCTTCTCGATATCGACAAAGCCATCTCCATCATCCGCGAAACGGAATCTGATGCCGAGGTGGTACCCAATCTGATGATCGGTTTCGGTATCGATCAGGTACAGGCCGAGTATGTGGCGGAAATCAAACTGCGCAATATCAATAAGGAATACATCCTCAAGCGCGTGGAGGAGACCGCCGCCCTGGAAGAGGAGATCACCGACCTGGAGGATACGCTCAGCAAGCCCCAGCGCATCCGTAAGATCATCATCGACGAGCTTACCGATGTGCGGAAGAAGTATGCCATTCCCCGCCGCACCGAGCTTCTCTTCAGCCACGAGGTGGAGGAGGATGACGCAGAAGAGCTGCCCGAGGATTACCCGGTGCATCTGTTCCTGAGCCGCGAGGGTTATCTCAAGAAGATCACACCCCAGAGCCTGCGTATGTCCGGCGAGCAGAAGTACAAGGAGGGCGATGGCCCCAGTCAGTACTGGGACGCCATGAATAACGACGAGCTTCTGGTGTTCACCGATAAGTGCCAGTGCTATAAAATGCGGCTCAGCGAATTTACCGAAACCAAAGCGTCCCTGCTGGGCGATTACCTGCCTGCCAAGCTGGGCATGGAGGATGGGGAGAGCACCATCTATGCCTGTCTCAGCGGCGATTACAGCGGCAATATGCTGTTCTTCTTTGAAAACGGCAAGGTGGCCAAGGTGCCGCTTCAGAGCTACGCCACCACCTCCAACCGCCGTAAGCTCACCGGCGCCTACTGCGAAAAGTTCCCGCTTTGCACCTGCCTGTTCCTGAAAGAAGACAGGGAGCTGGCTCTTTACACCAACGAGCCGCGGCTTCTGTTGATGCACACCTCTGCACTTACTCCCAAGCCCACCCGCAACACCCAGGGTGTGGCAGTGATGACCATCAAGCCCAAGTATCATCTGGAGCGTGTCGCTCTTGTGGAGGAAACCGGAATTACCAACCATAGCCGCTATCGCACCCGCAACATTCCCGCCGCAGGCGCTTTGGTAAAACCCGAAGACAGCGATGAAAAGCAACTGGAATTATTGTAATGGAAGGGGGGCAACCCTGATGAAAAAAGCGGTTCTCTGCCTTATGCTGTGTGCCTCTATACTGCTGACGGGTTGCTCACTATTGACCCGGGAGTACAGCACCACCACGCCCCACAGCGCAAGCTACTATGAAAGCGGAAGCTCTTCTGTATTGCGCGCAGAGAATTATCAGGATCTGGTCAATGACATTTTGATCCTGGTAGGACAGCACGCAGAAAGCGGAACCATTTCCCTCTATACGAAAGAGGGCGATGCCGATGCGGACGCCTCTATCAGTCAGGCCTGTCAGGAAGTACAGAACGACACACCCATGGGGAGCTACGCCGTGGACTACCTGACCTATACGGTCAGCGAGCAGCACACCCATGTGGAGATTGCCCTTTCTCTGGGCTATCGCCGCAGTGCCCAGCAAATGGAGGCCATTGTCCATACCACCAGCCTTTCCGCCCTGCAGAACCTGCTGACCACCGCGGTTCAGGAGGGTCGTTCCGAGCTGGTGTTACAGGTTTCTCACTTTGACGATGATCCCCAGGCCGTCTACGACCTGGTCTCAGAGATCCGGGATTCTCTGGATCGGGATATGACAGAACCTTGGGAGGTAAATCTGTACCCCTCCGGCGGCACAGTAGGAATTGTCGAAATTGTCCTGAAAAAATAAATTTCCGGGGTTGACAAACTACCGTTTTTCGGATATACTATGTCTTGCGTTTGCGGGCGTAGCTCATCTGGTAGAGCGCGACCTTGCCAAGGTCGAGGTAGCGAGTTCGAGCCTCGTCGCCCGCTCCAAATAATAAAGACACCCTTTTGGGTGTCTTTGTTTTTTTGTCGCGTTCTCGTGAGGCTCGAAACGAGCTCCAAAGGCAGGGCACGCAGTGCCATGGCTTTGGGAGCAACAGTCCGGTGGACTGTTGTGTTAGCGGGAGGAGAGCCTCGCCGCCCGCTTCGCCCGCTTTTTCCCCCTTGCCAACCTCCTCGATCCATGCTATTCTTCTATCAAAAGGGAGGGATCGCCATGGACGCTACACTGATACGCGCTGAGGACAAACCCCAGCTCCTTGCACCGCTTTTTACCGCTTACTCGGAGATGCTCTACAATGTAGATGAGGGTATGCGCCAGTGTCTTGCCAACCAGGACTATGACGAAGAGCTCTCTCATCTGGTGGAAAAGTATTCCCCTCCTTCTGGCAGCATTTACGTTGTGATGGCCGACGGAGAAGTGGCCGGCATGGGTGCTCTTTTGAGGCTGGAGCCTGACTGCGGCGAGCTCAAGCGCATTTTTATTTATCCGCAGTTTCGCGGCCGCGGCATCGGTGATATATTGATGGACCGGCTTTTATCAGATGCCGTATCCTACGGATATCATCACATCAAGCTGGATACGTTTCCGGCTATGATTCCGGCCATCGGCCTATATCGCAAGCTGGGCTTTTATGAGATTCCCAAATACAACACCAATCCCCTGGAACGGGCAATATTTTTCCAAAAAGATCTATAAAAATGCACCATAGGGCGGCGCCCTATGGTGCATTCATTTTATTCGTTTGCGGGGTCCTTGGGGGTCTTTTCTTTTTTGCTCTTCTTTTCTTTCTCTGCGAAAAGCTCATCATTGTCCCAATGCTTACCCATAACAAGTTCGCCGCTGATGCTGGCGCCACGTTCCATGCTCATGGTATCGGTTGTAATATTGCCGAACACCTTGGCAGAAGCATCCAGCGTAATGTTGTTCAGCACGCGGCTATCACCACGGATGATGCCGGAGCAAACCAGCTCGGAGGCATCCACATTGCCTTCCACTACAGAGGTCACATCAATATTCATGCGGCCGGATACCTTGCTGTCGCCCTTGATGCGGCAGTCGATCACGCGCAGATTCGCTGCACTGATATTGCCCTTGATGTTGGAACGAATGGTCACATCGCCTTCGGACTCAATATCGCCGTGAAGTTCACCGGCTACCTCTACATCACCCTTGCAGCGAATATTGCCCTCCACAACAGTCCCCGGTGCAATATAGGTAGCCGCCACCACGCTGAAAGGTGCAACGGTGGGGCCGACGGTGGGTACAGCGGCCTGTGCCACCGGCTTTGCGATCTCAAATGCACTCTGCCGGGGCACCATCTCCGAAACAGGTTCCACAACGGGTTCTACCGGTGCATCAGAGTTGATAGCGTCCCGCTGGATATCGTCGTCTTTTTCACGACCCTTTCCTACGCCAAACATATCAAAAACAGCCTGGTTAAAGTTTTCTTTCTTGCTCATGTGAGTCCCTCCTCATATAACAAAGCACCGCGCCTCGCGCCGGTAGTTGGAGATTCTGTATTTCAGTTGCCGTATGCAAACAGCACCGGCTTGATCTCGGGGGTCAGGGGTTTGATGGCAAAGCCCGCTTCTCGGATCGTATCAACGATCCCGGGCAGCGCCTCCATCAAAATCTCTTCTTCCTGGGTGTCCTGTAAAAGGATCACCGCTCTGTCCATTCGCTCCAATGCCTCGGAAACGGTCTTGGCCTGTGCCTCTGCCGTGGGTGTGTTCTGGCCGTCCTGCACGGTTACATTCCAATCGTAGGGAACGAATCCACGGCGAATCATCTCCGCGATCAGTTCCCGATAGCTGCCGGCATCATAGCTGTTGATGCTGCCGCCCAGGAAGCGAAACACCGTGGGTTTCACGCCGGTGGCCTCTTCGATGAAGATAGACAACTGATGCATATCCGCCAGATAATTATCCACGGAACCGTACACCGTTGCATAATCCTTGGACCAGGAAAGCATACCCAATGTATGCCCGTCGCTGACAATATCCCGGAGGAGCTGCTGCACATCGGCATCCCCGGGACCGGAAACAAAGAAGGTGGCTTTGACATCCATTTCTCTCAACAAGGCCAAAATTTGCTCCGTGTTGTTATAAGAAAGAATATTGAAAGTCAGATACGCTTCCCGGGATCTGCGGGCGGTGGCATCATAATCCTGAGGTGCATAAAAATCAGAATACAGGCTCTGATAATACGGTCCCTCTGCCTCCACAGAAAAGTCGATGACGCCGTTGGATCCGGTAGTGCGGTGCAACAGCGCATCATACCGGCTCTTGTAGTGGATAGAAAAGAAGATCCCCAGCCCGATGGTCAGTAAAACGAACAATAGAATTAAGTTTTTGTAGAAGCGAACACTTCCGATATAAGAAGATTTTTTCTCTTCCATTTTCCGGCTCCTGTTTTGGTGTCTCAAGTGTGTACTATGTATCACACTATCGTACTATCATACTATTTTATAGTATCACAGTTCTTGTTGCTGCACAAGAAAAACTTTACAAAATCCTTTGTGTTACCTCATTATAACAGGTGTCTTTCAAAATTTCCGGCCGTAGTGACACCTTCCTGCACGATCAAAAAAGCTTTCGGGTCGATTTCACGGGTGGCCTGCTGCACAGACGCCACCTCATACTTATTCAGGCAAACACACAAAACCGTAAGACCCTCTCGGGTATAGGCGCCCGTTCCGGGCCAACTGGTCACGCCGCGTTGGAGATTTTCCATGATATACCGGCACAGCTCCTCTTTTTTATCCTTGGTAAAGATCAGCACCTGTGCCGTGATATTCTGCTGATGGATCCGGTCCAGGAACAGGGAGGAGAACACGGTATAGATGGCGCTGTAGATGGCGGTGTTCAGGCTGAACAAAACAGCGCAGATCACATAGAGACCGGCATTGAATGTAATGGAGAATTTACCCACAGTAAAACTGGATCCCTTTTTGCTGAGATATAGGCCCAAAATATCCAAGCCACCGGTAGAGCAGCCGCAGGTCAGCACAAGTCCGCCGCCGAAGCCGGAGAGAATGCCGCCTACCAGGCAGCTGGTCAGAGGATCCGAGATTGGTGCTACCGTCGGAATCGGAATCAGGGCCAGCAACACAGAGGATACTGCGGTACAGATCACAAGGCGCACTACAAATTTTTGCCCCAGCGATCTCCACGCCAAAAGAAGAAGCGGGATATTGACCGCAAAATAGAGAACACCGGCCAGATCAAAGCTTGCAGACAACCCAAATTCCCGGGACAGAAGGGTTCGAATGATCTGACAGAGGCCGTATAGTCCGCCGGTATACAGGCCCTGGGGCACGATGAGCAGATTACACGCTGCGGCACTGCAGGCCGTACCGAAAAGAGCCAGCACCAGACGCAAATATTTGTTGTGGAAAATACGATAGAACATATACACGCTCCTCTCTTATATGAATATTCCTGCTATATTTATATCTGTTTTCCGGTAATTGTCAAGGGTTCCCCAACGTTCTCAAAGGCTGTACTGTAAATATCGTTTCAATCGACTTTTTGCGCGGGCCAGTCCCCGGCTGACAGTGGATTTATTTACGCCCAGCTCCCGTGCAATTGCTTTTTGCGGCATATGCCTAAAATAATACATTTCGATCTGCTGGCGCTGTACCGGAGTCAGTTCCTCCATCGCCAGGGTGAGATTGCGGCGCAGACGCTCCATGCGCAAAGAGTTGTCCTCTTCACCCTCCTGCCATTTCTGCAGACTTGCCAGGTCGTATAATTCAAATGCGGTATTTTCCATTTCGATAATACCTCCTGTCGTAATAATGCGCCGTCAGCTGCTCCAACTCCCGACACTGCTCCTGCAAAGGCCGCAAATCCAATATCCTCCTATGTAACTGGCTTCTTTTTCTATCGTCTTGCTCGATTTGTTCCATTCTTCGCAGTTCCGTAATCCGCAACGAGATGGCCCGGGCCGCCAGGCCGTAACCTTCTGACATCTCCTGTAATTGCATGATATGATCCTCCTTTATTCCCGGCTTTTCAAAAAAATTGTTGACAAAGCAAATTATTTCTGCTACTATACTGTTCGCTGGTCATGTGCTGGTGTAGCTCAGCTGGTAGAGCAGCTGATTTGTAATCAGCAGGTCGGGGGTTCGAATCCGTCCACCAGCTCCAAAATGTGAATATGGGGGATTTCCCGAGTGGCCAAAGGGGACAGACTGTAAATCTGCTGGCAACGCCTTCGGTGGTTCGAATCCACCATCCCCCACCAAAAAGCGAGTTGCATCTTTTGATGCGGCTCGCTTTTTCGATTGTCGAGATTGGATTCGAACAGAGCGGCGACCCGCAGGTCGCAAAAAACATGCCGGTGGCATGTTTTTTAGCTCGCGGCTTGCGAATCCACCATCCCCCACCAAAAATACCGTTTACCCGTCAGGGTGAGCGGTATTTTTATTTTGGCGATTTGAAAAGCGAATCCACCATCCCCCACCATTCATGTTATCTGTCCACAAAATGATTGCACGCTGTTTTTCCATGTATTATAATGAATTATCCT
>R22__coassemble_916_pt1 | contig 16561 bp, 19 predicted proteins | sample R22__metabat2_low_PE_020 | metagenome-assembled genome bin R22 | reverse complement strand
GATAATCTTATGCGATCCTGGAGTGAAGAGGATCAAAATGTGATCCATATCGGTGCCTCTACCATTCCTTCGGCATATATTCTGCCCGAGATTCTGCCGGCGTTCCGGCGGAAAAACCCCGATATGCAGTTCCACGTCTCCCAGGGTGACAGCCAGGCCATTGTGGAAGGCCTTCTTTGCGGTGCCTATGACATGGGCTTGATCGGTGCTGATACCCATGAAGAGTATATTATTACAACGCCTTTTTATCAGGATCATATGGTGGTGATCACGCCGAACAATAAGACATACCGCAGGTATGTTGAAAACGGTGGCATGACACTACAGGAAATCTGCTCCCATTCTATGCTATTGCGCGAGATGGGCAGTGGCTCCAAAAAGAGCATCACTGCATATTTTGAAGAAAATAATGTTTCGGAAAGTGATTTAACGGTTGCCGCCAGACTCAATGACCAGGAATCCATCAAAAATCTCGTATCCAGCGGTCTCGGTATTTCCATTGTGTCTGAAAAAGCTGTGGAAGAGGCGGTTTCAGCCGGTAGGCTGCTGTCCTTTCCTTTGCCTGGAAAAGGGATCAACCGCCAACTGTACATTGCCGTAAGGCAAGGCGCATTTCTGAGCACTCAGACGCAAAAATTCATCTCATTTATCGGCGGTTTTTATCAGAAATGAAAAACGGAGGGAAATTCCCTCCGTTTTTTTAATCGCCTTACTTGCTTTCAATTCCTCAATCTGTTCCCGGGAATACCCCATCTCCTGCAGCACAGCCTCGGTATCCCGTCCCACAGCGCCGCCCTTTAAAAAGGTGCGTTTTTCTTACTCCGAAAACCCGATGGGCGGTGTTTCAATTCTGATCACAACCTCCTGCTTCTGCGTGCAATCGGCGGTTTCCATATTCGGTGCAGGATTCACCTCATCGCCGAAGAGCACCCACCAACCGGAGACGCCTCCGCGCATCAGACCACCGTAATCAGATACAAAGGTCACACTTTTCCCGGAAAGACTTCCGGCGAAGCTCAAAAGATTACCAAGCGTCTGCACACCTTGTCCGCCAAATCCACCCAACAGCATTCGATATTTCATCATTTTCGTCTCAATTTCCAGATTCTCCCTAAGTATAGCACAGTTTCCCACAGTTAGAAAGAGTAACTTCTATGTACCCCGGAGAGATTCTCCCCGGAGCCGACAATCATTTGTCGAAGCTTGGATTCAGATAATAGACATTCTTCTGATCCATTCGGTCTTTGGCCAGACGCAATCCCTCGCCGAAGCGCTGGAAATGGACCACCTCTCGGGCACGGAGGAATTTGATCACGTCACTTACATCGGGATCATCGGAGAAACGCAGAATATTGTCGTAGGTGACACGGGCTTTTTGCTCTGCGGCCAGATCCTCTGTAAGATCTGCAATGAGGTCGCCTTTCACCGCCATAGAGGCCGCACTCCAGGGGAATCCGGACGCAGCGGTGGGGTAAACACCCGCCGTATGGTCTACAAAGTATGCGTCAAATCCACCTGTTTTGATATCCTCTTCCGATAGATTGCGGGTCAGCTGATGGACAATGGTACCGATCATCTCCAGATGTCCCAGTTCCTCAGTACCTATATCCGTCAGCAATCCCTTCAGCTCAGGATAGGGCATGGAATAGCGCTGACTGAGATAGCGAAGGGAAGCACCCAGTTCACCATCAGGGCCACCGTATTGACTGATGATCAGTGCCGCCAGTTTGGGGTTCGGGTTGGTGATCTTCACCGGGTACTGCAGCTTTTTTTCATATACAAACATCAGTCATTCCCTCCAATATCCCAAGGCCACGGATCGTCCAGCCACTTGAAACCGCCTTCGGTAATATCTGTTTGATGGAGCGGCCCGTATTGTTCTTCATACTTTCTGGTGCCTTCCTGGCCCAGTTTGATATAACTCCAATAGAGGTCCAGAGCATCTTTATCATCTGAATGGGTCGTCAGATAAAGGCCCAATTCATCAATGGCGAAATCCAGTGCCATCAATTCGCTCAGTGCCTGGCTGATGGCAGGAAAGCGAGCCTTTAATTCCGCATGGAAGGGAAGATTCAGTCCCGGGAACAGTGTTCCCTGCACCAGTGCATCCTTATTGCTATATCGTTTCGGATTCTGCTCCTGCATGGCTATATAGGGGAAAGCAAGTGATGCTTCTCGGCACGGAAGCGAGCCCATCCCAACTGGCTCATGATTCGTCGACTTTTTCTGTGTAGCTGTCGGCGTAGATGGAGCCATAGATCTTTCTACATACAACAAAATAACCCTCCTAATGATTTTGGTGAGCCATTGGCTCCTTCCATACTATGCCGGATGTAAAAAGAGGGATTTTCTTTTCTGCAATAGCATGCTATAATATTCATATCCCGCTTCGGCACCACATAAAGTGCTTACGGAGGGTGGACAATGATCATTTTTATGCGAAAGCGGATGCTGATAGGCGTCGCGCTCCTTACTATGGGCTGTGTGATTCTGGCCGGTTTTCTTTTGCGCTTAAATAAGCAATCTGTCGCAGCTTCGGCAAATTGGGCGGATATTACCGATGAAACGGTGCTGATTTGGGACGCAGGACACGGCGGCGCTGATGGCGGTGCTGTATCACCCTCGGGGATACCCGAAAGCGGCATCAATCTTTCAATCGCCAAAAAGTGTTGCAATTTGAGTCTCTTTTTCGGATGCAGGTCCGCCATGACAAGAGTCGGTAATGACTCCCTGTCGGATGCCGATGCAACAACGATTCGAAAGCAAAAGGTGTCGGATACCCAGAACAGAGTGGCACTTGTAAATGACATCGACAATGCATTACTTTTCAGTATTCACCAGAACAGTCTGCCCGGTTCACCGAAAACCCACGGTGCCATGGTTTTTTTCAACCGAAAAGATTCTGCCGCTGAAATCGGCAGTGCAGTGCAAGCTGCGCTTAACGAAACCGTAAATGTCGGCAATGAGAAACTATGCCGCAGTATTTCTTCCGATATCTACCTCATGGCTCATGTAAACTGTCCCGCTGTTTTGGTAGAATGCGGATTTATGAGTAACCCGACGGAATCTGAGTTACTGCAACAGAACATATATCAGGCCAAACTTGCCTGCGCCGTTGTATGCGGCTATCTTCAACGCAAAGGATGAGCAACATGAAAGCGAAAACCGTATATTTCTGCACGGAGTGTGGCAATGAGACTCCAAAATGGGTGGGGAAGTGCCCGGCTTGCGGCGCATGGAACTCCCTTGTGGAACAGGTATTGGAGCGTTCAAACAAGTCGGGAACAGGGAATTCTCTTGCAAAATCTGTAAAGCCGGTTTCCATTACAGATATTGAAGAATCGGAAGAAATCCGATTCTTCACAGGTATGCGAGAATTAGACCGCGTGTTGGGCGGCGGAGCGGTAAAGGGCTCTTTGGTCTTGGTGGGCGGTGCACCCGGCATCGGCAAATCTACGTTGATGCTCCAGATCTGTCAGCAATTGGGCCGCCAGAACAAGGTACTCTATGTGTCCGGCGAGGAGTCCACTCATCAGTTGAAAATGCGTGCCAGGCGTCTTGCGGTGAACAGCGAGAATCTCTTCGTTCTGGCAGAGACCTCTTTAGGCGATATACTGGACTGTGTAGACCGGGAAAAGCCCGACGTGCTGATCATCGACTCTATTCAGACTCTGTACAACGATACTTTAGATTCTCCTCCCGGCAGTGTCGGTCAGGTGAAAGACTGTACGCTTTCGCTGATGCAGTTGGCAAAAGGGCAGGGGACTACCGTTTTTGTCATCGGGCATGTCAATAAGGAGGGAAATATTGCCGGTCCCAAGGTACTGGAGCATATGGTGGACTGCGTGCTGTACTTTGAAGGGGATCAGCATTTGACCTATCGCATCCTACGTGCGGCCAAAAATCGTTTCGGTGCCACCAATGAAATCGGAGTATTTGAGATGGCTAATGAGGGTCTGCGAGAGGTGGAAAACCCCTCTGAGATGCTGCTCTCCGGTCGTCCGCTGGATGCTCCCGGCACCTGTGTGACCTGCGTGATGGAGGGTGCACGTCCCGTCCTGGCAGAAATTCAGGCGCTTATTGCACCCAGCAGCGGCAACCGTCCCTTACGCTCAAGCAACGGTTTTGATTTCAGCCGTGCCTCTATGCTTCTGGCTGTACTGGAGAAAAGGGGAGGACTGAAGCTCAGCCAGTGTGATGCCTATTTGAACATCATCGGCGGCCTGACTTTGGAGGAACCTGCTGCGGATCTGGCGGCACTGGTTGCCATTGCTTCTTGCTACTATGACAAGCCCGTACCTGATGACATGGCTGCTGTCGGTGAGGTGGGGCTTTCGGGTGAGATCCGCAGCATCAATCATCTGGAACAGCGGCTTTGTGAGGTGCAACGCCTGGGCTTTACCCGCTGCATGATCCCGGCCCATCGAGCAAAGGATATAAAACCCATTCCGGGTCTGACACTTCTGCCGGTGGATAACATTTCTAAGGCCATGAAACTGCTTGTTCGCGGAGAATAAATAAGAGCTGCCGAAATGGCAGCTCTTATCATGATGGGTCATCTCTTTTTCTGGTAGCGCTTCATATTTTTTTGTGCTTGCTTTGCATCGGCCTCGGCCTGCATCTTCTTTGCCTTTTCAGCCTGCTCTTTTTCCAGTTCTTCTAAATCTTTCTGATATTTCTCCGGATGACGGGCCCAGTCAATACGGTAGTAGGTAACACCGCCGATCAAAAGGACACCCACAGCAATCACCGCGTAGAATACAACATCCCAAAAATCCATAACCGGACCTCCATTTCGATATTGCAGATAGTATATCCTATTTTTGCCTTCATGGCAAGCAGAATGTTTTTCCCGGTTATCTATTGTTTTCATCGGAATAATAGCGTATAATGACTCGGCAAGCGAAAGGAAAAGCATATTTTACTAATTATTTAGGAGGAAGATCCATGTTTACCAATTTCAAAGAACTGGAAGCCTTTGTGCTGTCCCAGAATTCCAGGAAACGCATTGCTCTGGCCAACGCCCATGACGAGCCTGCTCTGAGCGCTGTTGTCCACGCCAAGCGCAAGGGCGTGGTGGATGGTACGCTGATCGGTAAGAAAAACGAGATCATTGCCATGCTGCACGAGATGGGCGAGAACGAAGCTGATTATGAAATTATTGATTTCGACGGGGAAGAGGTAGAAGCCGCCAAGGTCGCCGTTGCTCTGGTAAAAGAAGGTAAGGCCGACATCCCCATGAAGGGTATTCTGCAGACCTCCAGCTTTGCCAAGGCGATCCTGAATAAGGAAACCGGTCTGATGCCCGAAAACGCCAAGCGCCTTTTGAGCCAGGTAGGTACCTTTGAATATGAGGGCCGCCTGATGATGATCACCGATGCTGCTATCAATATCGCTCCTGATGTGGAAACGCAGTTAGGTATTATCAAGAATTCTCTGCCCGTTGCACGGGCCCTGGGTATCGATTGCCCCAAGGTCGCTGTTCTGTCCGCCGTGGAGACCTATAACGAGAAGATGCCCAGCACCGTGTCCGCCACCGAAGTGGCAAAAGCCGGCGTAGAGGGTTGCATCGTGTCCGGTCCTCTGGCTCTGGATGGTGCTATTTCCAAGGTGTCTGTGAAGCATTAGGGCATTTCCAATCCTGTGGCCGGTCAGGCTGATATCCTGTTGGTGCCTTTCATCGAGATCGGCAACGTGCTTTATAAGTCCATCACCTATATCGCCGGCAAGACCATGGCCAGCACCATCTGCGGCGCAACTTGCCCCGTGATCATCACCAGCCGTGCCGACACCCCCGACAGCAAATATTTCTCCATTCTGATGGCTGTTCTGCGCTGTTTGAAGAAGTAACACTTTATCTGAAACAAAAAGTAACACCTGATACAATCAGGTGTTACTTTTTTATGAAGAAATTTGTTTGAACAGATCGTCAGGCGACAGAATTGTGCCCTTTGCGGCCTTTGCGGCCTTCATGCCTCACACAGACAAGGCGCGGGTTTTCCTGAAGCAATTGCGCGACCAGCGTACGCAAGTAGGCCACCTCATTCCAGTTACCGACCCGACGTTCTAATTCAATACTCATATTCAAAGAATCAAGGTAGTATTCAGCGTTCATTTCTATACCTCACAACTCTTTTGTATATTTGATACTAAAAAGGATAGGTGTTTTTTCGCTTTAGTTCCCGGTGCTTCGGTCAAGAGAGGACCGATAGGGAAGGATCCACTTGAATTTTTCCTCGTCAGCATGAGCGTCCTTTTCAATAATTGCCCGTATAATATGCCAGAATGCTTTTGCCGATTCGATCAGCTGATATTCATACGCTTTTTCTTTCTCGATCAACAGGTGGTCGGTATAGCCAATGGAGTTTCCGAATTTTAATAACTCAATACTGGTGCCTAATTCACCGGCCAGCTTTTCATCCGGAATACGCCAATGGCTATTACATAATTTGTACGCCTCATACGCTGTTGGCATCAAAATCTGCCAGAAGCTTTCCGATCCGAGCAGCCCGTTGATGATTTTCACGTATTGATCCCGCTTTCGCTTGTCTAGATGCATAACGTCATTCAGCGCATCAACAGAATTCGGCGACAGCATCCATAGTGTAGGGGAAGGCTGATTATCCGTCAGCTTCTCATCAGCCGCTGTACTTTCCTTTGCCGGCAATTCTTCCTTTCCGCACATCGGATCAATACCGCGCAGAAGATAGTCACAGGTCGTATGAAACTGCTCCGCGATTTTTACGATGCGCGCTGCGGATATTTCTCTTGCGCCGGTTTCCCACTGGTTGACCTGAACGCGGGATACTCCCAGCAGCATTGCCAGGTCATCCTGCGTCATATTACAGTTCTTTCGCAGCTCTCTTATGCGGCTGCCAGCGTTCTCAACTTCCATATCATTTCTCACATTCACAAGTATTTGTTACATTGCTTGTTACATTTTCGGTCGCGGTGTATCGCTTTTGTTACGCAGATAGTAACATATTGTTACATCTGTGTCAAGCAAAATTTTACATTTTTTTCAATTTTTTTTATTTTTTTCTCTCTCACAGGGAATTTGATGCGAATCTTTGACGTTTCCACGCCAAAATTGAACAAAATATTGCATATTATATTGTAAGAGTGTATAATTCTTGTATTAGAAGAGGGAACTGCCGTATCGCTTTTTTTGATCTCTCTCATTCAGTCTGTCCCTTCGGCTTTTTTACCGAAAACGGGATCCTGTACTGCATCTAAAGGGAATGATGCCGGCATTCACACTTAGATGCAGTACCTGATATAACGGCCTGTTCGGATTTGTAAAAGCAGAGGAGTACCTTTCGGGCGATACTGTTTATTGAACAAAATAAAAATTTTGTTCAATGCGGAGTAGGTAAAAACGGTTTTGCTTGATAAAGAGGCCTATTCTCGATTGATTTCTGCTTGCAGCAAATACAATACAATTACAGTAAAACAAACATTCCGTTCTGTTTATTGGATATCACTATTATTTGTGAGGTTCTGTTATGTCTATTGATTACCGCTTAGACTCTCCACCGATTTTAATAGACTTTCTGTCATACCATGAAACGATCAAAGCGCACAGCAAGCGTACCGTAGATGAATACTACTTAGACTTGCGTAATTTTTTCCGATATATCAAGCAGCTGCTTAATCCGGCAATGAGTGATCTGCCGTTGAGGGATATCTCCATCCGGGACGTGGATCTATCCTTCGTTTCCGCTATTACCCTGACGGACATATACGGCTATATGACCTATCTCAGCCGAGAACGTGAAAGATTTCACAATAGTGATACATCGGAAAAGGGGCTCAATGCGGCGTCCCGCGCACGGAAATTGGCGGCAATTCGCTCTTTTTATAATTATTTATGTAACAAAGTGCACCTTTTAGAGGAAAATCCCTGCAAAGACATTGATACTCCCAAGCAGAAAAAGTCTCTCCCCCACTACTTAACGCTCAATGAGTCCATTTCCCTGCTGGATTCCGTCGATGGGCCAAATAAAGAGCGGGATTACTGCATTATCACCCTGTTTCTGAACTGCGGCATGCGTATCTCTGAGCTGATTGGAATGAATATTTCCGACATACAGGACGATCACGTCCGATTGGTTGGTAAGGGCAACAAAGTCCGTGTGGTTTACCTGAATCAGGCTTGTCTCAACGCTCTGCAGCAGTATTTACAGACACGACGTCCCATCACCGGTAAGGATCGCGATGCCCTTTTCCTGTCAGAACGCAATCAGCGGATCAGCCGCTCTACCGTGCACAATCTGGTGAAAAAGCATATTGCAACAGCGGGTCTGGACTCCACCCAATACTCCAGCCATAAACTGCGTCACACTGCAGCAACTCTGATGCTGCAAAACGGTGTGGATGTGCGCAGCGTGCAGGAGGTCTTGGGCCACGAACACTTAAATACCACGGAAATCTATACACATATTGATAATGATTCTCTTCGCATTGCTGCAAAGGCCAATCCCTTGTCAAAGGTTAAAATGAAAGGTAAAGTTGAAAATGATGAAGAAAAGGAGTCCTGATGGACTCCTTTTCTTATGCGTAATACCCCAGAATGTGCAGAAGTCGATACTTTTGATAGTAGTAGGTATCGATAGGTCTGCAGTCCGCATTAAATCCGTGTGCTGCAATCCATATCTGCGACGGATCTCCGGTGCCATCCGTGGCAACTACCACTGTAGAGTGTTGAAATACATCGCCGGCAAAAAGCATTTGGATCACGTCGCCCGGCTCTGCCAGCGACAGATCCTGGGTTTCCAGACAGATGGGGCCCGTTGACGGTTCAGCACGTACAAGGAAGTTCCGCAGATATTCCACGCCGGTCCACGCCGGTGCCTTGTCATTGGGATCGATATAGTACCAGCCGAATATGGGTGTATAATTCATCACTCCTGTGCCGGCATAGATGCACTGAGATGCAAAGTTGGTACAGTCTCCACCGATATCGTCATAGCTGTAAAACAGCGGATTGCGGCTATAGGCCCATTTGTGGGCATAATAAACTGCTTGTGCCCGATCATAGGGTAGCAAGTCCATGGGTATCTCCCCTGCCCTATTCTATGCACTCCAATTCAGCCGGGTTATGCGGCCGCATTTTTCGCATTGCGAACTATGCCAACTACAACTACACCTACAACAGCAGAAACATATTCAACTGCAACAGCAAAAGCAAAGAGATGTTTTCACTTCCTGATATGAAGTGCACGCAGGCTGTTGGCAATGGCGATCATACATACGCCTACATCTGCAAACACAGCAAGCCAGAGTCCGATATCAGCAAGAATGGAAAGCAATAGAATGATGACTTTGACGGATAGCGAAAAGATAATGTTTTCTTTTGCGATCCGCATCGTTTTGCGTGCGATATTGACAGCCAGAGGAATGCGGCCGGGTTCATCAGACATGATCACCACATCTGCCGCTTCCATAGCGGCATCGGCGCCGAGGCCTCCCATGGCGATGCCCACATCAGCCGTCGCCAATACCGGTGCATCATTGATGCCATCACCGGCGTAAACACTTATACCGTCTGCTTTCAGTTCTTGGAATTTTTTCACTTTCTCTTCGGGGAGAAGCTCACCGAAGGCATGGTCCAGACCAATCTGCATAGCAATGGATTCTGCAATGCTTCTGCGGTCACCAGAGAGCATAACAAGCTTTGTAAAACCCAGTTTATGCAACTGTTCAATAGCTGTGCAGGCATCATCCTTTACAGTATCTGCTAAAAGGATACGTCCCAGATATCGGCCATCCCGGGCGATATAGATTGCTGTGGCAATTTCAATGTCGTCAGGCAAATTCGTATCAGCCAATAAGGCTCGTTTTCCTGCCAGTATTCTGTGACCGCTGTAAAGAGCTTCCACACCGCAACCGGAACGTTCATGTACATCGCTTAAGCGCTCCGGATTGATCTCGCCGTGATAGGCTTTTACGATACACTTCGCCAGAGGATGGGTGGATTGGCTCTCCACATGGGCAGCCAACTCTAAAAGCGCATTTTCCGTAATACCTTCGCAGGGCTCAATTGCTACGATCTGAAACTCGCCGTGTGTTAATGTACCTGTTTTATCAAAGGCGGCAACAGTTGCTTTTGAAAGCGTCTCCAAATGGTTTCCGCCCTTGAGTAAGATGCCGTTATGCCCGGCACAGCCGATCCCGGAAAAGAAGCTCAGCGGTACAGAGATCACCAGGGCACACGGGCAAGAAATCACCAGAAATGCCAGCGCCTTATGAATGAAAGTGTTCCAACTGCCCCATCCCAGAATCGGCGGTAATATGGCCACCAATACCGCCAAGCCACAGACGATTGGGGTATAGATCCGGGAAAAGCGTGTGATGAAGCGCTCCGGCCGTGCTTTATTTTCCTGCGCATCCTGCACCTGCGCCATAATGCGGCTTACCGCCGAATCCGCAAAGGGTTTTGTCACCTCAAGGGTCAAAACACCGTCCAATACAATACAGCCCGCCAAAACGGTATCGCCTTCGCCATATTGCCGCGGCATGGACTCGCCGGTCAGCGCCGAGGTGTCCACTCCAGATGTGCCGTCGGTGATAACACCATCCAGCGGAATCCGCTCACCGGGACGAACCGTGACGAGTGTCCCTACCGCAACCTCTGCCGCAGGAACTCTCCGGCCGTCACAGAGTGTGGCACTGTCAGGGCGCACATTCACCAGTGCTTCGATATTGCGTCGACTGCGATCCACTGCTTTGTCCTGCAAAGTCTCGCCAATGCTGTAAAGCAGCATTACCGCCGCGGCTTCGGGGTATTCTCCGATGCAAAAGGCGCCGATAGAGGCCACGCTCATAAGAAAATTTTCGTCAAAAATCTCGCCGTGGAGGATATTTTCCCCGGCCTCCTTCAATACAGGCCAGCCCACCGCAAGATAGGCGATGATACACATCACAATCTGCGCTGTCCCGTCAAACACAAGAATAGAAAGCAGCAGCAAAACAGCAGCCACACCCATCCAAAGATAACGAAGAAATTGGTGCTCTTCCCCACCATGCTCATGGTGCTCATGACCATTTTCACAATGCTTACAACTCATCAGCCGTCCCTCTCTTCCATTATATGATGAAATGCCATTGTAAAAATCTCTGACACATGCTCATCATCCAAAGCATAATACACAATGCGACCGGACTTGCGGCTCTTTACCAGTCTTGAATCCCGCAGGATCTTCAGCTGGTGACTCACCGCTGACTGGGTCATACTGAGCAGCACGCTCAAATCGTTGACGCACATTTCCTCGATCTGCAAAGCGCAGATGATGCGGCAACGTGTAGAATCGCCGAACACCTTAAATAGCTCCGACACATCATAAACGGGTGTTTCCTCCGGCAAGGCATCTTTCACCCGTGCAATCACATCTTCGTGGATGATAGTATTTTCATGCTGCTCCATATTTCCCTCCTATATATGAGTGATTATTCATATGTTTATCTGCTCATATATATACTCTCCTTTCCGAAGGATGTCAATAGGTATTACAAGAAATGTATGAACAAGCGTTCAAATATTTTGTGAAAAGAAAGGGTGTCCGAAGACACCCTTTTCAGATCATACATTGCAATCAGGCTTTGCCGTTGCAGCCCAGAACATCCACCATCTTGTGAGCGACCATATCCTTGATGGCCTGGCGGGCAGGCTTCAGATACTCACGGGGATCGAACTTCTCGGGATGCTCATTTAAATATTTGCGGACAGTGCCGGTCATAGCCATGCGAATATCGGAGTCGATGTTGATCTTGCAGACAGCCATGGTTGCGGCCTTGCGCAGCTGCTCTTCGGGGATGCCCACGGCATCGGGCATCTTGCCGCCGTTTTCGTTGACCATCTTTACAAATTCCTGAGGAACGGAGGAAGAACCGTGCAGCACGATGGGGAAACCGGGCAGACGCTTCTGGACCTCTTCGAGAATGTCGAAGCGCAGAGGAGGCGGTACCAGAATGCCCTTCTCATTGCGGGTGCACTGCTCGGGCTTGAACTTGAAAGCGCCGTGGCTGGTGCCGATGGCGATGGCCAGGGAATCGCAACCGGTGCGCTCCACGAATTCCTGCACATCCTCGGGACGGGTGTAGGAAGAATCCTCAGCGCTGACCTTTACCTCGTCTTCCACACCGGCCAGAGTGCCCAGTTCTGCTTCCACCACAACGCCGCGGGCGTGAGCATACTCTACCACCTGCTTGGTGATGGCGATATTCTCCTCGAAGGACTTGGAGGATGCGTCGATCATCACGGAGGTGAAGCCGTCGTCAATACAGGACTTGCAGGTCTCGAAGCTGTCGCCGTGGTCCAGATGCAGGCAGATGGGAATGTCGTTCTCAATGACAGCGGCTTCCACCAGCTTCACCAGATAAGTGCGGTTGGCATAGGCGCGAGCGCCCTTACTCACCTGCAGGATTACGGGAGCGTTACACTCCTTGGCGGCCTCAGTGATGCCCTGAATGATCTCCATGTTGTTGACATTGAAAGCGCCGATGGCATAGCCACCTTTATAGGCCTTCTCAAACATTTCTTTGGAAGTTACAAGAGCCATAGGTATAATCTCCTTCTATTTAAAATATCAAAATAGTTCGTTCATTTGTACGGAACGTTTGTTATGTTCCTATTGTATCATATTTTTTAGAAAATGCAAGGCAAAACAGGTTTACAACGGTAATTTTCCATGATAAAATAAATCCACTGCTATTATAGCACAGTTTTGTGCGTTTGTGGAGGTATTTTTTATGAATGAATTGCGCGGTGCCTGCATTATCGGTCAGTCTGGCGGCCCTACTTCTGTGATCAATGCAAGCGCTCTGGGTGTAATCGAAACCGCTTTAAAATCCGGCGTGATCACCCAGGTTCTGGGTGCTGAACACGGCATCAAGGGTGTTTTGAATGATCGTCTGTTCGATATGGGCAAGGAAGATCCCGCAGAGCTTCAACTGATGCGCTATACCCCCTCCTCTGCTCTGGGTTCCTGCCGCTATAAGATCGCCGATCCCGAAAAAGACGATACCGACTATAAGCGGATTCTGGAAGTTTTTAAGAAACACAACGTCCGTTATTTCTTCTATAACGGTGGCAATGACTCCATGGATACCTGCAACAAGATCAACAACTATATGCAGTCCGTTGGTTACGAATGCCGCGTAATGGGAGTACCCAAGACCATTGATAACGACCTTTTTGGCACCGACCACTGCCCCGGCTTCGGCTCTGCCGCCAAGTATATTGCCACTTCCATGATGGAAGTCTATCAGGATGCCCACGTCTATGATACCGGCATGATCGTGGTGATGGAGATCATGGGGCGCCATGCCGGTTGGCTGGCAGGCTCTGCGACTCTGGCTTCTGTATACGGCGCAGGCCCTGATCTGGTGTATCTGCCCGAGGTAAACTTCTCCATGCCCAAGTTTATTGAGGATGTCAAACGCATCTATGCGGAAAAGGGCGGCTGCATCATCGCTGTGTCCGAGGGTATCCACTATGAAGATGGCGATTTCGTATCCGAGGCCAAGACCTCAGGTACTGACGGCTTCGGTCACGCCCAGCTGGGTGGTCTGGCCACCATCCTGGCGCAGGTGCTGAAGGAAGAAACCGGCGCTAAGGTGCGCGGCATCGAGCTGAATTTGCTGCAGCGTTGCGGCGCTCACCTGGCCAGCGAGACAGATATTGAAGAGAGCTATATGGCTGGTAAAGCTGCCGTGGAAAACGCCATCAGCGGTATCAACGGCCGTATGATCGGTTTCGAGCGCGGCATCAAAGACGGAAAGTACGCCTGCCGCACCAAGCTGCTGCCCCTGATGGAAGTGGCCAACACCGAGAAAAAGGTACCTCGCGAATGGATCAACGAGGCAGGCAACGGCGTGAACCAGCAGTTTATTGACTATGTATTGCCTCTGATTCAGGGCGAGCCCAACCTTCCAAAGGAGGATTCCCTGCCCCGCTTCTGCAAGCTGAAGAAGATTATTGCCAAGTAAAGTGAATAGTATAGCAAAAAGTCCTCCGCGACCACGGAGGACTTTTCCTATAGATTACAATATTACTTTTCGGTATTCCGCTCATAGATGGCAAGAAGGCCTTCCATCAACAGGTACTTATCATAGATCACAGGATTGCGGCAATACTTGGTGATCACAGGAGCAGGGGTACCCGTGGCAACAATGGTAGGTGTTTCGCCGGGGACGGTCTCGCAAATGCGGTCAATAATACCGTCCAACATACCAGCGGTGCCGTATACCATACCGTTACGCAGGCAATCGCTGCTGTTCTTGCCGATCAGGTTCTTGGGATACTCCAAAGAAATGTCGGACAGTAAGGCCGCCTGCTCGGAGACAGCATTCATGGACAGATACACACCGGGGAACATCAGGCCACCTTCATAGGTCTTTTTGCCGGAGATGTAAGAAATGGTTGTTGCTGTCCCCATTTCCACCATGATGATAGGAACGGGGTACTTCTCCAGAGCAGCCACAGCATTGGCCACTATATCAGCACCCAGCTGATTGTGTACTTCCATGCGGATGTTCAATCCGGTCTTGATACCGGGGCCTACGATCATGGGCGATTTCCCCAAAAGGCGGGTCAGGGCCTTTTCCATCATGAAGTTAATGCCTGGCACAACGCTGGAGAAAATGGCACCCGTTACGCTGTGGATATCATAACCATATAGCGCAAAGACGTTCATCAGATCTACACTGATCTGGTCAGACGTTTTCCGGGAATCCGTATCCAGAGAGGACAAAAAGGCAAGTTCCCTGTTCTCATTGAACAAGCCCACCGAAATATTGGAGTTGCCAATATCAATTGCCAACAACATGTGAATAGCCTCCCTCACTTCTCTTTTGCAGTATCATATCACGATTTTACCCGACCTGCAAGTAGAAATGCTGGATATGTCACCAATGCAACATTAAAGCTATATTACTTTACAGTATGATACAAATGAGGCCACCGCCTCCTTCGTTGATAATCCGCTCCAGGGTACGGCGTAGTTTTGCCTGTGCGTCGGCAGGCATATTTTTCAGTTTTCCCTGCAGGTCCTCCCCAACAATTTCGTGGAAGCTTCTTCCAAAAATATTGGACTGCCAGATCTTGCTGGTATCACCCTCAAACTCCTGCAGAAGATAGTTCACCATTTCTTCCGACTGTTTTTCGTTACCGACGATGGGTGATACTGTGGTTTCAATATCTGCGCGGATCATGTGGATAGACGGTGCGCTGGCCTTCATGCGCACGCCGTAGTGTCCCCCCTGCTTGACGATCTCCGGATCCTCCAGATTCAGTTCCTCTACACTGGGCATCACAATACCGTAGCCGGTATTCATGGCATCGTTCAGGGCGGCCGATACCTTATCGTAGCCGCACTTGACCCGGCTCAGTTCCGTCATCAGCTTCATCAGGTCACCATCATCGCGGACCTGCAGGCCAGATTGCTTTGTCAGCGTATCATAGAACAGTTCCTGCGGAAGCGCAATGGTGACCTGTACATTTCCATCGCCGAAATTGATGCGATCCACCGTTGCCGCACTGATGTTTTCCTGCCCTTCAACAGCGCTGAGACAGTCATCAATACCCCGAATCTGTCGAAGTTCTCGGCTCTTTTCGCCAATTGCTTTAAAGATGCCGCTTTTAATGGGATGATCTCCCGGCAATGCATCAACCCAGCCCGGCAGGTAGACATCCAGTTCCTGCAGGGGAAATGAATAGAGTAGTTCCTCCATCAGCTGAGAAAAGTCCTCGTCATCCATCCTCGCGCAATTCATGGGTATGCAGCGTGTATTGCAGCGTTTTTGCAGATCATCCGCAATGGACTGGGCACGCTCTCCCTGGGGATTTGCAGAGTTCAGTATCACCACAAAAGGCTTCCCGATCTTTTGCAGTTCATCGATCACTCGCTGCTCGGCATCGATGTAGTCCTCCCGTGGAATCTCCGTAATCGTTCCGTCGGTTGTGACAATGATGCCTACGGTGGCATGCTCTGTGATGACCTTTGTTGTCCCGATCTCGGCGGCCTCTGTCATGGGAATCTCATAATCAAACCACGGGGTATGTACCATCCGCGGTGCCAGATCCTCCAGCTGCCCCACTGCCCCCGGCACCATGTATCCTACGCAATCCACCATCCGTACCGAAAACTCCATGCCGCCGTCCATATGGAGCTGCACCGGCTCCTCCGGAACGAATTTGGGCTCTGCGGTCATGATGGTGCGCCCCGAGCCGCTCTGCGGCAGCTCGTCATTGGCCCGTTCCCGCTGATAGGCGTTGTCCATGTTGGAAAGCACCTGTGACTCCATAAAGCGCTTGATAAAGGTGGATTTTCCCGTGCGAACCGGGCCCACCACACCGATGTAGATGCTCCCGCCGGTTCGTTTGGCAATATCCTGATAAATGGTTGTATCAATCATATGCAATCCTCCCGCTCACTTCCGATTGTCCTATTTGTATGAAGCTCAGCGGCGGGATATGCAAAAAGTCGATGTATCTATCAGAAAACGGCGCCCCGCAGGACGCCGTTTTGTAAAATCAATGTATCTTTTTGCTGACCCATCC
>R22__coassemble_893_pt1 | contig 16742 bp, 12 predicted proteins | sample R22__metabat2_low_PE_020 | metagenome-assembled genome bin R22 | reverse complement strand
ACATAAAAGAGGGGCGTGAGCCCCTCTTTTTTCATGTACCAAAGCATTTATCTCACACAGTCGCGGGTGATCTCAGACAGCGAATGGACACCGCACATGGCCATGGCATCCTGTAGCTCAGCTTTCAGTTGGTTTACATAAACATGTACACCCTCGGCGCCGCCTCCATAGACCATGGTGACAAACGGCCGACCGATCAGCACACCGTCAGCCCCCAGCGCCAGCGCCTTGAACACGTCAAGTCCGGTGCGGATGCCGCCGTCCACGAATACTTTGACCTTGTCGCCCACAGCGGCGGCGATCTCCGGCAGGACTTCTGCGGTGGCGGGGCATTGATCCAGCACGCGGCCGCCGTGATTGCTCACCACAATGGCGGCGGCACCGGCCTCTACAGCTTTTTCCGCACCGCGGACGGTCATGATACCCTTGATGATAAAGGGCACTTCGGCGGCTTTTACGATGCGCTTTAATTCCTCCACGGTTTTACTGCCGGCAGGAGGCGTGAGGTTTTTCAGGAAGGGAAGACCGGCGGCATCAATATCCATGGCGATGGCCATGGGTTTTGCCGCTTTGGCGGCGTTTAATTTTTCAAAGAGCGTGTTTTCGTCCCAGGGCTTCATGGTAGGAATGCCGCTTCCGGCCTTTTCAATGGCGCAAAGCGCACCGGTCATGACGGCGGGATTGGTGCCGTCGCCGGTAAAAGCGGCGATGCCGGCATCGGCGCAGGCACTGACCAGGATGTCATTGTAGCTGAGGTCGTCGTATTTGTCGCCGTAGTGAAGCTTCATAGCGCCCACAGGGGCGGCAAAAATGGGAGATACAAAGTCGCGCCCGAAGCAGGAGAAGGTGGTATCCACGGGCCGGTTCTCACAGATGGTGTCCATGTTCAGACACAGCTCCTGCCACTTGGCGTAGTTGCGGATAAAGCCGGTGCCCAGTCCCTTGGCACCGGGGCCGGGAATGGTGTTTTTACAGGCGACACCGTTGCATACGGGGCAGGCCTTGCAATAGGGACCCACTTGCCCGCGGGCGGCGGTCAGAACTTCTGATACGGTCATGACAATACGCTCCTTTCTTTTGTTGCCCCTATTTTAGTTCAAATGTCGAAGAATTGCAATCCAAAACCGCTTGCGGGAGGTGCTTTTTCGGTGTATACTCGTCCGGAGAAAGAGGTGAATACCGTGTCGAGAGGAAAAGCTGAGGTTCTTTTGGCCTCTGTGATCATTGCCCGCAGCACATCCTTTGTGTTTAATAAAATCGGATTGGGCACCATGAGTGCTTTCAATATGTTGGCGGTTCGGTTCCTGCTGGCGTTCATTCTGCTGCTGGTGCTGTTTTTTCGGCGGGTCATGCAAAAAGTGGACCGAAAGACACTGCTGTACGGAGCACTGGTTGGTTTTATCTTCTTTGCCGTTATGTCCGGCGAGATGTTCTCCCTGAAAACGGTATCCAGCGGGACCGTTTCCCTTTTGGAAAATCTGGCGATCATTTTTGTGCCGCTTCTGGAGGCGATCATCACCCGTACACGGCCGAGAGGTTTACAGCTTCTCTGCGCCGCCATTGCCCTTGTGGGAGTGGCTCTGGTAACGCTGAAAGAGGGACGCATTACTCTGGGTCTTGGAGAGTGTATCGCCTTTGGCACAGCATTGCTATACGCCTGCGGAATCATTGTCATCGATCGCACCAGCCATCGCTGTGACGGATTTACCATCGGAATATTAGAGGTGGGCTTTTTGGGATTGTTTTCACTTTTGGGATCCCTGCTGTTTGAGAGTCCGCGCCTTCCCGATACGCCGCAGGAATGGGGGATCATACTGGTACTGGCCGTTGTTTGCACAGGGTTCGGTTACACGCTCCAACCGGTGGCACAGGGCCATACCACGGCCCAGAGAGCCAGCGTGTTCTGCGCACTCAGTCCGGCTTTTGCCGCCATCTTCGGCGCGGTGATACTTCATGAGCGAATGACGCCGTGGGGCTATGTGGGCATCGTTCTGATCCTGGGGAGCATTCTGCTGCCCCATGTGCCTGCTTTGGTGGAGAAATACGAAGCGGAGGAGAAGCCGTGAAGTATCGGGCGATACTATTTGATATGGACGGCACGGTGCTGGACACCGTGGACGATCTGACTGATGCCGTCAACTGTACTTTGACGAAATGGAAAAGACCTGCCGTGACAAGGCAGCAGGTGGTGGATGCCACCGGTAACGGTGCCCGCGTACTGGTAGCGAATTGTCTGGAACGGGGATATGACGATCCGGATTATGAAGCCATTGCCGAGGAGTATCGCAAGTATTATGCTGCGCACTCTCTCGTCAAGACCGCACCTTATCCCGGCACGGTGGCGATGCTGCGGAAATTGCGGGAAAACGGGGTGAGGGTAGCTATTGTGTCCAACAAGCCCCATGAGGCGGTGCTGGAGTTGGCCGATAAGCTGTTTCCGGGCATTCCTTCTTTTGGCGAACAGCCCGGTATTCCCAAGAAACCGGCACCGGATATGGTGCAGTATGCTATGGCGCAAATCGGCGCAAGTTGTGATTCCGCGGCCTATGTGGGCGACAGCGAGGTGGACATGCAAACGGCGCAGAACAGCCATCTGGACTTTATCGGCGTCAGCTGGGGCTTCCGCGGCCGGGAAAAGCTACTGGAGATTGCACCGAAAGCCACCGTGGTGGATTCCTGGGAAGAATTTCTGAAATTTATCCGTTGACAACGCAAAAAAACGCGCATATAATATACTCCAATCTTGAAAATGCGTTGACGGAGAAGAGATTTTCCACCCATCGGATCAGAGAGGAACGCCAAGGCTGGAAGCGTTCTGCGATGAAGAGAAGTCGGTACCACTCCTGAGCTGTCTGCGAGGAGCAGAACGGGGACTTCCCGTTACAGAAGTCACGAGCGATGGCCGAAAGGTCATAAGCAGGGTGGAACCGTGGAGTAATCATATTACCTCACCCCTGAATACCAGGGGTGAGGTTCTTTTTATCCTTTCCCCGATACTTTAAGGAGGAAAACACCATGAGCGAAGAAAACATCTACACCTTTGAAAACGAGACCTATCGCAAGACCTATTGGCATACCTGCTCCCACGTGCTGGCACAGGCTGTGAAGCGCCTTTATCCCGAAGTGAAGCTGGCTATCGGCCCCTCAATCGACAACGGTTTCTACTATGACTTTGACGCGCCCTTCAACTTTACCCAGGAGCATCTGGATGCTCTGGAAGCTGAGATGCGCAAGATCTGCAAGGAGAAGCTGCACCTGGAGCGCTTTGAGCTGCCCCGCGGCGAGGCCATCAAGTTTATGGAAGAGCGGGAAGAGCCCTACAAGGTGGAGCTCATCAATGACCTGCCTACCGATGCCGTCATCAGCTTCTACAAGCAGGGCGAGTTCACCGACCTGTGCGCCGGCCCCCATCTGGATTCCACCGGCCGCATCAAGGGCAACGCCATCAAGCTGACCCAGTGCTGCGGTGCTTACTGGCGCGGCGACTCCAATAAGAAGATGCTCCAGCGTATCTACGCTGTGGCCTTCCCCAAGAAGGAGGAACTGGACGAGTATCTGGCCCAGCAGGCGGAAGCTCTCAAGCGCGATCACAACAAGATCGGCCGTGAGCTGGAATATTTCACCACCGTGGACTTCATCGGTCAGGGTCTGCCCCTGCTGCTGCCCAAGGGCGCCCGCGCCGTGCAGCAGCTGCAGCGTTGGGTAGAGGACACCGAGGAGAAGTGGGGCTATGTGCTGACCAAGACTCCTCTGTTCGCCAAGCGCGAGCTGTACCGCATCTCCGGTCACTGGGATCACTATCTGGACGGCATGTTTGTCATGGGCGATCCCCAGGATGAAACCAAGGAGTGCTTTGCCCTGCGTCCCATGACCTGCCCCTTCCAGTATCAGGTCTACCTGAACCGTCAGCGCTCTTACCGTGATCTGCCCATGCGCATGGGTGAGACCTCCACTTTGTTCCGCAACGAGGACTCCGGCGAGATGCACGGTCTGATCCGCGTCCGCCAGTTCACTATTTCCGAGGGTCACCTGGTACTGCGTCCCGATCAGCTGGAGGAGGAGTTCCGCCGCTGCTTCGAGCTGGCCAAGTACATGCTGGAGACCGTGGGCATGTGGGATAAGTGCACCTTCCGCTTCTCTCAGTGGGATCCCAACAACACTGATAAGTACGAGGGTACTGCTGAGCAGTGGAACGAGGCCCAGGCCGTCATGGGCAAGATTCTTGACCACATCGGCATCGACTATAAGATCGGCATCGACGAGGCCGCCTTCTACGGTCCCAAGCTGGACATTCAGTACAAGAACGTGTTCGGCAAGGAAGATACCATCGTCACCATTCAGGTGGATATGCTCCTGGCTGCCAAGTTCGGCATGTACTATATCGACGAAAACGGCGACAAGGCTCTGCCTTATATTATCCACCGCACTTCCCTGGGCTGCTATGAGCGTACCCTGGCCTACCTCATTGAAGAGTATGCCGGCGCTCTGCCTACCTGGCTGATGGCCGAGCAGTGCCGTGTCCTGCCTGTCACCGATCGCGCCGCCGACTACGCTGCCGAGATCGCAAAGCAGATGGAGTCCGAGGGCTTCCGCGTTACCGTGGACTATCGCAACGAGAAGATCGGCAAGAAGATCCGTGACGGTCAGATGGAAAAGGTGCCCTATATGCTGATCGTGGGCGACCGCGATGTGGAAAACGGCACCGTTTCTCCCCGCCACCGTGCCGACGGCGATCTGGGTGCTATGGCTCCGGCCGAGTTCTACAAGGCGCTCCACGAGGTCATCGACCAGAAGCTGAAGAAGTGATTTTCCACATGCTATCTTGACAGAATTGACATGAGACGCTCGATTCCTTCGAGCGTCTCTTCTTTTTTATAGATAAAAATCCACCCGCTTACAGCCGGGCTTGCAAGACGGTGCCCATAAAAATGCAAGGCAGTGCGATATTTTTGCAAGAAAGCCCTGGATTTGGCAACAGAGAAGAAAATTCTATAAAAATTATGAAATTCTGAAAAGAAACACTTGCAAATTGAAAGCCGCTATGTTATGATCTGAACGGTATCAGTCCCCAGATCGTTGGGGACGATTAATTCGGAAGGAAGTAACAACTATGAAAAAGTTTCTTTGCATGATTCTGGCCCTGGTCATGGCTCTGAGCCTGGTGGCCTGCGGCAACACTGCTGATCCCGCTGCTGATAACTCCGATTCCACTGCCAAGCAGCTGCGTTTTGTCACCGGCGGTGAGTCCGGTACCTATTACGCATTTGGTAACGTGATTGCCAACCACGCCGTGAATAATGCCGGTGTGGATGTCGTTGCTCTGGCCGGTAACGGTTCCCAGTCCAACGTCTTCGAGCTGGAAGACGGCAACGCTGAGCTGGCCTTCTGCCAGTCCGACGTTATGGCTTATGCCTATGAGGGCACCAATCTCTTCGCCGATACCGGTGCCGTGTCCTGCTTCTCCGTGCTGGGCGCTCTGTACACCGAGCAGGTGCAGATCGTTACCACCAACCCCGATATCAAGACCGTTGCTGACCTGAAGGGCAAGAACGTGTCCATCGGTGCTGCCGGTTCCGGCGTGTACTTCAATGCCATCGATATCCTGAGCGTATATGACCTGACCGAGGAAGACATCAAGCCCACCTACCAGTCCTTCGGCGACAGCGCTGATGCTCTGAAGAACGGCCAGATTGATGCCGCTTTCATCGTTGCCGGTGCTCCCACCACCGCTGTGACCGACCTGGCTACCACCAAGGATGTGTATCTGGTCTCCCTGGATGCTGACCACGTTGCCAAGCTGCTGGAGTCCTCCCCCTACTACACCGAGTGCACCATCGCTGCTGACACCTATGGCCTGGATGCCGATGTGACCACCGTGGGCGTGGGCGCTGTGGTTCTGGTTCGTGACGATGTGTCCGAGGATGCCGTGTACGCTCTGTGCGCCGATATCTTCAACAATGCTGCCGATCTGACTGACACTCACGCCAAGTACGGCGAAGTCTCTCTGGAGTACGGCGCTTCCATGACCTCCGTGCCTTACCATGCCGGTGCTGCCAAGTACTTTGCTGAGAATGGCTTTACCGTTGCTACCAAGTAATCGGAGCAATTAAAAAGAATATCTGGACTACGGCGGGATTCTCCCGCCGTAGTCCCTGCATTATTATCCCGCATTGAGTTCCTGGAGATTTGAGGAGAGAGATATGAGCTTATTTAAGAAAAAACCCGATACCTCCCCCGCAGTAGACGCTGCCGGTGAGGCCAATCTGGATGAAGTTATGCGCAAGTATGACCGCGAGTCCAACACCCGTGTCTGGACCGGTTGGCAGAAGATCACCATCAAAGTGCTGATGGCACTGTTTGCCGTGTACTGCATCGCCATGACGCTGTTTTCCACTGCTATGCCCGAGGTGCGTCTGCCCATGTTCCTGGGCTTTATCGTCATCATGGGCTATCTGAATTTCCCCTTGAAAAAGGGCACAATGAAAGAAAACTATATGCCCTGGTACGATTGGATCCTGATGATCGTGGGTGCGGCCTGCTTCTTCTATTTTGCCGTAAACGCCATGACCATGATCAAGCTGGCTACCCGAATCCACACCATCCATATTGTCATCGGTTGTATTGGCATCCTGATCCTGATGGAACTGTGCCGCCGCTGCGTAGGCGTGCCCATTCTGGTGGTGGCCGGTGGCCTGATCATCTATGCATTTGTCAATCAGCTGAGCTATAACCCCAGCGTTTATCAGGCCCTGCGCAACATCATTTACAAGCTGTTCTACACCACCTCCGGTGTCATCGGCACTCCTGTAAATGTGTGCTACACCTATATTATTTTGTTTATTATCTTCGGCGCGTTCCTGGAACGCACCGGAATTGCAGGTTTCTTCATCAGCTTTGCCAACCGTATTGCCGGTTGGTCCAGCGGCGGCCCTGCCAAAGTGGCAGTCATTTCCTCCGCTCTGTGCGGCATGGTGTCCGGTTCCTCCGTGGGTAACACGGTGACCACCGGTTATATCACCATTCCCATGATTAACAAGACCGGATATACCCCCGAGTGCGCCGGCGCGGTGGAAGCTGCTGCTTCCACCGGCGGCCAGATCATGCCCCCCATTATGGGCGCTGCCGCTTTCCTGATGGCCGAGTATATGGGCATCCCCTATGCGCAGGTTGCCGTGAAGGCCATCCTGCCCGCTGTTCTGTATTTCACCGGCATTTTTATCGCCGTTCACCTGGAGGCCAAGAAACTGGGGCTCAAGGGTATCCCCATGAGCGAGCTGCCCAAGTGGAAAGTGCTGGCTCGCGACTGCTATCTGATCATTCCTCTGGTGCTGCTGGTGTGGCTGGTTGCTTCCGGCACCAAGACCATGTCCCACTCCGCCGCGTATTCCATTCTGGCTGCCATCGCCGTGGGCGCTGTCAACTTCTTCCTGATGGCCAAGCGTGGTGAGAACGAGCAGGCCCCCATGGCTGCCGGTGCCGCTATGGCACATTCCGGCAAGCGCACCTTCTTCTCCGCAGTGGATTCTCTGGAGGCCGGCGCCAAGGGCGCTATTACCGTGGCTGTTGCCTGCGCCATGGCCGGTATCATCGCCGGCTGCATCACCGTCACCGGTCTTGCCTCCATCCTCATCAACGCCATCGTCCAGTTGGCCGGCAATGCTACCATCATCGGCCTTCTGCTGACCATGCTGTGCTGCATTATTCTGGGCATGGGCGTGCCCACCACCGCCAACTACTGCATCATGGCCTCCACCTGCGCCCCCATTCTGATCCAGTTGGGCTTCCCTGTGGTGGCTGCTCACTTCTTCGTGTTCTACTTCGGCATTGTGGCGGATATCACGCCGCCTGTGGCGCTGGCTGCCTATGCCGGCAGCGCCATCGCCAAGGCCAACCCCATGAAAACGGGGCTCAATGCCACAAAGCTGGCCATTGCCGCCTTTGTGGTGCCCTACATCTTCGCGTACAGTCCGGCCATGCTCTTTGACGGCACCACCGGCTTCTTTAAGGTGGCGCAGATCGCCGTCAGCGCGCTGGTGGGCCTGTTCGGCATTGCTGCTGCCCTTAACGGACATCTGTATAAGAAAATCAACCCTGCCTTCCGCATTCTGCTGGCTGCCGGTGGTCTGTGCATGATGATCCCGGAGACCTGGACCGATCTGATCGGCCTGGCTGTTGTGGTTGCCATCGTAGCATTACAGAAAATCAACGGTAAGAAAGTGACAGGTCTGAAAAGCTGATCATATACTTCTCTCTCCTGAATCCCCCAAGCGCTACATGCGTTTGGGGGATTTTTTTGCTATTTACTCATTGTGCAAAATGACGGCATGAAAAAAACGTAAAACTGGCTATTAAAAAATATGAATGGTAACAAATATAAATATTCTTCGACAAAAAGCAGTCAGTTTATTAAAAAAATGAATTATTATGTAACATATATAAAGATATTATTTATATTAAAACCTGAAATTAGATTGTCTTATTATCTGCGAAAGTGAAAAAAGATGCAAAAAATGGGGTGAGTTCGTAGTAAAACTAAGAAATTGCTGTCGGCAAAAAGCACAAAAGCTTACCGACAATTTAACTACATCCATAAAGCGTCTATTAAAAATCTTGACAACAGATGTGCAAAAATTATAATACAGTTTGGCTCTGTCAATTGTGATAGTGTGCAAATTGGAATGGGGGTATTTTTTGTATGGAAAAATACTTGGTTATCGCAACATTTGTTGGCTCGGTAATTGCACTGCTGTTTGCGCTGATTACCGGTAAACGGGTGCTGAGCTTCCCGGAAGGCACGCCCTTGATGCAGCAGATCTCCGGTTATATCCGCAAGGGTGCAAACGCTTATTTGAGCCGTCAGTATAAGGTCGTGGGCGTGTTTTTCGCCTGTATGATTGTTGTGCTGTGTATCATGGCAGCCTGTGGTCTTCTGACCTGGTTTGTTCCCTTCGCGTTCCTCAGCGGCGGTTTCTTCTCCGGCCTCAGCGGCTTTGTGGGCATGAAGATCGCCACAGCTGCCAACTGCCGTACTGCTAACGCCTGCATAGATGGCCTCAATCGCGGCCTGCGTGTGGCTTTCTCCGCCGGTAGTGTGATGGGCTTCACTGTGGTCGGCCTGGGTTTGTTGGACATTTCCGTCTGGTTTGCTCTGCTTCGCTTTGCCTTTCATCTGGATGCTTCCAATATCACCAGTGCCATGCTGACCTTCGGCATGGGCGCATCCTCCATGGCCCTGTTCGCCCGTGTGGGCGGCGGTATTTTTACCAAGGCCGCTGACGTGGGTGCTGACCTGGTGGGCAAGGTGGAAGCCGGTATTCCCGAGGACGATCCCCGCAACCCCGCCGTCATTGCCGATAATGTGGGCGATAACGTGGGTGACGTGGCCGGCATGGGCGCTGACCTGTACGAGAGTTATGTGGGCTCCATCATCTCCGCTTCTGCGCTGGGTGTTGCTGCTTTCTCCGACGGCAATCCCTTTAAGGCCATGGCGATTCCCATGGTAATGGCAGCTGTGGGTATTCTGTGCTCTATCATCGGTTCTTTCTTTGTCAAGACCTCCGAGAACGCTGACCAGCGCACGCTGCTGAAGGCTCTTTCCCGCGGCACCAACCTGTCCGCTGGTCTGATCGCCATCATATCCTTCTTCCTGGTTTGGAAGCTTCTGGGCGTCGAGCACTTGGGCCTGTATGTGGCCATCTTGTCCGGCCTGGTGGCCGGTGTGCTGATCGGTAAGGCTACCGAGTACTACACCTCCGATACCTATAAGCCCACGCAGGAACTGTCCTCCAAGAGTCAGACAGGCTCTGCCACCATTATCATCGGCGGTCTGGGTCTGGGCATGCTGTCCACCGCTCTTCCCATTATTATCGTGGCGATTTGCATTCTGCTGGCCTTCTTCCTAGCCGGCGGCGGCGCCAATACCAACATGGGTCTGTACGGCATCGCACTGGCCGCTGTGGGTATGCTGTCCACACTGGGTATCACGCTGGCTACCGATGCTTACGGCCCTGTGGCCGATAACGCCGGCGGCATTGCTGAGATGGCAGGTCTCCCTGCCGAGGTTCGCAACCGCACCGATGCTCTGGACTCCCTGGGCAACACCACTGCCGCTACCGGCAAGGGTTTTGCCATTGGCTCTGCCGCACTGACCGCACTGGCTCTGATGGCCTCCTATATCGAGAAGGTCAAGGAAGTAGGCGCTGAGGTTACCTTCGATGATTTTTCTCTGATGAATCCCGTTGTGCTGGTGGGCCTGTTCATCGGCGCCTGCCTGCCCTTTGTGTTTGCCGCTCTGACCATGAACTCCGTGGGCCGTGCCGCACAGAGCGTGGTGGTGGAAGTCCGCCGCCAGTTCCGCGAGATCGCGGGTCTGCTGGATGGTAAAACCGAACCCGACTACGCACGTTGTGTGGACCTGTGCATGAAGGCATCTTTGAAAGAAATGGTGCTCCCCACTGTGATCGCCATTGCCGTTCCCGTTGTGGTGGGTATCGTGCTGGGCTTCAAGGGTGTTGTGGGTATGCTGGGCGGTGCTACCGTCACCGGCTTTTTGATGGCAATCTACATGGCCAATGCCGGCGGTGCCTGGGATAATGCCAAGAAGTACATCGAGGCCGGCAACTTCGGCGGCAAGGGCAGCGACAGCCACAAGGCCGGCGTGGTGGGCGATACCGTGGGCGATCCCTTCAAAGACACCTCCGGTCCCGCTATCAACATTCTTATCAAGCTCCTGTCCATGGTTTCCATCGTGTTCGCAGGCCTGGTGGTAAACTTCTCTATTCTGTAAGCTCTGCAGTGGCGGATTGCGCCCCCTGTGATCCGCCAGGGAGATATCAAAGCAAAAGAGGTGCAATAGCACCTCTTTTGCTTTTTGCGTATAAAAGTCTGAGGAGAAGTATACACTTAAAACAAAAGGGGGCATGCATATGGCGCGTACTGAGAAAAACTGGAGAAGGTGGGAAGTCACAGGGTTGTTTGTCGTATTGATCCTGGGCAATCTCCTTCATTTTGTATTTGAGTGGAGCGGGAATAACCGTATTGTAGCAGCCTTTGCCGCGGTAAATGAATCGACCTGGGAGCATATGAGACTGTTTGTGATTCCGTGGATCGTGTGGTCGCTGATCGAGTGGATCGCTCTGCGTGGCAATAAGCTGCCGATTCTGTCTTCGCGAGCTCTGGGATTGCTGGTGGGCGCTCTGAGTATCCCGATCATCTACTATACCTACAGAAATGCATTAGGGGTGAACAACCCCGTGGTGAATGTGATTATCTTTCAGGTGGCAGTGCTTTTGGCGTTTTGGATCACGTGGGTCGCCATCAAGCGGCGTTGGTTACAGGGAACACTGTGGCAGGTATTGGGCGGAGCGGTTTTACTGGCAGGATGGCTTCTGGCTGTGCTGTGGACGTATATGCCGCCATCAGCGCCGATCTTTGTGGATCCCGCGACGGGACAAAGGGGTATCCCCGATATCATGTCATAAAAATAGAAGAGGCGGGTTACCCCGCCTCTTTTGTAGTTTGTCCACAGTCTTTTATTCAGGACTCCATGTTTTTCCCCAGGAAGGTTGCCACGGTCTGTGCCAGCTTGCACTCCGTTTCACCGGCAGGGCAATCACTGTCAGTCAGGAACAGAACGGAGCCCAAGACATCGCCCTGACAGAGAATAGGCGCCAGCAGGGCTACCGTATACGCCGGCGCATCTGTGCAGGCTGCGGTTGCGGGACGGCTTCCGTCCTGGAGCCAAAGATTTCGCTGCTCCATAATGGGGCTCCATGTGGCTTCCAATGTTTTGCCCAGCAGCTCTCGCTTTCCGCTGCCGGCCACGGCAATGATGCTGTCGCGGTCGGTTACCGCTACGGTAAAGTCGGTGTTATGGCTCAGGGTGTCGCAGAACTGAAGAGCAAAATCCTCCAGAGAACCCAGCAGGGAGTATTTCTTGAAAATAACTTCTCCCTCACGGCTTGTATAGATCTCCAGCGGGTCCCCCTCATTGACAACATTGATACTAAACACTTTGTCCGGTCTTCTCGTGGCGGATTGTACCAATGTTTCTTCTGATGGAGTATTGTATATTTGTAGCAGATCATTAATATCGGCTTTCAACATTACGTCAAGGTAGTCAGAATATACGGTAATGCGTTCAATGATAAGTCCGATATCTTTTTTAGTAAGTTTGGGTTTTTCCAGTATACTATGAAATACATCGATGACCGTTTTCGCTTTGCGATTGGTTTGTATGAAGGTGTTCCGAAGGTCGATATTGCTGTTGACTTGGGCTTCCAGGTTGGTGATGCGATTTGTTAACTCTGCCTCCAACTCATTGTAGGTCTCACCGATTATTTCTGCTTGTTCGGGAGACTTTCCCATGGTGTCCATCACTTTACGCTTTAGCAGTGTTTTCAATTGCAAACGGGCATCATCCAACTGACGTTGCAGGGAATCGATGGCACGTCCAACATCTTCCTCCCTCTGTGGCTGATTCCGTATGGCTGCTTCCAGCGTTTCCATCATAGCTTGTGAATTATCAGCTACCCGTTGAATATACCTTTTGAGTAGTTCATCTAATTTATCTACTCTTACCTGGTGAGCTGTGCATGCTTTTAAGCCCCGTCTTACATAGGAGCCACAAATGTATTGAGGGGCGAGTCGCTTCACAGAGCGTGAAAACATTGGGCTTCCACAATCACCACAGAAGAGGAATCCACTATAATCGGTGGCATATTTTTTTTCACCTCGATAGTTGCTGGTGCTTCGTTGCTTTAGTAATTCCTGGGCATAGGCAAAGGTACTACTGTCAATAATAGGTTCGTGGGCGTTTTCAATGACGATATGTTCTTCATCGGCGGTACGTTGATCGGCGCCGTTTATTCCTTTGCGATTATATTTATGCTGGCGAAGTGTTCCAATATAGAAATCGTTGCTGAGTAATTTTTGTACAGTGACAATACTCCATTCGCTACGACTTTGGATTTTTGTGGTTTTGCCTTCAGCTTCTTTTCGAGCGATTTCATTTGCCCGTGGTGTTGGAATACCAGAATCTGTTAGGTAATTAGCAATACGTTTATACCCCCAGCCATTAGTGTATAGATGGAATATCTCACGTACCACTTCGGCGGCGGGAGGATCGATTTCGTAGGTCATCTCCTTGGTGTTGGTAATGCGATAGCCGTAGGGGACAGCACAGACCCACTTGCCGTCTTTTTGTCGGCTATTTATTATCTGCTTGATTTTTTTGCTGGTGTCGGTGACAGGAAACTCATTCATCAGGAACTTAAATTGAATCAGCATCCAATCATCCTTGGTGGGGTAGTCGATGTTATCGCCGATGGAGATAATCCGTACCCCGGCATCACGCAAGGTTTCGAGTTCAAGTAGTCCTAGACTATTTCGACGAGAGAATCTGGAGAAGTCCTTGACAACCAGAATGCGAACGGTACCAGAAAGTAGTTCGGAACGCATTTTTTGATACGCTTCGCGCTGAGCAAAGGTATAACCAGATCGGTCACGGTCCACATATATGGCCAGTTCTGCATCGGGGAAGTTCTCAGTAACATAACGCTCAATAACATCTTTCTGGTTTTCAATACTCGTATTCTCTTGGCTGTCCTCATTCAGGTCGACCGAAATTCTTGTATAACCGTCAATTCTCAATGTTATCTCATCTCCTATCACATATTACAGATAACATTGTATCATAGAAAATGAAAAATGCAAGACCAAAATGAATGGAGGGAGTATTTACCTCCCTCCATCTATCTGCTCACATGTTCATGCTGAGGAGATCTGCGGTGAGCATCTCCAAGTTTCTTTCGCCGGAATGGAATACAGAAATATCAAAAGTTGGATATTTCTCTTTGAATTTTTGTATGTCTGGAGTAGGTTCCCCAGTACGTAGCCATATGTCAACATACTTCTTTTCGTTGTCAATTGTGACCAGCATGAGGAGACCCCCTTTTCATTTCTATTATTGGGTACAAGTATGCTTTTTATACCCTAGGCACCATCCTTTCTCAATATTGTAAATTGTAATCTTGCTCGTCCACATGGTCATCCGGTCTGTGACCCAGGGCGATCCGCTTTTCCATCAGTCGTTGTAGTTGTTTTCTGTCTGTGTGGTAGATGATTTTTCTTGGCATTTGTTTCGGTCCCTCCATTTCTCCTATCATCGCCACAGCAGTGAGGCCAAGACTAAGAACAGCGTTTGGCCCACTGCCAAAATTCCTATGACTCTGGTGAGTCGTTTCATACGTTTGTCCTGTGTATCCGTGAGAGAGGATATATGGCTGCTGGCTTCCCGCTTCAAAACCCAGAGTTCGCTCTGGGTCTTCCTGACCATCTCCTTCGTATCGCTGGAAAGCCTCTCGCTGATATTCCCAGCCTGTTGCCTGAACTGTTCCAGCGCTGCCTCCATATACTCCCTCTGGCCCATGGCTTCGCCGGCCTGGATATCCAGATACTCTTCCATAGCTTCCTTCGTCATGATACGTTCCATCTGCGTTTCCAGCACTTTCATCTGCTGCAATAATCGGTTCAGCAGATTGAGTACCGCCGTCCAGTTCCTGGCTGTCACCGTCATGGTACATTCCACGTCTGCGGCTTCCGCCAGATCCCTGTCGTTCAAGCGTTTCAGTTCTGCTATGGATAAGTTGCTGCCTGAATTGTAACTCATGGATGATGTTTTCCTTTCCGTATTTCTCTTCGTGTAATTTGTTGTCCCTGCATTTTCGACCACCGGGCGTTACGTAAGTGATATACTTTCGTCCCGGTTCCCATATCATCTGATACCCCTTTTCTTCCATCAGCGCTTTGAACGTCTCTTCCGAAGAAGACCGGGCCATGCACTTATCGATGGTACTCATCAGCTTCAGTTTCCAACTCTCGCCCTTGGCTGCCGAGCGATACTCACGCGCCGACATCCCATCCGACTGTTCTTTCGCCTGTTCCAGAACAGAGAGACCATGCTCCCGGCAGAGCTCATCGGAGAGCTTACGCAGAGACCTCAGCGTGGTGGGACTCTGCCGGAGCATCTTCCCGGTCTTATCGCAGACGGCGTTGATGATAAAGTGAGAATGGATATGTGCCGCATCCTGATGGGTGGCGATCAGGACTTCGCTTTCCGGCCAAGCCTTCTTTGCAAACTCACAGGCAAGACTGTGAGCTTCCACGGGAGAGATGTTTTCCCGTGGTGAGAAGGATTGGGTGTAGTGATAGAACCAGACGGGACTTTCTTTGTGTAACGACTGTCTGGTCATATTGAATTCCCGTACGGCAAGCTGCGGCGTACAGCGGATACCGCTGATGAGTTTTCGGTGGGTAGATTCATCGTAGGTCTTCTTCTCCTGAGAAACGTAATCCACCACTCTGGAGAGTGCCGTTCCGCTTTGCCGTGCATAGGAAATATAATTGACGGTAGCCATCAGCTTCGTTCCTGTTCCATCAGGGAACCCAACCGTTCATAGATACCGTAGAGGGTATCCCAGGTATCGTCCAGTTTGGCGGCGGTGATATGACCTTCGTTAGCCAGGACGGTCAGGCGATTGAGATTACGCCCGACCCCTTTGAGTTCATGGGTCAGTTCTTTGAGCCCGTCAATGACCACGATCTTATGACGCATAGCGGCGGCACGCATATAGGTGCTGACACTCATCTGCGCCGTTTCCGCTTTGGCGCAGATACTTTCGTACTGATCCAGGGTCATTCTCACGGTGACTCGTTGTTCCTTATGTTCCAAGTACGTTCCTCCCTTCGTTGGAAGTGGGTGCGGGCTTCTGCCCGAAAATGAATGTGCCGAGACCGACAATGTCGGACGGGCGCTCTGCTTGCCCTCCTAAATAGGAGGAAACGGGGCTTACGGTGCGTTCTTCCCCCCGGCAGGGACGATCAGTGCCGTTCGTGACGATGTTTTTAGCACCCCCCGTTAGAACGTCACGAATGTCACGAACGTCACGGTGGTAGGTGATTTCCACCAGGCGCTGGCCGTTGCTGCGTTTGTTTTGGAAAGTGACACCCCGGTCAGCCAGAGGATAGCGCCAGGTATTCATAAATTGCTTCAGACTCCGGACGTTGATAGGCTTGCTGACGAAGGGCTGGAGAGCCTGGGCCAGTTCCGCATTGCTTCCGGAAAAAGAAATGTACTCCTGCATGTAAGCGGCCAGAGCGATCATTTCTTCCGGCATCACTTTTTCCGGCTCATCTTCACTATCCGACAGCAGTTCCCAAATACAATTTTCCTTATTGAATCGCAGTTCCAACTCACGGGAGGGAATGTCACGCCCGGTGCAGACCAAGGTAGCCGCATCCGCCGTACGCTTTTCCTTATCCAAGATCCACACGGCGTCTGCCGCACCACTGATGCCGGTGGAGCCGGAGAGCTTGTTCAGCGGATCGCTGTCACCCTGTTTACGAAGGTGATGCACCAGCAGAATGGAGATACCGTGTTTATCTGCAAAGGATTTCATGTCCCGCACCTCCTGGTAATCGTTTGCGTAAGAGATGTCGGTAGCACCGTTCCGTATGATTTGGAACGTATCAATAATGATGAGCGCCGTGTCGGGATGGTCACTGAGGAAGTTTTCTATCTGCTCCCACATGCTTCCCTCCAATTTTCCCACGGCAGTGGCAAGGTACAAGTTGTCGGGCGGCTCATCGGTAATATGCCCCAGACGCTCCTGTAAGCGGGGGTACGTGTCTTCCAAAGCCAGGTAGAGCACCGTCCCCTGATTGGTGTTCATGCCCCACATAGG
>R22__coassemble_830_pt1 | contig 17619 bp, 21 predicted proteins | sample R22__metabat2_low_PE_020 | metagenome-assembled genome bin R22 | reverse complement strand
TTGGCCGTTTCAAGGATAGAGAATTTTTAAGGAGAAAGGGAAATCGGAATCCCTTTCTCCTTAAACGGCGCTTTTGCTTACTTTTGCCGCTGTTGGCAAAAGTAAGGCGCACCGGAGTGCGCAATATCCCTGAAAAATGAAAAGGTCACACAGCAGCGGTGGTGCCAGCAGCGGTACCAGCGGTAACGGTCACATAGACCAGGTCACCTGCTGGGACACAGCAGCATCGACACCACACGGATCTATACGGCTACGGGCGGGGAGGAAAAAGCCCGGCAGCTGGAAAAAATGGGATTGGTACTGTAACAGTTTGTTTACTTTACTTTTCATGGAAAATCCGCTATAATGCACCGTGAATTGTAATGCAAAAAAAGGAGTTTTCCATGAGACGATTGAAACGAATCCTGGCTCTGACGCTGGCACTGTGCCTTTGCGCCGGCCTTTTGTGCGGCTGTAATCAGGAAGAGGACGCCCAAAAGCTGACGTTCCGCGCCGCCTTGAGCGGTGCACCGGTGACGCTGGATCCGGCCATGGCCACCACCGCCACGGAGAAGACCGTGGATATGCACCTCTTTGAAAACCTGATGAAGCTGACCGCCGACGGCGTTGTCTGCGGACAGGCCAAGAGCTATACCTGCACCGACAATGTGGATGGCACCCAGACCTACGTGTTCACCCTGCGTGACAACATCCATTGGTCGGACGGGGTGCGTGTCACCGCAGAGGACTACGCATTTTCCTGGATGCGGCTTCTGGATCCGGATCTGAAATCGCCCAATGCCGCGCTGCTGGATACCGTGATGGGCTATGACAAGGCCATCGAGGGCGACCTGAATGCCCTGCAGGTGTGGGCCGATGAAGAGGGGCGCTTCGTGGTGGTGCTCAGCGAAAAGGACCCCTACTTCCTCAACACCGTGTGTACCGCGGTTGCCACCATGCCGGTACGGAGCGACGCCGTGGAGAACGATAACTGGTCCATGAGCAAGAGCACTCTGCGTACCAACGGCGCTTTTGGCCTGCGTCAGTGGTCGGGCAACAAGATGACTCTGGTGGAGATCGAGGACTATTACGATGCCAAGCGCCCCGGTCCGGAGCAGATTCAGATCACCTTTGCCGAGACGGAGGATTTGGCCAAGAAGCTCTTTGATGAAGGCCAGGTGGACTTTGCCATGGGTGCCAACCATGCCGAAGATGCCACGGAGATCACCCTGCCCACGGTGGGCGTGCTGGTGGTCAACCAGATGGCCAGCACCCTGAGCAGGGAGGTTGTGCGTCAGGCCATGAGCCAGGTCATCGACCGCAATGCCATCGCCGATAGCCTGGGCGTTGACTACGTGGCGGCTGACGGCATCATTCCCCAGGGAATCACAACCCTGGCAGGCGGATCTTTCCGTGAGGCCAACGGCCCTGTGATAGACAACAATCCCGAGGATGCCCAGGCCAATCTGACGGCGGCGCAGGAGAACATGCAGCGCGCCGGATACAGCACCCGATCGGGCAGTGCCGGGACGACCCTGGAAAAGATCACGCTGCTCTTTGAGAGCAATCCGGCCAACATGCGCACGGCCACCATGCTCCAGACCCAGTGGAAAGAGCGGCTGAACATCAATGTGATCCTGCAGGGTGTGGCGGTTGACCAGATCAAGGACACCCTGAAAGACGGCGAGTTCACCATGGCGCTGATTACCATTACCACCGACCGAAATGATGCCAGCAGCCTCCTGCGTGCCTGGCAGAGCACCGATAGCCGAAATTACGGCCAGTACTATTCCAGCGCCTATGAGATGCTTTTGAATGTGGCGGCAAAGTCCGACAGCGTGGAGGCGCACGATGCCTATCTGGAGGATGCCGAGCGTCTGCTGGTGGAGAGCGGCTACGCCATGCCCATCTACATGAAGACCGGTTCCTATGCGCTGCAGAGCAACATGCTGGGTCTCTACGGAGACGGTATGGGCACTTACTGCTTTGCCGGCATAACCGTGGCACCCACTGCATAAATCAATAAGCCAAACAGCCGATGGGCATTTGCTCATCGGCTGTTTTTTATTCAGAGTTTCAGGAGAATGCCTGCTCCGGCGCTCACCAGAATAAACCAAATGGGGTGGAGCTTTTTCACCCGGGGCACCCACCGACTCAGCACCAGCAGTACCGCGGCAAGGCCGATGGCAGGGAAACGGAAGAAATCCATGCCCAGGGGCACGGCGGTGTTCACCAATGTCAGCAGCACCACACCAATGCCCGCCGAGGCCACCATGGCCACAGAGGCCGGGCGCAGACCGTAAAATGCGGCATCCACAATGGGGTTGCTGCGAAACGCTTTGAGAAAGGCGGCGATGATGAGAATGATGATGATACTTGGAGTGATCAATCCCAGCGTGGCCACCAGAGAACCCGCCACGCCCGCCGAGGTGAAGCCCACGTAGGTGGCCATGTTTACGCCGATGGGCCCGGGGGTGGATTCGCTGACTGCCAGCATATCCGCCAGCTGCTGCTGGGTGAACCAGCCGGTGCGGTGGGAAAGGTCACTCAAAAAGGGCAGCGTGGCCAGCCCGCCGCCGATGGCGAAAAGGCCGATTTTGAAAAACTCATAGAAAAGGCGCAGATAGATCATGCCTGCTTACCTCCTATGCTTCGGATGGCGATGCCCGCCAGGGCGGCCACCAGAATATAGAGCGCCGGAGACAGCTCGGTGAACAGGCTCAGCGCCAGCACACACAGGAAAATGCCCCAGCACCACAGATCCCGGATGGCGGCCTTGCCCAACTTCAGCGTGGCGTTGAAAATCAGCACGCACACGCAGCAGCGGATGCCGCCGAAGGCGTGCTGCACCAAGGCGATATGAGAGAATCGGGCGATGAGACCTGCCAGCAGGGTGATGATGAGCAAAGAGGGAAACACCACGCCCAGTGTGGCCGCGATACCGCCCGATATGCCGCACTGCTTCTGGCCGATAAAGGTGGCGGTGTTTACGGCGATGATACCGGGAGTGCACTGGCCGATGGCATAGTAGTCCGCCAGCTCCTCGTCGGTGGCCCAGCCCTTGGACTCCACCACTTCCCGCTGGAGAATGGGCAGCATGGCCATGCCGCCGCCGAAGGTCATCACCCCCACCTTGGCGAAGGTGACAAAAAGCCCAAGCAGCTTTTTGATTTTGGTTTTCTCACGCTTCATGGCATTTACTCCGCATAACCGTATATTCCCCGCACCGACACCTCTCCGCTGCGCAGGGTTTGTGTTTTGCCGTCGGGGTATTGCACCGTCAGGCCGAACTGCTCGTCAATATCCAGGGCAAGAGCCTTCTGACGGCTGCCGTCGGGTTGGATCAGCTGCACCGTTTTGCCCAGATTCAGGCAGGCGCTGCGATATTCCTCCAGCCACTTTCGGGGCCGGGGCAAAATGTCATCGTAGAGCAGATCCAGTTCCTCTATCAAAGCCGCGGCCAGTGCGCTGCGCCGAATCCGGTGGCCCAGCTCCCGCTCAAGGGAAGAGGCGATGGCGGCAACCTCCGGCGTAAAGTCTTCGGCGCGGTGGCGTACATTGATGCCGATGCCCAATACCACATAGTCCACTGTGCCGGTTTCGCCCTCCAGGGACATCTCCGTGAGGATGCCGGCGATCTTTTTGCCGTGGAGCGTGAGGTCATTAGGCCATTTGATGTCGCAGGATGCCTCGCAGACCCGGTGAATGGCCCGGCGGGTGGCCACGGCGCTCAGCGCAGTCAGAGGCAAGAGCGCACTGGGGCCGCCACAGGATGGATAAATAGAGCCCCAGACCCTTGGGTGACTCGAAGCTGAGGCCTCGCCGTCCCCGACCGAGGGTTTGCTGATTGGCCGCCACCACGGTGCCGCAGGGAGCGCCCTGCGCCGCCAATCGGCGACACTCCAGATTCGTGGAATCCACGCTGTCTGACACATGAATACGGGTGCGCGGCACAGACAGGCAGCGGGCAATGGCATCGGCCTGCAGGAGAGACTCGCCGCAGAGCCGATATCCCAGACCGGTGCTGGCCTCGATTTCGCAGCCCTGCTTTCGCAGCGACTCCACCGCTTTCCACACGGCGGCACGGGTGATCTGCAGCCGCCGACTCAGCTCCTCTCCGGAGAGATAGCCCTCTGCCTGCAGCAATGCTTCATAAACCTCTTGTTGACTCATGGTTCACCTCATACGATATGATACGGCTTAGTATACCACGCCAAAAGGCAGATGTAAACTGGAATGGGAAATCGGGGGTTGACAAATCGGGAAAAATGCTCTATTGTAAACCTGAAAATTGAATGGAGGTTTACAATGAAGACGAAGCAAATGGTATTTACGGCGGTATTTGCCGCATTGACGGCGGTGGGCGCCTTTTTGAAGATTCCGCTGGGTGTCAGTTCAATCACACTGCAGTTTCTGTTCACCGCCATGGCGGGCATCTTGCTGGGCGCCAAATACGGCGCATGGAGCCAGGGGGTATATGTGGTCCTGGGACTGGTGGGCCTGCCCATTTTTACCATGGGCGGCGGCTTGGGCTATGTGCTGCAGCCTACCTTTGGCTTTTTACTGGGTTTGATCCCGGCGGCCTGGCTCATCGGCAAATTGGCGTCCGGCGGAGGGCGTGTACGCCTGGCACTGGCCTGTTGCGGCGGCCTTGCCCTGCTCTATGCGGTGGGATTGCCCTATATGGCGCTGATCCTCAATACCTATCTGGGAAAGGGTCTGAGTTTTGTTACGATTCTGCAGAAAGGAATGCTGCCTTTTCTGCCGGGAGATGCTCTGAAGATCGCCGTTTGCACAGCGGTATGTCCCGTTTTGTGTAAGCGGATCGCCTTTGTGGAAGAGTAATTTCTGCCATTAGAAGAAATGATGGCAAAACCAAAATTTAGTACTTGCAATTCTGCCACGACCCCCGTATAATAAGCCGAAAGAAATCGAAAGGGAGGGATGAATCATGAAGTGCAGCACCGTGAAGGCCGTCATGACTCGTCCCTGTCGTTTTGTTTCCATTTCCGCTTTTTAACCGGTATTTTTACCGGTTCTTTTTTTTGCCCGGGCGGGCATGAAACGGTTTGCAAATAAATGTAGATATCATTAAATGAAAGAGAGGCAATTCACAATGAAAAAAGAAATCGGACAGGAACCTGTCTATGATGCCAAGAGCCTTGGCACGCCCCGTATGCTGGTGCTGGGTGTTCAGCATCTTTTTGCCATGTTCGGCGCTACCGTATTGGTGCCCATCCTCACCGGATTGAGCATCTCTGCGACCCTGCTGTTCGCCGGTATCGCAACCCTCTTCATGCATCTGGTGACCAAGCGCGAAGTACCCGTGTTCCTGGGCTCCTCCTTCGCTTTCCTGGGCGGCTACTTCACCGTGGTGGCCATGGGTGCCGATAAGGGCATGACCCAGGCGGAATCCCTGCCCTATGCCTGCGCCGGTGTGGCCTGCGCCGGTGTGCTGTACCTGATTCTGTCCGCCATCTGCAAGGCCTGCGGCAGCAAGAACGTGATGCGCTTCTTCCCCCCTGTGGTTACCGGCCCCATCATCATTGCCATCGGCCTGATCCTGGCTCCCTCTGCCATCAATAACTGCGCTACCAACTGGGGCCTGGCTCTGGTGGCTCTCGTTGTCATCGTCGTCTGCAACATCTGGGGCAAGGGCATGATCAAGATCGTTCCCATCCTGATGGGCGTCATTGTCTCCTACGTGGTGGCCGCCATCACCGGCAACGTGGACTTCTCCGGCGTGCGTGATGCCGCCTGGGTGGGTCTGCCTGTCAAGGGCTCCGACACCGTGTTCGGTCTCCTCGGATCCGGCAATGTGGATAAGGGCTTTTTGATCTCCGCCATCATCATGATCGTCCCCATCGCCTTTGCTACCATGATGGAGCACGTGGGCGATATCTCCGCTATCGGTTCCACCGTGGGCAAGAACTTCATCGAAGAACCCGGTCTGCACCGCACATTGATCGGTGACGGCGTGGGTACCGCCATCGCCGCCATGTTCGGCGCACCTGCCAACACCACCTACGGCGAGAACACCGGCGTTCTGGTGCTGACCAAGGTCTACGATCCCAAGGTAGTTCGTCTGGCTGCTGTGTACGCTATCGTGCTGAGCTTCTGCCCCAAGTTCTCCGCTCTGATCGCCTCCATGCCCGCCGCTACCGTGGGCGGCGTGTCCATCATCCTCTACGGTATGATCTCCGCCGTTGGTGTCCGCAACATGGTGGAAAACCACACCGACTTCCAGAAGAGCCGCAACGTCATCATCGCTGCCGCCATTCTTGGTCTGGCTCTGGGCATCAACTTCTCCGGCGCTCTGGGCGCTGATATCACCGCCGCCGGCAACAACGCCACCGGCGCCATCAGCTTCATGATCGGTGAGATGAAGATTTCCCTCTCCGGCCTGGCTGTGGCCTCCATCATCGGCATCATCCTCAATGCCGTACTGCCCGGCGGTCGCGAGGAGTACATGCCCAACAACGAGAACTCCGGTTCCTTGGGCAAGTTCTGATACAGGAATAATTGAATAACAGAGAAAGCACCCGTCAGGGTGCTTTCTCAGACTGTCAAAGAACTCCGAAAAGGGTTGATGACGGAAAGGAAGAAAGTGTGAAAGAAACCCATCAGGGGTGTCGTTCACCATTAAAATCAGAGTAATTGAAACTTTTTCGGAAGTTTCAAAATCGGTTTCAGCTTGGCGAAAAGACTTTTTCGACAAGCTGAGAAAGCACCCGTCAGGGTGCTTTCTTTTCGATTGCGTTTTTTCTGTTGCGCTCGCCTTGGAAAGATGGTATGATAGGAGAGCTTTCGTGAGGAAGTGCTATTCGGAGGGTTATCGAAGTGGTCATAACGGGGCTGACTCGAAATCAGTTTGCGGGTAACACCGCACAAGGGTTCGAATCCCTTACCCTCCGCCAATAAGAAAAGAGAGGCTTGTCCTCTCTTTTTTATTGGCATTGTGAGGATTCGAAACGAACTCCAACTTGCGCTTGCGCAAGTTGGGAGCAACAGTCCGGTGGACTGTTGCGTTAGTGAGAGGAGAATCCCTTACCCTCCGTTGACTCTTTCTCTCCGGTGGGTTACAATACAGGATAAGAAAGGGGCGGTGTCATGCACAGTTGGACGCAGAAGCAAATTGCATATATGCACGATGCTATCCGCTTTTCGGATTATTACCGCATCATCGCCGCGCGGATCGCGCCATATCTTGTACCGGAGGGAACGCTCTGCGATGCCGGGTGCGGACTGGGTGAACTGGGTATGGCACTTCTGCCGTGCTGCCGCCATGTTACCTGTATCGATCGGGATGAAAACGCCATTGCCGATCTTTGCCGCCGCAAACCTGAGGGCATCACCGCCCTGTGCGGCGATGTGGAGAACCATTGCCCATCGGAGCCCTACGACGCCATGGTGTTCTGCCTGTTCGGCAGTACCCGACAGGCTCTTGAAATTGCCAAAGTGAAGTGTCGGGGCAAGGTGTTTCTCATCAAGCGCAACTATACCACCCACCGCTTCAGCGCCGATGCTCTGCCCATCGGGGACTATACGGCGGAGAACACGGCACGGGAGCTGACCGGGATGGGAATCCCTTTTTCTGTGGAGTCTTTTACGGCAGATCTGGGGCAGCCGTTTCACTCCATGGCTGCGGCGAGGGAGTTTTTTGCCACCTATAACCGCAGCGGCCGCCCCATCACCGATGCTGAACTCAAGTGTCGGCTTCAAAAAGGGCCCTCTGAGGAATTCCCTCTGTTTTTACCTCATACCAAGCAACTGCAGCTGTTCACGATAGACGCAGCGGACATCTGCCTGTCCGAATGAACCTATACACCTCCGCCCAAAGGCGGAGGTGTAATTATTTTAAGAAGCGTATTGCTTATTTCAGAATAACGCTGTATAATGGGTTATACTGAATTGAGGAGAACGCCCTATGAACGTGGAAACAGGAAAAGTAAAAAGGGGGAAGAACGTGCCGGTGTGGGCGATTCTCAGCGCCGCACTGGTGGCGCTGTTTCTGCTCTCTTTCGTGCTGGGGCGCTATGACGTACCTCTGTGGCAGGTGGTGCGGATCCTGACGGATCGGGCCCTGCGCACGCTTCATCTGGGCGGTCTTACCAAGACCTGGGAGGACAACATGGCCATCGCCGTGTGCAACATCCGCCTGCCGCGGATACTGCTGGGCTGTCTGGTGGGCGGTTGCCTCTCTGTGGCCGGAACGGCCTATCAGAGCGTTTTTCGCAATCCCATGGCAGCGCCGGATCTGCTGGGCGCCTCCTCGGGTGCCTGCTTCGGTGCGGCACTGGCTATCCTGCTGGGGCTGGGCAGCCGCGGGATCACCGCGGTGGCCTTTGTTTGCAGCCTTGCGACGGTTCTGGTGGTGTATGGCGTGGGGAGTCGCGTCCGCGGCAATCGGGTGACCGGCATTCTTCTGGCGGGCATCATGGTGAGCTCGCTGTTCTCGGCGGGTACATCCTATGTCAAGCTGGTGGCCGACCCGTCCAATCAACTGCCCGCCATCACCTACTGGCTGATGGGCAGTCTTTCCGGCTGCCGCATGAGCGATGTGCGCTTTGTGCTGCTCCCCATGGCTCTCGGTTTTTTGCCGCTTTTCTTCCTGCGCTGGCGGATCAATCTGCTGACACTGGGGGATGATGTGGCCCGTTCCGTAGGTGTGCACGCCGATCGGCTGCGGCTGGTGACGGTGCTGTGTGCCACGCTTCTGACGGCTTCTGCGGTGTCGGTGTCCGGTATGATCGGCTGGGTGGGTCTTGTGATCCCCCATCTGAGCCGTCGCCTGGTGGGCAACGACTGCAGAAAACTTTTGCCCTGTTCCGCGCTCTTTGGGGCCATCTTCCTTTTGCTGGTGGACGATGTATCCCGCAATCTTCTGGCGGTGGAGATCCCCATTGGCATCCTGACCGCCTTTGTGGGTGCGCCCTTTTTCCTGTATCTCATGCTGAGAAAGGAGCCCCTGGTATGATTTTAACCGTAGAAAATCTGTCCTTTGCCTATCCCGGCGGCAAAGATGTGTTGCGGGAGCTGACCTTTTCTGCCCAAAAGGGAGAGTTCATCTCCGTGCTGGGTCCCAACGGCGTGGGAAAAAGCACACTCTTTCGCTGTATTCTGGGAAATCTGGGCGGCTATTCCGGGGAGATTCAATTGGACGGACGAAATATTCGAGATCTCTCCACCCGGGAGATGGCGCGGCACATCGCCTACATCCCCCAGACCCATCGGCCTACTTTCGGCTATTCAGTGGCCGATACGGTTCTGATGGGCACCACCCGGCAGCTGTCCACCTTCGAGCAGCCGGGCCCCAAACAGGAGCAGGTGGCCCGGGAGGCCATGGAACGTGTGGGCATCTGGCATCTTCGTGAGCGCAATTTTGCCCATCTCTCCGGCGGAGAGCAACAGCTGACACTGATTGCCCGTGCCATTGCTCAGCAGGCGGATATCCTGGTGATGGATGAGCCTACCTCGGCGCTGGATTACGGCAATCAGCTGCGGGTGCTGCAGCAGGTGCAGAATCTGGCCCATCAGGGGTATACGGTGCTTTTGTCCACCCATAATCCCCAGCACGCTCTGCAATTTGCAGATCGGGTGCTGGCTCTGAGCGGAGGCAAGCTTTTCGCTGACGGCGCAACAGTTGCCGTATTGACTCCGGAGCTCATCGAGAAGCTCTACGGGGTAAAGGCCCTCTTCGCCGATACGGCGGCCGGCCGCGTGCTGGTGCCGTTGGGAGAAGTGTAAGAAGAACCAACTGCCTGTGGCAGAGGTCATATTTGTTTTGAAAGGGAATGAATCATGAAAGCAAGAAAACTCACAGCCTTTCTGCTGGCGCTGGTGCTGGTCTTCAGCCTGTGCGCCTGCGGAGCAAACCAGACCCAGGCACCTGTGGAAGAATCCACGGTGCGCACCTTTACCGACAGCGTCGGACGTACAGTAGAAGTGCCGGCTCAGGTGGAAAAAGTGGCCGTCAGCGGCCCGTTGGCACAGATGGCGGTATTTGCCCTCTGCCCTGACCGCATGGCGGGCATCGCCACGGAGTGGGATGCCTCCGCGGAGGAATATCTGGACACCGCATACTACAACCTGCCCGTATTGGGTCAGCTCTACGGCGGCAAGGGCGAGCTGAATCTGGAAACCCTGCTCCAGAGCGGAGCTCAGGTCGTCATCGATGTGGGCGAGGCAAAGGACACTGTTGCCGAGGATATGGATGCTCTTCAGGAGCAGACGGGCATCCCCTTTGTGCACATCACCGCCACCCTGGACACCATGTCTCAGGCCTATCGCATGCTGGGCGAGCTGCTGGATATGCAGGCCGAGGCTGAGACTCTGGCTACCTATTGCGATGAGGTCTATGCCCGCAGCACAGCCGTGGCTGACACTGTGGAAAAGACAGGGATCCTCTACATCACCGGGGAAAACGGCCTGAACGTCATTGCAAAGGGTTCTTACCATGCCGGAGTTTTAGACCTGCTGGCCGACAATCTGGCGGTGGTGGATGAGCCTTCCGCCAAGGGTACCGGCAACGAAGTGGACATGGAGCAGATCCTTCTGTGGAATCCCGATGTGATCTTCTTTGCACCGGGCAGCATCTATGCCACCGTGGGTGAGGATCCCAACTGGCAGACCGTTTCCGCCATCCGGAACGGCACCTATTATGAAGTGCCTGTGGGTCCCTATAACTGGATGGGCTTCCCGCCGTCGGTGCAGCGTCTTCTGGGCATGATGTGGATGGAGACGCTTCTGTATCCCGATGCAGTAGACTTCGACCTGAAGACCGAGGTGCAGACCTATTTCGATCTGTTTTATCACTGCCGGTTGACCGATGCCCAGTATGAGGCGCTGGTGGCAAACTCCATCGGTAAATAATTAAAAATAAGGAGGAGCAAACGCTCCTCCTTATTTTTATGTACAAAATTATCTGCCCAGTTTTACGTTTTTCATGGCGCGGAAGAGTAGTCCTGCCACAAAACCGGTGAGAGTGCCGGTGATGAGAGACACCCCCAGCAGGACGGGCAGATATCCCAGCACCATGGTGTTGCCCAGGGTGATCATGGCGGCGCAGATCTGGCCGATGTTGTGGGCGGCGGCGCCGCCCACGGAGACACCGTACAAAGAAAGGCGGCGGCACTGCTTCAGCGCGATCATCACCACCATGGCGGTAAGACCGCCCAACAGGGAGAATAAAAGCGCCGAGAAGTTGCCGGCAAACATGGCGCCCAACGTGCACCGGGAGATGAGGATCACAAGAGCGGGTACATTGCCCAACCAGTAGAGGGCAAACACCGTCACGATATTGGCAAGGCCCAACTTAATGCCGGGCAGAGGAATAAGCAGGGACACGGGAAAGAGGTTCTCCAGTGTGGAAAGCCCCAGAGCCAGTGCCGTCAGCACGGCGCAGAGGGCTATATTTTTTGTCGTCCACTTCATGGTATCACCCCACGATCAGGTCGGGCGCATCCGCATCCGCGGAGCCCTCTAAGTGAATGACGATCTGGGCCGGTAGGCACACAATGGACTGGCCTGCCCGGCGGATGGTGCCGGTGTGGACGCAGTCCTGGGTGGGACAGTCGCTTTTTTCTACACAGATGCCGCCGTCCTTCACGGCCGCGGTGAGGGTGATGTCGTTGTTTTGATAGGTTTTCGGCTCTGCAGGAAAGTCAGAGAGGGGGATGGTATCCACCGTCTCGCCGCCCACAGAGACCACCACCGTCAGGTCGGCATCAGCGACTTTATCCCCATAGAACACCGCGACCACAATAGCCGCCAGTAAAAGCACGGCGGCCACGATGAATCCGTCCCACCAGGTGGGCTTCAATTCAGGCAATGGTCTGGAAGTCATAGGTGCTTCCCTCCGGTATGGTGACTGTGTCGGCGCTGAGAGTGGTCACAATGCGGCCGTCAGCGGTGACAAGGAGAATATCAAAATCGAGTTCCGGGTGAGCCTGCCGGAAGGCAACAGCGTCCTTTTCGCCCATGATGTAAAGAGCGGTGGACAGAGCGTCCGCGGTGGTGCCGTCTTTGCCGATGATGCTCACGGAGGTGAGATCGCTCTTGGCGGGATAACCCGTGCGGGGATCGAGAATGTGCTGATACACCGTGCCGTCAGGGGCGGTAAAATTCCGCTGATAGCCGCCGGAGGTCACCACAAAGGCATCGGACAGGGAAAGATAAGCGCAACAGTCGTTTCCTGCGGGATCTTGAATGCCCACGCTCCAGGGGGTGCTGTCCGGCTTTGTGCCCAACACATAGGCGTTGCCGCCCAGGGATACAGCGGCACTTTGTATACCGAAGTCGGCAAATATATCTGCCACCCGATCGGAAGCGTAGCCCTTGGCGATGCCGCCCAGATCTACAGCGCCGCCCTCGTCCAGCGCTGGGTGGTCCTCTGCTAGACGCAGATGCTCCATGCCCACAAGCGGCAAAAGTGCATCGATTTCCTCCTGCGCAGGAACCCGGGGATTGTCGGAGGTGATGCCCCACAGTTCCACCAGGGGAGCGATGGTCACATCGAAAAGGCCGCCGGTGATGTCGGCCATCTCCGCGGACTTTTGGAGAAGGAAAAGCGCGTTTTCTGAGGGGTGAGAGCTAAGTGTCTCGTTGAGATGATAGATGTCACTGCCCTCCCGGGTGCGTGAAAGCTGCTGCTCCAGGGCGTTGATCTCCCGGGTGCAGGCGGCAAGAGCATCCTCGGCCCGGTCGCCATAGACCACCAGGGACATATAGGTGTTCATGGCGTAGATGCCGGTTTCGTGAGGCCGGGGCGCACCGCAACCTGTCAGAGACAGCAATAATAAAGTTGTCAGCAGTAGCGCAACAATTCGTTTCATAATCAAAGCTCGCGTCTTCCCTCCAATGCCCGCATCAGCGTGGCATCGTCGGCAAATTCCAGATGGCCGCCCACGGGGATGCCGTAGGCCAAACGGGTGACCTTCACGCCGAAGGGCTTCAAAAGCCGGGCGATATAAAGCGCTGTGGTCTCGCCCTCGGTGTCGGGATTGGTGGCCATGATGACCTCGGTCACAGCGCCCTTGGCCACGCGATCAATAAGAGACTTGATCTGCAGATCGTCGGGGCCCACGTGGTTCATAGGGCTGAGCACGCCGTGGAGCACATGGTATACGCCGGAAAATTCCCGGGCTCGTTCCATGGCGATGACATCCCGGGGATCGGCCACCACGCAGATGATGTTTCCGTCACGCTTGGGGCTTAAGCACACCGGACAAAGGCCGCCTGCGGTGAGATTCTGGCACACCGGGCACAATGTCACGGAGCGCTTGGCATCCACGATGGCGTCGGCAAAGCGTTGCGCGTCCTCCATGGGCAGACCCAACACATGAAAGGCCAATCGCTGGGCGCTCTTGCCACCGATGCCGGGGAGCTTGGCGAATTGTTCCACCAGTTTTTCCAGAGGGGCAGGGAAGAATTCCATAAGGTTATCCTCTCAGTTCAGCAATTCTCGCGGGAATATCGGTGGCTTTGTACACGGCACTGCCGGCCACCAGAACGTTTGCGCCGGCTTCGATGCAGGTGTGGCAGGTGACGGGATCCACACCGCCGTCCACCTCCAGCTCGCAGGCGGGGTTCATCTCATTGATATAAGTGCGGATGGCGGAGACCTTGGGCATCATATCAGCCATGAACTTCTGGCCGCCGAAGCCGGGCTCCACGGTCATCACCAAAATCAGTTCGCACTCTTTTACAAAGGGCAGAACTGCCTCGGCGGGTGTCCCGGGCTTTACCACCACACCGGCTTTTTTACCCTTTTCATGGATGATGCGCAGGGCCTCGTGGATGTTCTGCTCGGTATCGGCCTCCACATGGCAGGTGACGATGTCGGCGCCGGCATCACAGAACCCGCCCACATAGCGCACAGGGCGGTCGATCATCAGGTGCACGTCCAGAGGAAGTGCGGTGGTGGGGCGGATGGACTTCACCACGGGGATGCCGATGGTGATGTTGGGCACAAACAGGCCGTCCATCACGTCTACATGGACGTAGTCGGCGGTGGCGATTTTTTCAATATCCCGCTGGAGATTGGCAAAATCAGCGGAGAGAATGGACGGAGAGATCTTGATCATAATGGGATCCTTTCTGCAGCACCTTATGGGGTGGGCGAACATAAAATACAGTAAGTGGCGGTTGCGGTGCCGGTGACGGAGCGGAGGCATAGCGATCACCGCTTTGAAGATAGAGGGTCGGCGGGCATGCCTGCCGACCCTCAGTGTGCATACTCATACAAATACAGTATACCATATCCCGCTGAGAACGGCAACGATAAAAGTTTTGACCATTCTGTGAATTTTGCCCGGCAGGGCTTTACCTTTTGCCTGCTTTCGGGTAGAATGCAGGTGAGAAAAAAGTAGGAGCGTAGGGTATGGGATTTCTACGACGCATCGGCAACGCATTGAGCCGCTTCATGTACGGGAGAAACGGCACGGACCAGTTGACTATCGCCATTCTCTGGCTGGCGATTCTGATGGATCTGGTGGACATGTTCCTCAAAGGCAATGGGACGGTATATATCGTCGTCAAAACCGTCGCCACCGTGCTGCTTGTTTTGGCCATCTTCCGCATGTTCTCCAAGAATCTGCAAAAGCGCAGAGCGGAAAATCTTGTGTTTCTGCAGAAGATCTGGTGGCCTCTGTGCGGTAAGACCAGGAGCGTGAAGGATCGGGATCACAAGTATTTTACCTGTCCCAATTGCGGAACGCTGTGCCGCGTGCCGAAAGGCAAGGGCACCATCATCCTCACCTGTCCCAGGTGTCGATTGGAGATCAAGGGCAAGTCGTAAAACATATAGTAAAACGCCGCATCCTGATGGATGCGGCGCTTTTTGCCTTATAAAACCTTGGACAAAAAGTCCTGCAGGCGGGGATCCTTGGGACTGTCGAAGAGGTCCTTGGGAGTGCCCTCCTCCAGAATCTTGCCGTCAGCCATAAAGACCACGCGGTCGGCCACTTCCCGGGCAAAGCCCATCTCGTGGGTGACCACCACCATGGTCATACCGGCCTTTGCCAGATCGCGCATCAGATCCAGCACCTCGCCCACCATCTCGGGGTCCAGAGCGGAGGTGGGCTCGTCGAAGAGCATCACCTCGGGGTCCATGGCCAACGCGCGGACGATGGCAATACGCTGCTTCTGACCGCCGGAGAGCATGGCGGGATATTCCTCGGCCTTTTCCCGCAGACCGATACGCTCCAGAAGGGACATGGCCTGCACCTTTGCCTCCTCGGGGGTTTTCTTCTTCAGAGTGACGGGTGCCATAGTGATATTCTGCAATACGGTTTTGTGGGGGAAGAGATTGAAGTGCTGGAACACCATGCCCATCTTCTGGCGGTGCAGGTCGATATTCACGGACTTGTCCGCCAGATCCACACCGTCGAAAATAATCTGGCCGGAGGTGGGTTCTTCCAGCAGGTTCAAAGAGCGCAAAAGGGTGGATTTACCGCTGCCGGAGGGGCCGATGACGGCCACCACCTCACCCCTTTTCACGTCGATATTGCAATCGTTGAGGGCGTGGACGGTGCCGTTATTATACTCTTTGACCAGGCGCTGTACGCTGATCAGGATCTCATTGCTTGTCGCCACGGCGCATCCTCCTTTCAATGGCCTCGATTGCCTTGGAGGCCGGGTAGTTGATGCAGAAGTAAACCAGTGCCGCCAGCGTGTAGGGTGCCAGCGTGATATAGGTAGAACCGGCCACGGTCTTAGCGGCAAACATCAACTCGGCCATGCCCAGTACCATGCAGATGGAGGACTCCTTGACCATGGTGACGATCTCGTTGGCCAGGGCGGGCAGGACGTTTTTGATGGCCTGGGGCAGCACCACCAGCTTCATGGCCTGCCAGGAGGAAAGACCCAGAGAGCGGGCGGCCTCCGTCTGACCCTTGTCCACGGCCAGAATACCGGCACGAAAGATCTCAGCCACATAGGCAGAGCTGTTCAATGCCAGCGCCACCACGCCGGGGATAAAACGGCTTAAATCCACAAACCCCAGAATGGTGATGCGGGGGATGGAGATCAGTCCGAACAGACCGTAATAGATGATGGACAACTGCACCAACAGGGGTGTGGAACGGAACAAGGCGATGTACGCACCGGCAATACCCTTGATGAGCTTGTTCTTGTTCAGACGCATCAGCGCCAGCAGAAGGGCAGGGATCACAGCCAGTGCCACGGACACAACGGCCAGCAGAAGGGTGTACTCCACGCCGTTGATAAAGACCATGCCGTATTTGGGCAGGAAGCGGAAATTGAAGAAGTTCGCGGAACTCATGTCCTCGAAAAGACTACTCCACCACATGGGGGCATTCTCCTTTACATATCAGAATATATAACGCAAAAAGGAAAGCCGGGAGGTCGGCTTTCCGATTCGCAAGGGGAATTGACGGGAACTCAAAAATGCTACGCGCTTTCAATCAGTCGGCGGAGATTTCCTGTGCCACATCGCTCAGAGCATTGGCATCGGCGATGAAGGTCTCTACCATGTTGTCAGCCTGCATCTTGGCGATGGCGGCGTTGATGGCGGGCAGCAGACCCTTGGGGTCGCCCTTGGCCACGGCGATGCAATAGGGAGCGGCTTCACCCAGCTCGGAAGAGGCATCAGCAACTACCAGATCGGGGTTGGAGTTGGCATATTCCTGAGCCACGGCACCATCCAGCACCACAGCGTCCAGCTTGCCGTTGACCAGTTCGTTGATCAGATCGGTCACGACCTGCAGGGAGACAGCGTTGGCACCTTCCATGGAATCAGCGATGATGTCCAGCTTGGTGGTAGCGGTCTGGGCACCTACGGACTTGCCGCTAAAGTCGGCCAGAGTCTTGTAGGAATCGGCATCAGCGGCCTTCACCAGAATCATGGGAGGCATATCGGTGTAGTAGGGATCAGAGAAGTCGGCGGACTCCAGACGATCGGGAGTGGCCTCCATAGCGGCGATAACCATATCGAAGTCACCCTTTGCCAAAGAAGCAATCAGGTAATCGAAGCCCATGTTCTCCACCTTCAGGGACTTGCCCATCTCATCGGCGATGAACTGTGCAACGGAGACGTCGATGCCGCCGTAGACCATCTCGCCGCTTTCGTCGGGATACATGAACTCAAAGGGAGCGTAGTCGGCGCTGGTGCCGAGGATCAGTTCTTCAGAGACGGGCTCTTCGCCGTCAGCGGCGGGCCCGGCGGTCTTGCCGCAAGCTATCAGGGACAGGGCCATCAGCATGGCCAGCATCAGAGCAATAAACTTTTTCATATTTTTTTCCTTTCGAATTTTTTGTGGTTCTATATTCACCCGCGAAAGGGAGTATAGATGTGTTTTGTGAGGTTTCCCTCCTGACAGTGCCTACTATACTGCAAGAGTGCATAAATGTCAACACAAAAATGAATAAAAATTCTTTCAATCCGGTATATTTAGTAAATGTGCTGTGAATATAGCCGAATATTTTAACGTAAGTGTGCATAATAGCCATAATAGGAATTGCATATATGAATAAATATACGAATATCCTGAATGCAATAGAAGCGCTCCAAAGCAAAGTGCCCGAATCCTTGGGGACTCAGGCACTTCATTTTATATGTATTCAGTTGTCCAGAACGCGGCAGGCACCGCGATAACGGGGGCCGTAATACCCATCATACAC
>R22__coassemble_664_pt1 | contig 20669 bp, 17 predicted proteins | sample R22__metabat2_low_PE_020 | metagenome-assembled genome bin R22 | reverse complement strand
GGAAATGAATACTCTGATCGAAAGCATACAGACGCAGGGCATTCTTTCTCCGCTGATTGTCCGGCCGAAAGAAAACACGACAGATGAATATGAGGTTGTAAGCGGACACCGCCGCTTACACGCCGCAGTGAAGGCAGGGCTGGAAACAGTTCCTGCCTTTATTTATGCGCTTGACCGTGATGCCGCCGCCATAGCGGTAGTGGACAGCAACCTGCACCGGGAGCATATTCTGCCGTCCGAAAAAGCGTTTGCGTACAAGCTCAAAATGGCTGCTCTGAATCATCAGGGTGTTACTTGTGGACAAGTTGGCCACAAGTCCCGTGACGATGTTTCAGAAACAGAAAGCGGGCGCACCGTTCAGCGGTATATCCGCCTGACCTATCTGATCCCGGAACTGCTCGACTGGATGGATGAAGGCAAAATCGCTCGCTCTGTCGGTGTCGAACTGTCCTTCCTCAGCGATGAAGCGCAGTACGGCGTTTTGGAGGAATGCGAGCTTTACGACTGCACCCCGTCCTATGCGCAGGCATTTCATATGAAAAATCTGTATAACGACGGGAATCTGTCCCGTTATGAGATTTCAAAAATGCTCTCGCAGGAAAAACCAAATCAGCGGGAAACACTCAAAATCCCAATGGACAAACTCCGCAACCGACTGCCGCAGAATCTATCCGTGCAACAGCAGGAAGATTTCATTTTGAAAGCAGTCGATTACTACAAGAAATATTCACAGCGCCAGCGTGAAAATTCAAGATAAAGGAGGAAACGAATATGAACGAAAAACTGAATATTACCTCTCATCCTCCGACTTTTTCGGAGGATGTTTTCGTTAACACCGATAATACCTTCTCTATGAAGATCGGCGGAACAATCTATGAAGTCGCCACCCATTTTAACCCGGATGGGAAGCAGACCGTACTGGAACAGTTTGCGGAACTGTTGAAGCGCAAGAACTTCTAATCCGCACATTTCACACTATCGACCGGGCATAGTAAACTATACTTGCCTTTGCTATGCCCGGTTGTCTGAAAGGAGAAAAAGTATAATGACAACAGCAAATAATATGACAGGGCAAAACAATAAAATCACGGCTCTTTACTGCCGTTTATCTCAGGACGATCTGCCGGATGAAAAGGCAGGCAAAAGAAAACGTCAGGTTGAGGATGAGTCGAACTCGATAACGAATCAGAAAAAGATGCTGCTTGACTACGCAAAACGGAACGGCTACAGCCGCACCGAATTCTTTGTTGATGACGGCGTTTCGGGTACTACCTTTGAAAGACCGGATTTCATCCGTATGGAAGAAATGATAGAACGGGGCGAGATCGGGACGGTCATCGTCAAAGACCTGTCCCGTTTCGGCAGAAACTATCTGGAAGCCGGGCAGTATCTTGAAATCAAGTACCCGACGCTTGGCGTTCGCTTCATTGCCATTCAGGAAAATGTGGATACCGATCAGAATACCGGTGCGGAAATGATGCCGTTTCACAATATCTTCAACGAATGGTATGCGGCGCAGACATCAAAGAAGATCCGTGCGGTAAACCGTATGAAAGCGGAGAATGGAAAGCGTGTTTCTTCCGCTGTACCTTTTGGGTATAAAAAGAATCCCGATGACGAGGATCACTGGCTAATCGACGAGCCTGCGGCAGAAGTGGTTCGCAAAATCTATGATCTTTGTCTTGCAGGGCGTGGTCCTGCACAGATTGCAAGGCAGCTTGAAAAGGAACAGATTATGACGCCTACGGAATATTACCATTCCATAGACAGGAAAACTTCAAATGATCTTCCCGTTAAGCCGTTCCTATGGGCTGATTCTACAATAGATAATATCCTTGCCAACCGTCAGTATACCGGATGTGCCGTAAATTTCATTACCACGACCATCAGCTATAAGGTACACAAGACGGTCTACAATCCGGCAGAGGAACAGCAGATCATCCCCAATATGCAGGAGCCGATTATTTCAGAAGATGTATGGGAGCGCGTGCAAGTGTTACGAAACAACAAACGTAGGCCGACCGCAACGGGACGAAATAGTCTTTTCAGCGGTTTGGTGTACTGCCCGGACTGCGGGGCAAAAATGTATTTTTGTGCATCGAAAAGCCTGAGAAAAGATCAAGAGTTCTTCCGCTGTGCCAATTACAATAGCGGGCGAGGAACCTGTAAGATTCACTTTATCCGAGACGTGGTGCTCGAAAAAATCGTAATGGAAGCAGTCAGCGATATTTCCGATTTCATCCGCTGCTATGAAAATGATTTCCTGAATCTGATCAAGATGAGAAACACCGTTGGCAGAGAAAGTGATATTCAAACCTTGAAAAGCACTATTTTCAACGGCAACAAGCGTATCAAGGAAATTGACCGCAATATTTCCAGTCTGTTTGAAAAGAATGTAAGCGGCGTGATTTCCGACGAGCGTTTTATGACGATGACGGCTGACTACGAATCGGAACAGAACGCTTTGAAAAAGTCCATTGCCGAAGCGGAAGAGCAGCTTTCCAAAGCAGAGCAGAATGCCGTCGACGTGCGAATGCTTCTGAAAGGATTCCGTAAATATTCGGAAATGCGGGAGCTTACCCCGGAGATCGTGAATATGATGATTCAGCGCATCGAAGTCCACAACAACGATAAGTACGATGGACACTGCCACGTCAAGGTGGATATTTACTTTACCGGCATTGGAATGTTTGAAAGACCGACAACGCAGGAAATGCAAACACTGGCCGATATGCACGAGCAAAATGCAGGATAACCCTGCAAAAGGAAAAGAGGAGTAGCCCTTTTCGGACTACTCCAAATTCCTTACATAAAATACTTCCTTATGCACCCGTGACTAACTTCTGTGGTGGCCTTTTTATCATTATGTATGAGCACCGTTATTTTAAAAACATGCACAGGAAAATCGGCAGGATCAGGGCGGGGACCATATTCAATACCTTGATTTTGGTGATGCCCATGACGTTGAAGCTGATGGCCAGGATCAGCAGAGAGCCGGTAAAGGTGATCTGCGTCACCACCATATCACTGAGATATGGAGCGATGAGGGAGGACAGCAACGCCATAATACCCTCCACCGCGAACACGGTGATTCCGGAAAAAGCAACGCCGATGCCCAGTGTGCTGGCAAATACCACGGCGGCCACACCGTCAATGATGGACTTGGCAAAAAGAATGCTGTGCTCGTTTTGCAGTCCGCTTTGCAGGGCACCCATCACAGCCATGGCACCTATGGCAAAAACCAGCGAGGCCGTGACAAATCCTTCCGTTACGGAGCCGTGGCCGGACAGCCGCTTTTGGAGGCTCTCTCCCAGGCGGGTCATAGCACCGTCGATGTTTAAAAGTTCGCCGATGAGAGTGCCCACCACCAGAGAAAGAATGGGAACCAGGGCATTGCCGTCATTGCCGATCAATCCCGGAATGGCGATGCCCAGGCTGCACAGCGATGTAGCGTGTAGTAATGTGCTGCGCATACGTTCCGGCAGCATTTTCTTGAAAAGAAGGCCCAGCGCGGCACCCAGTACGATGGCGCCGCCGTTCACAAGAGAACCCAGTAAAATCATGGAATCATCCCCCCGTCTGTGAGAAGGTCGCGAACCACGGTGCCGGCAATGAGAAGACCTGCCACCGAGGGAACCCAGCTGACGCTGGCGGGAACGCTGCGCCGACCGGGAGGCGGTGTTTCCATCTGCAGGGTGTTGTGCGGTTCCTCCGGGCTGAAGCACACCTTCAAATGGTGAATATCCCGAGCCCGCAGCTCTTTGCGCATCACCCGCGCCAGGGGGTCACCGGACGTCTTGGCAATGTCTGTCACAGTGAGCTTTTCCGGCTCCAGTTTATTGCCGGTACCCAGAGAGGTGATGATGGGGATTTCTCTTTGCCGGGCCTGTTCGATCAGATCCAGCTTGCAGCTTACCAGATCAATGGCATCTACGATATAGTCATATCGGCAGGGGAAAAAGTCATCTCGATGGGCGGCATCGTAAGTGGCGACCATGGGGTGTACGGCAAGGGAGGGATTGATATCCCGGCAGCGCTTTGCGGCTATTTCCGCCTTGGCATGACCGACGGTGGACTCCAGCGCATATAGCTGGCGATTACAGTTGCTCACGCCTACCGTATCCTGATCCACAAGGGTCAACTCGCCGATGCCTGCCCGGCAGAGAGCTTCGGTAACATAGCTTCCCACACCGCCCAGACCGAATACGATCACATGGCAATGGGCCAGTTTCTCCATGGCCTCTGCTCCCAGCAGCATTTCCTGCCGGATCCAACGTTCGTTCATAACGTTTACCTCTTTCTGAAAAACGGGGGCGACTCTCTGTCGCCCCCGTTCGGTGTTGCATCAATTAACCGACGTACTTCATGCCGGAGAGCTCGACAGCTTCCAGACCTTCGACGAGAGACTGTGCATATTCCTGGAGATCAGCGGACTTCAGTTCGTCACGGGCCTGTACCTTCCATGCGGCATCACCGGTAGAGACGAAGTACATGACGTGATAACCGTAGGAGGTTTCCACAATGCCGGTATCGCCGGTCTGACGGCCGGCATCGAAGCACCAGTCGTTGAAGGCGGCGACCATCTGACCCTTGAGAATATTTTCATAGAGACCGCCGTTGGAAGCAGAGCCGGAGTCCGTGGTGTTGGCAGTTGCCAGAGCGGCGAAGGATGCTTCGGTAGCCTCACCATCCGACCACTGCTGCAGCAGCTCTTCTGCCTTTGCCTTGGCATCAGCCTTGGCGGCATCGGTGTCTTCATTGTTGCTATCGGGGGCGATGAGAATGTGGCGAACATTCACAACATTATACTCAGGACGGCCGGCGCTGTGGAACAGAGCCACATAGTAGGTGGGAGTACCGCCTTCGACAGTGGTGTCGATGGTGGTGATGTCGCCCTCGGTGCGGTCAGCATCAAAGGCCCAGTTTGCAACGTCAGAGCCGTCGGTGGTAGCGTTGGATACATGCTTGTAAGAAATGAGGGTGCTGTTGTCATATTCCGCGGCAATGGCCTCCATGGACTCGCCGTTTGCCACACGGGCCTGGACATCTGCCAGGCAGGCCTTAGCGGCCTCTGCGGCGGCGGCAACGTCTTCTTCGGTGGCCTCAACGGTGTTGCCGTCGGCATCGGTGGTAGGAGCAGCGGTGCCGCTGATGTAGAGATATTCGTAATCGGCCTGGTCAAAACACTCGGTATCGCTCTCGTAATAAGCTTCCAGGTCGGCATCGGCATAGGTCAGGTTATTTGCATAATAGGTGCCGAAGCTATCCACCAGAATATCGGTACGGATCAGATCTTTGAAGGTGGACAGAGTCATGGCCTTGCCGTAGATCATCTTGGCATATGCCTTGGCGGAATAGCCGTTGGAAGAAGCGTAGGTGTTCAGGGAATCCATGGTGCTGTCCAACTGGGCCTGCATGTCTTCATCAAAAGTGAAGCCGGCCTCATTGGCTGCTTTTTCCATGGCATAGGTGTTGATCATGTTTGTTTTTGCGGTGGAGCGGAAATAATCCTCCCAGGTGACAACACTCTCGTCGGTGACGCGCAGCAACATCTTATCGGTATCGTTCAGATTCTGCTGGTCATAGGCCGTGGAGGTGTCAAGGCTGAAGTAGGAGGCGTAGCTGGAGTTGCGAACGGTGTTTACCGCGTTGTGATAGTAGTAACTGACTTCGGCTGCTGTGTACTTTTTACCGTCGATCTCCATGGCAGCGGCGGAACGCTCGAAAATACCGGCGTTCTTCAGAACGGAGAACGCACCTACCAGCACAAAGGCCACGGCGATGATGATGTACAGAATACCGCTGCGGCGCTGCTTGGCCTGTTCCTTGGCGGCCTTCATTGCCTTGGCGTCCTGTGCGCCCTGAAATTCAGGGTTCTGACGGTTTTTCTTTTCTCTGGATGCACTCATTTGTTTATTCAGTCCTCTCAAAATAGTAGGTGAAACACCTTAATAATACAATAGATGTACCGACACATTATACAGGAATCACTTACGATTCGCAAGTGTTAATTCCCACAAGTTTTTTTGCAGAAAAGTAGCGATGCATAGGAGCCAGATTATAACCTGCGCCATTTGTGCAGGTGGGTTGTCTCCAGCTTGCTTTATTGCTTCCAACGTCCAGCCGCAAACGGCAGCCGGGAGGCCTGCAAACCACATACTGATCCGACATCCCCTATAATCAATGTCAGGATAAAAAAGGCTCATATACATCGCTAATGGCAGATGCATCGCTGCATCTGCCATTATTATAACAGCCTTTTTCAAAAATAAAAGGGAAAACGGAAAAACGATTCAGGAATTTTCTTCTTCCTCTTCCATAAGCTGCTCCATGAAGCGGTCATATACCGTTTCCAGTTCCTTTTCATCGTCGATGGTTACCAGCATCTCCTCGCCGTTTTCCATGACGGATTTGAGGATCACAAGACCGAAATCCTCGCTGTCTTCATCGGCACCCTCTTCCACAGTGGGGAAAAAGGCCATGTAGGTCTGGCCGTTCAGCTCCATGGCGTCCACGTATTCCAGCTCGAAATCATTGCCGTCTTCGTCGGTCAGGGTGATAAAATTGGGGCCAAAATCTTCTTGCATGGGATCTACCTCCTGTATCCATTATGATTTACCGGATTATGATAACCGCTTTTGCACGAAAATGCAAGCGATACCGTGTGCGGAATTACAGAAAAAATGGCAGAAAATCCGGGTATTTGAGTGGAAAATGAACAGTATCTGTAGATATAAGACGGAATTTTTCAAAATAACAGCTTTTTATCTGTTGACAGATGTGGTACAATATTTCTTATGCTGGATAAAGTGTGTGCATGGTGCGATATCCGTGTTATTCCCGGCAAAAACCATGGAAAGGAAGGTGCCCTGTCATGAGAAAAAATGAGAGAAATGATCCGCGCAGCAGTTCTGGCAGAAGAATGCAGCAGGGCGCAAACAGAATAGAACAGGGGGAAAGCCGCATGCAAAGCCAACCGCGGCACCCGAAGAAGAAAATTATCCGCGGCAGAGATCTCAGAGGAATCGGCCGCATTGTCGGCACACTGCTGCTGGTTGTGGTGGTTACGATGACCATCTTTTTCGGTATTTTTCTGGCCTATGTGAGATCCAATCTCAAGGGCAATGTGGAATTCTATATTGATGAGTTTGAATCCAAGGTCTCTACAGAGTTGTATGCCGAAAACGAAAAGAACGGTGAATGGGAACTGTACCAGACCCTGTTCATGGAGGGTGAAAACCGCATCTGGGTGGATCTGGAGGACATCCCCAAGGATCTGCAGAAGGCCGCGGTGGCCATTGAGGATAAGCGATTTTACTCCCATCACGGCGTGGACTTTATCGGCACCAGCCGCGCGATTTTCAAGACGATGCTCGGTGGCAGTGTGCAGGGCGGCTCCACGCTGACCCAGCAGCTCATCAAGAATGCTACCGGTGATAATCAGACCACCGTGAAGCGCAAAGTCATCGAGATCTACCGTGCCCTGGAGTGCGAGAAACGCTATGAAAAGGACGAGATCCTGGAGGCTTATCTCAACGAGGTGTTCTTCGGTGAAAGCTGCTACGGTGTAAAGACGGCGGCATTGATGTATTTCGGCAAGGATGTCAGCGATCTGACTCTGGCGGAATGCGCCAGCCTGATCGCCATCACCAATAACCCCAGCCGCTTTGACCCCCTGCTGGGCGAGTGGCAGCGCGGCAATAATCTGGAGCGTCAATCGCTGGTGCTCAAGGCCATGCTGGACCAGAAAAAGATCTCCCGTTCGGAGTATGATGCGGCCATGAGTGAGGATGTTCTGTATACCAACGGTTATACCATCCATAACAATTTCATGGGTGAAGACGGCATCGTCAGCGGCGAAGATCTGGTCAAGCAGTTGGAGAAATCCCAGGAGGAATCCACCAAGCAGGTTTCTACGGCATGGAACTCCTATTTTACCGATGCCATGATCGAAGATGTGGCGGATGCCCTGATGGACAAGTTCGGCTATGATTACAATACCGCCATCAATCAGGTTTACGGCGGCGGCTATAAGATCTATACCACGGTGAATCTGGATTACCAGAAGATCGCGGAGAATGTCTATGAAGACACCGCCAATCTACCCTATACCACCACCCGCACCGGCAGTGACGGCAATACCATTACCGAGCAGCTCCAGAGTGCCATTACGGTGATGGATCCCTATACCGGCGATATCGTGGCTATGGTGGGCGGCGCCGGCGCTAAGACGGCTGACCGCGGCTGGAACTGGGCAACCGAACCCCGACCCTGCGGATCTTCCACGAAGCCTATTTCCGTATATGCTCCTGCTTTGGACAACGGTACCATTACAGCGGCCACTACGCTGGATGACTATCCGGTGATGATGCTGCAGATCGGTGACGATCCCCAGAACACCCAGCCCTGGCCCAAGAACGACAGCGGAGATTACCGCGGACTTGTGACGGTGCGCCGCGCTATTTTCAAGTCTTTGAACACCTGTGCCATTCGCGTCTGCAATGCGCTTGGCACCAAGGAATCCTACAACTTCATGACGGAGAACTTGGGCTTCAGCACCCTGACTGACGAGGACTCCAACCAGTTGGGCAATATGGCCTTGGGTGGCTATTCTGTAGGTGTTACCACAGAGGAAATGTGCGCTGCATATTGCACATTCCCCAATGAAGGTGTCTTTAACAAGCCCCGTACCTTTGTCAAGGTGGAAGACGCCAACGGCAAAGTGGTGCTGGAAAATGAAGTGCAGTCCCGCAGCGCCATGAAGGCCAGCACGGCTTCCATTATGAACAGTATGCTTCAGGATGTTATCACCCAGGGTACCGGCGGTGCGGCATACTTCTCCGGCATGCATATTGCAGGTAAGACCGGTACGACCAACGATCTGAAAGATAAGTATTTTGTTGGTTATTCGCCCTATTACTGCGCAGCCGTGTGGTGCGGCTATGAGTCCAACACCCGCATCAATTCCGGCGGTATCAACCCGGCAGCTGTGCTGTGGCAGAAGGTCATGTCCAAGATCCATGAAAATCTGGCTGATAAGAGCTTTGAGAGTTCCGGCCTTGTGGAGGTCAATGTCTGTCAGGACAGCGGCATGTTGGCCACGGCGGCCTGTGAGAATGATCCCCGCGGCAGTCGTGTAACCACCGAATACTGCGCCAGTGACAATGTTCCTACCGAGTATTGTACCATGCACACAGGCGGCGGTACGCTGAACTATTCCCGTGCCCACTTCTTTGACTACCCCGACCTGGTGGCATTGGATGATGATTATGTACAGTTCGGTGGCTATATCATGAGCGATGGTAGCACGAATACCGAGGGTATGGACCCCAATGCCGGTATTTCCGGAGCGGAAGGCGGGCAGATCAATCCCGATGATATTTACTATGCACCGGATGATCCCAATAATCCCAATTACCGCAGTAACGATGGTGCAAATTAAAAGACGGGACAATACCTTAGAATAATAGAGAACAACACCGGCCTGATGGCCGGTGTTGTTCTTGCTTTGTGGAGTGGACACCAAAGACGCACAAAAAGAGACACCCCCGGGGGTGCCTCTTTTTATCAGAAAAAGGTTACATAGCCTTGATGATGTCCACAATCTCAGCACCAATGCGCTTCTGAGCCTCTTTGGGGAGCAAGCCGAGCGCCGCCAGCGGCGGAAGAAGCGAGGTGAGCGAGTGGCCACGGTCGAATTTTCAAGCGAAAAGCGGAAGCCGCGAAGAAAATTCGGGTACCGTAACAGGAGGCAGCGCCGATCGGCGCATAAAAGGAGAGGGCAAAAAACCCTCTCCTTTTATCGATGTAAAATTACATAGCCTTGATGATGTCTACAATCTCAGCACCAATGCGCTTCTGAGCCTCGTTGGTAGCAGCGCCGATGTGAGGAGTGCAGGAAACCATGGGGTGGCTGTACAGAGCCTTGTTGGTAGCGGGCTCGTCAGCATAGACATCCAGACCTGCAGCGCGAACCTTGCCGGACTCCAAAGCGGCCAGCAGAGCGGCCTCGTCCACGTTGGTGCCGCGGGAGGTGTTGATCACGCAAACGCCGTCTTTCATCTTGGCGATGTTGGCAGCAGAGATCAGAGCGCCGCCGTCCACTGCGGGAGCATGGACAGAGATGAAGTCGGACATGCCCAGCAGCTCGTCCATTTCCACATAGGGGATACCCAGCTGCTCTTCGATGCCGGGGATGTGGAAGATATCAAAAGCAACGACCTTCATGCCGATGGCCTTGGCCATGACACCCAGATGCTGGCCGATACGGCCGAAGCCCACGATACCGAGGGTCTTGCCCTGCAGCTCGATGCCCTTACCGTATGCCTTCTTCTCCCACTTGTCCTCACGCATGGTGTGGCCGGCAATGGAGATATAACGGGCGCAGGCGAACATGTGACCCATAGCAAGCTCGGCCACGGACTGAGAGGAAGCCTTGGGGGTGTTCTTGACGTCGATGCCGTTTGCCTTGGCATAGTCCACATCGATGTTGTCCACACCCACACCGCCGCGGATGATGAGCTTCAGGCTGCTGCCCTTGGCCTCGTCAATGTGGTTGGAACGGACCTTGGTCTTGGAACGAACGACGCAAACGTCGAAATCGCGCAGAGCCTTGCCCAGCTGATCGGGCTCATAGAACTGCTCAACAACCTCGTGACCCATCTCACGGAGCTGAGCCATAGCGGTCTTATCCATACCGTCAGTAACCAGAATACGCATGGTAATAATCTCCTTTAAAAATAGATTTGTTGATTTTGGAAAAGGGGGAGCAGGCTCCCCCTTTATAGTTGTCTTACTTGTGCTCGGCCTCGAACTTCTTCAGGAACTCAACCAGAGCCTGAGCGCCCTCGATGGGCATGGCGTTGTACACGGAAGCACGCAGACCGCCAACGGACTTATGACCCTTCAGGTTGTCGTAACCGGCAGCCTTGGTAGCGGCGACGACTTCGGCATCCAGCTCAGCGGACTCGGTGACGAAGGGAATGTTCATCAGGGAGCGGAACTCGGGCTCCACGGTGCCCTTGAACATCTTGGAGGAATCCAGGAAGTCATAGATGACCTTGGCCTTGGCCAGGTTGCGCTTGTGCATCTCTTCCAGACCGCCGATGGACTTCAGATACTTGAAGACCTTGCCGCAGCAGTAGATAGCCCAGCAGTTGGGGGTGTTGTACATGGAGCCGTTGTCAGCGTGGGTCTTGTAGCTCATGTAGACGGGCATCTTGGGATCGATATCCTCGCGGATCAGGTCCTCACGGATGATGACCACCACCATGCCGGCGGGGCCCACGTTCTTCTGCACGCCGGCGTAGATCATGCCGTAGTCAGAGACGTTGCAGGGCTTGGACAGGAACATGGAGGACTGGTCGGAAACCAGCACATGACCCTTGGTGTTGGGCAGCTTGTTCCAGGTCACACCGTGGATGGTCTCATTTTCGCAGATATAGACATAGTCGGTATCCTCGGGGATGTCCAGGTCGGAGCAATCGGGAATGTAGGAATAGTTCTTATCCTTGGAGGAGGCGGCCACGATGACCTCGCCGTACTTCTTGGCCTCGGCAATGGCCTTCTTGGACCAGGCACCGGTCTCCACGTACACGGCCTTGCCGTTCTTCATCAGGTTCCATGCCACAGCGGCGAACTGCAGGGTGGCGCCGCCCTGGATGAACAGAACCTTGTAGTTGTCGGGGATGTTCATCAGGTCGCGCAGATCGGCCTCGGCCTCGTCGATGATCTGCTGATAGACCTTGGAGCGATGGCTCATCTCCATGACGCACATGCCGCTGCCGCGGTAGTTCATCATCTCATCGCGGATCTCTTCCAGAACGGGTTCCGGCATCATGGCGGGGCCTGCGGAGAAGTTAAAGGTACGGTTGTAATTCATCATTGTTTCCTCCTGTTTTGATATAAAAACATTATTTTGCGGTGCTTTGTTTGTATACAATTGTAGTATAAAACGGTTTTGCAGAATAATCAACAACAAAAAGCAAAAAAGTGTTAGATTAACTAAATTTTTTTTAGGCACTTATGAACAGTTATTTGACAGTGCTGTGAGAAAATGATATAACAGGCGTGAAATTGTGTTATTTCGGGAGGATGCCCAACATGGAGCGGGTGAAATATCGAATCAGGCATATGTGCTTATACGCCTGTACATTGCTCAAGTGGGTTTGCGTAGGTACACTGGTGGGCGCTATCGGCGGCCTTGTCGGGGGACTGTTCCATCTGGGCGTGGATCAGGGAACACATTTTCGCGAGATGCATCCCTGGATTCTCTATTTGCTGCCTGCGGCCGGCATTGTGATTGAATTGATCTATGATGGGTGCCACCTGCAGGGCAAGGGCACCAATGCCATTATTGAGTCGGTGCATTTCGGCGAAAAAGTCCCCATCCTGTTGGTACCGGCGATTTTTGTTTCCACCGTGCTGACCCATATGTGCGGCGGCAGTGCCGGCCGCGAAGGCGCGGCTCTGCAGATCGGCGGCGGCATCGGCTACAAAATGGGACGGGGTCTGCGCCTGGAGGAGAAAGAACTGCCCCTTTGCACGCTGTGCGGTATGGCGGGCGTTTTCTCGGCACTGTTCGGCACCCCTCTGGCGGCGGCGATATTTGCCCTGGAAGTGATCAGTGTAGGCGTATTGTACTACGCGGGACTGATCCCTTGCCTGACTTCTGCTCTGACCGCCTACTGGGTGGCAGGGCTGATGGGGATATCGCCCACACGGTTTGCGGTTGCGGCACCGGCGGTGGATGGCCGTAACCTGCTTTGCGCTGTCATATTGGCAATTCTATGCGCCATTGTCAGCATTTTTTTCTGCAAAGGTCTGCATATCACGGAGCACCTGGCGCAAAAGTATGTGAAGAACCATTTCCTGCGCCCTGTGGTGGGTGGTCTTGTCATCATCGCGCTGACGCTTCTCTTGCGTACAACGGATTATAACGGTGCCGGTATGGGTGTGATCCAGCGAGCCATGGAAGGCCAGGCCAACCCCTGGGACTGGATCTTGAAGATCCTCTTTACCGCGATCACTATCGGCTGCTGCTTCAAGGGCGGCGAGGTGGTTCCCAGCTTTTTTGTAGGGGCCACGTTCGGTTGCTGGTGTGCAACGCTGTTGGGCTTCCCGGCGGGCTTCGGTGCGGCAATGGGCCTGATCGGTGTTTTCTGCGGAGCGGTGAACTGTCCCATTGCTTCGGCGGTTCTGTCCATAGAATTGTTCGGTGCCCAGGGTCTGCTGTTTTTTGCAATAGACTGCGCTGTCAGCTATTTTCTATCCGGCTACACCGGTCTTTACAGCAGTCAGACCATTCTTTATTCCAAGATGAAAGCGGAATTCATCAACGTACATACAAAAGAATAAGATATGACCGATGCATGTGGGAACGGTGAAGCCACGGCAAAGTAAGAGTTGCATCTGAGACAAAAATATGATATATTATAACTATAGCGATTTATCGCTGAAAATGCTTTCTTGTTTGCGCCCGGACTGTCTGGGAAAAGGAGACAGAGTATGAAAAAAAAGATTTTGGGTAAGCGCATTCTGGCGCTTCTGTTGGTGGTATTATCCCTGACCGTCGGCCTGTTGACCGGCTGCGGCAAAAAGACCGAAGCTCCGGAGGACCCCGTAGAGGAAGAGCCTGCCCGTTTGGAACCGGCCCCTATCGTGGAACCCGACGGTATGGTGGAAACGATGAAGAAATATGACGATGTCTACGGCTGGATCGAAATTCCCGGTTCCGGCGAAAGAGATGATACCGGCACAGATTTGAGTTATCCCATCGTTCAGCATCCTACGGACCGTCTTTTCTATCTGGACCACAATCTGGACGGCGCCAAAAGTCAGCCCGGTGTGATCTTCAGTGAGAAGGAAGTGACCGACAGCAACGGCAACACCAAGCCCTGCAACGGTCTGGATTTTAACGATCCCGTAACCATTCTTTACGGTCACAATCAGAGAAACCGCACCATGTTCGGCGGTCTGCAGATCGTGATGAAGACTTACGATTTCGATGATCCTCTGTACATCTATATCTATCAGGAAAACCGCCGCATTACCTACCAGATCGTGGGCGGTGTGCAGTATGACACCAGCCATATCCTGTATTATCACGATATGACCGACGATGAGGTGTTCGATAATTTCTTTTCCACTCTCTGGCAGGAGACCGACAGCACCACCCGTCTGGACAAGGACAATATGCCTGTCCACGGCGATAAGGTTTTGCTGTTGTCTGTTTGTAAGAACGGCGATGATAACCACCGCTATCTTGTGGTGGGCAAGATGATCGAGGATACCGACGATCCCGAGACCTGGCAGCTGGCCACCCAGGAGGATATCGACAGTGGCATTGCCGTAAAACCCTCTGAGAGTGAAATGGGCAAAAAGAGCGCAGAGACAACGGCTCAGTCCGCCCCTAAAACGACAGAAGACAAAAAGCTCGCCTGATATGAAAACCGGAGAGATCCTTTCCATGAAAGGGTCTCTCTTATTTTTTGCATTCAGGGCCTTTTTAAGTTGACGATCGGACACTGTACATGTATAATAAAGTGATTTATTGTGCGGAGGTATGCCCATATGTGGATAGCGGATGGTTGGCAGGATTATGAACTGCTGGATTGCGGCGGCGGTGAGAAGCTGGAACGCTGGGACAAGCAAATACTGGTTCGCCCTGACCCGCAGGCTATCTGGGAGACCGTGGGCAAAAACCGCGGATGGAAAAATCCGAGTGCCAGGTACAGCCGCTCCAACACCGGCGGCGGCCATTGGGACAAGAATAAGCTGCCGGAAAGCTGGCCCGTCCATTACAAGGACTTGACCTTCCAGGTGAAGCCCATGAACTTCAAGCACACGGGCCTTTTCCCTGAACAGGCAGCCAACTGGGACTTCACCATGGATCTGATCCGAAAGGCGGATCGTCCCATTCGCGTGCTGAATCTTTTCGCCTACACCGGCGGCGCTACCGTGGCCTGTGCCAAGGCGGGCGCTTCCGTTTGCCATGTGGATGCGGCCAAGGGCATGGTGTCCTGGGCCAAGGAAAATGCCCGGTGCTCCGGACTGGAAGAAGCGCCCATCCGCTGGATCGTGGACGACTGTGCCAAGTTCGTAGAACGTGAGATCCGCCGTGGTAAGACCTATGATGCCATCATCATGGATCCTCCCAGTTATGGCCGCGGTCCCGGCGGCGAAGTATGGAAGCTGGAAGAGAATCTTTACCCCTTTGTGAAACTGGTGTCGCAGGTGCTGTCCGACAAGCCTCTGTTCGTGGTGCTGAACAGCTATACCACAGGCCTTGCGCCCAGCGTACTGGGCTATATCCTGCAGATGTGTGTGGGACACCGCTTCGGTGGCAAGGTCACCTGGGACGAATTGGGGCTTCCCTGCACCGACAGCGGCATGGCCTTGCCCTGCGGTGCTACCGGTCGCTGGCAGAGCGAAACTTAAAAGGGGCCAGGTCCCTGTATTAAATCAGAAAGAATGTTGTTATGTCAACTATGATAGAAACCAAAAATCTGACCTTTACTTATCCTGACGAGGCGGGCGATCGTGATTCCCACGCTCTGAAGGATGTAACGCTCTCCGTGGAGAAAGGGAGCTTTACCGTTATCCTGGGGCATAACGGCTCCGGCAAGTCCACCCTGGCCAAGCACATGAATGCGGTGCTTTTGCCAACGGGCGGCGCGGTATATGTAGAGGGGATGGATACCACAGATCAGAAGCTCCTGCTGGAGATCCGCCGCCGTGTGGGCATGGTGTTCCAGAACCCGGACAACCAGATCGTTGCCAACGTGGTGGAAGAGGATGTGGCCTTTGCCCCGGAAAACCTGGGTGTTCCCACCGCGGAGATCCGCCGCCGTGTGGATGATGCCCTCAAAGCGGTGGGTATGGGAGAGTTTGCGCTGCACGCACCCCATCTTCTCTCCGGTGGTCAGAAGCAGCGTATTGCCATTGCCGGTGTCATCGCCATGGAACCTCAGTGTATTGTGCTGGATGAGGCCACGGCCATGCTGGATCCTGTAGGCCGCAGGGAAGTGCTGGCCACCATCCATAAGCTGAACAGAGAAAAGAATATCACCGTTGTGCTCATCACCCACCACATGGCCGAGGCCATGGAGGCAGATCGGGTGGTGGTCATGAACGGCGGTCGCCTGACCATGGACGGCACGCCGACAGAGGTGTTCTCCCGGGTGGATCGGCTCCATGAATTGGGTCTTGCCGCTCCCGATACGGTGGAGCTTTTACACACACTGCAGAAAAACGGCATGAACGTACCGCTTTCAGCGCTTACCGTGGAAGACTGTGCGGATGCCATAATCGAGGAATTGAGGAAGTAAACCATTGGAAGCAATCATACGTGTTGACGACCTGACGCATACTTACAGCGCAGGTACGCCTTTTCAGCGCAATGCCGTAGAGCATATGAACCTCAGTGTGATGCCCGGCGAATTTGTGGGCATCATCGGCCATACCGGTTCCGGAAAATCCACATTGATCCAGCACCTGAACGGTCTTCTCAAGCCCACCTCCGGCCATATTTATCTGGACGGGCAGGACATCTGGGCAGAGCCGAAGAAGATCCGGGATGTCCGATTTCAGGTAGGGTTGGTATTCCAGTATCCGGAGTATCAGCTTTTCGAGGAAACGGTATATCAGGATATTGCGTTCGGTCCAAAGAATATGGGCCGGACTCAGGAGGAGATCGACCATCGTGTTCGCAGAAGCGCGGAGGCTCTGGGACTGAATGACAGCATCCTGGAGAAGTCTCCTTTTGAGCTGTCCGGCGGACAGAAACGCCGCGTGGCCATCGCCGGCGTCCTGGCCATGGAACCGAAGGTGCTGGTGCTGGACGAACCCTCTGCAGGCCTGGATCCCAGAGGCCGTGAACTGATCCTGTCGCAGCTGCGTGAATACCACCGCAGACAGGGAAATACCGTGATTCTGGTGAGTCACTCCATGGAGGAGATCGCCGGGAATGTCCAACGCATTTTTGTGCTGGATCACGGCCACAATCTGATGGACGGAACACCTCAGGAGGTCTTTGCCCGGGCACAGGAACTGGAAAACGTGGGTCTGGATGTGCCACAGGTGACCCGCATTGCCATGGCCCTGCAGCACAAGGGCCTTGCCATCGACTCTGCGGTCTACACCGTGGACGCGCTGGCAAAGCAGCTTCTCACCCTCCGAAAAGGAGGTGAGGCCTGATGCTGAAGGATATTACTCTGGGACAGTATTTTCCCGGCAACACGCCTATCCACCGTTTGGATCCCCGGGCGAAGCTTCTGGCGGTTATTTTCTATATCGTAGCGCTGTTCAACGCCAAGAGCGTCATCACCTACGGCATCGTGATCGCGGCTCTTTCCGTTTGCATCATCATCTCCAAGGTGAGCTTCAAGGCGCTGACCAAGGGTTTAAAGCCCATCTATATCATTGTGGTATTCACGGCCATCATGAATCTGTTCTTTACCGGCGGTGAACCCATCTGCGATGTGTGGCTTCTGCGGCACATCTCCCTGAACGGCATCTATACCGCCATTGCCATGGTGCTGCGGATCATTCTTCTCATTATGGGAACCTTCTTGCTGACCTATACCACCAGCCCCATCAGTCTGACAGATGCTCTGGAAAATCTTCTGTCTCCCTTGAAAAAGATCCATCTGCCGGTCCACGAGCTGGCCATGATGATGTCCATTGCGCTTCGTTTTATCCCCACACTTATCGAGGAGACGGATAAGATCATGTCGGCCCAGAAGGCCCGCGGCGCAGACTTTGAAACCGGTAGCATCACCAGGCGCGCCAAAGCACTGGTGCCGATTCTGGTGCCTCTTTTCATCAGTGCCTTCCGGCGTGCCGATGAACTGGCAACGGCCATGGAATGCCGCTGCTATCACGGCGGTAACGGACGCACGGCGCTTCATGTGCTGCGTTTCCGGGTAGCGGATTGGCTGACTCTGCTGGGCTTTGCGGCTTTGGCGGCAGGCATTATCCTGCTCAAGACCCTGGGAATCTGATTTTTTAGGAAAGGCGGCGCCATATGCGTAATATCGCACTGATCCTCATGTATAATGGCACCGCTTATCACGGCTGGCAGGTGCAGAAAACAGAGATCTCCGTGGCAGAAACCATGGAAAAAGGTCTCTCCATGGTCTGCGGCGAGCCCATTAAGATCGTGGGCTGCGGCCGAACGGATGCCGGAGTCCACGCCCTGCATTACGTGGCCAATTTCCACACCAACTCCACCATTCCGGTGGATCGGCTGCCCTTTGCGGTGAATACCCATATTCCAGAGGATATCGTGGTGAAGGCGGCCTATGAGGTGGCGGAGGATTTCAATGCCATCGGTTCCTGCATCAAAAAAGAGTACACCTATCGGATCTACAACTCCCGCATCAAGAATCCGTTCTATGTCAATCGAGCCTATTTTTATCCCAAGAAATTGGATGAACAGGTGATGGACGCTGCGGCACGCATGTTCGAGGGTACCCATGACTTTGCGGCGGTTCGCTCTGTGGGGACCAATGTGAAAAGTACGGTGCGCACCATTTATTACTGCTACGTAACACGCAACGGGGAATTGCTGGAGCTGAAGGTCTGCGCCAACGGTTTTCTGTATAATATGGTCAGAGCCATTACAGGCACGGTACTCTACACAGCGGAAGGCAAATTAAAGACGGAGGAGATTCCGCAGATCCTGGATTCCGGCAACCGAACATTGGCCGGCCCGACGGCACCTCCGGGAGGATTGTACCTGAGCCGTGTGTGGTATGAGGATGAGAGACTCAATGGATAGTAACACCAACAACTGGAAAGAGTTCACTCTGGGGAATCCCCAGGAAGAACAGCCTCGCCGTGTGGAAAAGCGGAAAAAGGCGACGACCAGGCGTATCATCTGGCTGGTGGCCTCCATCACCGTGGTGGTGGCAGCGGTGGCTGTGGTTTTGCTGTGGGATCAAAGCAGCTTTGACGGGCTGCGCCGCAGCTTCATCTATGCCCGCGCCGAAAAAGACGACAGCGGCTGTGCACTTCTGTATCGGTATGACACTGAGACATCAGGCACCTTTACCGTGCTGGAAGGGAGCCTGGTGAGTGTGTCCCAGAGCCGTTTGCGTCTACAGAATGAAAACGGGGATTCCATCGTCGATGAGAACCTGCGTTTTACCCACCCGGCTGTTGCAGACAATGGCCGCAGAGCAGTGGTCTACGATGTAGGCGGCAAGGAGCTCTATGTGTTGTCCGACAAGGGCGTTCTCTGGCAGAAAGAGTGCGACGGAGAGATTTTGTCCGTGACCGTCAATCAGAAGGACCAGGTGGTCGTTACCTGCAATATGGTAGGTTACAAGGCAGGTGTGTGCGTTTACGATGAAGCGGGGGATCCGCTCTTTGAATTTGATTCTTCCCAGCGTTTTTGCATAGCCGCCGCAGCTTCGGATGACGGCCGCTATCTGGGCATTGTCACCATGGGTCGGGAGGATTCCGGCTTTTCCTGCTATCTGGTCATTTACCGCATGAACGGGCACGAACCCATCGCCACCACAGAACTGTCCGGTGCCTTTGTATATGACCTCTGCTGGCTGGACGGTGAGTTCTGCGCCGTCGCGGAAAACGGCCTGTACTTTGTAAGCCCGAATGGGACAATGACGGCAAGCCATGATTTCGCGGGGGATTATCTCCACCGCGTTTCTCTGGGAAACGGATATATTGCAGTACTGGTGAGCCATTACCGCTCCGGCTCTCAGTGCGCACTGACCATTGTGGATAAAAACGGAGAAACCGTCAGTCGTTGCGAACTGGAGGGAGAAGTTCTTTCTCTGAGTGCGGCCGGCCGCTACATTGCGGTTCTGTACGGCGACAGCCTGACGATTTACAATAAAGTGTTGGAGCAGGAGGCTCTTTTGCCGGATATCAGTGAGGCACGCCAGGTGGTGATGCGTGCAGACGGCTCTGCCGTTCTGATGGGCGCAGAATCGGCGCGCCTGTATTTGCCGTAAGCCGATGAAGAATTGACGACACGGTGTTATTGCGGAAGAAGGAAATCGTATGAATTGGGTTTTAGATATTGCAACAGTTGCCATACTGGTGATCGGGGCCTGCGTTGGCCGAAAAAGGGGATTTGTACGTTCCCTGGCTGGGATCATTGTTCTGATTGCCGCCATCTTCGGCGCTTCCCTGATCGCAGAAAAACTTGCCGCACCGGTGACCAACTGGCTCCAGCCCATGGTGCAGGATGCGGTATGGGAAAAGATCCAGGGCAATGTATCGGTGAAGCTGAGCAACCTGCCCCAGGCGGTGCAGAATATGGCAAGCGGTGCCGTTGCAGCCGGTGAAACAGCCGCTGTAGCGGCAGTCAAGAGTGTCGTCTACAATGTGGTACGTACCGTTTTGTATATTGTGGGGTTCATTGTCCTGCGTTTTGTGCTTACGGTATTTGTCCGCCCGCTGACAAAGCTCTTCAACAACATTCCCGTAGTGGGCGGCATCAACAAGCTGCTGGGCGGCATCATCGGCCTTTTGGGCGGTGTGCTGGTCATCTATGTGGCGATTTGGGTACTGCAGAGCATCAATCTTCTCAAACCGGAAGCCATTGCCTCAACTCGGGTGCTGGTCTTCTTTGCCCAACACAGCCTGGTAGAGCTTTTCAACAGACTGCTGTCCGTGAAAGACGATGTGGCGGCATTTAT
>R22__coassemble_497_pt1 | contig 25369 bp, 22 predicted proteins | sample R22__metabat2_low_PE_020 | metagenome-assembled genome bin R22 | reverse complement strand
ACGTGACCGTCAACTCCGTGGAAGGCGCTGTGATTACCGGTACTGCTACCGGCGCAACCGTGACCATCAACGGCGGTACCTTCTCCGCCAGCGATAACGCTGTGATCGCCGGCAACGGTACGGGTCGTGAGGGCGATGCTAATACCATCACCATCAACGACGGTACCTTCAACGGCAATATCGTTTCCAACGGCTACATCGCCTGCGGCATCTATGCTCCTTGGAAGGATATCATCACCGTCAACGGCGGTACCTTTAATGTAACCAACGGTATCGGTATCGTAGCTCGCGCAGGTCAGGTCACCGTCAACGGCGGTACCTTCAACTGCACCGGTACTACTTCCGGTTGGGTCGGCGACAACAAGAATATGATTCCCTGCGGAGCTGTCGTGTTTGATGCTGCTGCCAACTATCCCGCAAAGGATGCTGACTCCAAGATTCTCCTTACCGGCGGTACCTTCTCCAGCAACCCCATCGACTATGTGGCCAAGGGCTATGCGGTGGTCAGCAAGGATGGCACGAAATTCGTCGTGAGCGAAGCCAAGGATACCGCTGCCGTTGCGGCAACTGCTAACACTAACAACGAAAAAGTTGCCGTTACCGTTTCGAATATCACCGCTGCTGACAACGCAACCACCAACACCATTGATGTGAGTTCCTTTGACGATACCACTAAGCCTACCAAGGAAGTGAGCGTTACCAGGGACGAGTTGGCCAAGGTCGTCAAAACTGACGCTGCCAAGCCCGTGGAGTTCAAGATGGCCGCCAATACTTCCGTGAAGTTCAACGTGGAAGCTGTTAAGGCCATTGCCACCAATATGGGTATCGCTACCGAAAATGTTACCCTGACCGTGACACCTCAGGCTACCGTGACTGGCAATGAAGCAACTGCGAACAGCAAGGTGGCAAACGCCAATACCCAGGTGGTCACTCTGGAGCTGAAGCAGGGCGATACCAAGCTGTTTACCGGTACCGCCGGTGAAGCTGAGGTTACCGTTCCCTTTACCATGCCTTCCAACTGCAATACGGTGAGCGTGTATTACCTGAAAAATGACGGCACCGCAAAGTATGTGGGCACTGCAAATACAGCTGATGGCACCGCCACCTTCGCCGTGAAGCACTTCTCCAGCTATGCTCTGGTGCCCACCTATGTGGGCGGCGGTTCCTACACCCCCACTGCGGCACAGACCATCACCACCGACCTGACTGCCGGCTCCATCACCCGTGTCACCGTGGACGGCAAGGTAGTGGACAGCAAGAACTACACCGTCAGCGGTTCCAACGTGACCCTGAGCGATGCTTATATGAAGACGCTCTCCAACGGCAAGCACACCGTTGCCATTGAGAACGCCACGAAGGTCGCCAAGGCCACCATCACCGTGAACAACACCACTACCGCCACCACCGCGAAGCCCGTAACCGCCTCCAAGACCGGCGATGCAGGTATCGCTCTCTATGCAGGCATGGCTGTTGCCTCCCTGCTGGGCACCGGTGTTGTGATCACCTCCCGTAAGCGTAAAGTGAGATAATTCTCATTCCTTTTTCCCCTTTTTGACGCAGGGCCGAGGGTGCAAAACCCTCGGCCTTATGCTATTCCTTTTCCATAGCATTTGCCGGTGAAGTCGGTTCATAAGAAAGCATGCGTAAAAGATGACCCGACAGGTGCGGTATATATTTTGTGTATATACTTTGAAAAAGCTATGCAAGGGAAAAACATAGTGATTTAGGAGAGGGCGATGACGGTAGATTTATCCGAATCACCCGACTTGGCAAGATACAGCATTCGTGGTACAATGCGGCAAGGGAGATGATTTTATGGTTTTATCGGAGAAAAAGCTGGCAAGTGAAGAGCTGTACAGAGGCAAAATCATCACCGTGCATCGGGACACCGTGGAGCTGCCCAACGGTAAAACGTCCGTGAGAGAAATTGTAGACCATCCCGGCGGTGTGGGGATCCTGGCATTGGATGAGCAGGGGCGCGTGGCGTTGGTACAGCAGTATCGCTATGCTTTTGGGACAACGCTCTGGGAGATCCCGGCGGGAAAAAGAGAGACCGGCGAGAGTCCTTTTGTTACGGCACGCCGTGAACTGGAAGAAGAGGTGGGTGCCCTAGCGGAGAAATGGACTCCCCTGGGTGACATGATTCCCTCTCCCGGCTGTTACGGAGAAACCCTGTGGCTGTATCTGGCGCAGGATCTCACACTGGGAGAAACCCATCCGGATGAGGGGGAGTTCCTGCGGACAAAGTGGGTGCCGTTTTCGGAATTGGTGGATCGGTGCCTGTCAGGAGAGATCCGGGATGCCAAGACCGTCTGTGCGGCATTGAAAGTCAAGCTCCTGCTGGGATAAAATGCTTGCTATTTTCCGGAAAAGACAGTATGATGCATAGTAGAAATAAAAGGAGGCCGTTCCTATGAAACTCAGTGGTAAAAAAATGATCATTCTGGTTTTGGTGATTATCGCCATGGCCGCATATTTTCTGCGCTCTGCCGATGTGTTGTATATCCCGGGACTTTCCTCGGCCGCACTGGCTGTGGGCATGGGTTTGCTGGCGGCAGATATGCTGGCTCACCGGGAACAGAAGAAAAATAAGATCATGGGTATTCTCCTGGCGGCCTTTGCTCTGCTGATGGTGCTGACCTGCGGCACGGAGATCATCAACTACATGAACCCCTGACGGAACCATACATACCAAAAGGCTTTCGATGTGAAAACATCGAGAGCTTTTTTTGTTGCCTTTTTTCAGGAAACTTTTTCGATTTCGCCGGTAATGATGAGGTGAGAATCGTGGAAACTGAAATGATTTGTGATTATTGTGGCGAAGAAATCTACAGCGGCGAAGGGTATTACCGGGTGGACGGCCAAACCGTCTGCATCGACTGCGCAGCAGATTTTGCGAAAGGTCTTATGCGCCCGTACTGGGTAGGAGGCCACCATGGCTGATGATGTGAGCGCCTATCTCAAGGGTGCCGCGGAGCAGATCTATCGGGCATCTTTGGAACTGATGAGCCGTATAGGGAGCGCAGAAGAAGCCTCTCCCAAAGAGATCCGTGAGATGGCTGCGGCAGTGCGAGAACTGATGGCTTTGCGGGATGCCATAGGGCCTGTGTCAGGTCAGGAAACCGTGCGAGTTGTGTTTGAGGGCGGAGAGGAGGAATGGAGCCGGTGACGCTTACCATGGAGACACCAAACGAAAAGCAGGCGCAATTCCTGTCCTGCCACCGCAAGTATGTCGCATTCGGCGGCGCTCGCGGCGGCGGAAAAAGCTGGGCGGTTCGTACAAAGGCCAAGCTGCTGGCTCTGCAATATCCGGGGATCCGCCTGCTGATCGTACGCCGCACTTATCAGGAATTGGAGAGCAATCACATCCGCTTTCTTCGGCAGGAGCTGTATGGCATTGCGGACTATAAGGCTACGACACGCATTTTTACATTTCAAAACGGCAGTACGCTGGAGTTCGGATACTGCGCAGCGGACAGCGATGCGGACCGCTATCAGGGCGCTGAATATGACGTGATCTTCCTGGATGAAGCCACGCAGTTATCCGAGCAGCAGATGCGCCGCATTACAGCGTGTCTGCGCGGTGTCAATGATTTTCCCAAAAGGGTATATTTCACCTGCAACCCGGGCGGTCAGGGACACAATTATATTAAGCGCCTTTTTATCGACAGACGATATCTGCCCGGCGAAGATCCGGAGGATTATGTGTTTATTCCGGCACGGGTGCAGGACAACAAGGCACTTCTCCGGGCCCAGCCGGATTATGTCCGCCAGTTGGAAGCTCTGCCACGACAACTCCGTCAGGCATGGCTGGAGGGCAGGTGGGATGTGTTTGCCGGACAGGTGTTTCAGGAGTTTACAGACGATCCTGCTCACTATGCCGACCGGCGCTTTACCCATGTAATAGAACCCTTTGACATCCCCCGTGAGTGGACGGTGTATCGCAGCTACGACTTCGGCTATGCCAAGCCCTTTTCCTGCGGCTGGTGGGCCGTGGACTTTGACGGATGCATCTATCGCATTGCCGAGCTCTACGGCTGCACCGCTACGCCCAATGAGGGCGTTTTATGGACACCGGACAAGCAATTTTCGGAAATCCAGCGTATTGAAAAGGAGCATCCGCTTCTCCGCGGACGGGAGATTCGCGGTGTAGCGGATCCTGCCATCTGGGACGAAAGCCGCGGAGAGAGCATTTATGAAACGGCACTGAAATATCGCGTTTACTTCACACCGGGGGACAATCGCCGCATCCCCGGCTGGATGCAGATGCACTATCGCCTGTCCTTTGATGAAGAGGGCTATCCCCAGATGTACATATTCCATACCTGCCGTGGATTTCTGCGTACGATTCCGACCCTGACGTATTCTGCAACGCAGCCGGAGGATGTAGACACTGCACAGGAGGACCATATTGCCGATGAAACCCGGTATTTCTGCATGTCCCGCCCGATTGCTCCGCGACGATTGGAGCAGGGACGGCCTATTGATGATCCGCTGGATCTGCGGAGCGGGCAGTTCGGGAAGTGGAAAATGTGAGACGGTTGCCGAAAAAAGGGCAACAATCGGGACTTCTGCACCAATGGTAGTGACGGATCGAACATTCCACTGCGCCCTATGGGAGCAAGAACATGATTTGAAAACAGGAGGTCAACGATGGATCAATTGCTGACAAAACCCAAGATCGGAAAAGAAGAAATCGCCAGAGCCGTGGAGACCCTCAAGCGATATAAACAGGGAAAGGCTCATCTGGAGAGCCGCATGATCGACAATGAGCAGTTCTGGAAGCTGCGCCATTGGGAGCAGATGGAGAAAAAGGGAGAGGGCGGCAATCCCCTGGATCCTCAGCCTGCCAGCGGCTGGCTGGTGAACTGTGTCCTCAATAAGCACGCCGATGCCATGGATTGCTATCCTGCCCCTACCGTGCTGCCCCGTGAAAAGGATGATGCCGCCGAGGCGGAAAAGCTTACCGCCATTTTGCCTATGGTGCTGAAGAATAACCGCTTTAAGCGCACCTATTCCAATGCCTGGTGGCAGAAACTGAAATCCGGCTGCGCGGTCTACGGCGTATTCTGGGATGCCGCCAAACTGGGTGGCCTGGGCGACATTTCGGTGCGTAATATTGACCTTTTGAATCTGTTCTGGGAGCCGGGCATCACCGACATTCAGCAGAGCAGCAACGTATTCTCCACGGAGCTGGTCAATAACGAAACGCTCCTGCAACGCTATCCTCAGCTGGAGGGAAAGCTGGGCCGCGGCAGTTTTTCCGTGAGTCGCTATCTCTATGACGACACGGTGGACACCTCGGACAAGACCCTTGTGGTGGACTGGTATTACCACACACAGGTGGGCGGCCGCAGCGTATTGCAGTACTGCAAATTCGTAGGCGATGCCGTGCTCTATGCCACGGAGAATGATGTGGCGCAGCCCACCCACACGGAGATCGTCGGCATGGATGAAACCGGCGAACCTATGGTGCAGGAGGTAGCGGACGGCCCCTCTATGGCACAGCGCGGCTGGTATGACCACGGCAGGTATCCCTTTGTGTTTGATACTCTGTTCCCCGAAGAGGGAACCCCCTGCGGCTACGGTTACGTGGATCTGTGCAAGAGCCCCCAGAAGCAGATCGATCTTTTGAATCAGGCCATTCTGAAAAATACTCTTGCCGCGGCCACACCGCGCTTTTTCATCCGCTCCGACGGCGCGGTGAATGAGAACGAATATGCCGATTGGACACGGCCCTTTGTCCATACCAACGGCAATCTGGGCGCCGATTCCATTGCGCCCATCCATACCGCCGGCTTAAGCGGTGTGTATGTTTCCGTGCTGAACAACAAAATTGCCGAGATGAAGGAAACCGCCGGTAATCGCGATGTGATGAGCGGCGGAACGGCCTCCGGCGTTACGGCGGCCACTGCCATTGCGGCCTTGCAGGAGGCCGGCGGTAAGCTTTCCCGCAATATGATCGATGACAGCTACGATGCCTATGCCGATGTGGTGACCCTGTGCATTGAACTCATCCGCCAGTTTTATGATCTGCCCCGTCAGTTCCGCCTGCTGGGTGATGACGGTTACCGCTTTGTCAGCTACGATGCCGCCGGTCTTCGCCCTGTGGCCATGGATGATGAGCGTTATCGTGTGCCCGAATTCGATCTGGAGATCGGTGCGCAGCAGGACAGTCCCTATAAGTCCATGGAATATAACCAACTGGCTTTGCAGCTCTACCAGCTGGGCTTTTTCCGGGAGGATATGGCGGATCAGGCACTGCGGTGCCTGCGGATGATGGAGTTTAAAAACAAGGATAAGATGCTCTCCATGATCGATGCATCCCGCACTCAGGCGGCGGAGAATGAGACGCTTCGTGCCCGATTGACACAGATGGCGGAGATTCTGGATAAAGCGGCGGGCAGTCATCTGACGGAAGCTCTGCTTCTGGAGAATGAAACCGGGAAAAGCGCAGTGCAGAATGTGAGTCCCGTCCGAAAGAGCCAGCCTGCCCGGGAAAAGGCCCGTGAGCAGGTCAGAGAGGCGGTGCGCCCCCGATGATTCGTGTCTGCTTTACCCACAATCGCCTGACCATGTCTGGCCATGCCGATTATGCGCCGAAGGGAAGCGATATTGTCTGCTCCGCGGCAAGCTCTCTGGTGTTTGCTCTGGTGGGATATCTGAAAAAGCGCGATGAGATCCGCGAACTGATCATGCGACCGGGCTATGTGACCGTGGCAACCGCCAAGTATTCCCCTGCCTTCGAGATTGTCCGTTGCGGTATGCAGCAGATTGCGGCGGGTTATCCCCAGTGTGTGGAGCTGACGGGTCACAATTTTGCCGACTAAGGAGGACTGGAGAATGACATTTGATTACCAGATGTTCGCAGAGGAACAGACACAGGAGCAACCCACTGAGGAATTTGAAGAACTGATCCGGGGTCGCTATAAAGAGCAGTTCGACCAGCGTGTACAGAAGATCCTGGAGGGTCGCCTGAAGAATCTGCGCCAGGAAAATGACCGCCTTCGGGAGAGTGCAGAGGGAAACAAAAAGGAAGCCCTTTCCCGCATCGAGGCTCTGGAGAGTTCTGCAGCGAAAATTCAGGAGGATTATCCGGATTTTGACTGGCAGAAGGAGATGCGCGATCCCACTTTCGGAGCGCTGATCGTGGCAGGCATCGATGGGCGCACGGCTTATGAGATGGTACATCGTGACCGCCTTCGGCAGAGTGCCGCAGATGCGGCTGCACGCACCGCCACGGAGCAGGTTGCACGCTCCATTGCCAGCGGCGGTGCCCGGGTAGAGGAAAACGGAGGGAAAAACGGCGCCGTACTGCGAGGCGATCCTCGGAGTCTTACCTCACGGGAACTCAGCGAGATCCGCAATCGCGTGCGCCACGGGGAAAAGATCCGCTTTTAATTTGCAGGGAGAGTCGTGGGCTGAACCCACTGTTGATATACGGCACATATTTCGGGCGTAAAACTCCTTGACGCCGAAGGAAAACCAATTTGAATAAAGGAGAAAAGAAGTATGAATTACCATTTTGATCTGCAGCTGTTCGGCGATGCCAACACCCAGACCACCTCCGGCCTGAGCCAGGAGATGAAGACCTATTACGGTATGGAACTGCTGGAAACGGCACGCCCCAATCTGGTACACAACCAGCTGGCCGCTACCCATCCTCTGCCCGCCGGTGGCGGCAAGACCGTGGAGTGGCGCAAGTTCGGCGCCTTTGACAAGGCACTGACTCCCCTGACCGAGGGTGTGACTCCCGACGGCAGCGGTATTTCCGTCAGCTACATCACCAAGGAACTGAGTCAGTACGGCGACTACACCACTGTCAGCGATATGCTGGATCTGACCGCCATCGATGATGTGGTGCTGGAAGTCACCGACCGACACGGTGCCAACATGGGTCTGACCCTGGACACCGTGACCCGTAACGAAATCCAGCAGGGCAATCAGGTCATCTATGCTCCCAACGGCAGCAATGCCGTCACCAGCCGTTACGGTCTGACCGCCGACTGCAAACTGACCGCTGATCTGGTGGCCAAGGCCGCCACGCAGCTGAAGAAGATGAATGCCCCCACCTTTGACGGCAAGTACGTCTGCATCATTCATCCCAGCGTGGCCTATGATCTGCGTCAGGACAATGACTGGATCGCCGACCACCAGTATGCCGCCGCCCAGGAGCTGTTTTCCGGCGAGATCGGCGAGCTGCACGGCGTCCATTTCGTGGAGACCACCGAGGCAAAGATCTTCTGCGGTGAGGATCTGGCTTCTGACAGCCGTACCCTGAGTGCTTCTGCCGCCGCTACTGCTTCCACCACCGTTTCTTTTGACGGCGGCACCGTGGAAGCCGACGAGCTGATCGGCCGCTATGTGCTCATCGGCGGCAGCCGCTATAAGGTCATCGATAATACCGCCAGCCAGTTGACTCTGGACAAGGCCGTGACCTGTGATGACAACACCGTGATCTATCCCGGTGAGGGCGGCGCTGCCGGCTGTGCCGTGTACGGCACTCTGTTTGTCGGCAAGGACGCCTTCGGCGTGGTGGACCTCTCTGAGGGCACCGAGGTTATCGTGAAGCCCCGCGGCTCCTCCGGTACTGCCGATCCTCTGGATCAGCGTTCCTCCGTGGGCTGGAAGGGCGTCCACGCCGCCGCCATTCTGTACGATGAGTACATGGTGCGTGTGGAAAGCGGCTCCAGCTACTCCGGTGAGGACAAGGCCAACTAATGATCCAAGATGCTGTTACGGGGCGCATATGCGCCCCGTAACAATAACCCGAAAGGAGATATCACTATGGCAAAGAGAAAAGATGCCGTGGAGCTGGTGAATATCACCATTCCCCGCGGCCGAAAAAACGAGGAGAATTTCCTCATCGTGTCTGTCAACGGGCACGGATATAAAATCATGAAGGGTGTAGAGGTGGCGGTTCCCTATTTTGTGGCGGAGGTTCTGGAAAATGCGGCCATGATGGCCCGGCAGGCTCGCGCCTATCTGGATAAGATGGCCGATTGAAAGGAGGAGAGCCTATGGCAAATATCACTGCGGCTCAGGTGCTCCAGCAGGTAGATACACTGCTGCCCAATCAGTACACCACCGCGGAAAAACTGCATTGGCTTGCCGGCGCAGAGGGTTTTGTGCGCCGGGAGATCCTGGGTGAAAACTGCCAGTTGCCCGCCATGACCGAAACAACCGTGCTGAGCGTTTTCCCTCCTTACGATGAGCTGTATCGCCATTATGTGGAGGCACAGATCCATTACTGTAATGGAGAGATGACCCGGTATAACAATGCGGCCACGGCATGGAACAACGCCTTTTTGACCTACCGGGATTATCATACCCGCACCCATATGCCCATGGGCAAGGTGTCTGCATTGCATCTGCGATAAGGAGGCGGGAGGATGTATTTCGCCAAATTAAATGTGCCGGCGCAAAACCGTGTCAGTGTGCAGAAATTCCTGGGGTATGATGCAGGCATGCGTACAGCAGACGGCGCTTTTCGAGCCATGAAGAACCTTTGCTCCGACGGTTATCCCTCTTTGACCGTGCGACCGAAGCGCGGCACAGTGGGCCGGGTGACGGAGCCCCACGGCATGTTGGGGAAGGACTGCCTTCTGTGGGTGGATGGGCAGACACTTTACATGAACGGCGTGGCGGTCAATCTCACGCTGTCCCGTACGGATAAGCAGCTCATTTCCATGGGCGCCTATGTGCTGATCTGGCCGGACAGGCTGTACCTGAACACCAAGGATATTACGGACTGCGGCAGTATTGAAAACACCACCACTCCTGCCGGGGAGGTGAGCTTTTCCCTCTGCAGGGCAGACGGTACGGCTCTGGGGAACTTTTCCGTATCCGATACGGCGCCGTCCGATCCGGCGGAGGGTGCCCTGTGGCGTAACGGCGAACAGCTTTGGGAATATGACGGTGCGACCTGGCAGGAAGTGGGCGGCATTTGCACCAAAATCGAGGCCACCGGCATCGGCACCGGTTTTTCCGTCGGCGATGGCGTTGTGATCTCCGGGTGCACGGCTGCCGCTGTAAACGGCACCTTTGTGCTGACAGACTGCTCCGCCAACGCCTTGATCATTCCCGGTTGCCCTGCCACGGTGGGAACCCAGACGGGCGGCATCATGGTACGGCGCTATGTGCCGGATATGGACTTTGTCATCGAGTGCGGAAACCGTCTGTGGGGCTGTAAATACGGCATGGTGAACGGAGAAGCGGTCAATGAGATCTATGCCAGTGCCCTGGGTGATTTCCGCAACTGGAATACCTATAACGGTCTTTCCACCGACAGCTACGCCGCCCAGAGAGGTTCTGACGGTGCCTTCACCGGCGCTGCTTCCTATCTGGGCAGCCCCATCTTTTTCAAGGAAAACTGCATGGAGCGGGTCTATGTCAGCGGCACCGGTGCCCATCAGATCACCACGCTCCAATGCTCCGGTGTAAAGTCCGGCAGCAGCAGATCTCTTTGTATCGTGGAGGGCGTTTTATACTATCACGGCGTAGACGGCATCTACGCCTTTGAGGGAAGCATGCCGCAGAAGATATCCCATGCTCTGGGCAGCGTGCGATACAGTCATGCCGTGGCGGGCAGTCGCGACAGCAAGTATTATGTGGCGATGGAGGATTCCGTCAACGGACACCACGTTTTCGTGTGGGACACTCTGCGGCGGCTTTGGCACCGAGAGGATGATCTGAACGTAAAATGGTTTACCTGCTGCGATCACGATCTCTATGCCATGACGGCAACGGATATCGTGTCCATGGGCGGATCTGCGGGCACGGAAGAGGACGATGTGACCTGGTATGCCGAGACAGGTGATCTGGGGCTCAATACGCCGGAGGGCAAGTATCTCCAGCGACTGGAAATCAGTCTTCAGCCGGAGGAAAATGCTCAGGCCACCGTTTCCGTCAGCTACGACGGCGGCAAAATGTGGGCTCCTCAGGGAAGCCCCATCACCAGTGGCCGCCGCAGCGTACTTCATGTGCGGCCACACCGCTGTAAGCGCCTGCGACTGAAGATTTCCGGCACAGGCGGCTGTACGGTATACGGCGCTACCGCGGTTTATGAGAAGGGAAGTGACGGCCCTTGAGCGTACTTTCCATGCCGCCTTATCCCACAGGAACGGCGCAGCAGCAGTGCTTTCAGACCTACTCCTATCTGTTTCAGATGGCTCAGCAGTTGAATCTGGCGCTGGATCAGTTGGAAAACGCAGAGGGACAAAGCGCAGTACAGCAAAAACCGTCACCGTTGCGAGATGCCGCCACCCAGTCTGCAAGTGCTCAGTATGATACCCTCAAGAGCCTGATCGTTAAGACTGCCAATACCATCAATCGCACCATGGAACAGTTGTCCGCAACACTCACGGAAGATTATGTGGCCCAGTCGGATTTCGGCACCTATGTGCAGAAACTCTCCGCCTATCTGGAGGCAAATCCCGAGGCGTTGACCCAGTATTACAGCTTCGCCTCCGATCTGCAGAGCGCGGTGGGTGCGGTGGACGCGGCCTTTTCGGCCTATCGTACCGATACCGAGGGCTATATCCGAACCGGCGTGGTGTATTACGAGGACAGCGTTCCCGTTTACGGTGTAGCGGTAGGGCAGAATCTGACTGCCACAGAGGTGGACGGTCGCCGTGAAGTGGTGCCAAACAACTTCCGAGCGGTATTCACCGCCACCAAACTCTCCTTCTGGCAGGATGCTACGGAGGTAGCCTACATCAGCAACAACCGCCTGTACATCACGGATATCACCGTTCTGGGCAGCCTGCGGATCGGCAACTGGGTACTGTCGGATACAGATGGCCTTTCCATTCGCTGGATCGGAGGTTGATATGAGTTATGTTAACTTGCAGAATGTAAGCTGGGGAAGTGCGCCCGCTATCGGTGTGGCATTTGCCTATGATTACCAGAGAAGCGGAACCAATATGCTCTATCGCGTGCGTATCACAATTTCGCCCGTAGGTGGCGGCAGTTACTTCGGATACCCTATTTATGTAAACTTATCGCTGGACGGAAGCACACTGGTCAGCGGCGCTTCTGTAAAAGCGGCAAGCCCCAGCACCTGGAGCAGCGGTATCGTTTATGAAAGTGGCTGGATGAGCCTTTACAAGACCTCCGGCACCACGGCGCTGGGAATCCGTCTGTACTCCGGAAGCGGGTCTTCCCGCAGCACGGATTACAGTTATTCTCTGCCGGTGAGCAGTTACTATAGCGGCGGTGGCGGCGGGTCGGTCAGCACTGTGACCATGGCGGATTTTTCCCTGAGCTTCGGGGCACTGACCATAGGACAGAGCAATGTGATGACCTTCTCACGTCCTTCCAGTGGTTATTCGGCGACGGTAACATACAGCTTCGGCAGCATCAGCGGCACGGCAGAGCTGTCCACAACCGCCACAGCGGCTAATCGCGTTGTGTATGGCTGGACGGTGCCGGATACTCTGGCATCGCAGATCGGCAGCAGCACCTCGGGCACCGGCACACTTACGCTGTCGGTATATCGCGGCGGCAGCTGTTTCGGACAAAAGAGCTATACCTTTACAGCTTACGCAGGAGAGTCCCTGCGCCCCACGGCCTCTTTGTCCGTGGCGGTGGTCAATGACAATGCCGTACTCTCAGGCTGGGGCATCTGCGTCAAAGGGCTCAGCACACTTTCATATTCCATTTCGGCACAGGGACAGGGCGGAGCCGCTATCTCCGGATATGCTTTTAGGTTTGCAGGGCAGGAACTGTCCGATGCCGCAGGCGCCACAGAGCCTGTTTCTGCCACAGGAACATTGACACCCTCTGCTACGGTTACAGATACCAGAGGCAGGACGGTCACGGTCACGGCAACACCCATCACGGTATATGACTATCATATCCCTGCCCTGCGCTGCGCTTTTGCGTGGCGTTGCGATGCCCAGGGTAATGAAAAAGAGGACGGCGCCTATCTGAAGGTGCAGTGCTCTGCCGAATGCTCCCCTCTGGGCGACCGCAACACGGTGACACTGCGAGCCCGGTATCGCACTGTAGGCGGAACATACGGCGGATATACCACCCTTGCCTCCGGTGTCACAACCACCCTTGCCGGCGGCCTGGATGCCCGGACGGCCTATGAGGTGGAGCTTTCAGCGGTGGATACCGTGGGCAATGCCAAGACGGTATCCTATACCTCCAGTACCCGTCAGGTGACGCTGCATCTGAAAGAGGGCGGCACGGGTGCGGCATTCGGAAAATATGCCGAGAGAGATGCGTTGGAATGTGCCTGGGATGCCGCCTTCGACGGCGACTTGACGGTGTCGGGCGACTTGACGGTGTCAGGTCAGCTGAACTGTGAAGGTATGAGCTTTGACGGCGGTTCGCTGGTTGATATGGTGTACCCGGTGGGGGCCATCTATCTCTCTGCGGTCAATACCCATCCCGCCACACTGTTCGGCGGCACATGGACGGCCATTGAGGACACATTTCTGCTCTGCGCCGGCAGCAGTTTTTCCGCCGGTACCACCGGCGGCAGTGCCAGCCATAGTCTGACAGAGGCGGAACTGCCGGCCCATACTCACAGCTTTTCCGGTACAACGTCTGCCGAAGATCTGAGCCACAGCCACAGCGTGGGTGCGGACTATGACGGTGCTCCGGGCAGCGGTAACTACACCGTTCACAGCACCGGTTATCCCGGTAACAGCCGCAACCCGGACACCAGTACGGCATCGCTGAATCACAGCCACAGCTTTTCCGGTACCACCGGCTCTGCGGGCAGTGGTACGGCTTTTTCCACTTTGCCGCCCTATCTGGCGGTATATGCCTGGAAGAGAATTGCATAAGAAAGAAGGATGATCAGATGGCATCTACTTACTCCCAAGTGAGCTACGGCTCCTCCGGCGAAGCGGTTCGTCAGCTGCAGCAGGCACTTAATGCCCAGGGCTATTCTCTGGATATTGACGGCGTTTTCGGCAGCAAGACCCGTACAGCTGTGAAGAATTATCAGAAGAAGAACGGCCTGCAGGTAGACGGTATTGCCGGAAATGAAACCTGGGGCAGCCTCACCGCGGCGCAGGCTCAAGCGCAGGCACAGAGTGTGCCTGTGGCCGCTGTTTCCGAGAGTACGGCCAGGGCACTGGCAGAGCTGGAAAAGGGCGTAACTCCTTCTGTAGAGACGGAAACGGCCTTTTTGGAGCTGAAAAGTCTGCAGGAGAGTCAGCCCGTAGCCTATTCCTCCGATTTTCAGAGCCAGTTGAATGATCTGTATGACCGCATCGCCTCCCGTGAGGATTTCACCTATGATCCCCAGAGCGATGAGGTCTATCAGAGCTACGCCCGGCAGTATGCACGGGCCGGTCAGCAGGCCATGACCGACACGTTGGGGAAAGCCGCATCACTGACCGGCGGCTATGGCTCCACCTATGCCCAGAGCAGTGCCCAGCAGGCATATAATAGCTACCTTGCTCAGCTTTCGAATATGATCCCGGAGCTGCAGCAGAACGCATACAGCATCTATAAATCCAAGGGTGATGCGCTTTTGAAGCAGTATGAGCTGCTCAAGAGCGAGGAGGACTCCGCCTATGACCGCTGGCGTGACTCGGTCACCGATTGGCAGAAGCAGGTTACACAGGCCTCTGACGCTTATGATACGGCCACAGCCGCCGATCTGAAAAACTATCAGCTCCTATTGAGCTATTATGCCGATAAGGCAGAGGCAGAGCGCAAACGCACAGCGGCGGGCATCGATTTGAGCCCGGAGGTCGCTGTGGAGAAAAGCACCGCCCTCAGCAGTGTGGCCAATGAAAGTCTCAAGCGCACCGTTACCAACTATCTGAAAAAGGGTCAGGTGCAGAAGGCAAAAGATCTTTTGCGGCAGTATGAAAGCCGCATGAGTGCTGTCCAGCGTCAGCAGTACAGCGACCTCTTTGCAGGCTACGCAGGATAATAAGAGGATCCCCGGCCGACCTGTGTTGGCCGGGGATCACCCTGCACCTCTTTTTTCGGGAAACTTACAATTCCCTCTTGACAATTGGGAAAGGTATCATGTATAATACCCCTTGCTGATACGGAATTGGTGACATAGCCAAGTGGTAAGGCAAAGGTCTGCAAAACCTTCATTCCCCGGTTCAAATCCGGGTGTCACCTCCAAAGAACAACACCACCGTTAGGTGGTGTTGTTCTTTTGTTGCTTTGGGCGAAAATGGAAAAAGGAGGCAAAAAAAGTGAGCCGTGATTATCGTTTCGACACCATGCGCGTTATGGCAACGGCCATGGTGGTGCTGATCCACATTGCAAACTACTACTGCCGCGAATTCGGCAGCATTAACCAGAGTTCATACTTTTTTGCGCTTACTGTCAACATTCTCGCCCGGGCCAGCATCCCGTTTTTCTTTATGATCAGCGGTGCCAATCTGCTGAGTCGACCCTATGACCCGATCAAGAATCGCAAGCGCATCAAACAGAGGTTGATTTCACTGGCTGTTTTTACCGCCATATTCTGCCTTTGGGACTATTTCTATATGGAGCAGAGCATTCATTTTCGCGCCCTGCTGAACAATCCCGAGCGGAAACTCCTGTGGTTTTTGTATGCCATCCTGGCTATCTATGTGGCACTTCCGTTTATCAAATGCATGGTGGATAATATGGGTGCCCATGAGGACAAACTCTTCGTGGTACTGTGGCTGTGCTTTACCTTTTTACAAAAGGAGATCGGCCTTACCCGCAGCTATCCCATTCCGTTGATCGACGGGACCTATTATCTGGGGTACTTCCTGTTAGGTTATCTTATTTTGAAGTACAAAGATAAACTGCCTTTCCGTGAATTGCGAAAGTATTTTATCATGCTGGCGGCATCGAGTTTTGCGCTGACGGTTCTACTCAGTTATCTGGTGTCGATACTGGGGAATAAGTATTGCTCGGGCTATTTGGCCTACAGCGATATCCTGATGATCATCGCCTCTGTCAGCAGCTATATTGTACTGTATTTCTCGTTGGAAAACAGGCAGTCTCGGTGGATTACGGAGCTTTCCCGCATATCCTTCGGCATCTATCTGACCCACGGTGTGATACTGGATCTGGTGATGACGACATTTCCCTTTACGCGCATACACTCGCTGATCGGATTCCCACTGTTTTTTGTGCTGATTTTCGGGTGCAGTGGTCTTTTGGTGTACCTGCTGAAAAAGATCAGATGGCTGTCGCCGTATCTGTAAAGCTTAAAAAGGAGGAGCGCAGGCTCCTCCTTTTATGTTTCGAGCTCAAACATTGTCCAGGGGTATTCATTCGGCGGTGGGCAGGTCACATCTATCGGCTTTCCCGTGACAGGATGCGTGAATGCCAGGTGGTAACTCCACAGTGCAGTGGAGCAGTCAGCCTTGCTGCCGTAACGGATGTCACCCAAAAGCGGCAAGCCGCGGTGAGAAAACTGCACACGGATCTGGTGCGTGCGGCCGGTGTGGAGATGAACGCGAACCAAGGAGAAATCGCCGCTTCTGCCCAGTTCGGTATAATCCAGCGTCGCTTCTCGCACACCTTTGCGCATGCGGGATACCACATAGCTCTTGTTGACGCGACTGTCGCGGAAAAGAAGATCGGTCAATGTGTCCTGCGGTTTTTCTGGATGACCACGAAGAACGGCCAGATACTCCTTGGCCACACGGTGTTGGGCAATTGCGGCGATGAGCTTGCCGGTGGCGGCTTTGGAACGGGAAAACACCATACATCCTCCCACGACCTTATCCAGACGGTGTACGGTATCATAATTGCCGCCGCCGAAATGTTGGCGCAGAAGCTCCGGCATACAGGTCTGTCCCGGGGTATCTTCCGACAGAACCCCCACCGGCTTGCAGGCCACCACAATGAATTTGTCCTCATATAGTATTTGCATAGAAACTCCTTAAAAAGGCGGCCAATGGCCGCCTTTTGTATTTGCTGTCAGAACCGACGGCCGCGATAGCTCTGCCGTCCGTTCTGGCGGTCATGGCCGCGCCCGTACCGCCGTTTCCGCAGATAGATGCGACCTATCTGCACCAGAGCGATGACCACAAGAATCATCAAAACGGACAGGATCTTGACAATAGTGGGAGCGAAAAAGGTCTCCACGGCGTGTTTGGCCACCAGAAAATTACTGACGGAAACGTCATTCAAAGCCAGGAGAGGCACCGTGGCGTATGTAATGCCGTCATAGCTCAAGGTGATGGAGCCGAGCTCCTGCCCTGCAGCGATGGGCGCATTGGCAATCTCGGAATGCAGAGTTACTTCCCGATGCAGGTCCTCCGGGTTAAGATCATTGGGCAGCATGGACTCCTTGGTATAGGCCGGATGTACCGTGACATAGTTTGTTTCTTTGCTGAGAGCCACAGGCACTTCGGCAATCAATTCTTCCTCAGTGAGAATGGTCTTGCTGGAAAAGTTGGCAAATCCCCACTCGAAAAGTCGCACGGTCTCCGTGAAACTCAGGATGTTGGTGCCGCCCTTTCCGTCCGGTGCAACACCGGCGCCGAGAACCACACTGATCAGAGTGCGGCTTCCTTTTACTGCATAGGACACCAGACAGTGGCCTGCATCATCGGTAGAACCGGTCTTGATGCCGCGGGCGTGGCTGTACTGATATCCGCTGTAGCGCCAACCGTCCAACAGGGAGTTGGTGGTATGGAGCTGACGGGTTTTATCGCACTTGTTGGTGGGTTGAATGTTTTTCCATGTGGCACTGCAAACATCCAGGAAGGTTTCGTTTTTCATGGCCTCCCGAGTGATCAAATAGACGTCCCAGGCGCAGGAATAGTGATCTGCGGTGGTGAGGCCGTTGGTGTTCATAAAGTGGCTGTTTTTACAGCCCAGTTCCTCTGCACGGGAATTCATTTTGGCCACAAAAGCGGGCACAGTACCGCTGACAGCCTCGGCAAGAATGTTACAGGCCTCATTGGCAGAAACTACCATCATGCAGTACAGAAGATCGTGCACGGTCAGCACTTCGCCCTCTACAATGGCAGGATCGGCGTTGCTGCCGTCACTGGGCAGGCCGGTGACAGCGCTGGCGGATGCAGTGATCTGCTGCTCAAGACCCAAGTCGCCGCGATCAATTGCTTCCAGCACCAAAAGACAGGTGAGTACTTTGGTGACGCTGGCAATGCTGACCTCGTCATGCTCGTTTTGCTGATACAGAACGGCACCACTGTTGGCGTCTACCAAAAGGGCAGAACCGGCATCGATGGTGATGGATTTTGTGCCTTCGCCTGCGGATTCCGGCTCATCGGCATAGGCAAAAACAGTACACTGTGTACACAGCAGGATCCATATTAAAAAAACGCAAATAAAACGACGGAATTTCATAATGACATTTTCTCCGATTATGGTATAATAATAGAAAATGGACAGGTCGTAGGTATCCACGTACATTATATGCAAAAGCCGAGAGGTAGTCAACTGTGATAAAACGGATAAAGTGGACAAAATTAAAAACTTGCCTGGCTCTGCTGTCGATCATGTTTGCCGTGCTGCTCCTTGTGCGGTGGAGCGCCGCATCCCAACCCGTGACGGGCCGATGGGAAGTGACTGCCGATAAGAGAGCGCAGCAGATTGAAGTGCATAAGGTCAACATCAATACAGCCCCGGTGGAGGAGCTGATCCTCTTGCCGGGCATCGGAGAAAAGCTGGCGGAGAGGATCATCTCTTATCGAGAGGAGAACGGGCCCTTTTCCGCACCGGAGGATTTGCTGCTGATTAAGGGAATCGGAGAGAGTACTCTGGCCGATCTCCGCGACTATATCGAGCTTGAGGAGGTACAGCCGTGAAAATACTTGTTGTGGATGACGAGATGCTGCTGGTAAAGGGCATCCGATTTAATCTGGAAAAAGAAGGCTATGAGGTGGACGTAGCCTACGATGGAGCCACCGCGGTAGACATGGTGCGCAGGGAAAAGTTTGATCTTGTGATTCTGGATCTGATGATGCCCGGCAAATCCGGCACCGATGCGTGCATGGAGATCCGCAGCTTTTCCGAGGTGCCCATTATCATGCTGACAGCTCGCAGTGAAAGCTCTGACAAGCTGATGGGCTTTGCCTGCGGCGCCGATGATTATGTGACAAAGCCCTTTAATATCCTGGAACTGCAGGCGCGTATCCGCGTGCTTCTGAAGCGTACCGCAGGCGGCATCACCAAAAAAGAGGATGAAACGATACTCACGGTGGGTGGACTGAGCCTGGATACCCGTCAGCGTGTGGCAATTCGGGACGGACAGACCATTGATCTGACGGCAAAGGAATATGACCTGATCGAGTTTTTCATGAAAAATCCCCGCCATGTTTTTTCCAGAGAGAGCCTGATGGATCTGGTGTGGGGCTATGCCTACGCAGGCGATTATCGCACGGTGGATGTCCATGTGCGTCGCCTCCGTGAAAAACTGGAACGTAAGCCGGCTGAGCCGGAGTTCATCATGACCAAATGGGGAGTGGGGTACTACTTCAATGGGGAAAGTCAGTCTACAATCTAAATTCGGCATCAGCTACATTCTGGTCATTGTGGCGGTTCTGATTCTGCTGAATACCTACCCGATTCTGGCGTCGCAGAACATGATGTTCCGCTCCAAGGAGACGGCGATGAGCAGTTCGGTAAAAGTGATCGAGGCGGCTTTGGGTGGGTTGAGCAGCCTCAGTGAGGACAATGTGGCGCAGGCCATGACCGGTCTCAAAGAGGTGGGCGTCAGCCGAATCCTGATTACGGATCCTGCGGGCCGCATTCTCTTTGACAGCCGTGAAAGCGGCGGCGCAGAGGGCCTATACGCCTTTTATACGGAAATTGTGCAGGCTCTGAACGGATACGATGCGTTTTCCTGTACCTACGATCAGGACGCCTTTTTCAGCCGGGCGGCGTCACCTGTTGTGTACCACAGCCAGATCGTCGGCAGTATCTATGCCTATGAATATGACACGGCACAGGCCGCACTTCTCAAGAGCTTCCAGTCCAATCTTTTGAAGATATCCGTGGTGGTGGCGGCTTTCGTGGTTTTGATCAGTATTCTGCTCAGCCGCATGCTGACCGTGCAGATCACGGAACTTCTGCAAGCCATCCGCAATGTGCGGGAGGGTGCATACAGTCAGCGTGCTGCAGTGAGAGGCAGTGACGAACTGAGTCAGATCGCCACGGAGTTTAACAGCCTGACTGACCGCCTGCAGACCACGGAAGAGGCTCGCCGCCGCTTCGTGTCCGATGCAAGCCACGAACTGAAAACGCCTCTGGCCGGTATCCGTCTGCTGACAGACTCTATCCTGCAGACCGATGATATGGACGGCGCAACCACACGGGAATTTGTTGCCGATATCGGCCGGGAGGCCGAGCGGCTGACACGTATCAGCGAAAACCTGCTGCGCCTGACACGTTTGGACAGTCAGGCGGTGCAGGAATCCTACCCGGTGGCTCTGCGGCCGGTGGTGGAAGGCGTGCTCAGAATGCTGGGCATGATTGCCAAGCAACATGAGGTAACGCTGTCCTGCGATATACCGGCCAATACAGCGGTATTGGCCACGGAAGACGACGTACATCAGGTGCTGTATAACCTGGTTGAAAACGGCATCAAGTATTCTTCTGCCGGCGGCTTTGTGCATATCAATGCGGCGCCGCAGGGAGAAACAGTAGTCATCACGGTGGAGGATAACGGCATCGGTATCCCGGATGAGGACAAGCTTCACATTTTCGACCGATTTTACCGGGTGGATAAAATGCGCTCCCGCGCCATCGGTGGTACCGGTCTTGGCTTGAGCATTGTGCAGGATACGGTTCACTTCCGTGGCGGAACGATCTCGGTGTCCAATCGGGAAAGCGGCACCGGCACGGTATTTACGGTGACCCTTCCTCTGGCTGAAAGGGAAGAGGAGGCGGAGTGATGAAGAGACTACTTGCTTTGGTTTTGCTACTGGCGCTACTTTTCTGCTGCGGGTGTGCCGCCCAATCCACAAGGGAGGATCATGAGGATTGTCTGCATCTGTACTGCCCTGTGGAGCTGACAGCTGTACCCGGCGGAGATGCCATCGGCTCTGTAAATATTGATTGGAAGAAGCTCCCCCCGGGAAATGAGGAAGAACTGGCGCACGCCATCCTTCAGCTCATGCTGGGCGAATGTACGGACAAAAACTTTAAAAGCCCCTTTCCTGAGGGCACGAAAATCCAAAGCTGCGAGCTGAAAGGGACGGTGCTCTGGGTAGATTTTTCTTCTGCCTACGGTCAACTCAACGGCATCCAGCTGACCATCGCAGACTATTGCGTGGCACTGAGTCTGACGCAGATCAGCGGGATCCGTGCGGTGCGCATTACCGTGAACGGCCAGGAACTGGCCTACCGTGATACCAATCTGCTCCTGGCAAATGATGTACTGCTGACATCCACGGAGGATGTGGTGCGCACATTGCCAGTGGGTCTGTATTTCCTGAATGAAAACGGTGAGCTTGCCAGAGAAGAGCGCTTGCTGAGCGTCTATGAAGGCGAAAATCGTCTGGAGGCCGTGATGGATGCCCTGCTGGCCGGCCCTGATGATAGCGCGTACCAACCTCTTTTGCCGGACGGCTTTTCCGTGCAATCGATCTGGACAGACGGTGATATCTGCTGCGTGAATTTGCCGTCCGAGATCGTAGAGATCCTACCGTCGGAGCGTGCAAAGCAGCAGCGACTGGTACAGGGAATTGTCAACTCCCTTTGCAGTGCAGAAAATGTCAAACAGGTACAGATACTCTTAGACGGAGAACCTGCCGCCAATATGGGGAGCATTGATATCTCGCAACCTATTGCACCGAAGTAATGAAAAAGAAGAGCCCGTAAGGGCTCTCCTTTTTCTCATTTTATCATCCCAAGTACTGCGCCAGACCGATCATCAGCGGCATGGTAAGCAGTGAGAACAGAGTATGCAGGGACACAATGCTGGAAGCAAGTGCCGTATCGCCCTTGAACTTTACAGCGAACATGGAAGTAACAGCGGCCGGAGGTGCACTGGCGGCAATCACCAAAACCGTAGTGACGGTGGTATTGACCTGCAGTGCAAGGCAGATGGCGATGACGATCAAAGGTGCGGCAACCATTCTCAGAAGGGCGCAGGTCCATACGTCGATGCCCTTAAGAGCGGTGCGAAGATCGGCCTGACTGAGCTGATACCCCACCACCATCATGGGCAGAGGTGTATTCATGTTGCCCAGGTGGCGAAGAGGTGTAAGAATAATATCGGGAAGAGTGATCTGAAGCAGGTAAAGGGCCATGGCAACAGCCACGCCGAGAATACCGGGGCTCAGAAGAATGGGACGCAGGCGCATGCGCCTGGTATCGCCGGTCATGCAGTAAACGCCCCAGGTCCACAGAAAAATCTGAAACACTGCTACATAGGCAGATCCGAAGAAAATACCGGTGGGGCCAAGAATGGCGTTCATCAGCGGATAGCCCATAAAGCCACTGTTGGAAAAGACGGTGGCAAAGCGGAGAATCTGACGGCGCTGCAGAATGCCCTTGCGCAGCAGCATTTTTCCCATCACGATGGACAGCCCCATGGATACGGCGGTCAGCAGGGCGATCATGCCGAAGTTCCGCAAATCCGCAACGATCAGTTGCCGCTGGAAAGAAGTGATCAGAATGGCAGGTGTGGCGGCATACATGGCCACGTTGCTCATGGCCAGACTGCCGCGCTCGTCGATCATATGAGCCTTGCCAAAGGTAAAGCCCACAGCCATCAGTAAAAACAGAATGATGATCTGCTGGCCTACGGTGAGTAAAGATGATAGCATTTACGCTTTGCCCTCCTGATCTGCCTGGTTGACACTCGTTGCGTTCATACCATAGCCTCTTTGTGTTAATTCAAGGTAGTCTACCACAAAATCGCAAACTTCGCAATAGTTGCGGTTGTACTGGCAGCGAAAATGTACTATACTATAGGCAATAATGGGGTGGAAGGAGCGTTCTCCATGAAACTGATGGTTTTAGACGGCAACAGCATCATCAACCGTGCCTTTTACGGCATTCGTGACCTGACGACCCGAGAGGGCCTTCACACCAATGCCATATACGGCTTTATCACCACCTTGCAGCGCCTTTTGGATGAGGAAAACCCGGAAGCACTGTGTGTGACCTTTGATCGCCGCGAGCCCACGTTCCGCCATCAGGCAGATGCCGCCTATAAGGCCACCCGCCACGGTATGCCGGAGGAACTCGCCCAGCAGATGCCGATTCTGAAGCAGGTGCTGGATGCCATGAACATTCCCCGTTATGAAATGGCAGGCTATGAAGCCGACGATCTCATCGGGACCATTTCCCGCAAATGTGAAGCGGATGGCTGGGATTGTGTGGTGGTCACCGGCGATAAGGACAGTCTGCAACTGGTTACCGAGCATACCAAGGTGAAGCTGGTGTCTACCCGCATGGGGCAAACCACCACTGTAGATATGACCCCCGATACATTCCGGGAGAAGTACGGCTTTGATCCCATTCACATGATCGATCTGAAAGCACTGATGGGCGATTCTTCCGATAACATTCCCGGCGTACCCGGCATCGGTGAGAAGACTGCCATGGATCTGATCGGCCGTCTCGGCTCTATTGATGCACTTTACGCCGATCCGGAGAATGCCGGATTGAAGCCTGCCGCTCTGCGGAAAATTGTGGAGGGTGAGGAGAGTGCTCGGCATAGTTACTGGTTGGCTACGATTGTAACCGATGCACCCCTGGAATTTACCCCTGAGGATAATCTGCGCCGTGCGTTCGACCCGGTGCTCTACGATATTTTCCTGAAACTGGAGTTCCAGAAGCTGATCGACAAGTATCACCTGCGTCCCGGCGAAACGGCTGCAAAAGAGGCGGAATTCACCGCCACGGTGGAGAATGTGGCGGATGAAGCGCGTGCTACAGAGCTTTTGAACCTGTGGCGGGCGGCGGAATATGTCACGCTCTATGCCACGCCTGATCTCCGGGCCATTGCGGTGAAATGTGAAACGGGCGAAGACAGCAGCTTGATGGTCAACCTGCTGGCAGATCGATACGCTGGAGATTGGCGGAAACTGCTCAAGTCCATCTTCTCAGCTGACATCAGGAAAGAATCCCATGATGTGAAGGATCTGTTGCATACCCTGATGGGTGCGGATCTGCCTGCGGAAGGCTTTATATTTGACACGGCACTTGCCGGATATCTGTTGGATGCAACAGCCGGCAGTTATGACCTGCCGCGGCTTTTCGTCAGCTATTGTAACGCGGAGCTGCCCAAGCCGCTCCATCTGGAGGCGGACGCTTTTTCCCTGTTGGGCGATACCGCCATGGCATTGACTGCTTTGGACAGCTGGTGCAGCGGCATTGCGGCTGTACGGGAAGTCATGGAGCCCATGCTGGCCGAAAAGAATCTGCGCCAGCTGCTTGACACCGTGGAGCTTCCCCTTTGCCGCGTGTTGGCAGACATGGAATGTGTCGGCATGCGATGCGACGCCAGAGCTCTCCGGGAATTCGGCACATGGCTCCAGGGGGAGATTTCCCAACTGGAGCAGAAGATCTATTCCCAGGCCGGTACCGAGTTCAATATCAACTCCCCCAAGCAGTTGGGCACGGTTCTTTTTGAGAACATGGGGCTTCCCCACGGCAAGAAAACGAAAACCGGCTGGAGCACCAATGCCGATGTGCTGGAGAAGCTACGCTATGAGGCGCCCATTGTGGCAGATATCCTGACCTATCGACAGTACAGTAAGCTGAAGTCCACCTATGCCGACGGACTTTTGAAGGTGATTGATCCCGACGGTCGGGTGCGTACCCGTTTCCAAATGACGGTCACCGCCACGGGACGGCTTTCTTCCACCGAGCCGAATCTGCAGAACATCCCCACCAGAACGGAACTGGGCAGCCAGATTCGCCGACTTTTCATCGCCGATCCCGGCAATGTGTTGGTGGATGCCGACTATTCCCAGGTGGAACTGCGGCTTTTGGCCCACATTGCCCGCGATGAAGCCATGATCGAGGCATTTCGCAGCGGAGCGGATTTCCATACGGCCACCGCTGCCAAGGTGTTTAATGTACCCGAGTGTGATGTGACACCCGATATGCGCCGCGGCGCCAAGGCGGTGAACTTCGGCATTGTCTACGGCATTTCCGCCTTTTCCCTTTCTCAGGATATCGGCGTGACTGTGGCGCAGGCCAAGGAGTTTATGGAGCGCTACTTTGCGGCCTATCCCGGCGTGAAGCAGTATATGCTGGACGTGGTGGAAAAGGCCAAAGCGGACGGCTTTGTGGAGACCCTGTGGCATCGCCGCCGCAATCTTCCGGAGATCACTTCCGGTAACTTTAACATGCGTGCCTTTGAAGAGCGTGTGGCGCTCAATATGCCCATCCAGGGCACCGCCGCCGACGTGATGAAACTGGCCATGGTGCGGGTGTGGGAACGCCTGCGCAGAGAGAAGCTGCAGGC
>R22__coassemble_460_pt1 | contig 26670 bp, 27 predicted proteins | sample R22__metabat2_low_PE_020 | metagenome-assembled genome bin R22 | reverse complement strand
GGATTTGTGGAATTTTGAACTTCAATACTGTTGCACTTAGTTTGACAAATCACTCTGGCCGCTAATAGAGGATTTGAAACGAGTCTCTACTTTTGCAGGCTTTTTTGGCTCCACTTTGCTACGCTCTCCAACACATTCTCGTGGGAAACGTCCCGGGGTTCGAATTTTACAATGCGAAATACCAATTGCATGGCACTGCTCCAGGTGCAGACCGTGATGGCCGTGCCGATGCCGATGGGTCCTTTCAAAAGGAGCCCGAGACCAATGACCACCACCAGAACGAGAGCATTCACCACGCCGATGGGCAACTTGCGCAATCTCTTTCCAATGCCCACCAGAAGAGCATCTCGAGGCCCACAGCCCAGACCGGCCGCCATGTAAAGCCACTGGCCTGTGCTGATCACCAGCATGGCACCGCACATAATGAGAGCGCCCCAGCCCAGGGAGTGACATCGGGGCAGGGGATCCCAATGGAGAAACACGTCGGTGATGGTGCCCACCAGAAAGGCATCGAAAAAGGTGCTCAGCCCGATGGGCTCATGCAGCAGGATATCCGCCAGCACCACCAAAAGGGAGATGCAAACCGAAGCCACGCCGTAGCTGACAGGCAGATGGCAGGACACCGCCATGCTCAGAGCATCCCAGGGAGACATGCCGATATTGGCCACCACTGTCAGATAGGCACCGAAAGCACAGATGGCAAGGCCGGCAACGGATTTCGTGATTTGCAATGAAAGCTTTTTTCTCATAGTGGCAACTTATTGTACAGGTAGATTCCCAGCGCCATCTGGCACAGCAGAATGGCGGGGATTCCGAATTTGAAATACCAGTGGCGGGTCTTGTGGCGGAACAGATACATGCCCAGCAGAGCACCCACGCTCCCTCCTGCGATCGGCAGGAGAAACAGGGTCCTCTCCGGTATGCGCCACTTACCCTTTTGCGCTTTGCGCTTATCAATGCCGTAAAGGCAAAGCGTCACCAGATTGATAATCGCCAAATAGTAAAGCGCGATCCGCACAAGGGAGTAGGACATCAGAAGTTCCATTACAAACGGCAAAGCTCCTTTGCGGTTTCGGCAGCCAGAGCGGCATTGTTGTAGACCAGTTGGATATTGGAAGCAAGGCTGTCGCCGCCGGTGATATCCTTGATGCGGGCCAGCAGGAAAGGCGTGGTCTCCTTGCCGTGGATGCCCGCGGCTTTGGCCTCTGCCACCGCCTTGTCGATGGCAGCGTTGATGAGCTCATGGTCCATGGAATACTGCTCCGGGATGGGATTTGTCACCAGCATGCCGGTTTTAAGACCCATCTCACGCTGGACATGAAATGCCTTTGCCAGTTCCCGGGGGGTGTCCAGTTCATAGTCAACGCCGAAGCCTGATTTGCGGGTATAGAAAGCGGGCAACTCCTTTGTGCCGTAACCGATCACGGGCACGCCGTGGGTCTCCAGATACTCCAATGTCAGCCCCAGATCCAGAATGGACTTGGCACCGGCACAGATCACCATAACCGGGGTCTGGGCCAGCTCCTCCAGATCGGCGGAGATATCCATGGTCACCTCAGCGCCGCGGTGGACGCCGCCGATACCGCCGGTGGCAAACACGGAAATGCCGGCCATATGGGCGATCATCATGGTGGTAGTGACGGTGGTGGCACCGTCGACACCTTTGGCCACCAGAATGGGCAGATCCCGGCGGCTGGCCTTGGTAACACCGGCACCGGTACGGCCCAGATAGTCGATTTCTTCGGCGGTAAGGCCCGCTTTCATACGACCGCCGATGACGGCGATGGTGGCGGGCACAGCGCCGTGGTCACGGATGATCTTCTCCACGTTGAGTGCCGTTTCCACGTTCTGGGGATAGGGCATGCCGTGGGAGATGATGGTGCTCTCCAGCGCCACCACAGGGCGATTGTTGCGAAGTGCCTGCTGCACTTCGGGAGCAATATCCAGATACTTATTCATGCTGTATTTCCTCGCTTTCACGCAGTTTTGCGATGTTTTCCCAACTCATATCAGGGTGGATGGTGCTCTGGGCTGTGGCGGCAAAAGCACCAGCGCAGATGGCATTGCCGGCACACTGCGCAAGATCATCACCCCTCAGAATCCCGGCACACAGCGCAGCCACCATGGCGTCCCCGCCGCCGGTGGCATTACGAACTTCCACCCGGGGGCAATAAAACCGGGCTTTTTCGCCCGAAACACCCTTGGCAAAAATGCCGTCAGCACCCAGAGAGATGCAGATCTGTCGGAGGCCCTTTGCCAGCAGTGCATCTGCCGCGGCCTCCATATCCGCTTCGGTACGGATGGTCATGCCGGAGAGGAATTCCGCCTCCATACGGTTGGGCTTGATGGCATAGAGTCTGTCCATCACGCCCTGTAGCTTGGATGCCTTGGCGATGGATACGGGATCCGCCACAATGGGCACCGTGCAATTGTCGCACAGCCACTCTATGGTATCCCGGGGCGGATTGGTATCCAGCACCACCAGATCAAAACGGTTGATCTCATCGCGCTTTTTCTCCAGAAGAGCCGGGGTCATATTCCGATAGATGCCCATGTCATTGACTGCCGTGACCATGTCGCCGCAGTCGTTGAGCACATAGAGATATGTACCGCTGCGCTGACCGGGCAAAGCTTCCGACAAGGCCATGTCAAGACCCAGCGCCTTACACTGCGCCATGGCGGCGATGCCGAATGCATCATCACCCAGCACCGTCAAAAGGGCGGTATCCACTCCCAGCAGACGCAGATTGCGGGCAATATTGCAGCCCACGCCGCCCAGGGATGTCATAATGTGTCCGGGATTGGAATCCCCTGGCACCATGGTCTTTTCCGGCGCTGCGCCGATATCGGTGTTCACTCCGCCGATCACAAGAACGCGCTTGCTCATAGCAGTTCTCCCACGGCAAACGCGATGGCAGCGACAAGTGTAATGCCGATATTCTGAAAGGATGTGCCGTCCAGCGCGTGGATCTGCATCACGATGCCTGTCACCACGCCGGTGATCACCGCAAAGACGATGACCTTCCACCATTTCATTTCTATTCCGAAAAAGAGCTTCTTCATGGGCTTCCTCCTACTTTATTACCCCGATATTGTACGTTTTTCTCCCGGGAAAGTCAACAATGTCCCTTGTCAAGTGGCCAAACTTGGTCTATAATGTATGGCACTGTTTGAAAATACACTGAAAAGGTGGAAAAATAAAATGGATCACATGAACGAACGTATGAAAATTGCCGCCGTCTTTGCAGACAGCGAATCTCTGGGCGGCAAGACCGTCACCGTCTGCGGCTGGGCCAAGACTATCCGCGACATGAAGACCTTCGGCTTCGTGGAATTGAACGACGGCTCCTGCTTCCGCAACCTGCAGGTGGTGCTGGATGCAAATGTGCTGGAGAACTATAAGGACATCGCTTCCCAGAATGTGGGCGCCGCCATGATCGTCACCGGTACTGTGGTGCTGACTCCCGAGGCCAAGCAACCTCTGGAGATCAAGGCTGCCGAGATTGCCGTAGAGGGCAAGTCCACTCCCGACTATCCCCTGCAGAAGAAGCGCCACAGCGTGGAATTCCTGCGCACCATTCAGCATCTGCGTCCCCGTACCAACCTCTTCAGCGCCACTTTCCGTGTGCGCTCCGTGGCCGCCTATGCGGTGCATGAGTTTTTCCAGAACCGCGGTTTTGTATACGTCCACACGCCCCTGATCACCGGCAGTGACTGCGAAGGTGCCGGCGAGATGTTCCAGGTGACCACGCTGGATATGAAGAATCCTCCTCTCACCGAAGATGGCGAGATCGACTACACTCAGGACTTCTTCGGCAAGAAGACCTCCCTGACCGTTTCCGGCCAGCTCAACGCCGAGAACTTTGCCATGGCCTTCGGCGATGTGTACACCTTCGGTCCCACCTTCCGCGCCGAAAACTCCAACACCCAGCGCCATGCCGCCGAGTTCTGGATGATCGAGCCGGAGATGGCTTTCTGCGACCTAAACGGCGATCTGGCCATGATGGAAGATATGGTGAAATATATCATCCGCTCCGTGCTGGACAAGTGCCCTCAGGAGATCGAGTTCTTCAACAGCTTTGTGGACAAAGGTCTCAAGGAGCGCCTGGAGCATGTGGCCTCCTCTGACTTCGGCCGCGTCACCTACACCGAGGCTGTGGACATCCTCATGCAGCACAACGACGAATTCGACTATAAAGTCGAATGGGGTACCGACCTGCAGACCGAGCACGAGCGCTATCTCACCGAGCAGGTCTACAAGCGTCCCGTGTTCGTCACCGACTATCCCAAGGAGATCAAGGCCTTCTATATGCGCCTCAACGACGACGGCAAGACCGTGGCCGCAGCAGACTGCCTGGTGCCCGGTATCGGCGAGATCATCGGCGGCTCTCAGCGCGAAGAGCGCCTTGATATTCTGGAAAGCCGCATCCGTGAGCTGGGCATGAACCCCGAGGACTACTGGTGGTACTGCGACCTGCGCCGTTACGGCTCCTGCCGTCACGCCGGCTTCGGCCTGGGCTTTGAGCGCATGGTGATGTACTGCACAGGCGTTTCCAACATCCGCGATGTGGAGCTTCATCCCCGCACCGTGGGCAACGCCGATTTCTAAGAGCCATATTGCAGGGGGCATCCATCGGATGTCCCCTGTTGCGCATTTTTGAAATTTTCCCCGAAGGAGAGGAAAATATGGAAAAACCGTCCACTGTTTTTGTCGTTCCCTGCGACAGCTATGAAAAAGATAAGGTCTACGCCGCCATGTGTGCCGGTATTGCCGCCATGGGCGGACTGCCCTCACTGATTGCGCCAGATGCAAAAGTATTGGTAAAGCCCAACTTTCTGACCGCCGCTGTGGCCGACAAGGCCATTACCACCCATCCCGCGGTCATCGAGGCCATGCTGCGTATTCTGCAGGAGCAGGGCTATGCCCATGTCACCTTCGGCGACTCTCCCGGCCATGGCAGCTGTGAAAGCGCCGTCGATCGCCTGGGGTTTGCCACCTATGGCGCCAGGATGGCCGACATGGATCACGAGGTGACTGTGGCATTTTCCCAGGGCAATGCCTGCCGCAGTTTTCCTTTCGCCCGGGGTGTCACGGAAGCAACGGCCATTATCAATCTGTGCAAAATGAAGACCCATATGCTGGAGCGCATCACCGGTGCGGTGAAAAACGTTTACGGCTTCATCTGCGGCAAACACAAGGCCGCCGGCCATGTGAAATATCCCGATGCCAGTTCCTTTGCCCGGATGCTCTGCGATATCCACAAGGCCACACCCATCCGCCTGCACATCATGGACGGCATCGTGGCCATGGAGGGAAACGGCCCCGGCTCCGGCGATCCTACCCCCATGAATGTGCTCTTGTTCTCCACCGACCCCGTCGCTTTGGACGCTGTATTCTGCCACCTGGTATATTTAGTGCCTACATTGGTGCCCACATGCGTGCAGGGGCAGTTGGCCGGTATCGGCACCTACGAGAATATTGACGTAAAGTTGGTGACATCCGACGGTACGGCTCATGCCATCACCGCAGAGCAATTGCAGGAACAGTTGGGAAAAACTGACTTCGACGTGGATCGCAAAGGCACACGCAAATCTCTGCTGGGCAATTTCTCCCGGGTGATGACCCGATTCCGGAAACGTCCCTATATTCAGAAGGACAAGTGCGTCAAGTGCGGTATCTGCGTGGACCACTGCCCCGTCCCCGGCAAGGCTGTGACTTTCCGCAATGGTAAAACGGAGCCTCCTGCCTATGATTATACCAAGTGCATTCGCTGCTACTGCTGCCAGGAGATGTGCCCGCAGCATGCCATCCACGTAAAAGGCCGCTGACTGTCCGGCTGTGAAACCGACAAAAACTGCTTTTCATTCCCGCAGGTCTGTGATAGAATAATCCCCACTGGAGGGAATTCCTTTGAACATTTCGAAAAAACCGTCCCGTCCAAAAACAGCTTTCGGACAGGTGGTCAGTGAACTGGGACAGCGCTTTTTTACCCACGACGTGGGACGCGACAGCGCCGCTCTGAGCTATTACTTCTTGTTTGCCATCTTTCCGCTTTTGATCCTCATCAGCCTTTTGGTGGGACTTCTACATGTGAATATTGAATCCACCTCTGCCCTTTTATCCCAGATGATTCCGGCAGATGTGGTGGGTGTGATCGAAAACTATTTAAGCTATGTATCGGGTCTGCGCAGTCCCAAAATGCTCTGGTTTTGCATGATTTTTTCCATATGGTTTCCCATGCGGGCCATCAACTGCCTGACCCACTCGATCCGAAAGGCCTTCGGCCGCGGCAATCCGGACAGTCCCCTGAAAAACCAGTTTTTTCTCTTTCTGGCGGCACTGGTGCTGATCCTGGTGATCTCCTTTTCACTGTCTTTGATCGTGATCGGCCGCCGTGTGCTGGAATTCGCCGCACGGTTTATCACATTGTCCAAGGGTTTTATTACCGTCTGGAACTACGGGCGATTTGCCGTTCTGTTTGTGATCATTCTTTTAAGCATTTCCGCCATCTATTTTCTCGCCGTGGGACGGCGGATGCCGTGGAAAGACGTATTGCCCGGTGTTCTGTTTTCCGTTGTGGCGTGGACACTTTTCAGCGTCATCTTTTCCTATTATGTGGAGCATTTCGGAAACTACAGCATTCTTTACGGCTCCATCGCCACCATCGTGGTGGTGCTTCTGTGGCTTTTCATGACGTCCACTGTTTTGGTTTTGGGTGCCGAGCTGTCTGCCGTTTTGACACAGCGGCGGCATGATAAGGACTCTTCCCGGGAGGTAAACACATGAAAATTATCATCGTCGGCAACGGCAAAGTGGGATACGCCCTTGCCCGTCAGCTCTCCAGTGAGGGACATGACCTTTCGCTGGTGGACAAAAATCCGGACAACCTTGCCCGTGCAGACGGCACGCTGGACGTGCTGTGTATCGAGGGAAACGGCGCCAGCATCCGCGTGCTGGACAGCGCCGGTGTCCGTCAATCCGATCTGGTCATCGCCGTTACCGAAGAAGACGAGATCAATCTGGTGTGTTGTCTGATCGCCAAAAAGCTCGGCGCCAAACACACCATTGCCCGCGTTCGCAACCCCGAATATCGGGCAGATGCCGATATGCTTAAGGCCGAGATCGGCCTGGACATGGTCATTAATCCCGATCTGGGTGCCGCCCAGGAGATTGCCCGCATTCTCTCCTTCCCTGCCGCTTTCAGCGTGGAGCCTTTTGCCCGGGGCCGCATTGACATGATCGGCCTGCAGGTGGCGGCAGAGGATGCACTCTGCGGTGTTCCCCTTTCTGATTTTTCACCTCTGCGAAAAGCGCAGGCTTTGGTATGCGCCGCACAGCGTGACGGAGAGTACATCATCCCCAACGGTGCCTATACGCCCCAGGCAGGCGACAGCATCTATCTCATCGGCGCCAAGTCCGATCTCCGCGCCATGCTCAAAACCATCGGGCGCAGCGTGTCCCCCATTCGAGATGTATCCATCATCGGCGGCAGCCGCTTGAGCATATATCTGGGCTGGGAACTGCAGCGCTCCGGCATTGACGTGCGCATCGTGGAACTGGATCATGAGAAATGCCTCCGTCTGAGCCGGCAGCTGCCCAAGGCCCTCATCATCGAGGGTGACGGTGCTGACAGCGCTCTTCTCCAGCAGGAGAATATTCTGGGCACCGATGCCCTGGTGGCCGTCACCGGTCGCGACGAGGACAACCTGCTGATGGCACTTTACGCCCGCCGAAACGGCATGGAAAAAGTGGTGGCAAAAATGAATCGGCCCAACTACAGTGAATTGGTGAAAGATATCGGACTTGACAGTATCGTATCCCCTAAGAACATCATTTCCGACAGCATCACCCGCTACGTACGTGCCCTGGCCAACAGCGAGGGCAGTCCTGTGGAAAGCCTATACAAGATGATGGACGGCTCAGTGGAAGCTCTGGAGTTTACCGTCGGTGAAAACGCCCGCATTCTCCACCAGCCGCTGAAAACCCTGCACCTGAAAAAGGGTGTTCTCGTGGCCGCCATCGGCCGCCGCAGCGACATTATCATTCCCGACGGCAACACCACCGTGGAACCCGGCGACCGGGTCGTCTTAGTCACCCACGGCATGATGGTGGATACACTGGACGATATACTGGCTTAAACGTAAAAAGGGCGGCATCTGCAGATGCCGCCCTTTTTATGCGCTCTTGACACACATGGTATAATACTTCTGATTGAGAATTTTGACGATTTGAGGAAAACACTATGGAATTGACAAGCGGCGTGCCCTTCGATAGCTTCGGCCTGTCCGATGCCACCATGCGCGCCATTCGCAACAAGCACTATGAGATTTCCACCCCTGTACAGGCCGGCTGTATTCCCCCCATGATGGCCGGAAAAGACGTGATCGCCAAGGCCCCTACCGGTACAGGCAAAACCATGGCATTCGGTCTTCCCATCATCGAGCGCGTAGATCCGCAAAGCGAACAGGTGCAGGCTGTGATCATGGCTCCCACCCGTGAGCTGGCCATCCAAATCACCGACGAACTCCGTGATGTGGCCGTGTGCCATGAAGGCGTTCGACTGGTCTGCCTCTACGGCGGCCAGCCCATCTCCAAGCAGATCAACGCCCTGAAGCGCCGTCCCCAAATCGTGGTGGCCACCCCCGGCCGGCTGAGCGACCACATCAAGCGCCGCACCGTGGATGTGCGCAATGTGCGCACCGTGGTGCTGGACGAGGCGGATCGCATGCTGGACATGGGCTTTATCCACGATGTGACCCAGCTGCTGGATAAAATGAAGTCCCGGGAAAACCTGGGCATGTTCTCCGCCACCATCAGCCGTGAAGTGTTGGATATCTCCTGGGTCTATCAGCGTGACCCTGAGGAGATCACCGTGCAGGCCACTCAGGAGAATAAGCCCGATATCACCCAGTATCGCATCGAGCTTGCCGCTGAAAATAAGGTAGGCGCCATTGCCAGCATCATCGAGCATGAAAACTACGACCGCGTGATCTGCTTCTGCAACACCAAGGGCAGCACGGAGCGTCTGTGCAAATTCCTGCAGATGCGGGGCTTGGATGCCCAGTGCATCCACGGCGATATCCCCCAGGGCAAGCGTGAGCAGGTGATGCAGCAGTTCCGTGACGGCAAGCTCCGCATTTTCGTCGCCACAGACGTTGCTTCCCGTGGCATTGATGTGGATGATGTGGACGCTGTGTTTAACTATGAGGTACCCGATGAAAACGAGTACTATGTCCATCGCGTGGGCCGTACCGGCCGAGCCAAAAGGCACGGCGTGGCCTATACCCTGCTGTCCGACTTCCCCAGTCGGATGCGACTGGACACCATCGTACGCGACACCCGGCAGGAAGTGACTTCCGCCAAATGGGAAAGTGACGGCACGGTAACACCCATTGAAAAGTAAGAGAATCCCGCACCTGGTGGTGCGGGATTTTTATATTCTTTACTTCTTGCCGCCGTGGGTGGCCTTCATACGCTTTTCATGGTTGAGAATGGTCTTGCGGATACGCAGGTTTTCAGGGGTGACCTCCAGCAGCTCATCGTCTGCCAGGAACTCCAGATCCTGCTCCAGGCTCATGCGGCGATAGGGCACCAGACGCAGTGCGTCATCGCTGCCGGAAGCACGGGTATTGGTGAGCTGCTTTTTCTTGCAAACGTTCACCACGATATCCTCCTGCTTGGGGCTGATGCCAACTACCATGCCCTCATAAACGCCCACATTGGCGCCGATGAGCAGAATGCCGCGCTCCTGTGCATTGAACAGGCCATAGGTGATGGACTCGCCGGTTTCGGAAGCCACCAGAGACCCGGTGTTGCGGCGCTGCAGATCGCCCTTATAGGGGGCGTAGGAATCGAATACGCTGGCCATGATACCCTCGCCGCGGGTGTCGGTCAAAAACTCGTTGCGATAGCCGAAAAGGCCGCGGGAAGGAACCAGGAACTCCAGCTTCATGCGGTTGCCCACGGGGGTCATCTCCACCAGATCGCCCTTGCGGGAGCCGATCTTCTCGATGACGGCGCCCACGCTCTCGGCGGGGACATCGCAGACCAGACGCTCGATGGGCTCGCAGCGCTTACCCTCGATGGTCTGATACAGTACACGGGGAGGAGACACCTGGAACTCATAGCCTTCGCGGCGCATGGTCTCGATGAGAATAGACAGGGACATCTCGCCGCGGCCTGCCACGTTGAAGGCGTCCATGGCGCCCTCGATCTCGGTGACACGCAGAGATACGTCCTTCAGGGTCTCGCGGAACAGACGGTCACGGAGCTGACGGGAGGTGACATACTTGCCCTCACGGCCTGCAAAGGGACTGTCGTTCACAGAGAAGGTCATCTCCATGGTAGGCGCGGAGATTTTCACGAAAGGCAGGGGCTCCACACAGTCGGGCACACAGATGGTGTCACCGATGGTGATATCGCCGATACCGGACATGGCGATGATGTTGCCGGCAGTGGCCTCGGTAATGGAGCGCTTGCCCAGGCCGTCAAACTCGTACATAGAAACGGCCTTGGCCTTCTTGGCGGGTGCATCGGGATTGTGGTAGTTGCACACGGCGATCTCCTGATTCTGCTTCAGGGAACCGCGCTCCACGCGACCCACGGCAATACGTCCCACGAAATCGTTGTAGTCGATGGCGGAAACCAGCATCTGGAAGGGCTGATCCACTTCGGCCTCTGGGGCGGGAATATACTCCAGAATGGTGTCAAACAAGGGCTTGAGATCCTCGCCGATCTTGTCGGGAGAATAACCGCAGATGCCGCTACGGGCGGAGCAGAACAGCATGGGGCTGTCCAGCTGATCGGCCGTGGCATCCAGATCGAGAAGAAGCTCCAACACCTCGTCAATGACCTCGTTGATGCGCTGGTCGGGACGGTCGATCTTATTGACCACCACGATGACACGGTGACCCAGTTCCAGAGCGCGGCTCAGCACAAAGCGGGTCTGGGGCATGGGACCCTCAGCGGCATCCACCAGCAGGATAACACCGTTGACCATCTTTAAAATACGCTCCACCTCGCCGCCGAAGTCAGCATGGCCCGGGGTGTCCACAATGTTGATCTTGGTGTCGCCGTACTGGATGGCGGTATTCTTGGCCAGGATGGTAATGCCGCGCTCACGCTCCAAATCGTTGGAGTCCATCACGCGATCCACGGTGTCCTGATTCTCGCGGTATACGCCGCCCTGCTTGAGCATCTGGTCCACCAGCGTGGTCTTGCCGTGGTCGACGTGGGCGATGATGGCAACGTTTCTCAGTTTCTCGTTTCTCAAAGGTAAAACCCCTTTCATGGGTAGAATGTAAAAAAAAACACAACTCAAGTAGTATATACTCAGTTTTTTGCATTTGCAACCCTTTTGCCGCAGAAAAGTGCGCAAAATCCATTTATCCGTTGACAGTGTGAAGGATGTAGCGTAAAATGGTCGCCGTGGTGTTTCATATGCCTCCGTAGCTCAGTTGTATAGAGCGACCGCCTCCTAAGCGGTAGGCCACCAGTTAGAGTCTGGTCGGGGGTGCCAGTGAGAAGCCAGATTCTTCGTATTATGAAGAATCTGGCTTCTTTCATTTGGTCCATCGAAGCGGGCAAGAATGCATCGCTGTGCGTGTTCTCCAAAGATCTGCTTACCATTCCCGATACCGAGATTATGTCAACTGAGATGCTGAACTGTATGTACAAAGGCATCAGTCTTGAATCTCCGGAACAGGAATATATCCGGAAAATGATGGATCACATCAATTCCTACACGCGTAAGAACCTGGGCGACAGATCCGCGTATCAGGTGTTCAGTTTCCTGTATGATGAGGAGACTCTGGAAAAACTTCATGCAACTGTAATCCCTGCTGATGACATTATCCTAAAGCCAAGGCTACTGAGGAAGTAGTATTTTAGACCCGACGAAAACTGGACGTTAGTTTTGCAATTCAGCGGACGTTAGTATTTCAATTCAGCCATTTTTCAAACGTTCTTTACATTTTAGAATTTTTGTTCTATAATGCATTGTATAGGGGGATCATAACGAGGAGGTGATGGCCGTGTATACAATTCAACAAAGCTGTTGTTTTACCGGCAATCGCCCGGAAAAGTTGCCCTGGCGGGAGAATGAAAAAGATCTGCGCTGTCTCCTGGCCCAGGATCAGATTTACATCGCATTGGAAGATGCCTATGAGCGGGGTTTTCGCCATTTTATCTGCGGCATGGCCAGAGGAAGCGATTTATATTTCGCTGAATTGGTTCTCCAATTGCGGGTAAAATACCCATGTGTCACTTTGGAGGCCGCGATTCCCTATCGAGGGCAGTGCGATACCTGGAGCGACGCAGATAAAGCCCGTTATCTCCATCTGGTCGAGCAGTGCGATACCGTCACCGTATTGCAAGAGGAATATACCCCCGCCTGTATGCAGAAACGAAATCAATACATGGTGGATCACAGCTCTCTGGTCATTGCGCTATACAGCGGAACACCGGGCGGCACACGCTCCACCCTGCTATATGCCTTGCGCCAGGGCATAGAAACCATGATATTATCCCCGGAATAATTTTCAAAGGAGAATCACAATGGAATATACCTACACTCCCCGCGGCACCTGTTCTCGCCGCATGACCGTAGAATTGGAAGACGGCATCATTAAAAACGTTGCCATTGAGGGCGGATGCTCCGGCAATCTGCAGGGCATCAGTTCCCTTGTCATCGGCATGAAAGCCACCGATGCCATTGAAAAGCTCCGTGGCATCAAATGCGGCCCCAGACCCACCTCCTGCCCGGATCAGCTCTCCATTGCTCTGGAGAAGGCTTTGCAGGAATGAGTGAATAAAAAGCAGTAGCATTGCGAACTGGTGGTTCGCAATGCTACTGTCTTTTATATCTTGTCAATGGTTTGGAATTGGAAGAGCGTGGTTTGTTCGAAAAGCTCTCCCCGCTTCAACACAGTGGTTGGAAATTCCGGAAACTCCGGAGCACAGGGGTAGTGCTGGGTTTCCAAACAGAAGCCATCCCTGCTTTCATAATGTGCACCGCTCTTTCCCACCGGTGTCCCGTCACCCAAGAAATTCCCACTGTAAAACAGGATGCCCGGCTGCGTCGTCGCCACCTGCATGGCAATTCCCGTCTGCGGTGCATAAACCAAGGCCGCCGGTGCTGTGTTCTCTTTCAAAACATAGCAATGGTCATACCCGCTCACCAGCTCCATCTGCTCACAGCTTATGGGAAAACCCCGGCCAATGCGGTGCATGCGGCGGAAGTCCATGGGAGTGTGATCCACCGGAAGAATCTGACCGGTGGGACAAAAATCGTCCGCCGTTTCCAGAAAGCTCTCTGCATTGAGTTGCAGCAAATGCTCGTCAATTTTCCCGCTTTGATGTCCCGCCAGATTAAAATAACTGTGGTTTGTGAGATTGATGATGGTGTCGGCATCCGATACCGCCTCGTATTTCACAGAAAACACATTATTGTCATCTAAAGCATAGGTCACAGAGACATCCACAGCTCCCGGATACCCTTCCTCACCGTCGGGACTGTGATAGGTAAGACGCACTCCGCCGCCACAGACACTGCCCTCAAAGACACGGTGGCTCCAGGTGCCGTGGCGATGATTGGGTCCTTCATTGGCAGGCAGCTCATACCGACTGCCATGAAGCGTGAACTCACTGCCGCGGATCCTGCTGGCATACCGGCCGATAAATGCACCAAAGTAAGCATCGCGGCTTTTCTCATAGGATGCAAGGTCGTCAAATCCCAACAGTATATCCGTGGGTTTTCCTTCTCGATCCGGGACCCACAGCTCTGTCAGGATGCAGCCGTAATCTAAAAAGGCGATACGAACACCGTTTCGGTTTTCCATTACATATCGGGTAACTGTTTGTCCCTGTTCTGTAATCCCGTAGATCCGGCTTGTCAGTTGCATGAGCTCACCTCCTCGCACAGGCAGTGATTTTATCAAATCTTTCTTTCCTTTGCAACAGCAATATACAAAATATCGTTTTTTGTTGCAGATGTCACTATTATTATTGTCTCTTTTCGGGTATACTGCAATCAAACTACAAAGGAGGGTTTTCCATGTCTATCATACATGTTACTACCGAGCAGTTTGATGAGGTCGTTCTCAACAGCAAAGAGCCCGTTTTGGTGGATTTCTGGGCCACCTGGTGCGGTCCCTGCCAGATGCTGGCTCCCGTGCTGGAGGAACTGGCCGCCGAGGACAACATGAAAATTGCCAAGATCGATGTTGACAAGGAAGGCGAGCTTGCCATCTCCTTCGGCATCGTCAGCATTCCCACGCTTCTGGTCTTCAAAGACGGTAAGATCGTCAACAAATCCGTGGGTCTTGTGGACAAAGCCACTATCCGCAAGCTGATGGTCTGATCACATCGCATAAAAAGGTGCTTCGACAACTGTCGAAGCGCCTTTTTCATTTTATAAGCTTCAACGGTTCTTTCATGTCCTTTTGGATTTTGGAGCCGTAGCGCTCCTCCTCGCTGAACACACAGCCGCAGTATTTCTGCATATAAAAGCCCAATTCTCTGGCCTGTGCCTGTCCCTCCCGGAAGCCAGGGCGAAAATCCCGGTACAAAAACTTTACACCATACAGCTTCCCCATCTGCTCCGCCGTTTCCGCCAGAAGCTCATGGTTCTGATAGGGGCTCACCAGAAGCGTGGTGGTAAAGCTGTCAAAGCCGTTTTCTGCTGCGAATTTGGCCGTCTGTCCGAGACGCATGGCGTAGCATTCCCCGCAGCGATGATCGATATCCTCACACACCGCACGGCAGAAGTCCCGCAGGCCGTAATTCTCCTGCAGGATCAACTCCATCCCGATGGTGGGAGCGTAGGTCATCAACGTATCCCGACGCGCTTTATATTCCATGTAGGGGTGAATATTGGGATTATACCAGTAGCTGACCGGCTCAATGCCTTCACGGCGAAGCTGCTCAATACAGCTCACCGAGCAAGGTGCACAGCAGGTGTGCATCAGTGTCTTTTTCATGGACTCTCCTTCAAGCACGAAACTTTTTCTCTGTTATACCACGCTCACCATGCCTTGACAAGTGAAAGCAGCGCACAAAATGTCAAGAAAAGCGCAACTCCTTCCCTTGTCTTATATTGGTTTCCTTGCTATGATGGCGATGCTGGCAGAAATAGCAATATTTTTCTCCGGTGTTGTGCTAAAAGTGCTACACTCCATACATTCTCTGCTGCAGTTTTCGATGGGCGGTATGATTTGCAGAGCAACCGAGTATCAATGGTTATGATTACCGTCCTTCGCAGAAGAAAGGAGCTTCTCATGGAAAAGAAATCTGTTTTGAAAAACTATACTTTCCTGGGCATTATGCTGGGTGCCATGGTCCTGGGCTGCATCGTAGGTTGGTTTGCACCGAATTTCGGCCATACCATCAAGCCTCTGGGCACCGTGTTCATCAACATGATGTTCTGCGTTGTCGTGCCTCTGGTGTTTGCCTCCATTGCCGGCTCTGTGGCTTCGATGAAGAGCCGCAAGCGTGCCGGTAAGATCATGGGTACCACGGTGGCCATTTTCGTCATCACCGGCGCTATCGCCGCCGTCATTATGTTCGTGCTCATGAAGATCTTCCCGCCGGTAGTGTCCGCCTGGAGTGACATTCCCACCGAGGAAATGGGCGAATACGCCTCTATTTCCGATCTGATCGTCAACTTCTTTACCGCCAGCGACTTTGTGGGTCTTCTCACCCGCAGAGCCATGCTGCCTCTGATCGTCTTTTCCATTCTCTTCGGCTTTGCAGCCAATGCCGCTCAGGGTCCTGAGGGTTCCATTGCCCAGTGGCTTCGCGGACTGAGCGATGTGATGATGAAGTTCGTACAGATCATCACCTACTACGCCCCCATCGCATTTTTTGCCATCTTTGCCGACCTGGTGGCCCGCTACGGCGCTGAGGTCATCAGCGGCTATGGTCGTGCGCTTGCCGTCTACTATCCCCTCTGCTTTGTGTACCTCTTTACCGCGTTCCCCCTGTTTGCCCGCTTCGGTGGCGGCAAGGGTGCCGTGCGGGTAATGTTCCGCAACCTGATCCGTCCCGCCGTGGTGTCTCTTGGCACCTGCTCCTCTGTGGCCACCATTCCCACCAATATGGAGGTCTCCGAATCCACCGGCATCAGCAAGGATGTCAGCGAGATGGTGATTCCTCTGGGCGCCACCATGCATATGGACGGCTCCTGCTTCTCCTGCGTGTTGAAGATTGCCTTTGTGTGGGGCGTGTTCGGTCAGGACCTCAGCTGGGGTAAACTGATTCCCATCGTACTGGTAGCCGTGCTCTCCTCCGTGGGTATGTCCGGTGTGCCCGGTGGCGGTTATATCGGTGAATACATCATCTGCTCCATTTTCTTCCCCACCCAGATTGAGATGGCTTTCCCCATCCTGGTGATGATCGGCAACCTGGTGGATCCTCCCGCAACCATGATCAACTCCGCCGGCGATTATGTGGTCAGCTTCATGGTGTCCCGCTTCGTGGACGGCAAGGATTGGCTGCAGAAGGCTATGAAAAAATAAGCACAGTGTAAACCAAAAGACGGACACCATCCGGTGTCCGTCTTTTTTATTCCGTAAACAGTGTAAAGGCCAGTTCTGCCTGCGTCTGCAAAAGGGCAAGGCCTCCGATGGTGGTGTGTCCTTTGGCCGCAGCACGTTGCAAGAGCTCTGTTTCCAATGGGTTGTACACCAGATCGTATACAACTGCCTTCGGCGGCAGCTTCTCCAGAAATGCCCAGTCCGAAAAGCTTTCCTGACCGGCCATGCCCAGTGATGTGGCATTCACCAGCAAGTCGCAGGACAATACTTTCTGATATAATCCGCCCCATGGCACTTCGCCATTTTGAGGATGTCGAGCACAGACCGTCACCTCTGCCCCGGCATGCTCCAGCGCATAGCGCAAGGCATGAGATGCGCCGCCATTGCCCAAAAGCAGCACTTTTTTTCCCATCGGGACGAATGGAAGCGATTTGATAAAGCCTGCACCGTCCGTATTATAGCCGGTGACTTTCCCCTTGCGTACCACAACAGTATTCACGGCACCCATAGACTTCGCCGTTTCGTCCAGTTCGTCCAGAAGCGGTAAAATAGCGCTTTTCAGCGGCATGGTCACATTAAAGCCGTCCCAGACACCCGCCCTGGCGTCGGCCACAAAGTCCGCCAGTGTCCGGCGGGTCACGGTAACGGCTTCATAGCTGCCGACGATGCCGGCTTTTCGCATCAGTTCGCCCTGGATGGCCGGACTGCGGCTATGTCCCACCGGATCACCGATCACACACAGCTTCAGCATTTCACTTGCTCCTTCAACTGTTCCATGGCCTCCCAATAGCCCTCAAATCCATGGCCTGCGATCATAGCCACGCAGGCCGGCGCCGTTACGGAAACTCTGCGCCAAGGATCGCGGCTCGTGATATCGGAGATATGCACCTCAATGGCCGGCACCGGGCTGTCCAGCAGCGCATCATAGATGGCATAGCTGTAGTGGGCATAGGCACCGGGATTGATAACCATGCCGTCAAACCGTCCACGGGCCTGCTGAATGGTGTCGATGATGGCTCCCTCGTGGTTGCTTTGGAAAAAGCTCACCCGGTCGCCACGGCTCTTTGCCCAATCCTCTATTAATTTACATAATTCAGTATAGGTTCCGGTTCCGTACTGTTTGGGGTCTCTTTGACCCAGCATGTTCAGATTGGGGCCATTGATGATCAGAAAATTCATTTTTGCTTCCTCCACCAGTCCGCAATCATTTCTACTTCCCTATCTATTTCGTCTTCACCCACAGTAAGATCTGCCAAATCCAGATAGAATCTCCGACGCTCATGGGATAATTGCTGCAGGGTATGGTCTTCCATCACAGGTCTTCCGTCTGCTTGAAAAGTTAACATAATATTTTCGGCTGACCGATCTAAAAAGACGACATTTGCCGAGCGCAATGCCTGACGGTTTTCCTCTGCCAACACGACACCACCGCCGGTGGCGATCACGTATCCGTCCCGCTCCAACAGCTTCCGAAGGCAGAGAGTCTCCTGCTGTCGAAACCATTTTTCGCCTTCCGATGCGAAAATTTCCGGTATGCTCATCCCCGCGATTTCTACTACTGCATCATCCATATCCGCAAAGGGCATCTGCAGGGTTCTTGCCAGGGCTTTTCCCACGGTGGTTTTCCCTGCACCCGGCAAGCCGATCAGCACCAGATTCATTTCTGCTCCTCCCGACTCTGCTCCATCAAAAGGGAAAACAACTCCTCCACCTGCCGGCGATACTCCGGTGCCAGATCTCCGCGACTGCAAAGGACTTCCGCTTCTCGGACAGCGTCCTGTATGGGCAGGCGGTGTTCTTTTTTATAGCCACCGATTTTGCCGGCAATTTCCAGGCGGCGGGTGGCCAATGCCACCAGGTCCTTATCAATCTCATCTAATTCCCTGCGGTATCCTGCCAGAGAATCCTCCCGAGGCAATAAGCGCATAACAGCCAGTGCCGCAGCGGCCTCTACTGCCGGTGCGGCCCGCAGGGCAATACAGGCATCATGTCGCCCTTGGATTGCAATATCTACATTTTCATTTGACTTTATGTCAACTGTCTTCTGCTTTTTGGAAATAGATGGAGTAGGCCGAAATGTCACCGTAAAGGTGACGGGCATGCCATTGGTCATTCCACCGTTGATGCCGCCGGCGTGGTTTGTTTCCGTGTAAATCTCTTCGCCATCTGTACGCAGAGCATCATTCGCCTTACTGCCGCGCATATGGGCAAAACCTTCACCGGCACCGAACCCCACGGCCTTGACCGCCGGAATGGCGAATACCTGTCGCGCGATCTCGCTGTCAACAGATTCTTTCCAGCCGAAATCGCCTAAACCGGCCGGCAATCCATCAATCGTGCACCGGATCTGTCCGCCTGCGCTGTCGCCGTCTGCCTTAGCCGCGGCGGCCCTTTCCCTGAGCTCATCTTCTCCCACTACTTCTGCTGAGATGATGATGCCCCACTCCTTGAGATAGGTCTGGGCAATACTGCCCGCCACCACCAGCGGTGCTGTCAGGCGGCCGGAGTGGTGGCCGCCGCCGCGGTAATCGTTATGCCCATTGGACTTCACCCATGCCGCATAATCCGCGTGGCCGGGACGGGGTGTATTTTTCAGAGCTTCATAATCTCCGGAATGTACATCGCCATTGCGAATGACAGCCACCAGCGGATCACCGGTCGTCTTGCCCTCGAAAACGCCGGAGAGATATTCCACCTTGTCTTCTTCGCATCGTGCTGTGGTCAGACCGCCCTTTCCGGCACGGCGCAGCATCTGCCCGGCAATAAAAGTCTCGTCTACCGTCAGTCCGGCAGGGATGTTTTCCAGTAAAACGCCCACCACAGGGCCATGGGACTCTCCGAACAGGGTATAGTCCAGCACTTCTCTCACTCCTCGATCTGCCCACCCAGGGCAACATAGTCTTTCCAGAATTGCGGATAGGATTTGCTCACACATCCCGAGTCCAGCAATTCTATGGGTTCGTCGCAAAACAGCGCCGCAAAAGCTGCCAAAAAGACCATGCGGTGATCTCTGTCCGGATCGATCACCACGCCGCCATGCAAGCGATCGCGGCCAAAAATTGTTATGGTATCCTCCGACACCTCAACTCTCACGCCCAGCGCGGTCAGGATTTTCTGCACATTGCGCAATCTATCGCTCTCTTTATCCCGCAGGAAGGCACAATGGATCATTTTAGTCACCTTACCCGGGCAGAGTGCCGCATATAAGGCCAATACCGGGAAAATGTCGGGCGCCACGGAAATATCAACCGTGTCCGGCAGGTGATCCAAGTAGTCCAGGATGGCTTTGTCCGGCTGCTTGCTCTCGTTACAAATAGTTGTTATGTTAACTTCGTTGCTCAGCCTGTTGGCCATGGCATACCATGCCGCAGCAGACCAGTCGGTCTCCGCTTTTATCGGCGCAATCTGGTACTTCTGACCGCCGGGGACAGCAAAGCCATCGGGTGTTTTCTCTATGCCGATTCCGTAGCGGTGCAAAGCGGAAACCGTCATGTCCACATATCCGGAGGATACCGCGTTTTCCGTACGTACGACAGAATCCCCCTCCAACAGAGGCAATGCCATCAGAAGGCCGCTTGTCACCTGGGAGGTTCTGGAGGCATCGATCAGATACGCTCCGCTTCGGAGCGCTTCACGGATACACCATCCCTTTTGGGTCCGTTCAATAGGAAGTCCTGCCGGAACGGGTCGTTCCAAGAGGCGCGGTGAACCTGTAAACGTGACACCTCTCTTCCCCATGGCCGCCGCAAGAGGCAGCAAAAAGCGCAACGTAGTGCCGCTTTCTCCGCAGTCCACGATCTTTTCGCCGTCCCGAAGAGCGATAAGCGCTCTCTGCGTCATCTGTACGTCCTTTGGCACCGCCGGGATCTGCGGATATTCACCGCACATGGCCTGACAGATGAGTTCACGGTGTAAGATGCTTTTACTGACAGGCGGCGTGACCTCTCCCCACAGGGTAGCGGGATACAGCTTCACAGCGCCACCTCCAAAAGCTTTTCTATCGGTACGGAAGTCACCTCGGCATTTTCTACTTCCGCTACGATAACAATACTGATCCTATCACCCCGGGCTTTTTTATCCCGTTTGAGATAGGTTTCGCAGGTCGCTTTATCGCAGTGGATGCAGCCGGGCAGTTCGTATTTCTCCAGTAGCGGTAACAGCCGATCATAGACCTCCACGCCGCCGATACCCCTTGCGCACTGCCAGCGCAGCATCTGCGCCATACCAGCCGCCACAGCTTCCCCGTGGGTATAGGTGCCATACTGCCCCATTGCCTCATAAACATGGCCGAAGGTATGGCCGAAGTTCAGGATATGACGAACTCCAAGATCCTCCTCGTCTTCCTCTACCAACTTTTTCTTGATGGCAAGGCATTTCTCTATCAGATGTGTCCAATCGGGTTTATCTGCCATCAGCTCTTCCAAAATACTGCAATCGGCAATGAGGCCATACTTGATCACCTCTGCCACACCGCTGCGGAACTGCCTGGTAGGCAAGGTCCAGAGCAGATCGGGATCCACTACCACCATACGGGGTGGATAAAAAGCGCCGATGAGGTTTTTTCCCTCCGGCACATCAATGCCAACTTTACCACCGATGGCGCTGTCCACCTGGGCCAACAGACTGGTGGGTACCTGCACCAAAGTCACGCCCCGCAAAAGCGTGGCCGCAACAAAACCGGCCAGATCACCAACCATACCGCCGCCCAGTGCCACGATACCGTCGCTCCGCGAAAAACCCTCCTGCAACAGTTTGCGGCAGAGCGTTTCATAGGTCGCCACGGTTTTGTGTCCTTCTCCGGCAGGGATTGTCACCAGTTGTGCTGACAGTCCCTCGGTCTGCAAACAGGACACTGCCTTTTCGCCGTAGAGAGCCGCTACCTTTTCATCGGCAACAATTGCCCAGCGCATAGGACTCAGGCCACTGAGATATACACCCAAACGGGAAAAAGCATCTCTTTCGACGATCACACGGTATTCTTGCTTTTTTGCTTTCACCGTCAGTTCCATAGCGCACCTCCACCCATTAGTTTCTTTTATTTTATCCACTTTTCGCCATTCTGTAAAGTAAAAAAGGAAACCGCACTGCAAAATCAAAAGTTTGCAATGCGGTTCCTATTATATCGGTAAGTTTTCCCGATTTTTACCGAAAGCATGTCAAAAGATGATCTGCCCGTCCTCGTTTACAAGAAGCTCTTTGGGCGGTGTATGGCTGGAAAAGCGCTGCGCACTCAGGGTGCAGGCATATGCGCCGGCATTGCCCACCTCGATCAGATCGCCGACTTCCAGTCGGGGCCCTGTGAAATTCTCCTGCAGAATATCCTGGGCACAGCACAGATTGCCCACGATGTCTGCGGTCTCCGTAGCCGCCTCATCTCCGTGAGCGGTGATGGGAAAGGCATATTCCGCAGTGAACATCGGCTCATTGGGCGTAAGGGGGCCGTCTCCCACGGCACGGCGCAGCATGGCGGCAATGGCAGGCTTCTGCAGGCCGTTCATGCAGTTTTCCACGATGACATAGGTCTTGCCGCGAGATACCTTTTTGTCCACTACCCGTAGAAAATAGCTGCCCATCTGAGCGGTAAGAAAACGGCCGGACTCGATTAAAAGCCGCGCTTTCCAGGTCTTGTTATTCTCTTCGGCAATGGCATCGGTATAGGTGCGCAGACGGGCAAAATCAAGGGGAGACTCTTTCTTCAGGTCGTAGGCAATGCCAACACCGCCGCCGAAGTTCACATAGGAAAGAGGCCTTTTCAGCAATGCGGACAATCTCTTGGCACATTCCCAGCACGCACGGTAATACTGTCCCAGAATATCAGCATCAAGGTTCTGGGACTTCAGGTGGATATGGATGCCCTCTATCTCCACAGGCGCATTCTTTAACAGTTCTGCCAGGCGGGGAAGGTCTTCCTCATCGATGCCGAACTTGCTGGTGTGACCCTGACCACCGCCCATAGCGTAATCGGGATTCAGGCGAATGCCGATCATCTTTTTCTCGCCTCGCGCAGCCGCCAAGGCGCCAATACGGGATACCTCGCCCAGGGAGTCTGCAATCAGATGGCCATGCTCCCATGTGGACAAAACCGCCTTATCCGACTTTCCGGCTGCAGAGAAATAGATATCGCGCCCCGGCATACCGCAGTGCTCTGCCAAAAGGACCTCCTGGGCAGATGCGGCATCTGCGCCTACTCCCAATGAGGCCAGGGCCGTCAACACCGGCGGAAAGGGATTTGCCTTGACGGAAAAGAGAAAATCATAAGCCGGAAACATCTGCCGGAGCGTTTTTGCCTGCTGACACAGCTTCTCGTATTGGTAGAGAAAACAGGGCGCGTTTTCCCGTGCCACAGATAGAATCTTCTGGTTCATGGTCGTTCCTCCTTATATTTTCATGGAGCGGATTCCGCGTGACAGTTTTGCTCCGATTCCCGGAGACGGGCTTGCCGTCAAAAGAGGCACGCGTTTCTGCTATTTAGTTGATTATACCATGTCCTCTTTTCATTCACAATATGGAGGATCAGGAAAAAGGCCACGAAAACGGACTGAATCAAGTGAATTTATAAAGATTTAGCGAAAAAGCAGCGGTGAATATCTGCCTTTTTAAGGCAGTATTTACCGCTGTTTCATGTTACTTTTTATAGAAATTACTCCGAAACTTTTATATCAATATTTTCGGGGTCTATCTGTTTCTCCCCCCATAGGAACTCACGCCCTGCTTTGCGGCATGAATCGCCTTTTCTATATTTTCCCCAAATTAACGCCATCGGGGGCGCCACAATCATAGCGGAGTCTTTCCCTTTTTAACAATTGCAAGCCATCGCTTTGCTATTATCGCCGGCTGCCGATTTCAGTTGAAAAATCGCGCACTCTCATGATATAATGTCACATCATGATTATTAAGCCCAAGGGCTTGGTAATAAATTTACTTTACAGGAGAGTGCTTTTTGATCAAGTACAACAAACCGGAGATTGTAGCGTGACCGGGAGGTTGCGGATATGATCCCACACAACCTCCCGCTGAGAAGCAATTGACGTTAACAATGCTCAGGAGGAAAAACAATGAACACAAATAACATCACCATTCGTTTAGAGAAAAAAGAAGACTATCGTGCCGTGGAAAATCTGGTCAGAGAAAGCTTTTGGAACGTGTACCGTCCCGGTTGTCTGGAGCATTTTGTTCTGCACTGTCTTCGGGATGACCCCGATTTCGTGCAATCACTGGATTTCGTGATGGAACAGGATAAAAGACTGATCGGTCAGAACATTTTCATGAAAGCCAACATCCTGACAGATGCCGGCAAGCTCGTCCCTATCATGACTATGGGCCCCATCTGCATCACACCGGAGCTGAAACGAAAGGGCTACGGAAAGATCCTGCTGGATTACTCCCTTGCCAAGGCAGCGGAGCTGGGCTGCGGTGCGGTCTGTTTTGAAGGCAACATTGACTTTTACGGAAAAAGCGGTTTCACCTATGCCAGAAACTACGGCATTCGTTACCACGGATTACCCCAAGGGGCGGATGACTCGTTCTTTCTCTGCAGGGAATTGATTCCCGGCTATCTCAGCGGTATCACCGGTGAGTATGCAACGCCAAAAGGATACTTCGTCTGCGAGGATGAAACTGATGCCTTTGCAGATTTTGAAGCTACATTTCCACGGAAAGAAAAGCTGACCCTTCCGGGGCAGATCTTCTAAATGAATGAACGAGGGGGCGCAGGGACTGAACCCTGCGTTCCCTCATTCCACACAGTCAACCTCATTACCGCATGGACCTTGCGGCAGCATGACGTAATGCACCTATTCTATTCCGTCCGAGACACTTATCCGAGTCAATAAAAACGACCTCCATGTGGAACAAATCTTTCCACACAGAGGTCGCTTCGTATTTTGCTGATTGCATAGGGAATTGTAATCGCTTCCTTGTTGAAGCAGTTAGGCTTCATCCGGTCAAAGATGCCAGAGTCAGTAGGATAGCAATACTATTTTGATTTCGTCGGTGTTTGTGCTAAAGGCCCGCCTGAAACCGCATTTTTCGGTATTTGGCGGATCAGCTTTTCCAACAGGCCGGCCATCACCCAGAATACAGGTGCCACAATAGCGATGGAGAAGCCGAAGAAAGAGTGTATCAGATAACCTGCAGCAGAGCTGGCAAATATCACTACCAGTGGGCAGCGAGTCGCATATTTGAATGCACGCACCGCCAGCGCTACGACAAATGCCACATAAATGGCAAGTCCCACATAACCCATGCAAACACCGATCTGCAGGAAATCATTGTGGGCAAAGTCATAAACCACGCCCATTTCCGGACGGTTGTAAGGCTCAAATACCGTCATGAAAGCACCGGGACCGCAGCCAAAGACGGGAGCATCCTTCATCAGCACCAGGCAGGCCTTCCAGACAAAGCCGCGGTAGGTGCCCGCCTCATCAGCAAGATGTCCGTGCAGCACATCTCTGGCATTCATCAGCAGCGTGCTGGAGCCGGAATAGCCATAGAGATAAATGAGAGCGGCTACCGCGGTCAGAGCCTCCAAACCGAACATACCAAGGCGAATAGTCTTTGCACTGAGCTTCAAGGGCTCGTTCCGACGGCCCAGCAGGAATGCAACAACCGCCATAACCACCGCAGCCGCCATGGCGGCGCAGGCCAGTTTGACAGAGGTATAGTATCCCGCAAAGGAGATGGGGATCAGCTTGCATAGGCCGAAAGTCATCACCAGTGCAGCACCGGCATAGAGGGTATTCTTCAGATGGCGCCGCTCCGTCACGAGATAAGGCAGTGCCACTGCCAAAGCGGCCAGAAGGCCCAGCTTGCCGCTGTCCACATCAATGTAGATCTCCACAGCGAAGAGGAGAGATGCACCGCCCAGCATTACATAGCGCCAGCGATTTTCTATCAGGACAAACCCGCAGATCAGCGCGGGCACGGTAACTGCCACAATACCACCCATGCAGTCGATATTGCCCACCATGCCTACAAACAGAGTATTGGAATAATCATATCCCTCAGGATAGATCAGGTTCACTCCGAATAGCTGCATCAATCCGACCACGCCCTGCGCCACAGCCATCAATGCAAGGGCAGGCAGATACAGCTCGCTGTATTCGCCCCAAAATGCCACCAGCACGAAAACTGCCGTATAAAGAAGCATGCTCAGCACACCCTCATAGCGGCTTTGCCCTTCCCACAAGCCAGAGTAGGGAGACACTATGGCGCAGATGACTCCCCATACTGCAAAGGCGGTAATCAATATCTGCGGTAAACTCCATTTCTGGAAGCCCTCCGTTTTACGGGCACGCCATTTTTTCTTATCCAGAAAAAAGCCTACAACAATCAACGCCGCAGCAATAATATAGAGGAATGCAAAAATTTTGAACAGAATGTATTTACCCTCGGTAATGCTTAAGTATCCATTAAATCCCATCAACAGGGGAAATACTGTCAATATGATAATGGCAAAATACTGTGTCAACCGCTCCCAATAGGTAGCGCTTTTGCGGCAAAGAAGTGTCTCACCATAGGAGCTTCCGGCTATAAGAGCGCTGGAATTCTTTTTCGTAGTTTTCATTGATCTTCTTCCTTCTGCCAGATTCAATGCAAGTTTGTATTATATATTATATCAGGAGCTTACAGCGTTTTCAATTGGTTATCCACACTGCAAAGAATTCGTTCATCAATTTCCATCGTATCCATTGGGATGTTCTCCGATAAGGCCGCTGGAATATTCATTAACACTTCTCCGTTCCTGACGATATGAAAAGACTACCACATATCCGCATAAAAATCAAACCTCATTTCTCTACTACTCTGGTTGCGCACCCGATTATAATTTCACTTCCTGCGCATAGAATGGGAGCACAGAAAGGGTGAAGAATTCATGAAAAATCTATTTTCTAAAAGGCCAAAGCGCCTTTTAATTGTGAGGAAAGGTGTTTTGGCCACCATTTTAGTGATTGCTGTGGCGGCAGGAATCTTTTGCACTGTCAGCATCCCCGCCATCATCGAAACTTCTGTTGCTACAAGACAGCTCCCCATCTATTCCGTTGAATGTGAAGGAAAACGCTGCTCATTGAGTTTTGATGCCGCCTGGGGAAACGAAGATACACAGACCCTCATTGACATCTTAGCGCGATACAACGT
>R22__coassemble_399_pt1 | contig 29480 bp, 36 predicted proteins | sample R22__metabat2_low_PE_020 | metagenome-assembled genome bin R22 | reverse complement strand
GAAACCAAAATTGGTTCCAAAGCCTTTTCTTTCTTCCATTATTTTTCTCTCCTTTTCACATCCTCGTTTCACAACGAGAAAGATTTTGAGATACAGCAGTATCTCCTTCTGGATTGTTATAACCCGTGGCCATGGAATGATTCCACGAACTATATTACACGGTTAGTATACAGAATCTCACGCTTTCGCGCAATTAGCAAATTTGACAGATTTTTACGCGATAATTCGTTATTTTAACATTTTGTGAACATCATAAAGGTGTATTTTTATACAAGCTTTTCGCCATATGTGCCTTTTTAAATACTATTTCTCTCCATTTTCTTTGTAAAAGCAAAAGAGCGGCTCTCAGAGCCGCTCTTTTTTACTGTAAGGAAAATTGCAAGACACTTTACCATTTGTTTGTGACCTTTTCTGCGAACCCGAGGAAATCTTTCACGAGAATCTCCTTGCCGTCGTCCAGCACCGCTTTGCCGGAAAAACGACCGAACACCTGATGCTGATTGCTGCCCAGGATCTTGAAGTCCGTGTTGGCGGCCCGGTCCAGAATCGGGGTAAAGTCCATCTCAAATCGGCCATCGTCCGAAGTAAACGTCCAATCGGACAGATAGTCCTCCGTGCCGTTTTTCATGGGAATATGAAATGTCACCCGGGAAAGCTTGTGGGCACGGCCGTCGTAAAACAGCATGTTTTCACTGGCCGCAGAGGTATCGCCGAAGCCGTAGCCGATATTGAAGCCAAAGGGTACACCGTCCACCTGTCCCGATGCGCTGCCCCAATACCAGGTATTCTTATAGGTCCATACACCGCGTCCCCAGTCCAGCACGGCAAAGCTGTCAACAGGATCGAACACATATTTCTTTCCCGCTACGGTCACCTCGCCGCAGGCCCGCATACAATTGATCTTCTGGTTGTAGTAAAAATGGCCGGGCTTATCAAAGGGTGTGCAGATCACCATGCTCTCCTCCGGTTCATGGGACAGCGTTACCGTGCCGGATATGGGCTGATCCTCCAGGAAATCCGCCATTGTAAAAGTCAGCACACGGTTTTCTCCTTCATGCCGGAAAGAAAGGGCATAGTCCTTTCCCTGCACTTCCACATCACCGTCTGCCGAGGTCTCCGGCAGGCCGGTCTTGCCGAATGTCAGCCAGCGCATGGGGCTTTTGGTCTTTTCCCACCTCTCGTCAAAGTGCAGAAAGGAAATGCTATCCAGGCCCATATAACTGTTGTCATCAATGGTCAGCGCCAGAGCAAAGTGATCGTTGGTGATCAAGTAGTAATCCCACTCTTTAATGCGCGATGCTCCCGCCTTAATATGGTCGCGGTGATAAATCGGCAACAGTTTCCTGGCAAACCCGGGCTCCGCCAGGTTACCCCGGGTATCCAAAAGGGGGCGACTTTGTGTGATTTCGTGCTGCATAAGGAATCCTCCCTTATATGTAATTAGTATGTGAGTGCACCACTTGCTTATATTTTCTGCATGTAGCATATCACAGCCACCCGGCAGTGAAAAGAACATTTTTCTTGACAGGTGAAAAAAACTCTATATAATTTGAAAATGGATTTCATTTTCAAATTGGAGGTCGCTATGGCTGTTACCTATATCACCCGGCAGCAACGTGCCGTATTGGACTGTATTGCCGGCTTTCCCGGCGGCAGCTGTACTGCCGTGGAGCTGACCGAAAAGCTCCACGAAATCGGGCAATCCGTGGGGCTGACCACGGTATATCGCCAGTTGGACCGTCTGTCTCAGCAGGGACAGGTACACAAGATCGTCACGGATGAAGGGGCGCATTATCAATACTGCAGCGCTCATGGCGATTGCTTCCTGCTGAAATGCGAAAAGTGCGGTGCCATTTTTCACATGGACTGCTCCCACCTGGGCGAACTGTACGGCCATATTTTACAGGAGCACCACTTCACCATCAATCCGCGCCGCACCCTGTTTTACGGCCTGTGCGAAAAATGCGGTAAGGGGGCACAGGTGTGAAACGGATCTTATGTGCAATTCTCTGTGCAGCTTTCTGCATCGGTCTTTGCAGCTGCGGCACATCTGATGCGCCGGACGACCGTGGGCTGCAGGTGGTCACCACCCTTTTCCCCTACTACGATTTTGCCCGCCAGATCGGCGGCGAGGATATCAACGTGACTCTTCTTGTTCCTGCCGGCCGGGAAACTCACAGCTTTGAGCCCACGCCGATGGATGTTGTCACCGTCAGCGAGGCAGACGTTTTTCTCTACAATGGTGGAGAAAGTGAGTACTGGGTGGACGAGATTTTAGAGAGTTCCGGAGACAACATTCCCGTCGTGGTACGAGGCATGGATCTTCTGGACGAGATGCTGGAAGAAGAAGCCATCGTGGACGGGCAGGTCGCTGCCGAGAGTGGGCACAACGAGGACAAAGAATACGATGAGCACATCTGGACCTCTCCGGTGGTAGCGATGACTCTGTGCCGCGGCATCTGTCAGGCGCTGTGTCAGGCCGACATGGCTCACGCGGGCCACTACCGCCAGCGCACAGAGGCATATCTTTCTCAGCTAGAGGCTCTTGACGCCGAATTTCGTGATGTGGTCGCAAGCGGCATCCGTTCGGAGATCGTCTTCGGTGATAGGTTTCCTCTGCTTTATTTTGCCCGGGAATACGGCCTCACCTACTCCGCCGCCTTTCACGGCTGCAGCAGTGACACGGAGCCGTCTCTGGCCACACTGAAAAATCTCATAGATGAGGTGAACGCGCACAACATTCCTGTGATCTATACCATCGAGCTGAGTTCCGGCAAGGTGGCAAATGCCATCGCCGAAGCCACAGGCAGCATAGTTTTGTCTTTTCACTCCTGTCAAAGTGTGACGCGGCAGGAATTTGATGCCGGCGAGACCTATTTGAGCCTGATGCAGAAAAACGTGATTGCCCTACAGGAGGGATTGTCGTAAATGGAACAAAAACAGTTGTTGAATGTAGAAGGTGTCTCCCTCGGCTACGAGGGAAAAGCTATCGTAGAGGATTTGAACTTTTCCGTTCACAGCGGTGAGTATCTGTGCATCGTAGGTGAAAACGGAAGTGGCAAAAGCACCCTTTTAAAGGCACTTCTCGGCCTGCATAAGCCCCTGCGAGGCGATATACGCTGGGATAAAAGTCTTTCCCGAGGTGCCATCGGTTACCTCCCTCAGCAGACCCAGGCGCAGAAGGACTTTCCCGCCACAGTGTATGAGGTGGTATTGTCCGGTTTCCTGAGCGCGGGCGGACTTCGCTTTTTCTACACCTCAGCCGAAAAATCCGCCGCTTTGATGAACATGGGAAAGCTGGGCATCCTGGAACTGAAAGATCAGTGCTACCGGGAACTGTCCGGCGGCCAGCAGCAGCGTGTGCTCCTCTCCCGCGCCCTATGTGCCGCAGGGGAGATTTTGATCCTGGACGAGCCGGTGACGGGCCTTGATCCGGCCGCGGCTCTGGATCTCTACCGCACGCTGGACTATCTCAATCGCACGGAGCACATCGCCATCATCATGGTGACCCACGATTTGCAAACCGCCCTTCACCACGCCACTTCCATTCTCCATGCCGGTCACAGTGGTTGGTTTTACGGCACTACAGCAGAATATCTGCTCTCCCCCTACGGCAAACGATTTGGAGGTGAAAACTGATGGAACTTTTACTCTCCATGTTTGCCTATCCCTTTATTGTCCGCGCTTTCGTGGTGGGTATCCTGGTTTCCCTGTGCGCCGCTCTTTTGGGCGTGCCGCTGGTTTTGAAGCGCTACTCCATGATCGGTGACGGCCTGAGCCATGTGTCCTTCGGCGCTTTGGCGGTGGCCGTGGCCTGTGGTTGGGCACCGCTGTCTGTATCTCTGCCGGTGGTGGTGATCGCCGCGCTCCTTTTGCTGCGTATGACGGAGAAAAGTCGCATGGGCGCCGATGCCGCCATTGCGGTCACCTCGGCCTCTGCTCTTGCCATCGGTGTGATCGTCACCAGTCTTACCACCGGCATGACCACCGATGTGGACAGCTATATGTTCGGCTCTATCCTGGCCATGAACAGCGGCGATGTGGCGCTCTCCGCTATCCTGTGCGTTTCCGTTTTGGTGCTGTTTATTCTGTTCTACCATAAGCTCTTTGCCATCACCTTTGACGAGAACTTTTCCCGGGCCACCGGTGTGAAAGTCGGTTTGTACAACACTCTTTTATCCGTGCTGACAGCGCTGACCATCGTGCTGGGTATGCGGATGATGGGCGCCATGCTGATCTCCAGTCTGGTGATCTTCCCGGCCCTTTCCGCTATGCGGATCCTCAAAAGTTTCCGCAGTGTGGTGATCTGCGCGGCCTGCATCTCCGTTGTTTCTTTCTGTGTCGGTCTCAGCGCATCCTATCTCCTCTCCACTCCCGTAGGTGCCTCCGTGGTCATCGTGAATCTGGCAGCCTTTTTAATCTGCTGTATTATTCCAAAAACCAAAAAAGTTGGATAATTGTCCGGGCGGAGCCATAGCTCCGCCCTTCTTCTTTGAAAAAATACACGTTTTGCCCCGATTAATCCATAAATAACACTTGCAATCTTACATTATATATGATAGTATGCATACGTTAGTAAAGTAGTTGACTGGGAGTGGACCTGCGGTCCGCTCTTTTTGTTGGTCTTTTTTGAAAGGTTAAAATTATGAAAAAAGTTACGGAAATCGTCCGGGAGATCGCCCAGCCTGTGGTTTTGGAACACGGGTGTGAGCTTTGGGACGTAGAGTATATCCGCGAAGCCGGCCAGTGGTACCTGCGGTTATATTTGGACAAGGACGGCGGTGTGGACATTCTGGACTGTGAAGCCATCAGCCGTAAGGTCAGTGATCTTTTAGATGCCGCCGATCCCATCGAGAGCAGCTATGTGTTTGAGGTGGGCTCCGCCGGTCTGGAACGCCAGCTGAAACGTCCCTCCGATTTCGAGCGTTTTATGGGCAGCGATGTCCTTTTGAAGACCTATAAGCCGCAGGATGGGCAAAAAGAGTTCTCCGGTAAGCTCATCGGTTATGATGATGGCGCTGTGACCCTCACTCTAATGAACGGTTCGGAAAAGCGCTTTGAAAAGGCAGATGTGGCCATGGTCCGCCTGCGCGTAACATTTTGATAAATCATTTGGTTGAATATAAAAGGAGTATACAGTCATGAAGTGTGATGAAATTTTCGCAGCCCTTGCCATGTTGGAACAGGAACGCGGCATCCCCCAGAATTTCATGATGGGCAAGATCATTCAGGCTCTGACCACCGCATACAAGCGTGACCACGAAGGCGTGGAAAACGTGGTGATCGATGTGGACGAAGAAAAGCGTGATCTGAAGATGTACGTCCAGAAGGAAGTTGTCGAAGAGGTGGAGGACCCCGCCAACCAGATGTCTCTGGAGGAGGCCCGTAAGAAGTCCGCCAAGTATGAGGTGGGCAGCATCGTCAACATTCCCGTAAACAATGTAGACTTTGGTCGCATCGCCGCCGGCAACGGCAAGCAGGTGATCATTCAGGGCCTGCGCGAAGCCGAGCACGGCATGGTTTACGACGAATACAACTCCAAGCAGCACGAGATCCTCACCGGTACCGTACAGCGTCTGGATCCCCGCAACGGCAATGTGGTTTTGAAAATCGGTACCGGTAATGAGGCCACCGAGGCTGTTTTGACGTTCAACGAGCAGGTGCCCGGTGAGGAACTCCACGAAGGCCAGATGGTGAAGGTCTACCTGGTGGAGGTCCGCCGTACCACCCGCGGTCCCCAGGTCCTCATCTCCCGCACCCACCCCGGCCTGGTGAAGCGTCTCTTTGAACTGGAAGTGCCCGAGATCTTCGACGGTGATGTGGAGATCCGCTCCATCGCCCGTGAGGCCGGCAACCGTACCAAGATAGCCGTGTGGAGCAATGATGAAAACATCGATCCCATCGGTGCCTGCGTAGGCCAGCGCGGTGCCCGCGTCAACGCCATCGTAGAAGAGCTCCGCGGTGAGAAGATTGACATCATCAAGTATTCCGAAGATCCCGCCGAGTTCATCGCAGCAGCTTTGGCTCCCTCTGAGGTGGTCAATGTGATGCTGGCCTCCGAGGGCAAGTCCTGCCGCGTGATCGTGCCCGATGATCAGCTGTCCCTGGCCATCGGCAAGGAGGGTCAGAACGCCCGTCTGGCCGCACGCCTCACCGGCTATAAAATCGACATCAAGCCCGAGAGTTATCGGGGCGAATAAGTAAGGAGGTGCGGCAAATGCCCGCAGGACCTCGCAAAATTCCCCAGCGGCAGTGTGTAGGATGCCGCACCATGTTTGAAAAGAAATCCCTCATTCGGGTGGTGCGAACCCCCGAAGGCGAGATCGTTCTGGATCTCACCGGTAAAAAATCCGGTCGCGGCGCCTACGTATGTCGGAGCAGCGAGTGTCTGAAAAAGGCACGCAAGTCCAAGGCTCTGGAGCGGGCGCTGGAAGTCGCCATCCCTGAGAGTGTCTACGACACATTGGAAAAGGAGATGGAAGATAACCTATGATCGAAAAAAATCTCTCCCCACTGGGTCTAGCCCTCAAGGCCGGAAAGGTGGAGGTGGGCGAAGAGCCGGTGGGCGCTGTTGCCCGCGCCAGGAAAGCTCGTGTGATCCTGCTGGCGCAGGATGCCGCCGCATCCTCGGTGCGCAGAGCCATGAGCTTTGCCCAGAGTGGCAACTGTCTGTGCCTGACGATTCCTGCATCGAAAGATGCTTTGGGCAGCAGTCTGGGTCGCACCAGCGTGGCCATGTGTGCGCTGACTGACATCGGCTTTGCAGATGCCATCGCCAAGAAGCTCTGTGCCATAGACCCCGAGCATTTTTCCGCCGCATCGGCACAATTGGATGCCAAAGCTGTCCGCATGGCACAGCGCAAGGAGGAAAAGCTTCGCCACGAAAAGAATCTCAAGATCGGAAAGAAACGTAAACAATAAGAACAGCAATGTTCTTTTCTCAAACCAAAACGGAGGTGTTCGCATTGGGTAATGTAGCAACAAATAAGTATCGAGTGCATGAGCTGGCCAAGGATTTTAACATGGCCAACAAGGATATCACGGACGTGCTGACCAAGTACGCCGAAACTCCCAAAAATCATATGCAGGCCTTGAGTGACGATGAGCTGAGCCTGGTATTTGAGTCCCTAACACAGCAGCATCCTGTATCCAGTATTGCAGTGATCTTCGCCGAGGGCGTCAAGGCCGAGGCCAAGAAAGAGGATGCTCCCAAGGCCGCGGTGAAGGCCGCCGCTCCTCAGCAGGCCACCGCTCCCGCCGCAGGTGAGAAGAAGCCTGCCGAGGCAAATGCTCATGCCGCCCCTGTTTCCCGCGTACCCCAGACCAAGGTGGTGGATACCCGCAAGGCCACCAACGTGAATCTGGACAAGTATGACGAAAAGCTCCAGGATATGGCCGACCGCAGCAGCCGTAACAACGGTCGCCGCGACCAGAACCAGGGCGGCAAGGAGAAGTTCCGCAACCGTCAGGGTAAGGACAACCGCCAGCAGGGTGCCTATGGTGCCAATCGCCGTCGTCAGGAAGAAGCCGACCGCATGCGCAAGCTGCAGCTGGAGATTATTAAGAACACCCCCGTCACCGTGGAGATCCCCGAAGAGATTTCTGTTTCCGAGCTGGCCAGCCGCATGAAGAAAACTGGCGCAGAGGTGGTCAAGTGCCTGATGAAAAACGGTGTCATGGCCTCCCTGAGTGAGGTCATCGACTTCGATACCGCCGCCATCATCGCCGAAGAGATGGGCTGCAAGGTGGAAAAGGAAGTCGTGGTCACCATCGAAGAAAAACTCATCGACGACCATCAGGATGCCGAAGAGGATCTGATTTCCCGCGCTCCCGTGGTGGTGGTCATGGGTCACGTTGACCACGGCAAGACCAGCCTTCTGGACTATATCCGTAACGCCCACGTGGCTTCCGGCGAAGCCGGCGGCATTACCCAGCACATCGGTGCTTATCAGGTGGAGATCAACGGCAAACCCATCACTTTCCTGGATACTCCGGGCCACGAAGCCTTTACTTCCATGCGTGCCCGCGGCGCCATGGTTACCGATATCGCCATTCTGGTGGTTGCCGCCGAAGACGGCATTATGCCCCAGACCATCGAGTCCATCAACCACGCCAAGGCCGCTGAGATCCCCATCATCGTGGCCATCAACAAGATGGATAAGCCCGAAGCCAACCCTGATCGCATCAAGCAGCAGCTTACCGAGTACGGTATCGTCTGCGAAGAGTGGGGCGGTGAAACCATCGTGTGTCCCATCTCTGCCAAGACCGGCATGGGCATCGACCATCTGCTGGAAATGCTCACCCTTACCGCGGAGGTGGGCGAGCTGAAAGCCAACCCCAACCGTGCCGCTCAAGGTACTGTCATCGAGGCACGTCTGGACAAGGGCCGCGGTCCCGTGGCCACTTTGTTGGTGCAAAACGGCACCCTGCACTCCGGTGATATCATTATTGCCGGCACCGCCGTGGGTCGTGTGCGTACCATGATGAACAGCCGCGGCGAGCGTATCACCGAGGCAGGCCCCAGCGTTCCCGTGGAAATTTCCGGTTTGTCCGAGGCTCCCTCCGCCGGCGCCGTGTTCAACGCCGTGGCCGACGAAAAGCTGGCCCGCGAGCTGGTGGAACAGCGCAAGGAAGAGGAAAAGGCCAAGGCCAACGCCCCCGTCACCAAGGTCTCTCTGGAGGATCTGTTCAGCCAGATTCAGGCCGGTGAGATGAAGAATCTGAACCTGATCGTCAAGGCTGACGTCCAGGGCTCTGTGGAAGCCGTAAAGGCCTCCCTGGAGAAGATCTCCAACGACGAAGTCCGCGTCCGTGTGATCCACGGCGGTGTGGGCGCCATCAATGAGTCCGATGTGATGCTGGCCTCCACTTCTCAGGCCATCATCGTGGGCTTCAATGTCCGTCCCGATGCCGCCGCCCGCGACAGCGCCGCCCGTGCCAACGTGGATATGCGTATGTACCGCGTGATCTACGACGCCATCAACGAGATCGAAGCCGCTATGAAGGGTATGCTGGCGCCCAAGTTCCGCGAGGCGCTTCTGGGCCACGCCGAGGTGCGCCAGACCTTCCACGTGTCCTCCGTGGGCACCGTGGCCGGCTGCTACGTACAGGACGGCAAGCTGCAGCGCAAGGATTGCCAGGTGCGCCTGGTGCGTGACGGTGTCGTTGTCCACGAGGGCAACCTCTCCTCCCTGCAGCGCTTCAAGGATCAGGTCAAGGAAGTTGCCGCCGGCTATGAGTGCGGCCTGACCATCGAGAAGTTCAACGACATCAAGGAAGGCGACATCATTGAAGCCTTCACCATGGAAGAAATTCCGCAATGATTATCCTTCGGGGCGGGCTTATGCGCCCGCCCCGATTTTTACTCACCGAAAGGAGTGCATCAAATTGGCATCTAACCGTATTGGCCGCATCAACGACGAGATTCAGAAGGAATTGGCCTCCCTTTTCCGCACCGTCAAGGACCCCAGAGTCTCCGAATGTATGCTGACCATCACCCATGTGGATACCACCTCCGATCTGCGCTACGCCCGCGTGTATGTCAGTGCCCTGAACTGCAGCGATGAAAAGGGGCTTTTGAAAGGTCTCAAGTCCTGCGCAGGGTATCTGCGTCACGAACTGGGCGGCAAAATTGATCTGCGCTATACCCCCGAGCTGCAGTTTTTCATCGACGACTCCATCGCCTACGGTGCCCACATTCTGGATATGCTCAGCCATGTGAAGCCCGCCAACCCCGCCAACGCAGACATTGTTCTGCCGGAGGATCAGGAAAAATAATATGATGACTGTTAAAAATGTAGTCTCCCGTCTGCGGGAGATGGATAATATTTTGATATTGACCCACATCCGCCCCGACGGAGACACCATCGGCTCTGCCGCAGCACTTTGCCGCGCTCTGAGGGATATGGGCAAAACCGCTTTTGTGCTCCCCAATCCTGGCATCACCGAGACCTATGCCGACTATGCTGCCCCTTATTGGGCGGAGGATGGCTTTGTGCCACAGAGCGTGGTGTCCGTGGATATTGCCGACCTGCAGCTCCTGCCGGATAATGCCAAGGTATATGCCGATAAAATTGCACTGGCCATTGACCACCACCCCTCTCACACCTATTTTGCCACCGAAAGCTATGTGGAGCCGGAGTCTGCCGCCTGCGGTGAAATTCTCTATGAGATTATCCGTCAACTGACACCCGTGACACAGGAGATCGCTCTGCCTCTTTACGTTGCCATCTCCACGGATTGCGGCTGCTTCCAGTACGGCAATACCACCGCGCGCACCCATCGCATTGCCGCCGAGCTGATGGAAACGGGTCTGGAGCTCACCGCCGTGAACCACGCCCTCTTCCGCAGCAAGAGCCGCACACGTCTGGCCATGGAATCCTGGATGGTGGAGTGGGCAGAGTATTACGACAACGACCGTGTGGTAGTGATGCAGATTCCGCTTTCTCTGCGCCACGATATGAAAGCCACCGAGGCCGATATCGAAGAGCTGTCCTCTCTGGCGGCCCAGGTGGCGGGCACCGATTGCGGTGTCACCCTCCGGGAACTGGAGGACGGCAAGGTGAAGATCTCCCTGCGAACCGGTCCCCGTGTCAATGCCACGGAAGTCTGCGCTCTTCTGGGCGGCGGTGGTCACAAAGCTGCCGCCGGTGCCACCATGCAGGGCACCCTGGGCGAGGTCAAGCAGGCCGTTTTGCAGGCCATCGATATGGTGGTGGGCTGATGGCAGACGGCATTGTAATTATAGACAAGCCCGCCGGATGGACGTCCATGGATGTCTGTGCCAAGCTGCGGGGCATCCTGCACACTCGAAAGGTCGGCCACGCCGGGACTCTTGATCCTATGGCCACGGGCGTTCTGCCGGTCTTTGTGGGACGCTCTACCCGAGGCGTCAGCTTTGCCGAGGACGGTGAAAAGGAGTATGTGGCCACGTTGCATCTGGGACAGGTAACTGACACACAGGACACCACAGGGGAAACCCTGGAAGAACGTCCTGTCACCGTTTCCCGCGCCGATCTGGAGTTGACTTTACCGCGCTTTGTGGGTGAAATTCAGCAGATCCCGCCCATGTACAGTGCCCTCAAAGTGGGCGGACAAAAGCTCTGCGATCTGGCCCGCAAAGGCGTGGAGGTGGAGCGCAAGGCGCGTACCATCACCATCTTTTCCATCACTTTGGAGGAGCAGCTTTCCCCTGCGGACTATGTCCTGCGGGTGCGGTGCTCCAAGGGCACCTATATCCGCACTCTGTGCCATGACATCGGGCAGGCGTTGGGCTGTGGCGGTTGTATGGCAAGTCTTCGCCGCACTATGGCCGCAGGATTCGCCATCGAGGAGTCCCACTCCATCGACGATGTGCAAGCGCAGGGAGAGGCGATTCTCACTCCCCTTGACAGCTTGTTCCGTCAGTACGAAGTGTACCATCTCCACGGCGGCAGACAGGAGTTTCGCTGTCGAAACGGCAATCCCTTCTCTGCCGACCTCCCTGACGGCACTTATCGTATCTATGGGGAAGACGGCACTTTTCTGTGTCTGAGCCGTTGTGAGGGCGGCACGATGACTTCTATCAAGAACTTTTTTGGAGCGTAAACCTATGAAACCAACTGTTATCGCCCTGGGCTTTTTTGACGGCGTACATATGGGGCACGGTGCCCTTTTACGACGTACGGTGGAGCGGGCAAAGGAATTAAATGCTGCACCCGCCGTATTCACCTTTGACCGTCCGCCGAAAGAAGTGGTCACGGGAAAGAAGATTTTTCTCATCAATTCTCCCGAGGATCGTCAGGGACTGATTCATCGGCTCTACGGCATCGATCAGGTCATCCTTGCACCCTTTGATGAGGCCATGATGACGCTGCCCTGGGATCGGTTTATCACCGAGCTTCTGGTAGAAAAATATGGCGCCGTGCATCTGATAGCCGGGCATGACTACCACTTCGGCTACAAAAATGCCGGCACGCCGGAGCTTTTGCAGGAAAAGTGCCGCCAGCTTGGGTTGGGCTGTGACATCATCCCCAAGGTGGAGTATGACGGTATCACTGTCAGTTCCACCCATATCCGTCAACTGGTGGAGGAGGGCAATCTGGAGAAAGCCTCTGAATTTCTGGGCCACCGCCACTGCCTGACGCAGACCGTTTCCCACGGCTTCCGCATCGGGCGGACCATCGGCATTCCCACCATCAACCTCTCCGTGCCCATTCACGTATCCGTGCCCGGCAAGGGCGTGTATGTGACGCAGGTCTATCTCCCGGACGGACACGATTATCCCGGCGTCACCAATGTGGGCAGCCGCCCCACCGTCAGCGATTCCGGCATCATTTCCGTGGAAACTTTTCTGCTGGACTATGAGGGCGACCTTTACGAGAAAGACGTTCGCATCGAATTCTGCACCCGCTTGAGAGATGAGCGAAAGTTTGAAGACCTGCAATCTCTCAAAACCCAGATCGAAAAAGATATCGCCGCCGCCAAGTCCTATTTTTCCGAAAAATAACCAAACGAGATTGCTTTTCCTCGGAAAGGCAATCTTTTTTTCGTTTTCCATTTCCCGACGGTTTTTTCATCCCGCCCGCTTTACAATGGCACAAAAAGGGAGGACAAGCCTATGAAAGTTCTTCGTCGGGCTCTGGAGCAGCTGCGTCAGTTCCCGTTTTTGGAAACACTTTGTCTGCCGGTTATTGTATTTCTGCTCTCTGCCTGTCAGGTAGCAGATACATACGCCCCCTGGGGACTTGCCGCGGTGGCCGGAAGTAACAGTCGCAAAGGCTTTGCCGGCGCTGTGGGTGCCATTATCGGCGCTCTTGCCTTTTTTGAATTTCAACCGGGCGTGCGCTACGGAGCTGCTGCCATTCTAATCTATTGCGGCTCCCTGGCCTTTTCCGGCACGTCTTTGGAATCGCGTCCCTGGTTTCGCCCGTTGCTTGCCGCAGGCATGCTGCTGATCGTGCAGTCCGTCTATCTGATCGGGCGGCCTTTATCTGTGACGCTGATGTGCCTTGCCGCCGCAGCCTGTACAGCCCTTTGCACAAAGCTGTGGGGATTCATTTCACTCCCCGCAAGCCTGCCGGATCCTATCCAAATTGCTCCAACTTCTCCAGGAAGTGCTGCCGCCTTCCACGCTCTATATGACAGTTTTTTTCACGGAACCCAATCCATCAAACCGGAAAATCCATCCGTGCTTTTTGATCGGGCGGCCGAGAAGATCTGCCGGGACTGTGCCCTGCGCACCACCTGCTGGCAGGCGGACTACACCACCACATACGACGCTTTCAACGATGCCTGTCCCAAACTCATAAAGCGCGGTCGGGCCAAAGGCGATGATTTCCCTATCCATTTCTCCAGCAGGTGTCTTCACTTCCCGGAATTGCTTACCGCCATTAATGAAGAGTTGTATGCTTTCCTTTTGCGTGAGCAGTATCACCGGCGCTTGCAGGACGCACAGGCCATGGCGCAGCGGCAGTATGCCCGGGTCGGTGAATTGCTGGAAACCGCTCCGAAGGCCGTCTCCACGGCCACAGTCGGTTTCATGCGCTACCGCACCGGGTCGGCCCTGCGTCCGAAGTCCGGCGAATCAGTCTGCGGCGATCAGCTTGTTTCCTTTCAGGCAAACGGCTCTCTCTATCTTCTGCTCAGTGACGGCATGGGGAGCGGCGATGCCGCCCATGCCGAAGCCGCCATGACCGTGCGCCTTCTGCAACAATTTCTCACTGCCGGCATTGAACCTCTGCCGGCATTGCGCACATTGAACGGCGCCCTGCGCTTGCGCGGACAATCCGGCGGCGGCTACACTACAATAGATCTCCTGCAGCTTTCCTTGCAGGGCGATCGGGCGGCTCTTTTCAAGTACGGAGCTCCGTGCTCCTATTATAAAAACGGCGCTCAGGTGATCTCCATGGGCAATCAAAGCCTGCCTGTCGGTCTGGAGGCAGATGATGAATTGCCGGATGTCTGCCGCTTCACTCCGGAAGATGGGTCCGTTTTTGTGATGGTCTCCGATGGCATTCTCGCAGAAGGAGACACCTGGCTATTAAACCTTTTGCAGGAATGGGTATCCGGCAATCCCGACACATTGGCAGGACGTATTCTGTCGGAATCCGCTCAACATGGCGGTTTGTCCGATGATTGTGCGGTCTTTGCGGTCTGCGTGGAATACAATTCGCAAAATACGAGCAAGGCTGTATAATCCATGCTTCTTTGAGCCATACTCCTCTCAGTGACAGTACAAGGAGGGCATGGCAATATGGTCAAAGGCATTTCTCGTCGCGTAATTCTGGTGGATAATCCTGACAGCGGTGCTTTCGAGCAGGCAATCTTTATTCTGCCCAAAGACGGCAGCAGTGTATCTCAACAGCAGTTGGTCGACGAGGCCGTCCGCGTTGCCAAAAGTTACGCTCGTACCCACGGCGCAGAACACCGCGTTACCGTTCGGCCTGCGATATGGGCCGCCATCGGTGGCGGAGTCATCGGTGCTGCGTGGCTGCTTGTCACATTACTGTAGCGTTTCTCTTTCCTAATCTCATTTTCTCCTCTTTTTGGAGCGGACAGGTTTCTGTCCGCTCCCTTTTTATTCTTCCGCAACAAATTGTATACGGCCGCCTTTGCTTTTTTCCTCATTTTGTGCTAAAATAAGATGTTATATTCGGAGGTGTGCCGTGAAGATCGGAAATGTAACAATTGAATCCCGTCTGGCATTGGCTCCCATGGCCGGTGTCACCGACCTTGCCTTCCGGCAGATCTGCCGGGAATTGGGTGCCGGATACTCTGTGACGGAGCTTGTCAGCGCCAAGGCACTGTGCTATCAGGATCAAAAAAGCCGCAAGCTTTTAAAGCTGGCACCCAATGAGATCCCCGCCGCTGCGCAGATCTTCGGCAGCGATGTAGGCTGCATGGCCGAAGCAGCACAGATTGCCGCCGAGGTTTCCGGGGCCGCCATCATCGATATCAACATGGGCTGTCCCGTAGGCAAAGTGGTGGCTAATGGCGATGGCTCAGCTCTGATGAAGGATCCCGAAAAAGCCACCCGCATTGCCGAAGCCGTGGTGAAAAGCAGCCCTGTCCCGGTAACGGTGAAAATGCGCCGCGGTTGGGACAAGGGAAGCAGCAACGCTGTGGAGCTTTCCAAAATGCTGGAGCAGGTGGGTGTATCTGCGGTTTGCATCCATGGCCGCACCCGTACCCAGATGTACGGTGGACAGGCCGACTGGACAACGATCCGCGAGGTCAAAGAAGCTGTTTCCATTCCCGTGATTGCCAACGGCGATGTGTTCTCCGCCGATGATGCGGTGCGTATTCTCCAGTTCACCGGTGCAGACATGGCCATGATCGGGCGCGGCGCATTCGGCAATCCCTGGCTGTTCCAGCAGGCGAAGGCCGCCCTGGACGGCGAGGTCGTACCGCCACTTCCGCCTCTTGCCGAGAGAATGGAGCTTGCCCAGCGACAGATGGAACTGTCGGTTGCGGACAAAGGTGAACATATCGCCATGCTGGAAGCCCGCAAGCAGCTCTGCTGGTACTTAAAGGGGATTGCCCATGCCAATTATTATAAGGAGCAGATCGTCCGTCTGGAGCGCTTGGAACAGCTCTACGAAATCATCCGCGGTATTAAGAGGGATCTGGTGTGATGCTTAACGAGAAAAACATCATAAATCGCGCCGCCCGCGGCGACACCGCTGCCTTTGAGGAATTGGTGAACGCTTATCAGTGCGCCGTATACCGTATCTGTCTGCGTTCGGGATTGTCGAGCGCCGATGCAGAGGATGCCGCCCAGGATACCTTTGTAAAGGCATGGCAAGCACTCCCTCGATTCCGGGGCGACTGCCGGTTTTCCACATGGCTGTACCGTTTGGCCGCCAATGCCGCTATTGATGTGGCTCGTCGGCAAAAGCGCCATTGTGATACAGATGATATTGATGAGATTCCGCTGCCGGATAGCGGCGATACACCCCAGCAGGAGTTGGAAAAGCGAGAAGCCGTGGAGAGTGTACGAAAAGCCCTTGCCGCTGTGAAAGAGGAGTATCGTACAGCGCTTTTGCTGCGTTATATGCAGGGTCTTTCCTATGAAGAGATCGGAAAAGCATTGCGTTTACCGGCCGGAACAGTAAAATCTCGCATCAACCGGGGCAAAGCGCAGCTAAAGGAAATCCTCCTGAAGCAAGGGAACTTATTCGGTCTTGAATCCGTCATACTTTCCGGAGAGGAGGAGCGGCCATGAATTACGAAGACAAGTTGGATACCATCATCCGCGAAGCGCTACAGGGCGATGAGACACCCTCAGAAAGTTTTACGAAAAAAATCATGGACCAAGTGGCTCACACCCCGCAAAAACGCGCCGTTCCCCGCAAAAAAATCTTTGTTTCCATCGCCGCCTGTGCCGCCGCCCTGGTGGTGGCGTTGCCCATTCTGCGCCTGATCACCACGCCCATGGGCTCTGCCTCTGATTGTGCCGAGACGGAGAGCGCCATGGATTCCACCGCAGAGGAAGATCAACGCTTCACCATAACCGCCGATTCCGCCGCCGGCGAGGATTTTGCCGCACCGGCTGAAGCGGAAAACGGGGCAATAAAAGAGTTTGCTGGCGACCAGAAGCTGAAATCCGCCGCGCCGGTGGTGGTACTGACAGACAGCGATCTGTGCGCCGATCTGCGCACTTGGTTTTTGGAAAACGGCTTCCCTGCCAAAACCGATGAGGAACAGATCGAGTTTGCACTGACCGCTGAGCAGATCACCGCTTTGAAGCAGGCCTTCCCCGCGGTGGTGCTGCCGGGTGGGGCGTGCACCATCCGACTGGAGGGTTGATGATGAAGTCCTCTACCCAGAAACTTACCCGCGCCGCCATTGTGGGTGCGGCCTACGCCGTTTTATCCTTGCTGGGTGCCGTATTCGGCATCAGCTACGGCCCTATCCAGTGCCGCTTCTCCGAGGCGCTGTGCGTTCTTCCCTTTCTCCTTCCGGAAACGGCCTGGGGATTGGGTGTGGGGTGTCTGATCGCCAATCTTTTAAGCCCCTACGGCTTATTGGATATCATCGTAGGCACCTCCGCCACCCTGATTGCCGCATTTCTGACACGCAGATGTAAGAATAAATACCTGGCGCCCCTGCCACCCGTTCTTTGTAACGGTCTTCTGGTGGGCGCCATGCTGGCCTTTGAGCAGACGGGCTTCGGGGATGCCTTTGCCGCCTCGTTCTGGTACAACACCTGCTCGGTCACTGTCGGAGAGGCCATCAGTTGCTATGGTTTGGGGCTTTTGCTGATTCACCGGCTTGAAAAGTCCCGTATCATTGAAAAATGGCAAAAAAAATAGTATTTATGCAGATTTCTCCCTTGACAACATGTGATTATCTGCTAAAATGATTTAGCCTGCGTTACTGCGGGTAAATCCTTGCTCCCATCGTGGAATGGGGGCCATAAGTCCAAAAGGAGGTGCAAAGAATGGCTAAAGTGTCCGCCAATTATGAGGTCGTTTACATCATCGACCCTGCACAGGGTGAGGAGGCAGTTGCCGCTACTGTGGCAAAGTTCCAGACTCTGGCTGAGCAGAATGGCAGCAACGTAGTCGTTGATGAGTGGGGCAAGCGTCGTCTGGCTTACGCAATCGACTACAAGACCGAGGGTTACTATGTGCTGATGAGCTTCACCAGCGCTCCCGAGTTCCCCAAGGAACTGGATCGTATCCTGGGCATTACCGAAGGCATTATGCGTTCCATGGTCGTCTGCAAGGGCGAGTAAGGAGGCATCATTATGCTGAACAGAGTAGTTCTGATGGGCCGCCTGGCCCGTGATCCTGAGCTGCGCCGCACCCAGAGCGGTGTGTCCGTCACTTCTTTCCGTCTGGCCTGTGACCGGGATTTCAAGTCCCAGTCCGGTGAAAAGGAAACCGATTGGATCGATGTGGTGGCATGGCGCAATACCGCTGAGTTCGTGTCCAAGTACTTCGCAAAGGGTCGTATGGCCATTGTGGAGGGTCGTTTGCAGACCCGTGACTGGACCGATAAGGACGGTAACAAGCGTACTGCCGTTGAGGTAGTCGCAGACAATGTCTATTTCGGTGACAGCAAGCGTGACGGCGCCCCTATGGGTGACAGTTACGCAGCTCCCATCAGCGGCGGCTATGCCGCTCCCATGGGCGGAAGCGATCATTTCGCCGAGATCGACGAAGAGGACGGCGACCTGCCGTTCTGATGTGCGAATTTTGCACGATAATCTATAAAGGAGGAACTTTCCATGGCTATGGAGCATGAAAATAGAGCCCCTCGCGCCGGCGGCGCAATGCGCAAGCGCAAGAAGGTTTGCCAGTTCTGCGTCGATAAGTGCGAGTGCATCGATTACAAAGATGCCGCTAAGCTGCGTCGCTTTATCTCCGAGCGTTCCAAGATCCTGCCTCGCCGTACCACCGGTACCTGCGCTATGCATCAGCGTCAGCTGACCGAGGCCATCAAGCGCGCTCGTCAGATCGCCCTGCTGCCCTTCGTTACCGAATAAGGCATCAGTTGCAATCCAACCACAAAAGGGAAACGCAAGAGCGTTTCCCTTTTTTAATGTTTTCTTATTTTTACTGCTGCCCTGTTGACAAAGCGGGGCCGGTTTTTTATGATGCTACTGTGGATGATGGGTAATGGAAACTTGTCGTCCTGTTCTTTCGTCTATTCCACAGCGATCCTGTGTTATATATTTTTTAGTATATCAAAGCAAAAGGAGTCATGTTTTATGAAAAAGTTTGTAAGTATTCTGATGCTGTTCGCCATGGCGATCTCGCTTCTGTGTGTCAGTGCCTTTGCTGCAAACGAGGACACCGATCCCGCCGATTCCGACATCGTTTCCGACCTTGCCGAAGAAGAGGCTCTGCCTTTGTCCCGTTTTGAGGCTGATGCCACCGTCACCAATGACGAACACATCGACGGCATCTTCTTTGCCGCCGGCAACGAGATATCCGCCAAGGGTCACAGTGAGTATGTGATTGCCGCAGGCAATCAGCTGAATATTTCCGGCGCCGCGGAAAAAGAGGCTGTACTGGCCGGACGTGTCATCACCATCGGCGGCACCGTAGGGCGCGATGTCTATGTCGCCGGTCAGGACGTGATTATTGACGGCACCGTGGAGCGCAATGTCTATGCCGCCGCACAGACCGTCACCGTCAACGGCAGTGTGGCCGGTGATCTCTATCTCAGTGCCCGGACCGTGACCATTGCAGACTCCGCCGTCATTGGCGGTCAGCTACACTGCGACAGCGACACCGATATTGTCGCTCCCGAAGCGCTGAAGAGGAATGCCGACATTCACCAGGTAGAAGAAAATGATGACGATGCTGCGATCGGTGACATGAATATCGGCAATATCCATCTGCGCGCCGACAACAGTGTTGCCCGTACCGTTGCTCACAAGATCGTAAAGTTCCTGGGTGTTGTGGCCGTGGCCATGGTCATCCTGTGGCTGACCCCTCTGTGGAATACTCTGGATCGCAAATATTACGGTGCTGACTTCGGCGAATATGCCAAGGCTTTCGGCATCGGCTGGGGCGTGCTGGCCGCCGTTCCTCTGGGTTGCATTATCCTGGCGATCACCGGCGTGGGACTGCGGATCGGCTTCATCATCGGTGCTCTGTACAGTGCTGTAATCTCCATGGCTCCTGTATTTATCAGCTTCTTCCTGGGTATGCTGATTTGGCGCAATGCCTGCAAGAAGCAACCCCGCATCTGGCTGGAGCTGATCATCGGCGCCGCTGTATGGATTATCTGCACCATCATTCCCGGTCTCAAGTTTGCTGTGAGTTTTGTTACCGTGCCCCTGGGGTTGGGTGTCATGATGCTTCTGTTGTGCGGCAGTAAAAAAGCCGCTGCTCCTCAACTGGCAACTGCGCCGTCTCAGGACAATTATGACAAGGAGTAACGTGTGAAGAGAATTATTATACTGATTTTAGCGGTGGTGACACTGTTTGGACTCACCGCCTGCGGCAACAAAGCCGAAGATCCTATCGATGGTAGCCAGCAGATCAATATTCGTGTAAAAAACGAAACGGAAAATCTGCTCAAGGAAGTGGGCGTCACAGCTTATATTCATGCCGAGGCCTGCAGTTCCATGGCTATACAGGCCGCTGACGGCACCCTGTTGGGCAAAGATGATATCGAATTTGCCATCTATCCCGCAGACCTGAAGGATAAGGGTGATGTAGAAGATCTGGCTTTGAAGTTCACTGTCACCGATGCCAACGGTGTAGCGTCCGATGTGTGCATCATCGGTAATTTTTCCGCCGAGTGGGGCGAAACCTATGTCTTTGAACTTTCTGCCACGGCAGACGGATACCAGGTGTTTATGATGACCGATAGCGGCGAGATCCCGGGCGATGCTGTCTCCGAAGATCTCTATGAAAAGGATTTCTATTATAACGACGCCTGCCCCGAAACCATTCTGCTGGACAACCGTGAGCAGGAAAAAGTCTTTCTGTCCATTGAGGACGACTATGTGGCCGTGGTGCAAATGGGTGGCAAAAAGGCCGAAGCCATTCTGCCCTATGGCTTCACCATCGACACCGCTATCCTGGCCTTTACCGGAGAAATGGACTTCTCCGATCTGGACGGCGACGGTTATTCCGATCCCATGATGGTTTTCGATACCGGCTTCGACGGCTCTGACGGACAGAAGATCACTCTGCAGTGGTTCCACACCGGTGAGGACTCCTGGACACTGAACGAGGAGTTCTCTACTCTGCCCGGCAAAGTGCCCGCCGAGGGCGAATAATCCCACCCCAAATATATCAGGAAAGGGGCTGATCTCATGGGCGAAAAACAATCTGCCTATCGCCTGTATCTGGTGGAAGATGACCCCGGTATTGCCCAGGCTGTCCGTACCCACGCAGAGCTTTGGAACTTCACAGTGAAAACCGTGGAGGATTACCGCAATGTTGCAGAGGAGTTTCGCGCTTTTGCACCCCACATCGTCCTGATGGATATCGGTCTTCCTTTCTTTAACGGTTACCACTGGTGCAGTGAGATCCGCAAGTTCTCTAAGGTGCCCATCATTTTCATCTCCTCGGCAGCTGATAATCTGAATATCGTCATGGCCATGAATATGGGCGGCGACGATTTTATCGCCAAGCCTTTTGATCTGAGCGTTCTCATGGCGAAAGTCCAGGCGCTCCTGCGCCGCAGCTATGATTTTGCCGTCGGGACTGCCACTTTGGAGCACCGCGGTGCTCTGCTGAATACCGACGACAACACCCTGTCCTATCAGGGACAGGATATCCCCCTTACCAAGAACGAGTATCGCATTATCCTTTGCCTGATGGAGAATCGCGGCAAGGTGGTCAGCCGGGAAAAGCTCATGGAAAAGCTGTGGGAAACCGACCAGTTTGTGGATGAAAACACCCTGACTGTCAATGTAAACCGTCTGCGTAAAAAGCTGGATGGCGCCGGCTTAAACGGATTTATCGCCACTCGCTTCGGCGTGGGCTATATAGTGGAGTGAGCCATGGAACTGCTGAAGCAATATTTCCGGGCGCATCTGCGCTGGGTGTTGGCATTCTGCGGGAGTCTTGTGATATTTGCAGCTGTATTCGCCCTGTATCAGCTTCCTCTGCGTGCCATTCTCTATCCCGCTGTTTTGTGTCTTCTCCTATTTATCATTTTGGGTCTTGTGCATTTTCTCTCTGTGCGGAAAAAACATCTCAGAAGTCAGGAAATGATCCGTCAGATTGAGCTTCTGCCCGTTGATTTGCCGGAGGCATCCTCCATTGAAGCTGCGGATTTTCGTCAGATGGTGCTGGCTCTGCGGCAGAAAATGAATGTGCAAGACGCCGAGAAAACCGCAAAGTATCAGGAAACCTTGGATTATTTCACCATGTGGGCGCACCAGATCAAAACACCCATTGCCGCTATGCGACTGCAGTTACAGGAAGAGGACTCTGCCTCTGCCCGGCAGATGATGGCAGAGCTGGGCCGCACGGAGCAGTATGCCGATATGGTTTTGGCCTATCTGCGTTTAGGCGGTGAGGGCACGGATTATGTGTTTCGCCGCTGTGAGCTGGACGACATTGTGCATCAGGCGGTGCGCCGCTTTTCCGGGGAGTTCATTCTCCGCAAGCTGCAACTTGATTATCAACCTCTGCAGACAACCGTACTGACCGATGAGAAGTGGCTTCAATTTGTGGTAGAGCAGATCCTCTCCAATGCACTGAAATATACGAAAAGGGGTACTATCTCCATTTATATGGAAAATCCCCTGACCTTGTGTATCGCCGATACCGGCATGGGCATTGCCCCGGAGGATCTGCCCCGTGTCTTTGACTGGGGCTATACAGGGCTCAATGGCCGCACCGACAGAAAATCCAGCGGCATCGGATTGTATCTCTGCCGCCGTGTGTGTAACAATCTGGGGGTCGGCATTCGTGCCTGCTCGGAAGCAGGGAAAGGCACTGTGATTCGGCTGGATCTGCGGCAATATGACCTCCATGCGGAGTAAATCTAACACAAATGTAAGAATTGGGGCGGGAAATGTAAGCCAAATCCATGGCAAAGCATCTCCCGTCCCTGTTATACTGCTGCTATAGAATACAAGGAGGCATTTATCATGAACATTCTGGAAGTGCAGAACTTAAAAAAGATCTATTCCGGTCGCTTCGGCAGTCATAAAGTGGAGGCTCTGCACAATGTCAGTTTCACCGTGGAGCAGGGTGAATATGTGGCTATCATGGGTGAATCCGGTTCCGGCAAGACCACCCTTTTAAATATTCTGGCGGCTTTGGATAAGCCAACCTCTGGTACAGTACGTCTGGATGGCAAAGAATTAAGCGGTATTCCCGAAGCACATATGGCCACCTTTCGCCGGGATAACCTGGGCTTTGTCTTTCAGGATTTTAACCTGCTGGACACCTTTTCTATCGAGGACAATATCTATCTGCCCATGGTGCTGGCGGGCAGGTCTTACGAGGAAATGCACCACCGTCTTAATGGTATTGCCGGCGTGCTCGGCATCTCGGATCTGCTGAAAAAGTATCCCTATGAGGTCTCCGGCGGCCAGAAACAGCGTGCCGCCGTGGCTCGCGCCTTGATCACCAATCCCCGCATCATTCTGGCTGATGAACCAACGGGCGCTCTGGACTCCCGCTCTACCGATGAGCTGCTGCGGCTTTTTGCCGACATCAACAGACGGGGTCAGACCGTCCTCATGGTGACCCACAGCGTCCGCGCCGCCAGTACCGCAAGCCGTATACTCTTCATCCGTGACGGTGAGATCTTCCACCAGATCTATCGCGGGAATGACACCGATCATCAGCTTTACCAGAAGATTTCCGACACGCTGACTATGCTGGCGACAGGCGGTGAGCGCCGATGAAAAGGAATCTCTATCTGCGTCTGGCCTGGGAGGGTATTCGCAAGAACAGAAAGCTCTATATCCCTTATCTGATGACCAGCACTCTGATGGTGGCTGTGTACTACATTCTCTTTTTTCTTTCCAAGTCGGAAATGGTAGAGCGCATGCACGGCGGCGGCAGCACCTGTATGGTGCTCATGCTGGGCAGTATTGTCATCACGGTCTTTGCCGCCATCTTTCTGCTGTACACCAACTCTTTTCTAATCCGTCGCCGCAAAAGAGAGTTCGGTCTTTACAATGTTCTGGGCATGACCAAGGGTAACATCGGCCGTATTCTGGGCTGGGAAACGCTCCTTTGCTACCTCATCTCCATTGCCGCGGGCCTTATTTTCGGCGTGGCCGCTTCCAAGCTGTCGGAACTGGGGCTTCTGCGCCTGATCCACGGGGATGTGAACTTTTCCTTTGCTATTTCCTTTAGGGTGATTCGCAGCACTCTGCTGTACTTTGCCGCCATTTTCTTTCTCATCTATCTGCGTACCCGGTTGCAGATCCGCAAGACTACAGCCATCTCTCTGGTGCGCAGCGAAAATCTCGGCGAAAAACCTCCCAAATCCAACTGGCTGTTAGGCGTTCTGGGCATTCTTATTCTGGGCGCTGCCTACTTCCTTGCGGTGAAGATTCAGCAGCCCATGGAGGCTCTTATCTTCTTCTTTATTGCCGTGATCATGGTCATTGTGGGTACCTATCTTCTGTTTATCGCAGGCAGTGTAATGCTTTGCCGCATCCTGCAGAAGAAAAAGGATTACTACTACAAGGCGAAAAACTTTGTCTCGGTTTCCTCCATGACCTATCGCATGAAGCGTAACGGCGCAGGTCTTGCCTCCATCTGCATTCTTTTGACCATGGTATTGGTGATGCTGTCCTCCTCTGGGTGTCTCTATTTCGGCAAGGATGCGGCCATGTCCGCCCAATACCCCCGCGATATCTGCGCCTTTGCCAGCTGGTACGGCTACGGCAGTGGCAATGATGCCATGGTCGATCAGCTCAACGAACTGGCCGGCAGCGCTATTTCCGAAAACGGTGTGGAACTTCAAAACCTGCGGTGCTATGACGAGTATTCCATCAGCGGCCTTTTGGAGAACAGCCATGCGGGCGTGACCCTGAACTCCACCAGCGATCTTTCCTTTATTGACTACGATAAAATTGCCGAGGTTCATTTTATCCGCTTGGCAGACTATAACAAGCTGTATAATCTGGATGAAGAATTACTTCCCGGAGAAGCTATTGTCTGTGCCGTCAAGACCGATGATGTGGCCAACGCAGGCGGCACTTTCAGCGTAGCGGATCTGGAGTTCCGAGTGGTACAGCGCATTGATCGAAGCGCTTTGGACTTTGACGGGGCATCTCTGGCCTCCGTTTGCGCCAACGTATTTGTCATTGTAGATGATGTGGACCGCTATGTTTCACAACTGCAGGATTACAGGGACTACGACGGTACCGCCATGTTGGTCAAGCGCTGGTTCTATCAGTTTGACTGCGGCGGTACATTGGAACAGCAGGCCAACCTCACCGACGCTCTGGAAAAGTCCATCAGCAGCCAGCTCAAATGGGACGAGTCTCTGGACAGCGACACCGTCAATTTCTACATAAACTGCCACGATGCCGAGCGAGGCGATTTTTACGGTACCTTCGGTGGACTCTTTTTCATCGGTATTATCCTGAGCATTGTTTTCCTGCTGTCTGCCGCACTCATCATTTACTACAAGCAGATCTCCGAGGGCTATGAAGATCAGTCCCGCTTTGCTATCATGCAGAAGGTGGGCATGACGAAACCCGACATTCGCCGCAGCATCAATGCCCAGATGCTCACCGTCTTTTTCCTGCCCATGGGATTTGCGGTGCTGCACCTTGCCTTCGCTTTTCCCTTCATCAATAAGATTCTGATGCTCTTCTCCGTGTTTCACGTACCTCTGCTGTTGGCCACCACCGGATGCAGCATTCTTTTGTGTATGCTTTTCTATGCTACGGTCTACCGTCTGACTTCCAATGCCTACTACGGTATTGTCACCGGGGCAAGAGAATAGGATCCGAATTTTCACAGGAAACCACCGATAAAATTTCGGTGGTTTCCTTTTTTTCTTGGGATTTCCACGATTTTACGGCAAAAATGTGTTGACATTGCTTGACTTCGCCGCTATAATAGGAAAGCCGCTTTGAATGGGTTAAAGCGTCGGTTTATCCGGCCACCCCCGACAGCGAGTCCGTAATAAAGGAAAGGTAGGTGCAACAAATGCAGGCAATTATCGTGACCGGTGGTAAGCAGTACAACGTCTCTGAGGGCGACACTCTGTTCATCGAGAAGCTGAACGCCGATGCCGGTGAGGCAGTGGTGTTCGATCAGGTTCTGGCCATCGTCGACGGCAAGAAGACCAAGATCGGTACCCCCGTGGTGAAAGACGCCAAGGTGGAGGCCACTGTCGTGAAGAACGGCAAGGGCAAGAAGATCCGTATCTTCAAGTACACCCCCAAGAAGGGTTATCGCAAACGTCAGGGTCATCGTCAGCCTTACACCAAGGTTGAGATCAACAAGATCTCCGTCTAAGATATCATGACGAATGTCACTTTCCTCACTGAGGAAAACCGCATCATCGGTTTTGATGCGAAAGGGCACAGCGGCTATGCACAAGAGGGCGAAGATATCGTCTGTGCAGCCGTGACCAGCGCCGTGCGCGTGGTGGAAGCCACGGTCAACGACGTGATGGGTCTTTGTGCTGCGGTGAAAGTCAGTCCTGAGACTGCGGAAATCAACTTCAGGCTTCCCGGCGGTTTATCCGAAACGGCGGAGGCCACCTGTCAGAATCTTCTGACGGGCCTCATGGTTTATCTGTCTCAGGTCCATGACGAGTACCCCGATTTTATCGAAGTGATGGAGGCCTGATGGCTTCTTCCCTCTTCTCATCTTACAGAAAGGATGTACTTGATTATGCTGAACATCGGTTTACAGTTCTTCGCCCATAAAAAAGGTATGGGCTCCACCAAGAACGGCCGTGACTCTGAGTCCAAGCGCCTTGGCCCCAAGCGCGCTGACGGTCAGTTCGTGCTCGCCGGCAACATTCTGGTTCGCCAGCGCGGCACTCATATCCATCCCGGCACCAACGTTGGCATCGGCACCGACGACACTTTGTTCGCCAAGGTCGATGGTATCCTGCGCTTTGAGCGTCTGGGCAAGGATCGCAAGCAGGCATCCGTTTATCCTGCTGAATAATCTTTTGATTAGAAAAACTCCGCATCGTACGATGCGGAGTTTTTTATTGTGTAATGAGTTCTCGCATACCTGCATCCAGTTCCTGCACCTTGCCTTCGCCGAGATACTTCTTGATCCGATTCCAGGCATATCCCATGCATGGGGGACGAAAAAACGGCCCATGGCAATCAGAGCCGATCACCTGCACAGTGCCGCGCCGCAGACAGCTGCGCTCTACGGCACTCAGAGGCCATATACACAGCCCCATCGCATTGATCTGCAAACAGCAAGAGCTATGTAGTATCTGCCGGCACACCTTTTTTCGCTGCATAAACCAGTAGCGCTCAATATGCGCCAGCACAACGGTATACTTTTCCGTCAAGGCCGATATATCGTTCAGAATCGCTTGGTTCCACGGGCAAAACGGCATTTCCAGGAGGAGAGTTCTCGTTCCCTCAATGCACAGCATTTCCAGGTCCTCGCAGGCTCCTATCCCGGGAAAGTAAGCCACCTCTGCCCCCAGCAGAATATGGGGCATCTTGCCCGGCATCTTCGCGCACAAGGTATCAAAAGCTGCCTTGCGTCGGTTAATAAATTCCTGCGGAGTATTCTCTTTTCGGTAGTAGTGGGGTGTTGCCACTACAGCATCCACACCCTGGGAGATCATCCTCTCCAACATCCGGCAGCTCTGTTTTATATCACGAGCGCCGTCATCCATATCGGGCAGGATATGCGAATGAAAATCAATCATTTTTCCGTATTCCCTCTGTAATCAGCACGACCAACCAGACAACCCCTATTCCGAAACATACCCCGGAAAAATCCAATAGCACATCTTTCACCATGGGCCCGCGGCCGGTGAAAATTTGAATCGTCTCATCGATAGAAGCTACCGTAAATCCCATTAGAAGGCCCAGCAATACACCGCTCCACTTCCATACACGCTTGGCCAACAGCCATAATGCCAGGAATGTGCCCAGAATTGTATATTCCGTGAAATGCGCCAGCTTGCGCACAAGGTGCTCTGTCACATTGCCCTTCCCTACAAATATCTCCAGAAACGGCTCAATCAGCTCTTTTACGGCACTGCTTTTTGCCGAAGATTCCGCCTGCGAATCTATTGAGTTTGCCCAAATAAAGGCTACCGCGCAGAGGATCAGTACGGTAATGATCCAAATCCATAGCTTTTGCTTTCTCTTCACGTTTCTTTCCTCACTTTGCTATATTATACGCCATCACCCTTCCAAAATCTACAAAAATATTGTCCCTTCTTCTTCCGATTTTTGGATGGATTCTTTTCTTGAAAATATTTTGTAAACAAGAATTTTTTAGTATATGATGTATAATTATAAAATGTATAATTTTGACATTGCTTACACTCTTACTTTGAGGATTTTGCCATGCAACACACAAAAACTGAAGACAAACGCACAGCAAAGCGTATACGTATTATTTCTACGCAATTCTTACTGGTCATATATGATTTTCTCATCGCCGTGATTGCGTGCTTTCCCGTCGTCTACGGCAGCGACGACCTGCACATGCCCGTTCTTTGGCTCCACCTCATTTTGATCATCGCTGTCATCTTCTGCATTCGCCTTCTTCTGAAGGTTTATAAGCAGGTCTGGCGTTACGGCAGCATCCAGAGCTACCTGCGTCTTGTCATTGCCGACAGCCTTGCTTTTGTGGTGTATTTCGCCATTGACCGATTTCTTACCCCCGGCTATGTTATTGTCTTTTCGCGGGCTTTGGCTTGCTACTGTATGTGTCTTCTGGGCAGTCTTGTGATGCGCATGGCGTATCTCTATGCGTACCGCAGCTATCGTTTGGACACAGTAAAAGGGCGCCTTGCCAGTGTTGCTTTGCGCGTTGCTTCTGCCAACACGATTGAGTTGAATGCCGCACCCCTGCAGCAGAAGGTCGCTGTGGCCATCGCAGGTGCCGGCTCCGTAGGCATGGCTCTGTGCTCTGAGCTGCTGGAAAACCCCTCATCCTATTGTACCCCGCTGTGTTTTGTTGATACGGCTCCTGACAAAGTCGGGCGTCAGATCAACGGGCGGCCTGTGATTTCAGAAGATAAAAATATTCTTCGCCCTGCTCTTTTATAGCTGAGAAAACCCTTTCCGTTTCCCACAGAAACGGAAAGGGTTTATCCGGACTGCATATTGAAAAATGCTCAAATGAGAATTCCATCGCAATGGTCGATTTCATGTTGGATGATTTGCGCCGTAAAGCCGGTGAATGTCCTGACGCGAACCTGCATTTTTTCGTTCTGCCACCGGACCTTAATGCTTCGATACCTGTTTGCTGCACGAATGCCGGCAATAGACAAGCATCCCTCTTCGGCACGATAGGGCTGCGCGCTCTTTACAATCACAGGGTTGAACATCACCTCGTATTTGCCTTCGTCATCAAAGGCAATGATGCGCTTACATTCCCCGATCATATTGGCTGCCATACCTACGCAGCCATCTGCATGAGCCTTCAATGTGTCCAGCAGATCCTGCGCAACAGGTAGGTCTTCTGCCGTAGCCGGTTTGGCTTTCTGTGCCAGGAATATCACATCTCTGCATATATCACGAACCATTTTTACAACTCCTTCTATAACAAGAGGGCGGCATCGCCACCCTCTTGTATGGTCCGAGTGACAGGATTCGAACCTGCGGCATCCTGCTCCCAAAGCAGGCGCGCTACCAGCTGCGCTACACCCGGTTATTGATTTTGCGTTTCTCTTCTTTTGCTGCTGCTATTTTTTTTGCTTTGCTCGCCCACGTTGTGCCTGCCGATCTTCAGGTCCTCTGGCCCTGCAAATCGGGGCACTGCCTTGCGGCGGTCACGCTTCTTCCGCCACCGGCGGCGCTGTGACCGCACGCCCCAAAGCTTATCGCGCTACCAGCTGCGCTACACCCGGTTATTGATTTTGCGTTTCTCTTCTTTTGC
>R22__coassemble_310_pt1 | contig 35762 bp, 29 predicted proteins | sample R22__metabat2_low_PE_020 | metagenome-assembled genome bin R22 | reverse complement strand
GTCATGGAAAGCTGTTTACTAATGGAAGACAATTGCTTTGTAGGGATTGAAAATGGCTTATTGACTTTCTGAATAAGCAGGTTTTGAACAATGGGAGTGTTTTTGTAGTACTGATCAAAAAGGACATAATGAATCGTTGCCTCGTAAATAGATGCATACATTAGCACCTGCATTTTAACTTCGGCAAGTAGCAACTCGTCTTCAGCAGCAAGTCCTTCAAACATTTTGTATATAAATCGTGCATTTTTAAATTCTGAAATCAATCTTGCATTGAGTGAGCTATCTTTCACAAAATCAAACGCATTCTCATACCATCTGTCGTTTGGCAAATCGCGCGTGCAATACGCTAAAATATTATCTCTAATTTCTTCTTCAAATGGCATACAAATCATCTCCAAATAAAAAGCAGGCCCACTAAGAGCCTGCTTGGTTGGTGCGGGCGACAGGACTCGAACCTGCACGCCTTTCGACAAAGGAACCTAAATCCTTCGAGTCTACCAGTTCCACCACGCCCGCATATAAACAGCCGAGAACTTTCAATGTTATTTATTTTATGCGAAGTCATAAGAAAAAACAAGAGGAAAACGTTTTGAATATTGGATTGCAACAAGCAACACTAACAGAGATAAACCTTCACTGAGGTGACACGACCTAAATCTCGCATGTCTACCAATTCCATCATACCCGCGTACTGCCGTATTATAGCATATTCTCTCTGCAGACACAAGGAAAACTTACGCGCCGAACAGCAGCTTTACGCTGAGCGCTGCGGCCACAAAGCCCACCAGATCGGCGGTCAGAGCGGCCCAGAGAGTATAGCGGGTGCGGCGGATCCCGGCGGCTCCGAAATAGACGGCGATGGTATAAAATGTGGTCTCCGTACATCCCAGCATCACGGCCGCGGTACGCCCGATGGTGCTGTCCGGCCCGTAGGTACGCATCAGTTCGCTGCCAAAGGCCAGTGCACCGGAGCCGCTGAGGGGACGGATGAGCAGAAGCGGCGTGGCCTGCTCCGGAATACCCAGGCGACACATCAGCGGCCGCAGTAAAGTTGTGAGGGAATCCAAAGCACCGGACGCCTGCAGCATGCGGCATGCACACAGCAGTACGATCAGGGAGGGCACAATACGCAGTAAGACAGGCATCCCCCGGGTAATACCCTGCACCATGGCGCTGTATACATCGACACGTTTGCGAAGTGCTACCAGAGAAACCAGAAAAAGGATGCCGGGAACGATAAAAGAAGAAATGTCCATCTATTTCCAAACCTTTCTCAAGAACCAGGCGGCCAGCAGCCCTGCGCTCACTGATGCAAGTGAACTGATCCAAACCGCAGGCAGGATGTCAAATGGCGTCATACAGCCGCAGGCACTTCGTACAGCGGCTATCGTGGTAGGCAGCAGTTGAATAGAGGCGGTGTTGAGCACCACCAGATAGCAAAGCTCATTGCTGGCCGTGCCGTTACAGCCCTTGGCCATGGAGATGGCGGCGCGGATGCCCAGCGGCGTGGCGGCATTCCCCAAACCCAGCAGATTGGCGCACACGTTGCCGCACAGAGAGGACAGGGTGTCGGGGTCCTGACACGCCCGGGGCATGATCCGACGCAAAAGCGGAGTGAACAGATGTGAGAGTCGATCACTGAGTCCACCTTGCTGCAATACCTCCATCACACCGCACCACAGGAGAAAGGGCCCTGCAATGGAAATGCACAGCGACACCGCACTTTGCGCACCTTCCAGTGCGGCGGCAGATACGGCCGCCATAGAACCATTTATTGTCCCGAACAGAAGCGCCAGACCCATCATTGCAATCCAGATCCAGGTCAATACCATGCAATCACCTCGAATACCAATATGTATATGGGAACTGTAAAAATAAGAAATAATTGCCATTTTGTGTTGACACTACTGACAAATCGTGACAAAATAATCAATAAGGGGACGATTGTCACTTGGACAATCGCTTTGGCAGGAAGGAGGAACACATCAGTGAAGTCTACCGGAATGGTAAGAAGAGTGGATGAGCTGGGACGCATTGTCCTGCCTATCGAACTGCGCCGCACCTTGGATATTGCAGAAAAAGACATGTTGGAGATTTATGTAGAGGGCTCTTCTGTGGTCCTGAAAAAGTACCGTACTACCTGTGTTTTCTGTGATGGCAGCAAGGATGTTGCGGAATTTCACAGCAAGCCCGTGTGCAAAAAGTGCATGAAGGAATTGCAGACTCTCTGAAACCAAATGGAAACCGCCACAGTTTTACCGCTGTGGCGGTTTCCTGTTTCGGCGGAAATTTCATGTGGTATTTTATTGAAGTGTATGCTATAATAAAGCATTACAGAATGAAAAAAACACGATAGAAATCGTATAGGATAGACATAGTTCTAAAAAATGTATTGAGAGGTGGTAGAGAAATATGAGTTTTCTGTCTGCAATATTGTTGGGCCTGGTGCAGGGTGTGGCGGAGTTTCTGCCCATCTCCAGCTCCGGGCATCTGGCCATCGCCCAGAATCTGTTGGGTTTAGATACTACAGTTCCCGATTTCTTTGATGTACTGCTGCACCTGGGCACCTTGCTGGCGGTGTTTGTGGCATACTGGCGGGATATCTGCGGCATGGTGGTGGAGCTTTTCCGGGGCATCAGTGATATCGTGCACCATTCTACTCCCAAGAATGTGCCGCCGGCTCGTCGCCTGTTGCTGCTGGTGATCATCGGCACTCTGCCGTTGCTTTGCGTTTTGCCCATCCATAAGAAGATCGCCGCTCTGAGCGATAATATGATATTTGTGGGTGCGGCGCTGATCTTTACCGGTATTGTGCTTATGCTCAGCGATATCGTTCGCCGCGGCACGAAAACGGAGCGCAGTGCAGGTGTGCTGGATGTGGTGTTGGTGGGTTTGGGTCAGGCTGTCGCCACCATGCCCGGCATTTCCCGCAGTGGTATGACCATTGCCACCGGCTGCTATATGGGATTTGACCGCCGCTTTGCGGTGCGCTTCAGCTTCCTGCTGTCCATTCCTGCCGTGTTGGGTGCCAATTTGCTGACGCTGGTGGATGCGCTGCAGGCAGGTGTGAATTGGGCGGAATTGCCGGTTTATCTGGTGGGTGTATTGACTGCCGCGGTATCCGGCTATTTGTGCCTGCGTCTTTTGCGCTACATTGCAGATAAAGGCCGCTTTGGTGCCTTTGCGTACTATTGCTGGGCCGCGGGTCTGCTGACGCTGTTTTTGAACACGATTAAGTGAGTAAAATTATGGCTGCTTCTACACCTAATAAAAACAAGACGGCTCCGAAATCCAAGCGGACGGCTGCGGGCAGAACCCACAGTACACCGGCCACTCATCTGGTATGGGGGATCATCTGTCTTTTGCTGGCGCTGTGCGTGGTGGTGTCCTATTTCGGCGTAGAGGGCATCGTGCTGATCTGGCTGCGGAAGATCCTCTGCGGCCTGTTGGGCTATGGCTATTGGTTGTTCGGCGCGGCATTGCTCTGCGTGGGTCTTACCGCCATTGTGCACCGGCAGGATCCGGTGACGCTGCGGGTGGTAGCTGCACTGCTGGCACCGTTTTTTGCAGGTGTTGTGGTGCACATCCTTTTGGTGAGCACCTCTTACGGTATTGAACTGGATGCAATCCGTCCTCTGTGGGAAGACGGACAGCTGATCCGGTGCGGCGGTGTACTCTCCGGCATTGTGGCGGAGGCGGCAGTAAAGCTTCTCAGCAAGATTGTGGCGACTTTGATTTTCGGCATTCTTCTTATTCTGTCGGTGTTTACGGCTCTTTGGTGGAATCCCGCCCGGGCTTTGCGTGACCGCCGACTCCGCGAAGAAGAGGACGTAGAGGATAAGCCCGAAGTACGGTCCGCGGAGCTTCCGAAAAAGGAAAAAGAGGTGCGGCAGACCACAAAACGTGTGGTGACTCCGGCCGTGTTTGACATCCCGCTGGACGGAGAGGATCGCAGTGTGGAACTGCCCGAGCAGGCCAAGGTGCTCAAACCCTCCGGGAAAAAGCTTTTTGCCAAAAAGGATGAGCAGTTGAAGACACCTGCGGAGGTGTGGGATCCCGAAGCCAAGATTGTCCCGGCGGCCCCGGAAGCGGAGATTGCCCCCGTGGAGGAAAAGCCTGTCGTCCGGACAAAGCAGCAGTCCGCCCGGGAGGTAGAGGCCGCCGCCCAGGAAGTCGGCGAGGAAATTGAAAAGGAACTCAACGAGACAGAGCCTGCCTATCGCTTCCCGCCCATCGACCTTTTAGATCCCAACCGGGGCGTGGACAACCAGGAAGTGGGTACGGAACTGCGCAGCAATGCCAATCGTCTCAGCAGCACCCTGCGCTCTTTCGGTGTGGAGGCCAAACCCGGCGAGGTGATCCACGGGCCCAGCGTGACCCGCTATGAGTTCACCCTGGATCAGGGTGTAAAGCTCTCCAAGATCACCAACCTGCAGGACGATATCGCTCTGGCTTTGGGTGCCAGCGGCGTTCGCATTGCCCCGGTACCCGGTAAGATCGCTTCTGTGGGTATCGAGGTGCCAAACCGTATTGTCAGCTCTGTTTGCATTCGCGACGTGATCGGCAGCGGCACATTTGCCAATCATCCCAGCACGGTCGCCTTTGCCGTGGGTAAGGATATCGGCGGCAACTGCATCGTGGGCAACATCGGGAAACTGCCCCATGTGCTGATTGCCGGCACCACCGGCAGCGGTAAATCCGTATGTACCAACTCACTGATCGTGAGCTTGCTCTATAAATCCTCTCCCGAGGATGTACGCTTTATCATGGTGGATCCCAAGATGGTGGAGCTTGCACCCTATAACGGCATTCCCCATCTGCTGATCCCCGTGGTCACCGATCCCAAGAAGGCTGCCGGTGCGCTGCAGTGGGCCGTTTTTGAGATGATGAAGCGCTATAAGATCTTTTCGGAGAACGGTGTAAAGGATCTGGCGGGTTATAACGCACTGGCCGAGGCTTCCGAGGACATGAAGAAATTGCCCTCTGTGGTGGTGGTCATCGACGAGTTGGCCGATCTGATGTTGGTAGCCGCCAAAGAGGTGGAAGAATCCATCTGCCGCGTAGCACAGATGGGCCGCGCCGCCGGTATGCATCTGGTAATCGCCACCCAGCGTCCCTCTGCCGACGTCATTACCGGCCTGATGAAAGCCAATATCCCCAGCCGCATCGCCTTTGCGGTTGCCTCCAGTATGGAAAGCCGCATCATTCTTGACACTGTCGGTGCCGAGAAGCTCATCGGCCGCGGCGATATGCTCTACTTCCCCTTGGGCGACAGCAAGCCCACCCGTGTGCAGGGCTGCTTCATCTCCCCGGAGGAGATCGAAAAGGTGGTGGCCTTTGTCAAGGAGACCGGCGAAGCCAACTACGACCAGAGCGTTATCGACAAAATTGACGAGGCTTTGGAAAAAAGCGATAAGGGCAAAGGAAACAGCGGGAATACACCTGCTGAAGACAGCGGCGATGAGGAATATGATGAGATGCTCTGCGCCGCTGTGGAGGTTATTCTGGAGACCGGACAAGCCTCTGTATCCATGCTGCAGCGCCGCCTGAAGCTGGGATATTCCCGCGCGGCCCGTCTGGTGGATCAGATGGAGGAAAAGGGGATCGTAGGCCCCTTTGAGGGCTCCAAGCCCCGCCAACTGCTCATCAACCGCGCCCAGTGGCAGGAGATGCTGATGCAGCGTAACGGTGAGGTTGCCGCACCTCCGGCTCATGACCCTTACGGCAGTATCCACGATGCATTTGAGAGCCGCGACGCACTGGACTAAAACCAATGAAAAGGACGGCGATAGCCGTCCTTTTTCGTTGACGAACAGGGGCACATATGGTATTTTATTGAAAAATCCACAAAGGAGGCACGGATATGTACGAACTGGTGCAAGTAGGCGAGAAGAGTTATTTTATCGAGAGCCCTGCAAAAATCGGCATTTACCGGCAGAGCGAAAAAGAGGTGTACCTCATCGACAGCGGTTCCGACAAGGATGCCGGCCGCCGCGCCCGTAAGGTGCTGGACGAGCAGGGGTGGACCTGCCGCGGCATTCTGGTGACCCACGCCAACGCCGACCACACCGGCGGCTGTCAGTATCTGCAGAAGCAGTACGAGTGCCCCGTGTTCTCCGGAGGTATCGACAGCGCGATCACCGCCTGGCCCGTGCTGGAGCCGGCTTTTCTCTATGGCGGATATCCCTTCAGGGAACTGCGCAACAAGTTTCTGATGGCGCCGCCCTGTGAAGTAACGCCCTTTACGGATGCTGCTTTTCCGCAGGAGGTGGGGATCATCCCCCTGCCGGGCCACTTTTTCGACATGGTGGGCTTTCGTCTGCCGGACGGCACGGTATTCGTGGCGGATTGTCTCAGCTCGGAGGAGACCCTGCAGAAGTATCAGGTGTCTTTCCTTTACGATGTACAGGCCTATCTGGACACGCTGGACAAGGTGGCGGCTATGGAGGCCGGGATGTTGGTACCCTCCCACGCAGCGCCGGCAAAAGACCTTTCTCCGCTATGCGCCGTGAACCGCCACAAGGTGCTGGAGATCGCAGACGTGGTATTGGGCCTTTGCGATGGACGAGCGTTTGAAGAGATTCTTAAAGGCGTGTTTGACCACTACGGTCTGGAGCTGAACTACGGCCAGTATGTGTTGGTGGGCAGCACCGTGCGCTCCTATCTGGCCTGGCTGAAAGATACGGGCAAAATCGACGGAGCAGTGGAGGAAAACCGCCTGCTCTGGAAAGCCCTGAACTGATAGCAATACAAGGTGGCGATAAGCCACCTTTTTCACGGAAAACGAGGCGATAATATGGCAAAAATCAAAAGTTTCGTGCGGCAGGAGATCACGCTGTGTGTCGCTTTTGCCGCGGCGGTGATCAGCTGCTTTTTTGTGACACCCGACAAGGAGTATCTGGCGTATCTGGATCTGCGGACGCTGGCGCTTCTCTACTGCCTGATGGTGGTGGTGGCCGGCCTGCGAAGAGCGGGTGTGTTCAACCGCTTGTCTCATATCCTCTGCGGCAAGGCGGTGACGGTGCGGGCCATGGCCGTGGTGCTGGTGGCGCTGAGCTTTTTCGGTGCCATGCTGGTGACAAACGATGTGGCACTTCTGACCTTTGTCCCCTTTGCTGTGGCAGTGCTGGGCATGGCTGGCAAGAAACGCTATCTCACCCGCGTGGTGGTGTTGCAGGCCGTGGCAGCCAACCTGGGCAGTATGCTGACCCCGGTGGGCAATCCCCAGAACCTTTTTCTCTACTCTCATTACGACATGACCATAGGCGATTTCCTGCTGGCGACGGGTCCCATCTGGGTTCTGTCTGCCGTTTTGATCGGTCTTCTGTGCCTGATGCTGCCCAAGGAGCCCCTGGAGGTGTTTTTAGGCGAAAAGCCCCTGCTCTATAAAAGCGAAATGTGGGTCTATCTGGCCCTCTTCTGCGTATGCCTCCTGACGGTACTGCGCCTGCTGGAGTGGTATATCATGCTGGCCGTTCTGGTGTTAACACTGCTGATTTATCGCCGCAGAATGCTCCTTTCTGCAGACTTCTACCTGCTTTTGACATTCGTGTGCTTCTTCGTGTTTTCCGGCAATCTGGGGCGCGTGGAGGCGGTGGATAGCTTCCTGCGGGAGATCTTAAGCGGCCGCGAACTGCTAATGGGCGCGGGACTTTCCCAGGTGATCAGCAATGTGCCGGCGGCTATTTTGCTCTCTGGTTTTACGGAAAACGGCAAGGCACTTCTCTTGGGCGTGGATATCGGAGGCTTGGGCACTCCCATTGCAAGCCTGGCAAGCCTTATTGCCATGAAGCTCTACTCCCATGCCGAGGATGCCGATGCCGGCAAGTTTATGAAGCTGTTTTTGATGATCAATTTCGGCCTGCTGGCGATTTTGCTGGTGGTGGCAAAAGTGCTGTAATACTGCAAACCGTCCCCACTTTAACGGGGACGGTTTTTTGCCCAAAAGGGAAAAATTACGCTGTAAATGTGCTTGAGAGTTTCCGCAGGACATGCTATAATATATCATTCCGAGTAAAATGCGGAGAGAGGGTGAAAAAATGGGCCTTCATGACGGGCACAGGCAGCGCAAAAAAGAGCAGTTTCGTACCCGAGGCCTTGACAGCTTTGCCGACCATGAGGCGCTGGAATTGCTCTTATATTACGCCGTCCCCCGACAGGATACCAACGAGACGGCCCACCGCCTTTTGCAGCAGTTCGGCTCTCTCCAAAGCGTGCTGACAGCACCTGTGGAGGAACTGGAGAAGGTAAACGGTGTCGGGCAGAATGCCGCCACGTTTTTGCACCTTGTTTCCGAGATCCATAAGCGGGCGCCCCGCACAACGGGAAAGAGCGTGGTTCTCAACAGCGTGGAGAAGTGCGGCACCTATTTCCTGCAGCTGCTGGGCAACGAGCGCCACGAGGTGCTGTATCAGGTCTGCCTGGACGGCAAGGGAAAGCTCCTCAGCTGCAAAAAGCTGGCCGACGGCAATATTGACAGCGCGGCCCTCTCTGTGCGGCAGGTGGTGAACAATGCCCTGATGTGTGAAGCAAGCGCCGTGGTGCTGGCCCACAACCACCCCAGCGGTGTGGCGCTTCCATCAGATGATGACAGAGCTGTCACCCTTCTGGTGCGCGATGCTCTGAAAATGATGGATATCCGTCTCATTGATCACATTGTGGTGGCCGATGGCGATTATGTGTCCATGGAGCAAAGCGGATTTCTGATGTAAGGAGAAAGATATGCCGGCATTTCGTGTACAAAGTGAATATCAGCCCGCCGGCGATCAGCCCCAGGCCATCGAAAAACTGGCTCAGGGCATTGAACTGGGCCTTAATGAGCAGGTGCTTCTGGGTGTGACCGGTTCCGGCAAGACCTACACCATGGCCAAGGTCATCGAGAAGGTACAGCGCCCCACGCTGGTGCTGGCCCACAACAAAACTCTGGCGGCCCAGCTGTGTGAGGAGTTTCGGGAATTCTTCCCCGACAACGCCGTGGAGTATTTCGTCAGCTATTACGACTATTATCAGCCGGAGGCCTACATTCCACATACCGATACCTACATCGAGAAGGACGCCTCCACAAACGAGGAGATCGACCGACTGCGCCTCTCCGCCACCTGCGCCCTTTTAGAGCGGCGGGATGTGATCGTGGTGGCTTCCGTGAGCTGTATTTACGGCCTGGGTGAACCGGAGGACTTCCAGCGCATGATGATCTCCGTCCGTGCGGGACAGACTATGGACAGAGATGAACTTTTGCGCCGATTGGTGGAGGACCGCTACGATCGAAATGATGTGGCCTTTGGCCGCAACATGTTCCGCGTTCGTGGCGATACGGTGGAGCTGTACCCGGCCTACTATAAGGATCGCGCCGTGCGCGTGGAGTTCTTCGGCGATGAGGTCGACCGCATCACGGAATTTCATCCCGTGACAGGTGCGGCCATCAAGACCCTGCAGCATGTGTGCATCTATCCCGCCAGTCACTACGTGACACCCAAGGATAAAATGGATGCCGCCATTGTGCAGATCAAAAAGGAACTGGCCCTGCGACTGGACGAGTTTCGCGCCACCGACAGGCTCATCGAGGAACAGCGCCTCCGTCAGCGCACGGAGTACGATATGGAGATGATGCAGGAACTGGGCTACTGCTCCGGTATTGAGAACTATTCCCGCATCATCTCCCAGCGTCCTGTGGGCAGTGCGCCCATGACCCTTCTGGACTTTTTCCCCAAGGACTTTGTACTGTTCGTGGACGAAAGTCACGTGACACTGCCCCAGGTGCATGCCATGTATAACGGCGATCATGCCCGAAAAAAGTCACTGGTGGAGTACGGCTTCCGCCTGCCCTGCGCCTACGATAATCGCCCTTTGAAATTTGAGGAATTTGAAAAACGCATCAACCAGGCGGTATATGTGTCTGCCACTCCGGGAGACTATGAGCGTGAGCGGGCAGGGCAGATCGTGGAGCAGGTGATCCGCCCCACGGGACTTCTGGATCCCAAGGTAGAAGTGCGCCCGGTAGAAGGGCAGATCGACGATCTGGTGGCAGAAATCAAAGCTCGCGCCGAGAAAAACGAGCGCGTTCTCGTTACAACTCTCACCAAGCGAATGGCGGAGGACTTAACCGCCCATTTTCGCACCGCGGGTATCCGGGTGCGCTATATGCACTCGGATGTAGCAGCCCTGGAGCGCATGGAGATCATCCGAGATTTGCGCCTGGGCGAGTTTGACGTGCTGGTGGGCATCAACCTCCTCCGTGAAGGTCTGGACCTTCCCGAGGTGAGCCTTGTGGCCATTCTCGATGCGGACAAGGAGGGCTTTCTCCGCAGTGAGACAAGCCTCATCCAGACCATCGGCCGTGCCGCCCGTAATGCGGAAGGCCTTGTCATTCTCTACGCCGACACCGTTACACCCAGTATGCGTGCGGCCATGGATGAAACGGAGCGCCGCCGCAAACTGCAGAACGACTTCAATATAGAGCACGGCATCGTGCCCAAAACCATTCGCAAGAGTGTCCGCGAGATGGTGGAGATCAGCCACAGCGCCGAGGAAGCTTCTCAGATGACAAAGAAAAAGCTATCCTCTGCGGAACGTGCCGCCACCATCGCACGGTTGGAAAAGGAGATGAAAGCGGCCAGCAAAATGCTGGAGTTCGAGTATGCCGCCATTCTCCGCGACCAAATCATTGAGTTACGAAAAGAAGAGTAAGGATATGAAAAAATCTCTTGGTTATTTTCTGGTGATATTTGCCTCTGTCAGTTGGGGCTTTATCGGCGTATTTAACCGCATGCTGGCCTCCACCGGCATCAATGTGTGGACCCGTATGTGCATCCGCAATACCGGCAGTCTGGTGTTGTGCCTTGTGCTGTTCTCCATTTTCAAGCGGTCGGTATTCCGCATCAATCCCCGGCATCTGCCCATGTTTTTCTGCAGCGGCGTGCTGGGCATCGTGGGTGCCACGGTGACCTATATGTCCTGCCAGATGATGTGCTCTCTGGCTGTGGCGGGCATTTTGCTGTATCTGGCACCCACCTTTGTGGTACTGGCCAGCGCTGTGCTGTGGAAGGCGCCGTTGACACCCCGACGGGTGGCGGCGGTAGTGCTGGCCCTCATCGGCTGTGCCTTTGTCAGTGGTGTGGTGGGCGGCAGTCTCACCGCCTCGCTACCCGGCCTTCTGTTGGGTATCGGCAGTGGCCTTTGTTACGGCGGCTACACCATCTTTTCACATTACAATCTGGCACGCTATGACGCCTACACCTCATTTTTCTGGTCGATCGCCATGGCGGGACTGGTATCTCTGGCGGGCTTCAACGCTCAGGAAATGGCCACGGTCTTTTCCCAGCCCAAGGGTATTCTCGGTGCCCTGGGACTGGTGGTGATCGGTACCGTGTTGCCCTTTTTGACCTATACCATCGGCCTGACCGCCATTGAGAGCGGACTTGCCTCTGTCATTGCCAATGTAGAGCCTGTGACGGCGGCGGTGCTGGGTGTGGTGCTGTTCCATGAGACCCTCACTGTATGGACGATGGTGGGCATCGTGTTGGTGCTGACAGCGGCTGTTATGCTGGCTGTGGGAGAAAAGAAGAAAGTACAGGAGGCGACGTGATGGCCAAAAAGGAGGAAAAAACCAACGTGATGCGGCTTCTCGATGCCGCACAGATCGCCTATACTCCCCACTTCTATGATCCTGAGGACCCTATCGACGGTGTGTCGGTAGCGCAGACCCTGGGGCAGGACATTGAGCAGGTGTTCAAGACGTTGGTGACCCGAGGGGCTTCCGGCGGCTATTATGTGTTCGACATTCCCGTGGCAGAGAACCTCGACCTCAAGAAAGCCGCCCGTGCGGTGGGGGAGAAGTCCATCGCCATGATTGCCCAGAAGGAACTTCTGCCCCTGACAGGGTATATCCACGGTGGGTGTTCCCCCGTGGGCATGAAAAAGCAGTTTCCCACCGTGTTCCATGAGACGGTGATATTATTCGATACCATTTGTGTCAGCGCTGGGAAGATCGGCGCTCAGGTGGAGGTAAACCCTTCGGCGTTGATGGACTACATCGGCGCGCAAAGTGCGGACATTACAGTATAATTTAGGAGCAAATTCCCATGGCAAATGAAATTTTCATCAAAGGCGCAAGGGAGAATAACCTCAAGAACATTGATGTGACCATCCCCCGTGACAAACTGGTGGTGGTAACGGGCTTGTCAGGAAGCGGTAAGTCCAGCCTGGCATTTGACACCATATATGCCGAGGGACAGCGCCGGTATGTAGAGAGCCTCTCCAGCTATGCCCGCATGTTTTTAGGTCAGATGGACAAGCCCGATGTAGATTATATCGAGGGCCTTTCTCCCGCCATCTCCATCGATCAGAAGACCACCTCCAAGAATCCCCGTTCCACCGTGGGTACGGTGACGGAGATCTATGACTATCTGCGTCTTCTGTGGGCGAGAGTGGGTGTGCCCCACTGTCCCAAGTGCGGCAAGGAGATCCGTCAGCAGACCATCGACCAGATCATCGACCAGATCATGGCACTACCCGATGGAACACGCATTCAGGTGCTCTCTCCCGTGGTGCGCGGCCGCAAGGGCGAGTATGCCAAGGTGTTTGACGATGCCCGCCGCAGCGGCTATGTCCGGGTGCGTGTGGACGGCAACCTTTACGAACTGGACGAAGATATCAAACCGGAGAAAAACCTCAAGCACAACATTGAGGTGGTGGTAGACCGCCTCATCGTCCGGGAGGATATTGCCAAGCGTCTCACCGACAGTGTGGAGACGGCGGCCAAGCTCTCCGGCGGTCTTGTGACGGTGAATCTCCTGCGAGAGGAGCAGGACATTACCTTTTCCCAGAACTACGCCTGCGAGGACTGCGGTATTTCAATCGAGGAGCTGACGCCCCGGCTTTTCTCCTTTAACAATCCCTTCGGCGCCTGTCCCACCTGTACGGGGCTGGGCGTGCAGCAGAAGGTGGACACTACCCTGGTGGTGCCCGATGAGAACGTGTCTATTCTGGATGGCGCCATTACGGCGCCCGGCTGGCAGTCTATCCGCTCCGACGGCGTGAGCCGCATGTATTTTGATGCCCTGTCTAAAAAGTATAACTTCTCCCTGCGGACGCCCTGGAAAGAGTTGTCCGATGAGGTAAAGAACATTGTGTTCTACGGTACCGGCGGCGAAAAACTCCACCTGGAATATGATCAGCCCCGTGGCAAGGGTGTTTTGTATCAGGCCTTTGAGGGCATCGCCACCAATTTGGAGCGCCGCTATCATGAGACCCAGTCCGATGCCAGCAAGCGGGAGATCGAGGAATACCTTACCGACTGTCCCTGCCCCACCTGCAAAGGACGGCGGCTTCGCCCGGAAGCTCTGGCGGTGACGGTAGAGAATAAAACTATTTTTGATGCCACCGCTCTGCCGGTAGAGGAATCTCTGCGCTTTTTCGAGGGCATGGAACTCACCGGCAATCAGAAGCTGATTGCCGCCCAGATCTTAAAAGAGATCCGCTCCCGTCTGCATTTTCTGCAGTCGGTGGGTCTGGGATATCTGACATTGGCTCGTTCCAGCGCCACACTCTCCGGCGGTGAGAGCCAGCGCATCCGTCTGGCCACCCAGATCGGCTCCAGTCTAATGGGCGTTCTCTACATTCTGGACGAGCCGTCTATCGGCCTGCATCAGCGGGACAACGACAAGCTCTTGGGCACTCTGCGCCAGCTCCGGGATCTGGGAAATACCCTCATCGTGGTGGAGCATGATGAGGACACCATGCGCAGTGCGGACTACCTCATCGACATCGGCCCCGGTGCAGGCAGCCATGGCGGAACTGTAGTGGCGGCGGGTACGCCTCAAGAGGTCATGGCCAATCCCGACAGTTTAACAGGTCAGTATCTCTCCGGTAAGCGCCGCATCGAGGTGCCGTCCGTACGCCGCAAGGGCAATGGCAAGGTATTAACTGTCCGCGGTGCAAAGGAGAACAACCTGAAGGGTATTGATGTATCCGTACCGTTGGGCACCTTTACCTGCGTCACGGGTGTCTCCGGCAGCGGCAAATCCTCTTTGGTCAACGAGATCATCTTCAAGAAGCTGGGTCTGGAGCTCAACCGCATGAAGGTCCATCCCGGTAGGTTTGACACTATGGAGGGTTTGGAGTATCTGGACAAGGTCATCTGCATCGACCAGAGCCCCATCGGCAGAACACCCCGGTCCAATCCCGCTACCTATACCAACCTGTTTAACGATATCCGCGACCTGTTCGCCTCCACTCCCGATGCCAAGGCACGGGGCTATAATGCGGGGCGATTCTCCTTCAATACCCGCGGCGGTCGCTGTGAAGCCTGCGGCGGTGACGGCCTGTTGAAAATCGAGATGCACTTTCTGGCGGATGTCTATGTGCCCTGCGAGGTTTGTCACGGCAAGCGCTACAACCGCGAGACGCTGGAAGTGAAGTATAAGGGCAAATCCATCTCCGACGTGCTGGATATGACAGTGGAAGAAGCCTTGGGGTTCTTCTCTGCCGTGCCGAAGATCCACCAGCGCCTGCGGACACTGATGGACGTGGGTTTGGGCTATGTGCGTCTGGGACAATCCTCCACCACCCTCTCCGGCGGTGAGGCACAGCGTGTGAAGCTGGCCACGGAGCTCTCCAAACGCTCCACGGGCCGCACCATCTATATTCTGGATGAGCCCACCACAGGCCTCCACAGCGATGATGTGAAAAAGCTGCTGGAGGTGCTGCAGCGTCTGGTAGATGCGGGCAACACGGTGCTCGTCATCGAGCATAATCTGGATGTGATCAAGTCCGCTGACTACCTCATTGACCTGGGTCCCGAGGGTGGCAGCGGCGGTGGCGCCATTGTGGCCACCGGCACTCCCGAGCAGGTGGCACAGGTGGAGACCTCCTATACGGGTCGGTACCTCAAGCGGATGCTGTAAGCACCTTTTCCGTTGCCGGCGGCATAGAATGCCGGGGGTGATGGTATGTGGCAGATCATTTATGACGGTATTGTGGCATTTTTGGCGGCTGTGGGATTGGTGACAGTCCTGTGGATCGTGGCAGATGTCATTTTTACGACGAGAGAAAACAAAGAAAAGGACGAAAACTATGGGCGAGCGCTGCACGGTGGAAGGCACCGTAGAAACCATCATCTTTCAAAATGAAGATAACGGCTACACGGTGTTGTGCCTGACCACCCAGGAGGGGGAGGTCATCACCGTGGTGGGATGCATCCCCTACGCCGCGGCCGGTGAGCGCATGACCGTTACCGGTGTGTGGATAAACCACCCCTCCTACGGTCAGCAGCTGACCGCTGAGACGGTGGAGCGGCACATGCCCCGGAGTGAGGACGATATTGTCACGTATCTTGCCAGCGGCATCATCAAGGGAATAGGCTCTGCCACCGCCATGCGCCTGGTGGATAAGTTCGGCGAGGATACCCTGCGGGTTATTGAGGAAGAACCGGAAAAGCTCTCCACTATCAAAGGCATTACGGATAAGCGTGCCATGGAGATTTCGGCGGCGTTTCGCAGTCTGACGGGTATGCGTCGGTGCATGGATTTTCTGGCACGGTATGACCTGCCGGTGCATCTGGGCGTGATGCTGATGCGCGCCTACGGAGACGGAGCGATACAGAAGCTCAAGGACGATCCCTATGTGCTGACGGGAGAGACCTATGGTGTGGAGTTTTCCCTCTGCGATGAGATCGCCATCTCCATGGGCTTCGGCGGTGACGATCCCTGCCGACTGGAGGCCGCTATCACCTATGAGCTGCAGCACAATCTGGGCAACGGCCATGTGTTTTTGCCCCGGAATAAACTGGTGATGGCTGCCGCAGCGTTGATCGGCGTAGCGGAAGATGCCGTGGAAATTGCACTGGATCGGCTGATAGAACGTTTTGTCATCCTGCAGGAGCATATCGCGGGCGTGGATGCCTGCTATCTGCGTCGTATGCACCAGGCGGAGAGCTATGTGGCAAGGCGCCTTTTGGCCATGTGTGAGGAAAGCTGGGAGTCCGGCCGCAATGTGGACAAGACCATCGAAGATATCGAGAAGGCACAGGGCGTGACCTATGCATCCCAACAGCGTCAGGCGGTGACTCTGGCCGCACAGACGGGCGTGCTTCTGCTCACCGGCGGCCCCGGTACCGGCAAGACCACTGCGGTGCGCGGCATGGTGACCATGTTCGGGCGCATGGGACTGAATACATTGCTTCTGGCACCCACCGGACGTGCCGCCCAGCGCATGAGTGAGCTCTGCGGTCTGGAGGCCCAGACCGTGCATCGGTGTCTCGGCATGACCTATAACGAGCTGACCGCGGAGGTCAGCTTCAAGAAAAATGAAAAAGAGCCCCTGGAGGCCGATGCCGTCATTGTGGACGAGATGTCCATGGTGGACCTGGAGCTGATGGAGAGCCTTCTGCGTGCCATGCGTCCGGGATGCCGATTGGTGATGGTGGGCGACCCCGACCAGCTGCCCTCCGTGGGCGCGGGTAACGTGCTGAGCGATCTTCTGCGCAGCGAGGTGATCCCCTCGGTGCGGCTTACCGAGATCTTCCGACAGGCGCAGCAAAGCGCCATTATTCGCAATGCCCACGCGGTGAATGTGGGCCAGGCTCCCGACCTTGCCAACAGAGAGAACGATTTCTTTTTCCTCTGTCGCCGAAGTCCCGACAGACTGGTGCAGACGGTGGTGGAACTGGTGGGGCAGAGGCTCCCTCAGAACATGAATATTCCCGCCGCGGATATCCAGGTGCTTTCCCCCACACGTAAGGGGGAGTACGGCACGGTGAATCTCAACCGTGCTCTGCAGGCGGCCGTCAATCCCCCTGCACCGGACAAGCCCCAGAAATTCTGGGGTGATACGGTGTTTCGTGCGGGTGACCGGGTGATGCAGAACCGCAACAACTACGATGTGGTGTGGGAAAAAGATGATGGTACTGCAGGCACCGGAATTTTTAACGGCGATGTGGGCATCATCGAAGACATTGACGGCGCGGGAGAGCTTTTTACCATTCGCTTTGATGACCGGGTCTGCGTCTATACTGCGGATGCGCTGAATCAGGTGGAACTGGCCTACGCCGTGACCGTACATAAGGCACAGGGCAGTGAGTACCGCTGTGTGGTGCTGGTGTCGGCCCCTGTGGCACCGACTTTGATGGTGCGGGGCGTGCTCTATACCGCCATTACCCGCGCCAAGGAACTGCTGGTGCTGGTGGGCGATGATGTGGTGCCCGGCAAGATGGCCGAAAATGATAAACAGCAGCGCCGATACAGTGGTTTGCGGCGCCGATTGAAGGAGGGATTCCATGGCGAAGGCAATCCGTGATTTCAACGAGTCCTTAAATAAAGCGCAAAGGGGAATTTTGGACTTTCTTTTCCCCAGAAAGTGTCCGTTTTGCGGCGCTCCCGCCGGAAAGGATTTGCTATGCGGCAAATGCAGGGAGTCCCTGCCCTGGCATGAAGGGGTCCGAGAGGGCGCATCCTTCGGCAGATGCGGCGCCGTATTTCGCTATGAAGGATCGGCGCGGGAGGCGATCCTGCGGTATAAGTTTAAGTCCTATCTGGATTATCTGCCCTGCTTCGGCAGCCTGATGGCCGAGACGGCGGCACAGCAGTTTGCCGGGGAATTTGATGCCATCACCTGGGTGCCGGTGAGCAAAAAGCGCCTGCGTAAGCGCGGTTTTGACCAGACCCGCTATCTGGCGGCCAGTCTTTGTGTGGACTGGCATGTAGATCCTATGGAAACTCTGGAAAAGATCGCGGACAATCCACCTCAGTCGGGTATCAGCGATCCGGCGGAGAGAAGAGCCAATGTGCTTGGCGTTTACCGGGCCGTACATCCGGAGAATATTGCAGGGAAGCGGTTTTTGCTGGTAGATGATATCATCACCACCGGCGCTACTCTCGGTGAGTGTGTCCGCGTGTTGAAAGAGGCCGGCGCAGCGGATGTGATCTGCATTACTCTGGCAGACGCCAAGGAATGATTTACCACAAAAGTGTGCAGAATAGAAAGTGTATTCCTGCCGGGCATAGGAAATATCCCTATTGCAAAATGAAATTGTTGCCAGTATAATAATGACTTGGAAATAACGGCGCTATGGCCGTTCAATATGCGAGCAATGAGGTGCGTAATATGTGTGCATTAGCAAAAGATATCGGTATTGACCTGGGTACCGCTTCGGTTCTGGTATTCATCAAGGGCAAGGGTGTGGTTCTCAATGAGCCCTCCGTGGTAGCTATCGATAAAAACAGCGGCCGCCTGCTGAAGGTGGGTGCTGAAGCCCAGGCCATGCTGGGCCGTACTCCCGGCAACATTGTGGCCATCCGTCCTCTGCGCGAGGGTGTGATCTCTGACTACGATATGACCGAGCGTATGCTTAAGGAATTTATCCATAAGGTCAACGGCGGCTTCTCTCTGTTCAAGCCCCGTGTCATCATCTGCGTTCCCTCCGGTATCACCGAGGTGGAAGAGCGTGCTGTGGTTGACGCCGGTATCCAGGCAGGTGCCCGCCGCGTATACCTGATCGAGGAGCCTGTGGCGGCCGCTATCGGCGCCGGTATTGATATCGCCAAGCCCGATGGCCACATGGTGGTGGATATCGGCGGCGGTACTACCGATATCGCCGTGATCTCTCTGTCCGGCGTGGTGGAATCGGCTTCTATCAAGGTGGCCGGCGATCAGTTTGATGAGTCCATTGTCAAGTACATGCGCCGCAAGCACAGCGTGCTGGTGGGTGAGCGCACTGCCGAGCAGATGAAGATTCAGATCGGTTGCGTGTTCCCCAAGGAGCAGGAGAGTGTCATCGACGTCAAGGGCCGTTGCCTGGTGACCGGTCTGCCAAAGACCCTGCAGATCTCCTCTACGGAGATGCTGGAGGCCTTTGAAGAGCCTATGGAGCGTATTCTGGAAGCCGTCCACGGTGTTCTGGAGCGCACTCCTCCTGAACTGGTGGCCGATATCTCCAATAACGGCATCGTCATGACCGGCGGCGGCAGCCTGGTGGACGGCTTTGAGAAGCTCATCACTGCCCGCACCGGCATCCATACCATGGTGGCGGAGAACGCCATCTCCTGCGTGGCACTGGGCACCGGTAAGAGCCTGGACTCTTTGTCCAGCATGACTGACGGCACTGTGAACATCAGCCGCAACAAGCAGATGAACTGATAAAATTGCACAAATACTTTGGCGGTGGAAGGGATCTTCCACCGCCAAATTTTATAACTATTCACAATTGCTATGAAGCTTTATATAGGGTACTATGATGGCGAGGATGAAAGGGAAAACCAAAGGTGATTTTTAGAAGGAAAGAGGAAAGATTACCATGAAGTTTTCTGCAAAAATGGCGCGCTGTGGGCTTTCTCCCATGCGCAAATTCCACCCCGCGGCTGTTGCTGCCCAGGAGAAAGGTAAGACTCTGTATCACCTGAATATCGGCCAGCCCGATATTGCCACGCCCCCGGCCTATTTTGACTCTGTGCGCAATTTCAATGCACCGGTGCTGGAGTATGCCCCATCCGCCGGTATTCCCGAGCTGATCGAGGCCATCCGGAAATATTACGACAAGCTGGATATGCACTTCGATACCGACGAGATCTACATCACCAACGGCGGCAGTGAAGCCCTCACGATGGTGATGGCCGCCATTCTCGACGATGGCGATGAGATCCTGATCCCCGAGCCGTTCTATCCCAACTACAATACCATGGTGAACCTCACCGGCGGCAAGATTCACCCCATCCACACCACCCCTGAGGAAGGCTACCATTACGCCGACCGCGCCAAGATTGAAAGGGAAATCAATGAGCACACCCGTGCCATTATGGTTACCAATCCCGGCAACCCCACCGGCGTTGTGCTGACACCAGAGGAAATGCGTCTGATCGTAGATATCGCTAAGGAGCATGACCTTTTTGTCATCGGCGACGAGGCCTACCGTGAGTTCGTCTATGCCGGCGAGCCCCTGCAGTCCATGGGTCAGTTTGAAGATGCCGCGGAGAATGTCATCGTCATTGACACCGTGTCCAAGCGTTTCAGCGCCTGTGGCGCCCGCATCGGCTGCGTGATTTCCCGCAACAAGGAGCTAATGGCGCAGCTGATGAAGTATTGCCAGTGCCGCCTGTGCGTACCCACCATCGACCAGATCGCCTCTGCGGCCCTTTATGATGTGGGAAGCGAATACTTTACAGCCGTTCGCGAGGAGTACAAGCGCCGCCGCGATACCGTTATGGAAGGCCTTCAAAAGATCCCCGGTGTCATCTGCAAGTGTCCCAAGGGTGCTTTCTACGTGATGGCGGCCCTGCCTGTGGACGATGCCGAGAAGTTCCAGTACTTCCTGCTCAACGAGTTTGACGACAAGGGAGACACCGTGATGTTCGCCCCCGGTGAGGGCTTCTACGGCACTCCCGGCTGCGGCAAAAACGAGATCCGTATTGCCTACGTGCTGAAGGAGGATAAGCTCCGCCGCGCCATGGAATTGCTCAAGCTGGGCATTGAGGCCTACAATAAAAAGTGAGAATATGACATGAAAGCCGCCTGTGGAATTTCCGCAGGCGGCTTTATGCTTAAGGGATTCTTAAGGGGTTTGCGTCTTGTTCCTTAATACGACAATGTCTATGCTGTATATTGCAAGTAAGACTACGAAAGAGGTCGTGATACCATGGAACAGATACTGCGAATCGGCAATGCCGTCATCTCGGCGTTGTTTTTTGCCTGCTATTTCTACCAGTTTGCCTATATCCCGCTGGCATGGAGACGCAGGGTGGAAAACAGCGGCCTGCCCATCAAACCCCATCGCTATGCCGTGTTGATCGCGGCCCGCAACGAAGCCGCCGTGATCGGTGATCTGCTGGACAGTCTGAATCACCAGACCTATAACCGCTCCCTGATCACGGTGTTTGTCATTGCGGACAACTGCACCGATGCCACCGCCGCCATTGCAAGACATCACGGCGCGGTAGTCTATGAGCGCTTTAACCGCACCTTTGTGGGAAAGGGCTATGCCCTGGACGAGCTTTTACAACATATCCGCGGCGATTATCCCTGTGGCTTTGACGGGTACTTTGTGCTGGACGCGGACAACATTCTGGCAGAGGATTACATCGAGCGGATGAACGAGAGCTTCTCTCAGGGTCATGAGATCATCACCAGCTACCGCAACAGCAAGAACTACGGCGACAACTGGGTGTCCTCCGGTTATGCCCTGTGGTTTCTGCGGGAAAGCCGCTACCTGAATGGTGCCCGCCATGCCATCGGCAGTAGCTGCGCCGTTTCCGGCACGGGGTTTCTTTTCTCTCAGAATGTGCTGGATGAATCAAACGGCTGGCAATTCTACCTGCTGACGGAAGATATCCAGTTTTCCATCTACCATATTCTCCGGGGCCGTAAGGTGGCGTTCTGCGAAAAAGCGGTGCTCTATGATGAACAGCCCACGTCTTTCCGCCAGTCCTGCCGTCAGCGTATGCGTTGGGCCAAGGGCTACCTGCAGGTATTTGAAAAGTACGGCACAGATCTGATCCGCGGCATCTTTCACGGCAGTTGGAGCTGCTTTGACATGGCCATGAGCATCATGCCTGCCTTTTTGCTGTCCACTGTCGGTCTCCTCCTGAACTCAGGCCTCGCCATTCTGGGCATGCTCAGCGGCCACGGAATCTGGTTTGCGGCGGTATCGCTGCTGGAGTGTCTGGGCAGTATGCTGCTGACACTGCTGGCGTTGGGACTCATCACCGCCGTTACGGAATGGAAGAAGATCCATGCTCCCATCTGGCGAAAACTCCTTTCGGTGGTGACATTTCCGCTGTTTATGTTCACTTATCTGCCTATTTCCCTGGCGGCGATTTTTGTGCCGGTGGAGTGGAAGCCCATCACCCACAGCGTTTCCGGTGCAAAAGTCCGGAATTTAAGCAAAACTTAAGCCATGCCCTCTTGTGAACCACATGCTTTTTGCGTATGATAGAAACATGAGGGGAGGTATGTCCATGTACACCATCGCAGTATGCGACGACGATCGCGATATCGTTGCGGCGCTGGAGATCTATCTGTCCGCAGAGGGCTATCAGGTAGAAAAAGCCTATAACGGGCAGGAAGCGTTGGATCTCATTGCCCATAAAGATATTCACCTGCTTTTATTGGACGTGATGATGCCGAAAATGGATGGACTGACCACTCTGGCCAAATTGCGGGAGACCTCCAATGTCCCCGTGATCCTCCTGACGGCCAAGTCTGAGGACACTGACAAGGTTCTGGGATTGAATGTGGGGGCAGATGATTATATCACTAAGCCCTTTAATCCTGTGGAGGTGCTGGCGCGAGTGCGCAGCGCCTTACGGCGGTATCTGCAGCTGGGTGGCGGAATCGTGAAACCTGCGTCGATCACCGTGGGCGGCATCGAACTGGATGACAGTGCCAAAATCGTGACCGTGGACGGCGAGGAGGTGTCCCTGACACCGAAAGAGTATGATATTCTCCGCTTCCTCATGGAGAACCGGGGCACGGTATTTACCCCGGCGGAGATTTATCGCCGTGTGTGGGACGATATGCCCATCAATGCCGGCGGCGCCATCGCGGTACATATCCGCCACCTGCGCGAGAAAATCGAGATCAATCCTGCCGAACCCCGCTATATCAAGGTGGTCTGGGGCAAGGGCTATAAAATGGAAGGTGAGACCCGTTGAGCAAGCTATTACACAAAATCTGGCCGAAGATCATCGCTTTTTTCCTGACACTGGTGTTGGGTCTGGGCCTTTGCGGCGGTATTCTCGGCATCTGGTATCTGGCGGAGAACCGTGCCTATCTGGACGGCGGCGCATCCATGCGGAAGAGTCTCTGGGACAGCATTTGCCACAATGAGGCAACCCAGGCCTATTATTTTCTGAACACGCAGTTCTCTCAATGGGGCGGCAATCCTTCGGGCGATAACAACGAGACCGCGGAAAAGATACAAGCCGCCTTCGCCAAAGAGTTCCCCAGGGAGAAGGTCAACTGCCAACTGCTGGTGACGGATGCTACCACAGGAATCGAGTACTGTAACTTTTCCTTGCCGGAAAACGAGCTGCTTCACACAGCTACCTATGCCTTTTATACCACGGCCGAAACAGCCGTTTCGGAAAATGACAGCTATCTGGTGGAGCAGGAAAACGGCAATTTCTATGTAGCCGATGCCTATCCGCTGACGGTTACCGTCATGCTGCCCAAAGATTTCCAAAGTGACAGCTATCAGACGCTTCTGCTGAATAAGCTTTTAGACTTCCGTGTAGGGATCATCGTGGTGACGGTGCTGTGCGGTCTGGGATGCCTTTTCTGCTTTGGCTTTCTGATGGCCTCTCTGGGCCACTGGCCCAGGGAAGAGGGCATCCACCTCACCTGGTTTGACAGGATTCCCTGGGATGTGTTGGCACTTTTGCCGCTGGTCGCGTTTGCGGCGGTGGACGATTGGCGCTATCAGGTGGGGAACTGGGTGGCGCCGGCTCTCATCGTGATGGTGCTGTCCCCGGTGCTGTTTCTGTGGCTTTGCACCTTTGTGACCCGCTGCAAGGCGGGAACGGTGTTTAAGAGCTGTCTCATCGGATGGGTTTGCAAGATCTTCTGGAAGTTCCTCCGGTGGCTTTTCGGCACGCTGACCATGGCGGGGGTGGTGTGGAAAACCGCCATCTGTGCCGCAGCGCTCCTGCTGCTTGATCTGATTTGTCTGGTCAACCATTATGACACGGAATTCTTGGTGTTGCTCTTCGGCGTGAATATTTTGGCCTGCTGTATGGCGGTCCACATCGCCTGGGGGTTACGGAAACTGGAGAAAGGCGCCGAGAGACTGGCAGAGGGTGATTATGCGCAGCCGATTGCACTCAAGGGGCTCCATAGCGGAATCCGCCGCAGTGCCGAGCAGTTGAATGAAGTGCAGAACGGTCTGGAAAAGGCCGTTGCCCAGCAGATGAAATCCGAGCGCATGAAAACAGAGCTCATCACCAACGTGAGCCACGATATCAAAACACCCTTGACCTCCATTGTCAATTATGTAGATCTATTGGAAAAGGAAAATCTGCCCGGCGAAAAGGTGCAGGAATATCTGGCGGTTCTGGATCGCCAGAGCAAGCGCCTGAAGAAGCTCACCGAGGATCTGGTGGAGCTGTCCAAAGCCTCCAGCGGCACCATGACGGTGAATCGACAGAGCGTGGATGTGAATGTGCTGATCTCTCAGGTGGAGGGTGAATATCAGGAACGACTGGAAAAGGCGGGGCTGACTCTTGTGGTGATGCCCACCGGCGGCGAAACGAGAATCCTGGCCGATCCCGTGCTTTTAAGCCGGGTGGCGGACAATCTGATGACCAACGTCTGCAAGTATGCCATGCCCGGTACGCGTGTGTATGTATCACTGGTCAGCGGTGGCGGAAAGGTGACCATCAGCGTGAAAAACGTGTCCCGCGAAGAGCTGAACATCACGGCGGAGGAACTGCAGGAGCGATTTGTCCGCGGTGATAATTCCCGCACCAGCGAAGGCAGCGGCCTTGGCCTTTCCATTGCCCGAAGTCTGGTGCAGCTGCAAGGCGGTCAGTTTGCCATCACCATCGACGGCGATCTGTTCCGTGCGGATATCATCTTTCCGGCGGAATAAAAACAATGAGGGGCGGCCACAGCAGGGCCGCCCCTACAAAATTATATATTGCAATATGTCTGTCACCCCGGCCAGCGGAAATGGGCTGTCACGGGAGCGTTGTAAATGTCGTCCTCCTCACGGGGATAGGGCGAATATTTGCCGCCGTGATGCAGGAGGATGGGGATGCCGCTTTCGTTGCGCCGGTCGCTGCACACGGCGATGTGCTGATCGTCGGCAAAGATGACGATGTCTCCGGCCTGCCACACAGAGGGATCCTCCAGATCACAGGAAAGCTCTGTGGCATGGCGGGAAAAGAAGCAGTGAAGCACGTCCACGTGGCGAAAGTCGATGTTGGGGTCTATCGTTTCCACGCAGGGATAGGCGTCCCGGTTTGCTGCGATGTCCGCATCCACCAGCGCCTTGAGATCGTACCCGGCGGCCTGAAAGCCCTGCCAGAGCACGTCGGTGCAGACGCCGTGACCGTCATCGGGATAGCCGCCGTCATAGTACTTGCCGTCATAGTAGGGCGCCGTGTCAAAATAGGAGCGGATGCCCGATACCATGTCGGCATAATCCTCCAGACCGTCACCGTCATAGTCCACCGTGGAGGGTGTGTAGTATTCATCTTCGGGCTGAGGCAGGATGTGCTGCCGGAGGACTTCTGCGACTTTCTGCGTCTCCTGCCCGGGCAGCAGGCCGTAATATTTTGCCGCGGCCATGGCGGCGACCGTCAGCGCACACGCGATGGTCAAGGTGCGTATCCTGCGGAAAAGGATCTCCCGCTTTCGCTGTCGGCGGCGCTGCTCCCGGCGCTTTCTTGCGGCGGCTTCGTCATATTCATAGTTGCTCATGGCCTGCTCCTTTTTCGGTCTGCAATTAGTATAAGTATATTCTACCCGAAAATGTTTTAAGAAAAAAGGAAGCAGCACATTAAGAAAAACTTAAGCCGCCCGGCAGGGCGGCTTAATCGGTTTGTTATATTCCCAACGCCTCCGCAAAGGCCATGACGACCTTGTTCAGATCACGCATGGCGGTGGGGAAATTGAAATAATAGTCGTGACGGCTGGTGAGACAGTCGCTGACAGACTTGATGGCCATAAAGGGCACGGAGTTTCGGTGGCACACCTGGGCGATGGCACAGCCCTCCATCTCGCACAGAAGAGGATGGAAAATGGCGCGAATGGAGGTGGCACGTTCTGAGGGAATGCCGAACCAGTCACCGGTAGCGCACTTGCCCACCCGGTAAGGGTGGCCTGTAGCGTCCATGGCGGCTTTGGCGGCATCGAGGTCGGCGGTGGGGAAGTCCACCCGGTTCACCGTGCTCACAAGACCGATAGGGTCACCCACAGCGGTGGTATCCACATCGTGCTGCATGAAGCTGTCACACAGTACGATGGTGCCGATGGGCACTTCTTCAAAGCATCCGGCCACACCGACGTTGATAATGAGCGTGGGTGCATAGCGGTCAATGCACACCTGAGCGGCCATGGCGGCGTTCACCTTGCCCACGCCGCCGCTACAGGCCATAAGATCCTCTCGAATCGTGTAGAAGCTGACGCCAGCCACCACTTCATCGGGTTTTGCGTTTTCACCCACCAAACTTTCGATTTCACCGGGCATGGCGTAGAACAATACCGTCATAGGATGTGACCTCCCCAAAGGTTAGACTTCATGATATAATTCTATCGGCGGAGCCCTGCAAAGTCAAGTTGCAATTCCTGTTGCCATCGGGTAAAATAGGAGAAAAACCCGGGAGGTGTGCGCTGTGGTCACCGGTATCGTATGTGAATATAATCCTTTCCATCGCGGTCATGCCGCCATGCTGGAAAAGGTGCGGCAAAGCGGCGGCGATACCGTGGTGTGCGCCATGTCCGGCAACTTTGTCCAACGGGGTGAGCCGGCCATCTTCAGCAAGTTTGCCCGGGCGGAAATGGCCCTTCGGGGCGGTGCCGATTTGGTGTTGGAACTCCCTACACCCTGGGCCATGGCCACAGCGGAGACCTTTGCTCGCGGCGGCGTGGAAATGCTCTCTATGGCGGGGTGTGATACCCTTGCCTTTGGCAGTGAGCGAGGCGATGCTGATGCCGTGGAGCGGATTGCGCAGACACTCCTGCAATCGGAGTTTTCGGCAAAGGTGAAACAGCATCTGGCAAGCGGCATCACCTATGCGCTGGCCCGCCAACGGGCCGCAGAAGAGTATCTGGGAGCAGATGCCGCCATCCTGTCGCAGCCCAACGATATCCTGGCGGTGGAGTATGCCAAGGCGGTGCATCAGCTGGGAGCCGATATAAAACTGAAAGCCATACGTCGCATTGCGGTGGCGCACGATGGGGATGCCGCAGGGAAGTACGCATCGGCATCCTACATCCGGGAGCTGCTGCGCAGCGGGGAATCTGCTGCCGCATTTGCGTACATCCCGGAATATTCTGCCGAGATTATACGAAATGAAATCATAAATGGGCGAATGGTGGATGCAAAGCGCCTGGAGAGTGCGATCCTCTCCCGTCTGAGACAGTTGCCCGAGGAGAATTTCGCCGGATATGATGCCGGAGGAGAGGGACTGCATCATCGGCTATACGATGCTGTGCATACTGCCGCCACGGTGGAAGAGCTGTTGGAAATCGCCAAGACGAAACGCTATTCCATGGCCCGGCTGCGGCGTATGGTGATGGCGGCATGGCTGGATACCCCTGCCGCACCGCAACACGTGCCCTATCTCCGAGTACTGGCAGCCAATGAAAAGGGCAGAGCCTTGCTGGGGAAACTGCGCAGGGAGGGAAAGCCTGTTCTGACAAAACCGGCGAATGTGGACTTGCTGGGCAGTGAAGCCAAAGCGCTTTTCGCCGCTGAAGCCGGCTGGACGGATCAGTTTCTCCTGGGCATGGATACGCCACAGAGACCGGGGCAGGATTGGAGATATACCCCGCTGATGAAATAGTGCAGTGGGCATAAAAACCTGCGGGGCTATTGCTTTTTTCGACGGCAGGGTATATAATGTGGTCACACTCAACTGAATATCGTGTCTTCGGGGCGGGGTGAAAGTCCCCACCGGCGGTATAGTCCGCGAGCGTGAAAACGCAGGAACCGGCGCAATTCCGGTACCGACAGTACAGTCTGGATGAGAGAAGGCGTGTTGCGCATTTTGCAATGCTTTATTTTGATGCGTGCACCTTGGAAGACAGATCTTCCGGGGTGCATTTTTTCATATCAAAGGAGCAAGAATTATGACTGCACAACACAAGAAAACCCACCATATGGCGGTGGCCGCCATGCTGACCGCCGTGGCTTTCGTACTCCAGTTCGTGGAGTTCTCCATCCCCATTATGCCCGTGTTCATCAAGCTGGACATTTCCGATCTGCCTGCCCTGTTGGGAACCTATGCACTTGGCCCTGTGTACGGTGTGGTGATCCAGCTGGTGAAAAACATCCTGCACATCCCCTTTGGCAACAGCCTTGCCGTGGGAGAGGCCTGCAACTTCCTTCTGGGCGGCATCTTTGTAGGCGTTGCCGGTGTGTTTTACCGTCGGCATAAGAGCCGCAAGAGCGCACTCATCGGATCTGTGATCGGTGCTGTTGCTATGGCCCTTCTGAGCATTCCCATCAACTATTTTGCGGTCTATCCCGCTTATGTGGTGATCTACGGCCTACCCATGGAGGGCATCATCGGCATGTATCAGGCAATTCTGGACAGCATTGCAAATGTGCCCACAGGCAATGCCCTTTTGAACTGCCTTTTGGTGTTTAACGTGCCCTTTACCCTTTTCAAGGGTGTCCTCGATGTGGTGCTGTGCTTTTTGATCTACAAGCCACTGTCGCCCATTTTGCACAAGTGATCCAAGCGCCCTGTCCGAAGACAGGGCGCTTCCTACTGTCAAAGAACTTCAAAAAACGGAGAATGTAGGAAAGAAAGAGTGAAAGGAATTTCTCTCGTCGTAAATGGGCGGAAAAATGCTTTACGAATTGCATATACTATGCTACAATAGAACATATGAACGATTGGGGGGCGGAAAATAGTGGAGCGCACGATACTTCATTGCGACTTAAACTGCTTTTTTGCCTCAGTGGAGCTTTTGACCTATCCGGCTCTGCGGAATGTGCCGGTGGCGGTTTGCGGCGATCCTGAAGCCCGCCACGGCATTATTTTAGCCAAAAACGATCCGGCCAAGAAGCTGGGGGTGCAGACGGCGGAAACCATCTGGCAGGCAAAAAAGAAAGCGCCGGGTCTCATTCTTTTGCCGCCGCATCATGCGCTGTATAAGGAATACTCCCGAAAGGTCAATGCGATCTATGGCCAATATACCGATTTGGTAGAGCCTTTCGGTATCGACGAAAGCTGGCTGGACATCACGGGTTCCATGCACCTTTTCGGCGGAGATCCCAAAGCCATCGCCGATGAGATCCGTGAGCGGGTCAAGAGGGATCTGGGATTGACCCTCAGTGTGGGCGTCTCTTTCAACAAGATATTTGCCAAGCTGGGCAGTGATTACAAAAAGCCGGATGCCACCACCGTGATCTCCCGGTCAAACTGGCAGGAGATCGTCTGGCCCTTGCCGGTGGGAGACCTGCTGTTTGTAGGAAGGGCGGCCCAGAAGATCCTGGGTCAATACGACATCAAAACCATCGGCCAGCTGGCCCGGTGTTCCCGGGAGATGCTGGAGACGCTGATGGGAAAAATGGGCGCTCAGCTCCACGACTATGCCAACGGACGGGATGACAGTCCCGTTATGCCCCAGGGTCACTATGAACCGGTGAAATCCGTGGGTAACGGCACCACCTTTCCGCAGAATCTGACCCGCTGGGATGAGGTGCGCGCGGGATTGTCCGTGCTGTGCGACAGCGTGGCCATGCGCCTGCGGCATCAGGGCCTTTACTGCGGCGGCGTTTCCGTGACCATCCGCTATGCAGATTTCAAACAGTTTTCCCGACAGAAGCACTTGTCCTCATCCACCCATCTGATGCGGGAGATCTACGATGCGGCTCTTGAGCTGACCGGGCAGCTTTGGAATGCACCTGCACCCATTCGCGCTTTGACCGTGACAGCACTTTACATCACCGATTCATCGCAGAGCTATGAGCAGATAGACCTGTTGGATACAGCAGCAGAGAAGCAAAACGAAAAGCAGGAAAAGCTGGAATCAGCCATGGACGCGATACGCGGAAAATACGGAAAAGGCGCCATTACCTTCGGGAATACGGGGAAATTCAGCGGTTGGGACGATTGACTTTATCAAAATGAAAAAGAGGGGATGCCGTGGGGCATCCCCTCTCAATACTTTCGTCATCGAATGGCGGCAATGAAGCAGCCGCTATCCTTGATAAGCTGCGCCTTTGCCCAGGCGAGGACTTCCTCCGTAGAAACGGTGGAGGTGATCACAGCACCGTTTTCCCAGGTTTCGGCGGTGTGAGATGCAAGCCATGCATCGGGGGCGTTGGTGCGGATGTAGCAGGGGCGACTCTCGGCGGAATTGTCCACCGGCATAGGAGTCATCTTCTCGGTATAGAAGGATTTGCGGCCGCCCAGAATATCAATGCAGTCCTGCATCACATTGGAGGCGGTGGCCAGCTTGCCGGCACCCTGGCCGTAAAAGCTCTGGCGACCAATGGCCTCACCGGTATAAGTGATGAGATTGAAGTTGACGGGCACAGCGGCCTCCAGTTCGTGCTCCTCCACCAATGTGGGCATGATGGAAGCGGAAATGCTGCTGTCGTTTAAGGCGGCATCGGCCAGCATTTTGCAGACGAAGCCATGCTTCTGGAATACGGCGATATCGCCGGCGGTGACGGTGCGGATGCCGAACATGGGGATATCCTCTTCTGCCACCAGCGCATCAAAGGCGATATTGGCGGAAATCACCAGCTTGCGGCGGATGTCATCGCCGTCAATGTCGGCGCTGGGGTCGGCCTCGGCATAGCCCAGCTTCTGAGCCTGGGCCAGAATATCGCCGAAATCGATGGGGGAGCGATGCATGGCATCCATGATGAAGTTGGTGGTGCCGTTCATGATGCCGCCCACCTGGGTCACGGTGTCCAGACGGCGGACGCGCTCCAGAGAGGTCAGCCAGGGAATACCGCCGCCCACAGCCGCAGTACACCGCAAAGTCACGCCGTTTTCCCGAGCCAGGCGGATCAATTCTTCGTAAAAGGCGGCAATAAGGGCCTTGTTGGCGGTGACCACGTTCTTTTTGGCCCGGAGCGCTGCCGTGACATATTCGTAGGCGGGATGGAGACCGCCCATGACCTCCACCACGGTGTCAATGGCGTTGTCGCCGATAATGTCGGCGATGTCGCGGGTGGCGATATGGGCGACCTGAGGTTTATCAGACCGCAAAAGCACACGCTTTACCGCGATATCCGTTCGGTTTCGACACAGCTCAAACACACCGCTGCCCACCACGCCGAAGCCGAGCAGAGCAAGATTCATCATACAAAAGCCCTCCTGTCAAAATATTGGTACTATTCTACAATGGCACGGGGAAAGAAGTCAATATTTTACCTGCAGGACAAAAAACACATCCGTTATCAAAAATGAGGCAACCCTCTTCGGACTTTGATAAGCGATTCGCCCTGTTTATTCTTCAACACTCAAAATAGTTTTATTTTTGTCCACAATACTGATCCGTATATCGTCCGCGGTAACCCCGGAGAGATCCTCTCTGGTACGCAGGGCGGCGGGAGAGATATAGGCTGTTCTCAGCACATCCTCTCCCACGGTTATCTTGCAGTAGGGAGTAAATCCTTCGCCGCGAATGTACCAGTAGTCGCCGGACTGCTCGATGCAATCCACGGAGATGGGAGAAATACCCATTTTCATATCGGCGACAGGGTAATCACTGCCGGCGTAGTTCTTGCCGTAGAGCATATCATACTGCAATGCCTGCAGATCGCGGCGATAGGTGTCATTTCCGCGACAGAACTGTTGGAAACGGTTCATAAGGCCATTTGTAATACCCAGCTTGCCCAAAGACAGGGCGGAAAGCTGGTAGGCATAGATATTATCGTGAGTAACAGGCAGATCGAAGTTGCTCCAGATCAGGTATTCAGCGTTGTAGATGCTGCCGGAGAGCATGTCTTTGTTGGTGAGATCCAGCGAAGGAAGATGATCGCCGTAGAAGACAACCATGGTTTTTTCATCGCGTTTGGAGAGAAGACTTGTGAGATTGCCGATAAACTGATCCGTCTCGTAGAGCTGATTGATAAAATATTCAATGCTGTAGCGTTTTTCCTCGTCATAGCAGTCTACCACCTTGATGCGGGGATTGCTCAAAGTGGGATCGGAAGGATAACTGCCGTGGCACTGCACGGTGACGGTAAAGACCAGATCCATCTGATCTTCAGTGCTGTCCAGAGCTTTGCAGATCTGAGCGGGAAGAACATAGTCCTTGCACCAGTTAATGGGGGTTTTGGCGGTCTTGGGCATATACTCAAGGCCGGTAAAATCATCAAAGCCCAGGTTACCGTATACTACGTTGCGGCTGTAAAAGGCGGAGCGGTGGTTGTGGATAGCGTGGGCCGCGTAGCCGTTTTCTTTCAGATCGTATGCCACAGACTCAAAGGTCCTGTCCGTCAGGCAGGTCTTATAGGGATATTCACCGGGGCCGAAGAACCGGGTGGACATACCGGTAAGAACTTCACACTCCGTATTGGCGGTGCCGGCGCCCACCACAGGGACAGTCAGATAACCGTGAGTGCAGGTTTTCGAGAGCGCAGTCCAGTTGGGAACGGCATCTTCAGAAAGCGTCAGCGTTGTAATTTCTGCAGGGTCCACAAAGGATTCCAGCTGCACAAAAATCACGTTGACATCTGTCTGGGCCGAAGACTCGACAGCAGAGGCCTCTACGCCGTCTAAGATGTTTTCTATTTGCGCCTGTGAGTATCCGCTGGGGTGCTTAACACCCTTTTCTAACCAAGTTTCAATGAAACAGAATCCGAAACCGTAGTTATCGTATGCAATGGCCAGGTTGGGGAAATTCTCGGAGAGGTGGCCGGCGGCAAAGGCCCAGTGCCATGTACCGAAGAGACCGCCTGCAGAAATAGCCAGAGCGATGGCTCCGCCAATCAGACGGCGACGCAGGCTGTCATGACTACGAGGTCCCCAGATAAGCAACCATATCATGGCACCTATAAGAAGAGCAAGTCCCACACAGAGCAGGATAATATAGCCTTTGGATAGGTAATTGGGCAATGTCTCAAGACCGGTGTTGAGCACCGTCAGATCTGCGGTGGTAAACGGTGTGAGACGATTGGTGCGGATAAAGCCATTGGCAACGCCACCGGCAAACCAGATGCAGCCTAAAAGGGTACACCAAAAAGCTCTGCGCCGCAGGAAGAATGCGGGCGCCAGCGTCAGCAGGATTAAAAAGAAGTTGACCAAAAACGCCAAAGGGTGCACCTTAAGAAAAGACAGCATGCCTCGCAATCCATCTGTAAATGCCTTATGATTCAAAAGCTCAATCAAAAGGTTCTCCACCGCGGCAAGGGCGGGAATGATATAGTACGCCCGTACCTTGCGGGCTTTTTTTATACCTGTTTCATTTATTACCGTAGACTGATTATGTTCCATATTGTCCTCAATTCTCTGTTTGCAAAAGTGGTCTGGCCTAAATATAGGCACGAAAATGTATTATAATACACTTTTCGTCAAAATGCTACTGGAAAAATGTGAATAATTATATTGAAAATGGACACCCGATGTCAGAATGTATTTGACTGCCATTGGGTTTTAAAAAGTCTACAGGGTGTAAAATCAGCGGCATAGCCGTTGCCAATACTCGGCGGCGGCATCTAAGGCCAGCGCATCCGGTGCAAAGCCGATGCCCCGGCGTACCTCACAAACATTCAGCCAGCAGGATTCCTGCACCTCACCGGCCTGTGCCACGGGAGGGGCACTGCTCACAGCAACGCCGAGGAAAAACGTCACCGTGTTTTTATCCCCGGGCCGGGCACTGGGCACGGTGTAGGCAAAGTCGGTGTTCACCGAAACGGTGACAGCAGTCTCCTCCTTTGCTTCCCGAGCGGCTGTTTGCGCCGGCGTTTCTCCCGATTCTGCGTGGCCCTTGGGGAAGGACCACCCGAAACGTGTGCGGATGACCAGCACCTCCGTGATGGCGCCGTTTTTGCGAAAGCAGATCACACCGTAGGAAGGCACGAATTTGCGAGACAAAGATCCCGTACTGCAATTATCAGTCATTGAGGTTTGCGTCCCTTCTTTTGATTTAACTGTGGCATTCCAGATACGCTTTTCCTGAAGTGACACTTTTTCCCACAGAATAGTATTCTGATAGATTTTATCATAAGGTGATGCCCCCGGCAACTCTTTCCGGGAATTGTCTTAGAGATATCCCGCTCCCTTCGGCATTGTGCTATTCAACAAATAATATTTTGATTTAATAATTGCGCATTTCAGTTGACGATTGTGGCTGTTTTCTGTACAATGGCAGGAATCGGAGGTGGTATCATGGGAGCAAAGAATGACCTTTCCACGCGAGAACTTTTGATTCAATCGGGGCTGGAAGAGTTGCGGCAGTACGGTGTTGATGGGTTTTCTACCCGCCGTGTTGCCAAGGCCTGCGGGCTTTCCTGTGCTGCGCCGTATAAGCACTTTAAAGACACCCGTGAGTTTATTCGGGAGATCTTCGGACATGTGGAACGGCAGTTCCTCTGCATGCAGCAGCAGGTGCTGGAGAAGTATGCCAAGGAGTCCGTCCGCCGACAGTTGGTGGAGATCGCTCTTGCCTACATACAGTTCCTGACAGAGCATCCCACGTTCCGGCGCGTGGTGATGATGCTTGAGCATGACGGAAATGAGGATTACCGCTGCCTTTGCGGTCGGATGAGTATGGCGACGACAGGCCTGGTGGCCAAATACTGTGAACAGGTGCAAATGCCGCCGGAAACGAGAGCGCGTAAAACATTTTTGGTACGCTCGCTCATCTACAGTGCCGCTATGTTTTTCTGCAGCGGCGAATTGGAATACAATGCAGATAATATGGCGATGGTGGAGGGCCTTTTAGACCGTGAGTTTGACCTGGCTTGAGATTCTGTCTTGACGGAGAGTGGTTTCCTTGCTATGATACGGAGAGGTTATCGCCGATAACCTTTTTATTCTTGTTTGGAGTTCGAATATGGAGCATTATACCATACTATACAATCCCCTGGCCGGAAACGGCTCGGGATACCGAAAAGCTCGGCATCTCAAGCGTATTTTGAAAGGTTGCCGATTGACATTTCAGGACATTACCAAAATTATTGACTATCAGGACTATTTTTCAAATCTGTCAGCGGAGGAAAAAATTGTGGTCTGCGGCGGTGACGGTACGCTGAACCGCTTCGTCAATTATTCTGCCGGCGTGCAGCTCAGCAATCAGATTCTGTACTATCCCGGAGGCAGCGGCAATGATTTCATGAGAGATCTGGATCTGCCCCAGGACGGCCATCCGGTGATGATCCGGGAACAGCTTCGCCACATCCCGAAAGTCACCATCAAGGGCAAGGATTACTATTTCCTCAACGGCGTGGGCATGGGGCTGGATGGCTACTGCTGTCAGGAGGGTGAACGGGCAAGAGGCCGCTCTCACCGCCCCATCAACTATACAAAGATTGCCCTGGAGGGTCTGTTTCACGGCTATACGCCGAAAAATGCCACGGTAATCGTGGACGGCCGGGAATACCATTTCCGCAAGGTGTGGCTGAGCCCCACCATGAACGGCCGGTATTTCGGCGGCGGTATGATGCCGACACCTGCGCAGGATCGGCTGAATCCGGAGCATACTGTCTCGGTGATGCTGGCACACAATGCCGGTAAGCTGACGGTGGCCGCAGTGTTTCCTAAAATTTTCAAAGGCCTGCATGTACAATATAAAAAATACATCACCATTCTAACAGGACATGACATCACTGTTCGCTACGATGAGCCCGCTCCCGTACAGATTGACGGCGAGGTGATCCCCGGCGTGTTGGAGTATCACGTGTTGAGTGACAGCACACCGAATACAGACATTGAAGCGGTTTTACCTTGTGATGAAACATCCGCGGGCGGTTTTACAGAAGGGACATAAGGAGACTTATATGGATATCTTTGAAAAATGCAATCAATTCACGATGGCAGATGACCTGCGGAAGCAGGATCTGTTCCCCTATTTCCGGGAGCTGCAATCCAGGCAGGATACCACTGTCATCATGGAGGGAAAGCGCCGCATCATGCTGGGCTCCA
>R22__coassemble_172_pt1 | contig 49996 bp, 42 predicted proteins | sample R22__metabat2_low_PE_020 | metagenome-assembled genome bin R22 | reverse complement strand
ATACCTCACTTTAACTCCGGCAGGCTGGCGGCCGCCATGGATTGACCCACGCGGCGGAAATCCTCATCGGGCAGAGCGGGAAGAATTTTTCCTGCCAGCCGGGGATAGTCGTCCTTTAATACCTGCATACAGGTATTGAGGATCAGATCGCCGCCTTTGCCGGACATGACACGACCCAGCAAAAGCACATGGCGGCAGGCGTAGAGATCATAGTAATAGGCGAGAGTATGCCCCAGATACACGCCGATAGACTGATACACGGCCATAGCACGGGGATCATCATTGGCCATAAGACCCTGTACAACCTTCAGCTTTTCAGCAGGGGAGAGCTCTTCGTCCAACTCGATACCTGCCCGCGGTGCCAGCTTGATGACCCCGTCCTGAGAGAAGTACTTGACGCCGCAGCCGATATCACCGGCCCACTCGTCAATCATGGCATTTGGATTTACATCCATGGGAACGAAGGCCAGTTCGTTGAGCCAGCCGGTGACACAGCCAGCCTCATCCACAAAGCCGCCGGCCTCACTGGTGCCCATCGCAATGCCCAGAATACTGTTATCCCGCAGACTCATGGCACCGGCCAGAGCCGACACATCGCCGTCATTGATGACACAGTAGGGGACATTGCCGAAGGTGTCGGTGATGGCACGGATATAGATGTCCTTAACCTTTTTTTTCTGCAACTCCCTGGGGACTTTCAGGAAGAGACTTGCGCTCATGGTGCGGTTGTCGATATAGATGCCTGCGGAGCTGACGCCTACGGCATCCACCCGGGGCATATGCTCTGCAGCGGAACGGAGTGCGGATACAATACCCTCATAGTGATACTCCGGATCGGAGTTGGTCTTGGGGAACCACACCACCTCTTCGGAATATATCGTCTCACCATCCACCACGGCGGAAACCTTGCGGTCACTGCCACCGGCGTCAAAGCCGATGCGGCAACCCTCCAGATGACCGCCCATGGCTTTGGGGGCATCCTTGCTCTCGGGAACACAGTGCGTCAACACGACTTCAAAGGGGTGCTCAAAAATACCGGACATATATTCCCAATCGAACTGGCGCTCACCGCCACGGCAGTAAACGCTCCGGAGATATGCACAGGTGTCGGCATCATCGGTATAAACACGGAAGCCGCCCTTCATCCATAAAAGAGTCTTCACCAGCCGGTCGATATAGTACCGATCGGCCTCGGCGTGCTCGCTGTCGCCGTGCACAAAGGTGTGCACCGTGGCCATCTGGCCGCCGGCACGCTCCACGGCCACAGCAACTGGTTTTCTTGCTGTTTTCAAAAAGGCGCGGTTAAACTGCCCCAGAGGATAGAAGTCCCGATCCAATTCCGGCACATGCTGAAAGTTGGCGGATATATGAAAGCGTTCCATGGCGACCTCCTGACAAACGAAATATTTCCCATATAATATAGCATATAGTGCGCGGTTTTGCCACTGTTCCCAAAGAGAAAATAATTTCTGCCACGAAGCGGATAGGTTTGATATAAGTAACATCTGTGTGTTACAATATAAAAAAACGGAGATCACCGAGATATACGCAGTTTTCTGGAACAAGTAGGAGGATGAACATGAGAACTTTTGAAGAGATTAAAAACACCGTGGAGACCGGTCTGGGCCGCCACGCCTGTGATTTGAAGCTGGCCAATGTGCAGTTGGTCAACGTATTTTCCGGGGAGATTTATCCCTCTGACATCTACATCAAGAACAAACGCATTGTTTCCATTGAGCCGGGTGCTTCTCTTGACGCTAAGGAGATCGTGGACTGCGGCGGCGCTTTTGCCGTGCCCGGCCTTATCGATTCCCATATGCACTTTGAGTCCACCATGCTCTCTCCCGAGGCGCTGTCCACCGTGGTAGTGCCCCAGGGTACCACCACCCTTTGCGCCGATCTGATGGAGATCGCCAATGTGGCCGGCGAAGAGGGTCTGCGTGCCATGCTCCAGTCCATCGACCGCCTGCCTTACCGCATGCTGATCGAGGTATCCTCCCGTGTGCCCACTGCACCGGGCCTGGAGACCAACGGCGCCACTCTGGGCGCTGAGCAGGTGGCAAAGATCATGGACTGGGAAGAGTCTGTGAGTCTGGGCGAGCTGGATCCCTCCAAGATTCTGTTTGTCAAGGACGAATATCTGCACAAGGTGGCAGACACCCTGCAGCGCCGCAAGATCGTCAATGGCCACGCTATCGGTCGCCTGGGACAGGAACTGAATGTCTACGCCTCCAGCGGTATCTCCGATGACCACGAATGCGTTACCGAGGAAGAGCTGCTCAGCCGCCTGCGGGTGGGTATGCGTGTGCTGGTGCGCGAAGGCAGCACCGAGCGCAATGTGGAGGCTCTGGTGCGCGGCGTGCTCAAACGTGGCCTGAGCACGGAGAATCTCTGCTTCTGCACCGACGATAAGCATGCCGGCGAGATTATGAGCGAAGGACACATCAACTACAATGTGCGCCGGGCCATTGAATTGGGCATGAGTCCCATGCAGGCCATTCAGATGGCTACCATCAATGCCGCCCGCCACTTCCGCATTGACGATGAGGTGGGCTCCATTACCCCGGGCCGTCTGGCGGATATCCTTTTGGTGGACGATCTGCACAAGATGGAACCCAAGGCGGTCTACTTTGAGGGCGCACTGGTGGCCGAGAACAAGGCCCTGCTGAAGGAGTGCCCTGTGTCTCAGTATCCGGATTGGATCAAGGACACCGTGCACCTGAAGCGGCCCATCACGGCAGATAGCTTCCGCTGCAAGGCCAAGAATCCCGCTGCTACCTCTGTGAAGGCCCATGTCATCGGCCTGATCGACCTGCAGATCATCAACAATGATCTGGAGTGCGTGCTGCCCGTGGTGAACGGGGAGATCCAGCGGGATCCCACCAACGACATTCTGAAGCTTGCCGTTGTGGAACGCTACGGAAAGACCGGCGGCGTGGGTGTGGGCTTTGTGAAGGGCTTTTCTCTTCGCAAAGGCGCCCTGGCCTACACCATGAGCCATGACCACCACAACATTGTGGTGGTAGGTGTTGACGATGCCGACATGGCTGTGGCCGCCAATGAGGTGGCGCGGCTCCACGGTGGTCTGGCTGTGGTAGCCGACGGCAAGGTGGTGGATTCCATGACCCTTCCCATCGGCGGTTTGATGAGCGAATGCAGCGCACAGGAGGTGATGGAGCTTCTCGACGGCATGAACGAGGCCACCCGTGCACTGGGTTGTACCATGCCGGCACCCTTTATGACACTGAGCTTCATCTCTCTGCCCACCGTGCCGGAGCTGGGACTGACCGACATGGGTCTGGTGGATGTGCTGGAGCATAAGCTTATCGACGTGGAAATCTCCTGAAACCGGATTCTCAGAAACCGAATCTTCTTAATTAAGCAAAATACAGCAGCACCGGACGATAATTCGCCCGGTGCTGTTTGACTATCGAGGAGAGAGGATCAGCACTCCAGCAGGGGGAAAACCTCGATCTCAATATTGCTGAGGGGATAAGTAGAACAGGGATGTACCCAGTTAAACTTCCTGTCGGCAATGGCCTCGGCCATGGAGAGGAAGGGAGTAATGCCGCTGCCGCCGGCAATGGCGATGACGATCTTGGCGTCACGCAGGCTGTTGTAGTAGAAGTCACCCAGAGGTGCGGAAAACAGCACTTCGGTTCCCTGCACCCAGTTGTTGAGGATATAGGCAGAGCCGAAGCCTCTTGCGGATTCCTTTACCGTGAGAGCATAGGTGTTGCCGGTTTCGCCCATGGCGGCCTTGGGACCGCAGGCAATGGTGTAAGGCTTGCACAGACGGGCCTCGCCGATATCCAGAGCAACGCTGATATACTGACCGGCACGGAAGTAGGCAAGGGCGCTGCAGCCCTTTTCTGCATCGGGGGCGATGAGGAAGGTCTTGGCACCGGGACGCTCTATCACCTTTTCAATCTTGCCCAGTTGGAAGTTGCAAATATTGGCTGTTCGCAGTATAATTAAAATACATATATCGAACGCAGTTAAGGAGGACTTCACGATGAACGGTGAACTGTACGATAGAGAGCGTCAGGAGGCCATTGAGACGGGCGAGCGTGCCCTGCATAGTCTGCAGGCGGCTTACCAGGAGATGAAAGGTGCCAGAAACTGGGGCATTGTGGATATTCTGGGCGGCGGTTTTCTGACCACCATGATCAAACGCAGTAAGATGGACAATGCCCGCAGGCTGATGGAAAACGCCCGCATCGATTTGCAGCGATTCAATAGCGAACTGAACGATATTCAGCTGAATCTGCAGATGGATATGTTTATGGGCTTTTTTGACTATACCGATAACTTCCTTGCCGATATTCTGGTGCAGTCCCAGATCAACGACGCCGGGCGTCAACTGGAGGATGCCATGGGTCAGGTAGAGGAACTCTTGTATAAACTGAAAGCACAGGACTGAGCCATGACAGATTATTTTCATGAAAAACTGACACCTGACGAAATCCGCGGCATCAGCTCCATCGGTCTCGCCCATATGGGTGACGCCGTGTATGAACTGCTGGTGCGCGGTTATCTCTGCGCCCGGGGTAAGGCCACGGGAAAGGGACTTCACCGCGCTACCATCGAGCTGGTCTGTGCCCGGAAGCAGGCAGAACTTGCCGATAAAATATTACCACTGCTTTCGGAAGAGGAGAGCGATGTATTCCGCAGAGGGCGCAATGCCAACGTGCATTCCATTCCCCAGCATGCAAGCCGCGCCCAGTATCAGCAGGCAACGGCGCTGGAAGCTCTGTTTGGATGGCTGTATCTGCAGGGGGAAGTAGGTCGCATCAACGAGTTGTTCGGAGTCATGATCGAGGAGTAAGCCATGCCATTAGATGCTGTATGCCTTGGGGCAGTGACAAAAGAGATCGCACCGCAACTGGTGGGAAACCGCATCGACAAGATCCAGATGCCCACCCGGGACCAGGTGGTGCTGCTTCTGCGCGGAAAAACGCGGCTTTTGCTCTGCGCCAACCCCAGCCAGCCCCGTATTCATTTAACGGAGCAGCTTCGAGACAATCCCAGCCAACCGCCGATGTTTTGTATGTTGCTGCGCAAACATCTCGGCGGCGGTCGGATCCTGTCTTTGGAGCAGGTGCCCATGGAGCGTGTGGTGCGTTTGAAGATCGAATCCACCAGCGAGCTGGGTGAACTGCAGGAATATGAACTGATTCTGGAGGCCATGGGGCGCCATTCCAACCTGATTTTATGCGATCATGAGGGGCGAATTCTGGATTGCCTGCGCCGTGTGGACTTTGAGATGTCACCGGACCGCCAGGTGTTGCCCGGATTCTTCTATCAGCTGCCATTGCCGGTGAAAAAAGAAAACCCGCTGACCGTGGAACGGGAGCGATTTTTGGAACTGCTGCCCCGGGAACAACCTCTGGATCATTGGCTGATGGACACCTTTACCGCCATATCACCGCTGATCGCCAGAGAATTGGTTTATCGGGCATACGGTACGGTGGACGCCACAGAGGGCGATGAAATACTGTGGGATTGTTTTGAAGCGTGGCGAGATGCGATTATGCAGGGAAATTTTCTACCCGTTGTGCTGGCAAGAGATGGAAAGCCATCTGACTTTACATACTGTCCCATCACACAGTATGAAAACTTTGTAGAGAGCGTTTCGACCGATAGCTTTTCCACTCTGCTGGATAGCTTCTTTGAAGAGCGTGAGCAGGCAGAAAGAGTGCGGCAAAAGGGTCAGGACCTTTTGAAAGCCGCCACCAATGCCGTGAATCGCACCCGCCGTAAGATCACTCTGCAGGAGCAGGAACTGCTGAAAACGAAGGATCGTGATCAGTGGCGGGTCTACGGGGAGCTGCTTACGGCAAACCTCTATCGCATGGAGCGTGGAGAAAAATCCGTCACGGTGCAGAACTACTATGAGGAGAACTGTCCGGAACTGACGATCCCTCTGGACATTCGCCTGACACCCCAGGCAAATGCCGCCAGATACTTCAAGCAGTACACCAAGGCGAAGACCGCAGAGGTGATGCTAACCCGGCAACTGGAGAAAAACAGGGGAGAGCTTGCCTACCTGGAGAGCGTGGCGGGGGAGTTGCAGCTGTGCGAAAGCGAGCAGGACTTCAATGACGTCCGTGCAGAACTGACCGAAGCGGGTATTCTCCGCAATCGCGGCAAAAAACAGCCCGGGTTTCAGCGGCAGAACAAGCCGCGGGAGTTTATGACCAGCCAGGGTCTGCGGATATTGGTGGGCAGAAACAATACCCAGAATGAAAAGCTGACCGCCAGGACAGCCCAGAAGTGGGATATCTGGTTCCACACCCAGAAGGTCCACGGCAGCCATGTCATTCTCTGTACGGAAGGTGAAAGGCCCGATGACCTGAGCATTTTTGAGGCGGCGACCATCGCGGCCTGGTATTCACAGGGGCGGCAGAGCGGAAAAATCGACGTGGACTATACACCCGTCAAGTATGTGAAAAAAGCACCCGGAGCAAGGCCGGGCATGGTGATTTACACAACCTATGAAACGATTACCGTTACACCGGACAAGGAACTGGTGAAAAGACTGCAGAAATAAAATGAACCCGGCCCTTCGGCCGGGTTCATTTTTAGCTTTCCGGTGTATCCCGGAAGAGCATGGTAATACTCCAAAGACCCGCAATGCCAACCAGTGAGTAGACAATGCGGCTTACGGTGCCGGTTTGCCCGCCGAAGAGAAAAGCCACGCAGTCAAAACCGAACAATCCGACACTGCCCCAGTTGAGAGCACCGATGATTACAAGTATCAGTGCAATTTTATCCACAACCTTCATGCGGAACCTCCTAAACAAGTGCTGAAGGTATTGTTTCCGGTTCTGGGAGATAATATTCGCAAATTTTTGTCAGCTTACCTGAAAATTTGTTAGAAATTCATTGCAAATTCAAATGCGAGTATGTTATGATGGGAATACAAATCCAAGAAGTGCTCACACTATTAATTTATAGGAGGATCAATATGAACAAGAAATTTGAGAAGCTGGGTTTCTATCCCGCAGATATTCTCCTGCCCAAGAAGCAGGACATGACCAAGTGGGCTGTGGTGGCCTGCGACCAGTTTACCTCTGAGCCGGAGTACTGGGAAGCTGTAGAAAAGCAGGTCGGTGACGCTCCTTCCACCCTGCGTCTGATCCTGCCCGAAGCCAACCTGAAGGCTCCCAATGTGGACGAGTTCATTGCCGACATCAACAAGTCCATGGACAAGTACATTGCCGATGGTATTTTCGAGACCCTGAAGGATTCCCTGATCTACATCGAGCGCCAGCAGTCTGACGGCAAGATCCGCCACGGCCTGATCGGTATGGTGGATCTGGATGCTTATGACTTTACTCCCGGCAGCGGCGCTCTGATCCGTGCCACCGAGGCCACCGTGCAGGATCGTATTCCTCCCCGTGCCCGCGTGCGCCGCAATGCTCCCATCGAGCTGCCCCACGTGATGTTGCTGATCGACAACCCCGAGAAGACCGTCATCGAGCCTCTGACTGCCGCTGCCGATAAGATGGAAGTTGTCTATGACTTCGATCTGATGCAGAACGGCGGCCATATTAAGGGTTACAAGCTGTCCGAAAAGCAGATCGACGATGTGGCTGATGCGCTCACCGGCCTTTGCTCCGACGATGCTCAGATGGCCAAGTACAATCTCTCCGGCGCAGCTCCTCTGCTGTTCGCCGTGGGCGATGGCAACCACTCTCTGGCCACTGCCAAGGCCTGCTATGAAGAGCAGAAGAAGGGCAAGACTCCCGAAGAGTATCTGGCCCTGCCCGCCCGTTACGCTCTGGTGGAAGTGGTCAACAACCACGATGACGCTCTGCAGTTTGAGCCCATCCACCGCGTGCTGTTCGACGTGGATGCTGAGAAGCTGGTGGCCGAGCTGAAGAAGTTCTATCCCGGTACCTATGAGGGTAAGGGCGAGGGTCACACCTTTGCTTACAACTATGCAGGCCACAGCGGTTTCCTGACCATTCCCAATCCCGAGAAGCAGCTTTGTGTTGCCTCTGTGCAGACCTTCCTGGACAAGTATCTCAAGGAGTTCGGCGGCGAGGTGGACTACATCCACGGCGACGAAGTGGTGGACGAGCTGGGCAGCAAGCCCGGCAACTTCGGCATCAAGCTGCCCGCCATGGGCAAAGAGCAGCTCTTCAAGACCGTCATGGCCGACGGCGTGCTGCCCCGCAAGACCTTCTCCATGGGTCATGCCCAGGACAAGCGCTATTACATCGAGGCTCGCAAGATCGTCAAGTAATAGTAGAAAAGTCGCATAAACTGTTGTATAATGGGATCGCCCACATGGGCGATCCCATTGTTTTTGAGGTAAACGGTATGTTTTATATCTGGTGGCCCAGTTTTTGTGCCGCGGCAGTGTTGGTGATATGCGGCTTGATACGCTTTCCGAAATATAAAAAGCATCCGGAGTGGCCGCAGGAGCGATGCGCATTTGCGGAAAAGACCTTTCACCGTCTGGTTTGGCAGGAGGGAGTGCTTTTCGGTGCTTTATCCTTTATGCTGATGCGATCCACACGGCTGATGAGCGTGACGGGGCAGTATATTCTTCTGGGCGCCATGCTGGTGGTGATGGCAGGGGCGATTTTGCTGATGGAGGTCCCTGTTTGCCATGCCGTAGAAGAAAAATTCGGAGAAGATAATCCATGAGAGTGAAAGAAAAGGCCTTTGCAAAACTGAACCTGACGCTGGAGATCGGGGAAAAGCGTGCCGACGGGTATCATGACCTGCGCTCGGTGATGACCTGCTGCGATCTGTACGATACACTGACGGTGGAAAAGGCGGAGGGCATCTCCATGACCTGCGATGATGAGCGCCTTGCCTGTGACGGCAGCAATCTCTGCGTCAGGGCGGCGGAGGTGTTTTTTGCCGACACGAAGATCCACGGCGGCGCTGCGATCCTCCTGCAGAAGGTGATTCCCATGCAGGCAGGTCTCGGTGGCGGAAGTGCCGATGCGGCGGCGGTTTTGCGCGCTTTGCGGCGTTTATATGCCCCTGATTTATCCGATGGGGAACTGGAACGTATGGCGGAAAAGCTGGGCAGTGATGTGCCCTTCTGCGTGAAGAGCCGGACGGCGCTTTGTGAGGGTCGCGGCGAGAGATTGACTCCGCTGAGAAAATTGCCAAAGCTGTGGTATGTGATCGTCAAGCCCGAAGAGTCCTTTGCCACCGGACCCATGTACAGCGCATTGGACGAATCCGTAGGGAGCAGGGAACGAACGACAGATGCAATGCTCCATGCCGTCGAAAAGAGTGATAAGAAAGAGATATACAAGAATATCCATAATGATTTTCATCTGGCACTGCCCGCCGACAGCACCGTTCCCGAAATTCTTGCCAAACTAAGCGGTATGCATGCCAAGGCTGCGGCCATGAGCGGCAGCGGCAGCGCCGTGTTCGGTATTTACGATAATGCCTATAAAGCCGGGGTGGCTGCCATGCTGCTGCAGGAGCAGGGCTACAAAGTTTTTTGCGCAAAGAGCGTATAAAACAGAAAAACACCGTCCATACTGCAGGTACTTTACTGCATAGGACGGTGTTTTTAATGAAGCGTTGGGAAATGGCACTGCTTTTGGCGCTGGTACTGACACTGCTGGCGGGGCTCATTACATCAAACGGACAGGTCAATACGGAGGCGTTACCGGATCAGCAGGTATATAGCTGGTGGGGTGTTGTATATCCTGAGTTTTCCAAAGGATCGACTGAAGAGCAGAGATCCGAAGACACACAGTATGTGTTAAAACTGAGGTCGGTGGAGCTATGGAAACAACTGAAACAGTGGATGAAAAGCGGAGTTTGAGACTCCGCTTTTTCTATTTACTTTATCCGTCGAAAAAAGTATAATGAATGGGATAAAAAAAGGACACTTGATTTGCCATACTGGAGGAAAAGGAGGCGAGCAAATGCTGCAGATTATCATGGGCCGGGCAGGCAGCGGAAAATCAGATAGGGTGTTGGAAACCATCGCGACTTGCCGCAGGGAGCGCCCACAGGTACTTCTGGTGCCGGAGCATGCATCTCACGAAGCGGAAATGGATCTGTGCCGCACCTGCGGACCGACGGCCAGCCGCAATACCGAGGCGCTGAGTTTTCGATCCCTTGCCCGCCGTGTATTGGAGGAAACAGGCGGAGCGGCGGAGTTTACGCTGGATAGCGGCGGGAAGCGTCTGACCATGCGCTGCTGCCTGCAGGAGTTGGCTCCGAAATTGCAGGTGTTTGGCAATCCCTCCCGCCGCAGCGGTTTTTTGCAGGAACTGATCACGGTATGCGATGAGTTTTATGCCTATGACGTTACCCCTGAAACGCTCTACCGTCAGGTAGAGGATATGACGGGCTCTGCCGGCGATAAGCTTCGAGAGATTGCCCTTCTTTTCGCAGCCTACGATGCCAAGCTGCACAACGGAACCATCGACGCGCGCAGTCGGATGCAGAAGTTGCGCGATGCCATGGAGAAATCCACCTATTTACAGGGGAAAGACCTCTACTGCGATGGATTTTCCTTCTTTAACCGTTTGGAAGAAGAGGTGTTGGCTCAGGCATTGCGGCAATGCCACAGTGTGACCGTTACACTGCTGGGAGATCGGGAGAATGCAGAGCGCTTTCAAAATGCACTGCGTCAGCGAGACCGTCTGGCGCGCATGGCGAATGCCTGCGGTGTACCCTGTGAGATCCTGCATCTGAAGCAAAAATCCGACACACCGCTTCATCATCTGGAGCAGTATTTCTTTGACGGTGACAGAATCTGGGACACCCCCCAGGATGCGGTATCTCTGTGCCGCTGTGAAAGTGCTTTTTCCGAAGTGGAGCACGTGGCGGTGCAGATTCGGAATCTGGTACGTCAGGGCTATCGCTACCGCGATATCTCCGTCTGTGCCAGAAATATGGATGTGTACGGGCCACTGTTGGATATGGTGTTTCGCCGGGAGGAGATCCCGGTTTACATCAGCCGCCGTAGCGACATTCTGGACAAACCCATGATGAACTTCGCGCTCAGTGCTGTGGACGCGGTGACCGGCGGCTTTGAATATGAGGACATGTTCCGCTATCTGAAAAGCGGTATGGCAGGCATTACCGAGGAACAGTGCGACATCCTGGAAAACTATGTGATTACCTGGCAGATCCGCGGCAATATGTGGCTGAGCGATACACCCTGGAGCGCCAATCCCGACGGGTACGGCGGGGAGATGACGCCCTTCCGTCAGCAGATTCTGGATCAGATCAATGAGGCCAGAGACCGGATACAGGGGCCGCTGCACCGACTGCATGATGGCTTGCGGGATAGCGAAAGTGCCAGGAATAAGGCAAAAGAGTTGTATCTCTTTTTGGAAGACTGCGGTGTTCCGCAGCAGCTCAGGAACCGTGCCGAGGCACTTTTTGCCCGGGGACAGGTGCAGCAGGCCGAGGAGATGCAGCAGCTTTTCGGCATCCTGTGCGACGTGCTGGATCAGTTCGCCACTATTCTGGGAGATACCGAGTTGTCGGGGGAGGAGTTTGCAAGACTTCTGCGCCTGATCCTTACCCAGTACAGTGTAGGCACCATTCCCGCCACGTTGGATCAGGTAAAAGTAAGCGAGATCACCCGCAATGACCGCCACCCGGTACGAGTGCTGTTTCTGCTGGGCGCCAACGATCATGTGCTGCCGCAGGTAGAGCGGCAAAGCGGTATTCTGGACGATGCAGACCGTCTGGCTCTGCAGCAGCGGGAGATCTGTCTTTCCGATGCCACCTTTGATGCGCTGGACAATGAACTGCAGAACATCTATGCATGTCTTGCACAGCCCAAAGAAAAACTCTTCGTCAGTTGGCCGGTCACGGATATTTCCGGCGCAGAGCTGCGCCCGTCTTTTGTGGTGGCGCGGATTGAGAGACTGTTTCCGGGCATCGCGCTGCAGCAGGAGGACGTAAAAGAGCGCCTTTGCCTGGCCGAGGAGGCGCTCTGTGTGGCGGCAACCCGGAGAGAGGGAGCCGTTTGGAATCACTTTGAACAGAAGGAGAAGTATCGCGCCGCAACGGATGCCATGAAACGGGCATCGAAAATGCAGCGGGGAAGTCTTTCTCCGGAGGCCGTTACCGCCCTTTACGGCAAGCAGATCTCCATGTCTGCCAGCCGTATGGATAGGGTGAAATCCTGCCATTTCGGCTACTTTATGGAATATGGCCTCAAGGCCAAAGAGAGAAAAAGTGCGGGATTTGAAGCACCTGAGATCGGAACATTTCTCCATTATCTTTTGGAGAATGTCGCCCGTGAGGTGAAAGACGGCGGCGGATTCGCACAGGTGGAGGAAGCGGAGCTTCACGCCATGGTTCGCAAATATATCCAGCAGTATGTGGACACGCAGCTGCAGGGTTACGGGCAGAAGAGTGCCCGGTTCCGCTATCTCTTTTCCCGGTTGCGCAAGACGGCCTATGACATTGTAGATGCCATGGCCGCTGAACTGCGGGAAAGCGATTTTGCACCGGTGGCTTTTGAGTTGGCGTTCGGCGGCAAAAACCCGGACATTCCGGCTATCACCATCACCGAGGGCGATGCCAGGCTCTCTGTTACAGGCAAGGTGGACCGCGTGGATGGCTGGCTCCATGAGGGCAAGCTGTATCTTCGCGTGGTGGACTATAAAACCGGCAGAAAAGCCTTTGACCTGACGGATATCCGCTACGGTCTGGGCGTGCAGATGCTTTTATATCTTTTCACTCTGCAGAAGACAGGCCAGCAGCAGTTCGGATATCCCATTGTGCCGGCAGGTGTACTTTACAGCAGTGCGCGCAGTGACATTCTGAAGATGCCCCCTGGTGCCGAAGAGTGGGAGATCGAAAAGGAACTGCAAAAGCAGCTGCGGCGCAGCGGCATGGTTCTGGAGGATCGTGATGTGTTGCAGGCCATGGAGCATTCGGCACTGGAAACTCCTTGCTATCTGCCAATTCATATCAAAAAGGACGGCACCATCACAGACGGTATTGCCTCTGCCGAGCAACTGGGTCATCTGGGCCGTTATGTGGAGAAGCTTCTCCACGATATCGCCCGTGAGATCGGACAGGGCAACATTGATGCAGATCCCTGTGCCCATGATTATAAGAGCAATGCCTGCACCTATTGCCCCTTTGCCAGTGCATGCTACTTTGAGCCGGAGAGAGAGCCTCTGCGCTATATGAAAAAAACCACCCCGGAGGAATTCTGGCAGTTTGTAGAGAAGGAGGGAGTCGATGGCTGAGGTAAAACTGACCGCCCAACAGCAGATGGCGGTAGACAATAGAGGCGGTCAACTCCTGGTCTCTGCGGCGGCAGGCTCCGGTAAGACCAAGGTGCTGGTGGAGCGCCTCTTTTCCTATCTGCGCCAGGGCGCCAATGTGGATGATTTTCTCATCATCACCTATACCAAGGCGGCCGCATCGGAGCTGCGCGGGAAAATTGCCACGGAGCTTTTGAAGCAGGTGGCAAGAGAGCCGGAAAATATTCACCTCCGCCGACAGATGTTCCGGGTCTATCAGGCGGACATCAAAACCGTGGACGCATTTTGTGTGGGCATTTTACGGCAGAATACCCATATGCTCAGTTGTGTAAAGGAACACACCATTACACCGGATTTTCGGGTTCTGGATGAAAAAGAGACGCTGCTTCTGCGACAGCGGGTGTTGGAGCGCACTTTGGAGGAGTTCTACGATACCATGGATGAGGCCGATGCGTTCCTGGCGGAGACTCTGGGTGCCGGTCGGGATGACCGCAATCTCTGCGCCATGGTGCTGGAGCTTCACGAGAAGATCCAGAGCCATCCCTATCCTATGGAATGGTTGGAAAACGTGAAGAAGAGCTGGCAGAACCTGCCGCAGGAGCTCTCACAGACGCCTTTCGGCAGAATCCTCATGGAGGATGCGGTACGTAAGGCCACTTTCTGGGCGCAGCAGTTGGAACTGGCCACGGATCTCTGCAGCGGCGATGAAAAACTGCAGACAGGCTACGAAGACCGCTTTCTGGAAGTGGCAGAGCAGCTGCGTCTTTTTGAAAAAGCATCTACCCAGGGTTGGGATGCCGTGGCGGCGATCCGACCTGCATTTCGCAGGATGGGCAATGCCCCGGAATCCCCTGAAAAAATGCGCCTGCAGGGAATCTTGAAGCACTCCAAAGAGGCCATCAAATCTATCACAGAGGTGTTCTCCGTGTCTCAGGAGCAGCATCTTGAGGATCTGCGGGCTATGGCACCTGCGATGGTGGCGCTACTGGATCTGACGGCGCAATTTTCCGCCAATTATCAGGCGGAAAAGGTGCGGCGCAATGTCATGGATTTCTCCGACCAGGAGCACTATGCCATTGACCTTTTGCGTAAAGAGAATGCACCTACCGACCTTGCGAAGTCGCTCTCATCGAAATACAGTGAGGTCATGGTGGACGAGTATCAGGACTCCAATGCCGTGCAGGACTGCATTTTCCGCTCTGTGTCCTGTGAGGGCGAGAAACTATTCTGCGTGGGCGATGTAAAGCAGAGCATCTATCGCTTTCGTCTGGCAGATCCCGGTATCTTTTTGCAGAAATATCTCACCTATCCCGATGCAAAAGAGCAGCCCGACGGACCGCGCCGCGTGGTGCTTTCTCAGAATTTCCGCTCCAGACATGAAGTTCTGGATGTGACGAATTTTGTGATGGGCGCCATCCTTTCTCCGGAAATGGGCGAGATGGCCTATGGGGATGAGGAAAAGCTCTATCTGGGAGCGGAATACTATCTGCCCCGGAAAGATTGCGATGCGGAGTTCCATTTTGTGGATGTACAGGACACCGAGGAACAGCAATTTGACAGGCAGGAGGTGGAAGCCCGCTTTGTGGCAAAGCGGATCTGTCAACTGCTGGACGAGGGTTATCCCGTGCAGGAGGGCGATCATTTCCGTCCCTGCACACCGGATGATATGGTGATCCTGATGCGCTCACCCCGGTCGAGATTAAAATCCTTCACGGAGGCATTGCAGCGCCGGGGGATTCCCTGTGCCAGTTCCGAAAAGAGCGGCTTTTTTGACACGGTGGAGATCGCGGTTTTATTTTCTCTCCTGCAGGTGGTGGATAATCCCCGGCAGGACGTGCCGCTGATTTCGGTGCTTCGCTCACCGCTCTTTGGCTTTACGGCCGATGATCTGGCCGTTGTTCGTTCGCTGCAGATAGAGGGAAACTTCTACGATGCCTTGCTCTTGGACGAAAGAGAGTGCTCTCGCAGCTTCCTGGAGAATTTGCGGGAATTACGGCAGCTTTCCCGGGAAGAACCCGTGGATGTATTCCTGTGGCAGATTTATTGCCGCATGCACATTTTGAGCGTGTTCTCTGCCATGCCGGGAGGTATGGAGCGGCGGCAGAACCTGCTGGCGCTCTATGAGTATGCAAGGCAGTCCACCGCCATGGGGGTAAGAAGCATCTTTGATTTTGTGACCCAGCTGCGGCAGCTGATGGAAAATGACCAAACACCGGCCGTCTGTACTCGCGGCGCTTCCGGCGGCGTGCAGATCATGTCCATCCACAAGTCAAAAGGTCTGGAATTCCCCATCGTGATCCTTTGCGATCTGAACAAGCGTTTTGATAAGCGAGATCAGCAAAGACCGGTACTGGTGCATCAGGAATTGGGACTTGGCACCGAACGGGTGGAACCGGAGAGGCACATTCGCTACGATACCGTCTCCAAGACCGCAGTGGCCATGACCCTTTTGCGGGAATCCAAGTCGGAAGAGATGCGAATCCTGTATGTCGCCATGACCCGTGCCAAGGAAAAGCTGATCATGGTGGACTGCATGAAAAAGGGCTGCAGGCACCTCCGGGATCTTTACGAGGTGGCCGGGTGTGCCGTGGAACCGGAGGTTGTTGCCTCGGCAAAGGCGATGGGCGATTGGATCCTTTTGCCGCTTCTGTGCACGGCGCAGGGCGGTACACTGCGGGAATATGCCGGATGCGATGCACCGCTTATGGTGCCGGGGCCTGCGGGGTTGACGGTTCAAGTTTGGAACAATCCCGACATCGGTGCGGAGGAAAGAAAAACCGTTCAGGCAGAAGAGAAGGCAGAAGACGGTTTTGATCCTGCCTGCTTAGAGTGGGAATATCCCTATCAACGGGCAAGTATCACACCCACCAAGATTACGGCGACACAATTAAAAGGCCGGGAGGTCGATCAGGAGATTGCCGACGGTACGCGACAGCTTGCCCGAAAGCTTACCTTTGAAAAGCCTGCCTTCCTGCGGGAGACTATGGGCCTGAACAGCGCCGAGAAGGGAACGGCTATCCACCTTTGCATGCAGTATCTGGATTTTGCCATGCCGGCTACTCAGGAAGCTGTGGACGGTTTCGTGAAAGGCCTTTTGGAGAAGCGGCTTTTGAACGAGGCACAGGAGCAGGCGGTGGATCGCCGCTTACTGCTGGAATTTCTTCACTCTCCCCTGTGCAAACGGATCGCCGCATCGGAAGAGGTCTATCGGGAGTATCGCTTTTCACTTCTTGTGGATGCTCAAAAGCTGTATGATGGTGCAGTTGATGGGGAACAGATGATGCTGCAGGGCGTGGTGGACTGTGCCTTTGTGGAGGATGGTCGGCTTGTGATCGTGGATTTCAAAACGGATCATATCATGGCATCCGAGGTCAGCGAACGAGCCGAAAACTATCGTCCGCAGCTGCAGGCTTACAGTCATGCCATGGAGCAGGTGATGGAAAAAGAGGTTGGAGAAAAGCTGCTCTATTTCTTTGCTGTAAATTCTGCAATTTCTTTGTAAAAAACACTTGCATTTCACAATATATTGTGCTACTATCACATTTGCGTTTGTGGGTACATAGGCGTAATAGTGAACCAGGAAGGGGTGAACAAGAGCAATGAAGGAAGGAATCCATCCCAATTATCAGCAGACTACTATTAAATGCGCCTGCGGTAATGTGATTGAGACAGGTTCTACGAAGAAGGATATTCGCGTGGAAGTCTGCTCTAAGTGTCACCCGTTCTTCACGGGCAAGCAGAAGCTGGTCGATACCGGCGGACGTGTTGCCAAGTTCAACAAGCGCTTCGGTCTGGAGGGCTAATGCTGACACTTCAAAAGGCCTGCACTGTCAAGTGCAGGCCTTTTTTTATTGACATCAACGGAACACACATATATAATACGTATCGCGAGTAGATCAGACAGTCGCGTGGCCAAGGCGAAAGTCTGTCCATGAGGAAAGTCCGGGCTCCACAGGGCAAGGATAACGGGTAACGCCCGCCGAAGGCGACTTCAGGAAAAGTGCAACAGAAATAGACTACCGCGGGCAACTGCGGAAAAGGTGGAAAGGTGAGGTAAGAGCTCACCCGATGGCATGGAAGTGCCCATCGCTGTAAACTCTATCCGGAGCAACACCGCAGTGGAGCAATGGTTGGCCCGACCGCTCCCAGGTGGCTGGAGCGTATCGGCAACGGTACGCCAAGATAGATGGCTGTCAAGACAGAACCCGGCTTACAGATCGACTCGCATTTATGATATGGAAACGGTGGCGTCAGCGCGCCACCGTTTCCTTTTTATACCGACTTTGTATATGTTGCATAAAAACAAGACAATTTTCAGATAAAAATATGTCGCATAGACATCTTTACATTAGTTCGATAAAGTGGTAAATTACTAACACGATAAAGAACGGGCCGGAAAACCGGCAACTGAATGACCGGTGAACCGGCAGAAAAGGAGAAATAGTATGAAAAAGTTTTTCGCTCTTGTTTTGGCCCTTGTGATGGCCCTGACTTTGGTAGCCTGCGGTAAGACCGCGGAGCCCGCCGATGACGGTGATGCAGCTGCCCGTACCTTCGTTATGGGCATTGACCCTGAGTATCCTCCCTTCAGCTATATGGGTGATGATGGCGAGTACACCGGCTTTGATGTAGAGATCTGCAAAGCCGCATGTGAGTATCTGGGTTGGAACTTTGAAGTTTTCGCTGTAAACTGGGATCAGAAGCTGGTGCAGCTGGATGCCGGTGAATGCGATTGCGTTTGGTCCGGTATGACTATTCTGGATTCCATGAAAGAGGCCGGCTACGTCATTTCTGCTCCCTATTTTGACAACACCCAGGTAATCATGGTCAAAGAAGGCAGCGATATCAAGTCCTCTGCCGATCTGGCCGGCAAGGTTGTGGCTGTGCAGTTGGGCACCTCCGGTGAGTCTATGCTTGCTGAGGATGGCGATCAGGCTGAACTGGCCGCTACTTTTGCTGAACTGATGACCTGCAACAGCTTCCTGAACTGCTTTACCGAACTGGGCGGCGGTGCTGTGGATGCGGTGATCGTGGATAAGCCCGTGGCTGTGTCCTATGCTGCTGAAAATGCCGGTTTCGTGATCCTGGACGAGGGACTGGGCGCTGAGCAGTACGGTATCGCTTTCCGCGCTGATGATGCGGCTCTGTGTGCTGACATTGAGGGCGCTGTGGCTGAACTGGTTGCCAACGGTACCTATGCTGAGATCGCTGCCAAGTATCCCGATATCGTGAACAATCTGACTCTCCTGGGCTGATCGGAAGACGATAGCGGCTACTAAATGAGAACAAACGACTCCCGGAGGCAGAACCTGCCTCCGGGAGCCCGTGCGTATAAATTGAGGAAATATATATGACTTTACTGACCATGATCATGAAAATGGGTGAGGGTCTGAGTAAGACCTGCGCCATTTTCTTTCTGACTTTGATTTTTTCTCTGCCACTGGGCATGATCGTGGCGCTCCTGCGGATGAGCAAGAATAAAATTGTTTCCAATGTGACGCGGTTTATTATCTCTGTTCTGCGCGGTACGCCTTTGATGTTGCAGCTTTTAGCAGTTACATATGGCCCCTATTATCTCTTTGGCATGACCGTTTCCCGGAACAAACTGATTCCGGTTGTGATCGCTTTTGCCATCAACTATGCTGCATACTTTGCGGAGATCTATCGCGGTGGTATTGAATCCATGCCTGTCGGGCAGTACGAAGCCGCTGAGGTGCTGGGATACAATAAGCTCCAGACCTTTATTCACATCATTTTGCCTCAGGTGGTCAAGCGCATTATGCCCAGCATCACCAATGAGGTGGTGACACTGGTCAAAGATACATCCATGGCATTTACCGTATCCTATCAGGAAATGTTCACCATCGGCAAGCAGATCGCCAACTCCGAGACCAGCTTTACGCCGTTCCTTGTGGCGGGCGTGTTCTACTTCCTGTTCAATGCCGTTGTGGACTTTGTGATGGGCAAAGTTGAAAAACGTATGGATTATTACAAATAAGGAGGTGCCTGATATGAAACTTTTACAGATGAATCATGTGCAGAAAAGCTTCAACGATGAAACGCTGCACGTTTTGAAGGACATCAGCATCTCTGTGGAAAAAGGAGAGGTGGTCGCAATCATCGGCCCTTCCGGCAGTGGTAAATCTACACTTCTGCGCTGTGCGACTCTGCTCAATACCATGGACAGCGGTGAACTGTTTTATGATGATATTCCGGCCGTAAAGACCGTGGACGGAAAGGCGGTCTATGCCGGCAAGGAAGAACTGAAAAAGGTTCGGGAAAAATTTGGCCTGGTGTTCCAGAATTTCAATCTGTTTCCCCATTACAGCGTGCTGAAAAACCTGATGGATCCGCAGATCCGCGTTCTGGGCCGCAGTAAGGAAGAGGCGGAGAAACGAGCTGTGGAATTGCTGGAAAAGATGGGCCTTTCCGACAAAGCTTCTGCCTATCCCTGCGAGCTTTCCGGCGGTCAGCAGCAGCGCGTGGCCATTGCCCGCGCTCTTGCCATGGATCCTGAAATTCTGTTCTTCGATGAGCCAACTTCCGCTCTTGACCCTGAGTTGACCGGTGAGATTTTGAAGGTCATCCGCGATCTGGCAGAAGAGCACATGACCATGGTCATCGTCACTCATGAGATGTCTTTTGCCAAGGATGTGGCTGACCGTGTGATTTTCATGGCCGACGGCGTGATCGTGGAGCAGGGAACTCCGGAAGAGGTAATGGTGAATTCCAGGGAGGAACGTACCCGTCAGTTCCTGGGACGGTACCAAAAATGAGCAGATATCAGATCGTGCGTGCCGATCCGGCCGGAAATATTACGCTGTTTGTGCTCACCCCTGTGGAAAAGAAAAATTGCGCCGCTGTAGCCGCAAAGCTGATGGCTATCGAGGAGTTTAAGGCCGAGCAGGTGGGGTTTGTCTTTCCAAACGGCCATATGGAGATGGAAGCCGGGGAATTCTGCGGCAATGCCAGCCGTGCTTACGGGTATTTGGTGGCAAAACAGCAGGGCCTTACCGGCCAACAGACGCTGCAATTATCGGTCAGCGGCTGCGCTCATCCCATTGCCGTGACGGTGGATATGGATGCGGGCACCGCATCGGCCGAGATGCCCCTGCCGCAGTTTGTAAAAAAGGTTGATGTGGCAGGCCTTTGCGGTACTTTGGTACATCTGGGCGGTATTGCTCACTTCGTGGTAGAGCATGTTACTCCCAGCCGCGCATTCTTTGAAAGGGTGGAGAGTGTGTTTGCACCGTATCCCGAGCTGGAAGCCTATGGCGTTCTCTTCCTTGACGGTGACAAAATGACACCTCTTGTGAAAGTTCCCGAAGCGGGCACTCTTGTTTTTGAGGGGAGCTGCGGAAGCGGCGCTCTGGCCTGTGCCATTGCTATGAGCGAGGGCGGTGAGGGCGTGTTTTCCACTTCGCTGCAGCAGCCGGCAGGTATTGTCACGGCTTCTGTCACCCGGAAAAACGGCGTGATCCGGGCGGCATCCATCGGTGGCCCTGTGACCATTGAACAGCCGATAACAATAGAGTTTTAACGAAGAATTGCACGGAGGTCAAATGTCCCTCGTGCAATTTTTTTGTTGTACATTTTCGGCAAAAGAGGTATAATATATCAGTTAGAAATGAGTAAAAGGAGAGATCCTCATGACCTTGCATGACTATATAGAAAGCCTGCGAAATAAGACCGTTGCTGTTATCGGCATCGGTGTGAGCAATACCCCCCTGATCGACCTGCTGTTGCAGGAGAAAATTGACGTAACCGCCTGTGATAAGCGCGCAATGGACCAGTTGGGTGAGCAGGGGGAGAACCTTGCTGCACGCGGTTGCAAGCTGCAGCTGGGCGAGGGCTACCTTAACGGTATCCATCAGGATGTGATCTTCCGTACACCCGGTCTTCGTCCCGATGCCCCCCAGCTTCTGGCGGCCATCGAAAAGGGAAGTGTCCTGACCTCTGAGATGGAAGTGTTTTTCGAGGTTTGTCCCTGCCCGATTCTGGCGGTCACCGGCTCCGACGGTAAGACAACGACCACCACTATTATTGCCGAGCTTTTAAAGGCCGCCGGCAATATCGTTCATGTGGGCGGCAATATTGGGAAGCCTCTGCTGTGTGAGGCGGATACCATGAAGCCCACCGATTATGCCGTTTTGGAGCTTTCTTCTTTCCAGCTGATGACCATGACCCACAGTCCTCATATTGCTGTGGTGACCAATCTGGCGCCCAACCACCTGGATATGCACCATGGGATGGAGGAATATGTGGCATCCAAGGAGAACATTTTCTGCCATCAGAAGACCGGCGACATTGCGGTGTTCAACTGTGACAACGAGATCACCGCAGGTCAGATGAAAAAAGCCGTAGGCAGTGTGCGGGGCTTCAGCCGCAAGGGCGAGCCTGTCGAGGGTGTTTTCCTGCGTGGCGAGGAAATCGTTTGCCGCGATAAAAAGGGCGAGCGCATCATTATGAAGACCGCGGATATCAAGATCCCCGGTGTTCATAACGTGGAGAACTATATGGCGGCCATTGCCGCAGTAGACGGACTGGTAGACGATGCTACCATCGTACAGTTTGCCCGCACATTCGGCGGTGTGGAGCATCGCATTGAACTGGTACGTACCTACCATGGCGTGCGGTTCTACAACGATTCCATAGCCTCTTCTCCCAGTCGCTGTATCGCCGGTCTGCGTTCTTTTAAAGAAAAGGTCATTCTGATCGCCGGCGGTTATGACAAGCACATCCCCTTTGATGTGTTGGGGCCTGAGATCGTGGAGCATGTAAAGCTTTTGGTGCTGTGCGGTGCCACGGCTGACAAGATCAAAAAGGCGGTTCTAGATGCCCCCAATTACAGGGTGGGCTCTCCTGAAATCCTGGAGGTATCACCCTTCCGTGCCGCTGTGGAAGCGGCACGCGACAAGGCTGTAAAAGGCGACGTGGTGACATTGTCTCCTGCCTGCGCGGCTTTTGATCAGTTTAAAAACTTTATGGTCCGTGGCAAGACCTTTAAAGAGATCGTCAATTCCTGGGAGGAATAAGGCCAAGCGGTCTGCACATAGCCTATACGGGGTGGTATGTGTGGAACAGTTGCGTTATGTGCGCTTAAGCCGAAAACAGAGATTTTGGATATGGCTGAGCGTTGTACTTTTAACAGTGGTGGGGCTGATTGTATTTGCCGTTGTGCGGATGAAACCGATTCTTCTCAACGTGGCTTCAGCGCGGGCATCCAACATGGTCAACCGTATCGTGATCGCCGCAGTGGACGAGGCCATGGCCAGTGGAAAACTGGATTACGATGATCTTGTTACACTGGAGACCGGAGCCCAGGGCAATGTGATTGCGTTGAAAAGCAATATGACGGCGGCCAACCGCTTACAAAGCGAGATCTCGACCGATATCCTGCAGAGAATGTCGGATATTTCCACCACGGAACTGCGAATTCCGTTGGGAACTTTGTCCGGTGTGACGCTTCTGGCAGGCCGTGGCCCTGCTCTGAGCATCAAGATGCAGACGGTGGGAAGTGCCTATGCCGCCTTTCGGAATGAGTTTGCAAGCGCCGGTATCAACCAGACAAAACATCAGATCCTGCTGGATGTTGATGTATATATCAGCGTTCTTTTGCCGGGCTTTTTCACGTCGACCAAGGTATCCAACGAGGTCGCCGTGGCGGAGACTGTCATTGTGGGCAGTGTGCCGGATAGTTACACCTACTTCAATGCGGCACCGGAAACATTGGATGAATACGCCCAGGAATACATTATGAACAACGGATAGGGAGGATCACGGGAAAGTACCTTTCCATGATCCTGCAATCTTAATTATCATCATCTTATCATTCCTCTGCTTCGCATGATAAGATGCAGCGTTTTTCATACACTTTGTGCCGACGCGAAGCGGCGGAATGGATGATGAACATGGCCGACTACAAAGACGAGATCCGCCAATTGCGGGAGATTTTGAATGCCAACAGCTATCTTTACTATGTGCTGGATGCCCCCACCATGTCCGATTTTGAATACGACCGTCTCCATCGCCGGTTGGAGAATCTGGAAAAGGAGCACCCCGAGGAAATTACTCTTGATTCTCCCACCCAACGCATCGGCGGCAAGATTTTAAGCGACTTCGCCGAGGTGCATCACGATGTGCCCCTGGAGAGCCTAGAAGATGCCTTCAATGACGGCGAAATGGTAGAGTTTCTGGAACGGGTAGGGGAGACCTTGCCCGATGTCGAATACAGCGTGGAACCAAAAGTGGACGGATTGTCTGTTGCTCTGGAATACCGTGACGGTGTGTTCTATCAGGGCGCTACCCGAGGCGATGGCCGCACGGGTGAAGATGTGACGGAGAATCTGCGGACGATCCGCACCATTCCCATGACGCTGCCCGAGAAATTGCCGCGGCTTATTGTACGCGGCGAGGTTTATATGTCCCGCGCTGTATTTGAAGAGATCAACGCAAATCTGGAGATCGAAGGCAAACCCCTCATGGCCAATCCCCGCAATGCGGCGGCGGGCAGTCTGCGGCAAAAAGACCCGAAGATCGCCGCACAGCGGAAGCTGGATATTGCTATTTTCAATCTGCAGCTGGCAGAGGGGAAGACCTTTACCACCCACCGGGAAACACTGGATTATATGCGCTCCCAACACTTTAAAGTGATTCCCAACAAGGTACTTTCCAAGCCTGCGGATATTATCGCCGAAATTGCCCGAATGGGCGATCAGCGCATGGAACTGCCCTATGATATTGACGGTGCGGTTGTAAAGCTAAATAACTTGCAAGACCGTGAAGTGTTAGGATCTACCGCAAAATTCCCTCGCTGGGCGATGGCTTATAAGTATCCCCCTGAGCAGAAACCATCGATACTGAAAAACATTGTGGTGCAGGTGGGCCGTACCGGTGTTCTGACTCCGAAAGCAGAGCTTGCACCTGTTCGCCTGGCGGGGACTACCGTCACCTATGCGACCCTTCACAATCAGGACTTCATTACCCAGAAGGATATCCGTATCGGGGACACGGTGATCGTACAGAAGGCCGGGGAGATCATTCCAGAGATCGTGGAAGTGGTATCGGATAAACGGCCTGAGGGTACTGTGCCTTACTTCCTGCCGGAGTTCTGCCCTGTTTGCGGAGCGCCCGTTGCCCGGGATGAAGACGGCGCGGCCATCCGCTGCACCGGTGCAGAGTGCCCTGCCCAGCGGCTTCGGTATCTGACCCACTTTGCATCCCGTGAGGCCATGGATATTGACGGCCTAGGCCCTGCAGTTTTGAACCAATTGATTGAAAGCGGCTTGGTGAAAACTGCCGCGGATCTCTACGACCTGACGGTACAGGATATTGCCCAGCTGGATCGCATGGGACAGAAATCTGCCGAGAATGCTGTGCTTGCCATCCAAAAGTCCAAAGAGAACGATCTGTGGCGGCTCCTCAATGCCTTGGGCATCCGTCAGGTAGGTGAGAAAGCGGCGCGTGTACTGGCAAAGCACTTCGGTACCCTGGAAGCTCTGGAGCTGGCCACGGAAGAAGAACTCACTGCCATTGACGATGTGGGACCCATTACAGCGCAGTATATCCGCCAATGGATGGAGAGCCCGCAGTCCCGAGACCTGCTTACCCGATTGAAAGCCAGCGGTATCAACCGGGAGTGCAATGATAAGAACGTGGATAACCGCTTTGCAGGGCAGACCTTCGTATTTACCGGGGCTTTGACCAAATTTACCCGAGATGAAGCGGAGGAGATGGTCCAAAAGCGCGGCGGCAAGGCCAGCGGTAGTGTCAGTAAAAAGACGTCCTTCGTGGTGGCCGGTGAAGCCGCAGGCAGCAAGCTGAAAAAAGCGCAGGAACTGGATATTCCCGTATTGACCGAGGATGAGTTTTTGCAGATGCTGGAATGATATCCGAATATTGATTTTTCAGGGCAGACTTTCCAAGTCTGCCCTTTGCTTTTGCCTTGACATTTGCGCTTTTAATGCTAATATTAAGATGTATCATTATGTGCGAGGTGCACGACTAAATATTGCGATTTGAGGAGGAATAACAATGAGCAAGGTCTTAAAGATCTGTGACGGCAACGAAGCTGCTGCATACGTAGCCTATGCGTTCAGTGAAGTAGCTGCCATCTATCCTATCACCCCGTCTTCTCCCATGGCCGAGCATGCCGATGAGTGGTCTGCCAAGGGTCGTAAGAACATCTTCGGCCAGACGGTACGTCTGGTAGAGATGCAGTCCGAGGCCGGTGCCTGCGGCGCCTGCCACGGTGCTCTGGAGGCCGGTACTCTGGCCACCAGCTTTACTGCTTCCCAGGGTTTGATGCTGATGATCCCCACCATGCACCGTATCTCCGGTGAGCGTCTGCCCGGCGTTCTGCATGTGGCATCCCGTACTGTCGGTACCCACGCTTTCTCTATCTTCGGCGATCATTCCGACGTGATGAACTGCCGTCAGACCGGTTTTGCCATGCTCTGCTCCGGCTCCGTGCAGGAGACTGCCGATCTGGCAGGTGTGGCTCACCTCAGCGCTATCCGAAGCCGCATTCCTTTCCTGCACTTCTTCGACGGCTTCCGTACCTCTCATGAGATCCAGAAGATTGATGCACTGGAGTATGATGATTTCGCCAAGCTGGTGGATTACGAGGCTCTTGCCAAGTTCCGCGCCAACGCACTGAATCCCGAGGATCCCCGTATGCGTTCTCTGGTGGATAACCCCGACATCTACTTCCAGCTGCGCGAATCCAACAACACCGATTATGCAAATCTGCCCGACGTCGTGGAAAGCTACATGGGCGAGATCTCCAAGCTCACCGGCCGTGAGTACCATCTGTTCAACTACTACGGCGCCCCCGATGCCGAGCGTGTTATCGTGGCCATGGGTTCCGTTTCCGGCTGTGTGCAGGAAGTGGTCAATGCCCTGAATGCCAAAGGCGAGAAGGTGGGCTTCCTGCAGGTGCATCTGTTCCGTCCCTTCAGCGTGAAGCATCTGCTTGCCGCCATGCCCAAGACCGTGAAGAAGATCGCGGTTCTGGACCGTGTGAAGGAAGCCGGCTCCATCGGTGAGCCTCTGTATGAGGATATCTGCGCCGCTTACATCAACGATGCCAATCGTCCCATGATCTATGCCGGCCGTTTCGGTCTTAGCTCCAAGGACACCACCCCTGCACAGATCAAGGCCGTGTTTGACAACCTGTCTGCTGCTGAGCCCCGCAACCACTTCACCATCGGTATCAACGACGATGTGACCCACCTGTCTCTGCCCGTGGGCCCTGCCATGAACACCGAGCCCGAGGGCACCATCTCCTGCAAGTTCTGGGGTCTGGGATCCGACGGTACCGTGGGTGCCAACAAGAACTCCATCAAGATCATCGGCGAGACCACCGATATGTACTGCCAGGCTTACTTTGAGTACGATACCAAGAAGTCCTTCGGTATCACCAAGAGCCATCTGCGTTTCGGTAAGAAGCCCATCAGCTCCACCTACTATGTGAGCCATGCCGACTTCATCGCCTGCCACAACCAGACCTATCTGACCAAGTACGACATCATCTCCGAGCTGAAGCCCCACGGCTCCTTCCTGCTGAACTGCGAGTGGAAGGAAGAGGAACTGGAAGCCAAGATGCCCGGCGAGATCCTGAAGTATATTGCCGAGAACGACATCAAGTTCTACATCATCGACGCCAATAAGGAATCCCAGGCTCTGGGTCTGGGCAACCGATCCAACATGGTGCTGCAGGCCGCTTTCTTCAAGTTGGCCAAGGTGATCCCCGTTGAGGATGCCGTGGAGCATATGAAGGCCGCCGTCAAGAAGACCTATGCTCTCAAGGGTGAAAAGGTCGTCAACATGAACATCGCCGCCGTGGACGCCGGTATCAATGCTCTGGTGGAAGTCAAGGTCAAGCCCGAGTGGAAGAACCTGACCGGTGCCGCTCTCAAGCCCGTGGACGAGAACCTGCCTTACGTCATCAAGAACATTCTGGTGCCCATCAACGCCCAGAAGGGCGACGATCTGCCCGTTTCCGCTTTCAAGGGCATGGAAGACGGTACCATGCCTCTGGGTACCTCCCGCTATGAAAAGCGCGGTATCGCTACCCATCTGCCCGTGTGGGATGCAAGCGAGTGTCTCCAGTGCAACATGTGCTCTCTGGTTTGCCCCCACGCTGTTATCCGTCCCTTCCTGCTGGATGAAAAGGAAGCCGCCAATGCTCCCAAGGATATGACCATCGTAGATGCCAAGGGCATCGCCGGCACCAAGTACACCATGGGCGTTTCCACTCTGGACTGCACCTCCTGCGGTTCCTGCGTAGCTACCTGTCCCAAGGCCGGCAAGGCCCTGAAGATGGTTCCTGCTGCCCAGGTTTCTCTGGATCAGACCGACTGGAATTATCTCACCGCTGTCACCGAGAAGAAGGTGGATAAGTTCACCATCAAGGGCAGCCAGTTCCGCCAGCCTCTGGTGGAGTTCAACGGCGCCTGCGCCGGCTGCGGCGAAACTCCCTATATCAAGCTGCTGACCCAGCTGTTCGGTGATAAGATGTATCTGGCCAACGCCACCGGTTGCACCCAGGCCTGGGGCGCTGCTATGCCTTGTGTACCTTACTGCAAGAACGCCGAGGGAAAGGGTGTGGCATGGTCCAACTCCCTGTTCGAGAACAACGCTGAGTTCTCCTATGGTATGTGCCTGGCTGTCAAGCAGCTGCGTGATGCCGCTTCTTCCTATGTGAAGGAACTGGATGCCAAGACCTCCGATGCCGCTATTAAGGCTGCCATTGCCAAGTACTTCGAGACCTTCGATGATCTGGAAGCTTCCACACCCGCTACCGCCGAGCTGGTTGCTCTGCTGGAGGGTGGCAAGTTCTCCGCCGAGGAGAAAAAGATTGTGGACGAGATCCTGGCTCGTAAGAAGGACCTTTCCAAGAAGACCATGTGGATGTACGGCGGCGACGGATGGGCTTATGATATCGGCTACGGCGGTTTGGATCACGTGTTCGCCATGGGCGAGGATGTGAACGTTCTGCTGGTGGATACCGAGGTGTATTCCAACACCGGTGGACAGTCCTCCAAGGCTACCCCTGTGGGCGCTGTCGCCCAGTTCCAGGCAGCCGGTAAGAAGACCAAGAAGAAGGATCTGGGCCTGCTGATGATGTCCTACGACGATGTCTATGTTGCTCAGTGCTGCATGGGCTCCAACCCCAATCAGCTGATCAAGGCCATCCGTGAGGCAGAAGCTCATAAGGGTCCCTCCATCGTTATCTGCTATGCTCCCTGCATCAACCACGGCATCAAGGCCGGTATGAACAACGTCCAGCAGGAGATGAAGGACGCCGTTGCTTCCGGTTACTGGAACCTATATCGCTACGATCCTGATACCAAGCATCTGACTCTGGACTCCAAGGAGCCCACCAAGCCTCTGTATGACTTCATGAAGGGCGAGGTTCGCTACGCCTCTCTGGAGATCAGCTTCCCCGACAACGCCAAAAAGCTGTTTGCCGAGGCTGAAGAGAATGCCAAGGCCAAGTACGAGTACTACAAGCGCCGCAGCGAAGAGAACTGATTCTCCCACATAAGCAAATAAAAGAAGTCCTGCCGCAAGGCAGGACTTCTTTTGATAAAAAGACGATTTTACGTTTCCTCTTTGTTATTTGCTATGATATTTTTCTTGGTGCAAAAGAATCCGAAAGCCATCAGCAGCAGGTCAATGCCAAGCACGATCCAGAAGACAGGGGAACGGACAGATAGTTCGTTTCCTGCGATGGTAAAGCAGATCATACCGGGCATAATAGCCAGCCACGAGCTGACAAGATACTTCCAAAAGCCGATTCTAAGAATCCCGAAGATAACCCCAAGCACTTCCATATTCAGCCCTGCCATGTGAATGGCAAAGCAGGCCACAAAGCCAAATTGCTGCGTTGCAGAGAAATACTTTTTTAGTTTGGGATGCTTTTCTAACAGCGATTCTATGCCGTCTGTTTTGGTACGACTGCCTATCAGATAGGAAATGGACAAGGTCAAAGCGGTACCTAAACCGTTCACCAGAAGTGCCAACCACATGGGGTAGATCAAAGACACCGCTATGACTACAGCATTGTAGATGATCACACCGGAAAAACCCTTGATCACATAGATGGCCATGATGATCGCAAAAGCCAGAAAAGGCTTTTGTGCCACTAATTGAGGGATGGTGTCAATATCAATCACACCGGTTGCCAACAACACCCCAAAGATGGCGGCACACAGTACCATAAAAAGAATGCCGCGATAATCCTTCCATTGAAATTTCTTTGCGTCCAAGGTCAATACCTCTGTAAAGGAGTTATTCTTTACACCAAATGCGCTCTTTGATACTGCGGCCGGTAGGCGTATTTGCCAGCGCACCAAGGGCGGTTTCCTTATAATCTACGGGCATACGGCGACCCACCTCTGCCATGGCATCGATCACTTCGTCCACAGGAACGATGGATCTGATGCCGGCCAGCGCCATATCAGCGGCGCTGACAGCGTTGAGGGCACCGATGACATTGCGCTTGACGCACGGAACTTCCACCAGACCTGCAATGGGGTCGCAAACCAGACCCATCAGGTTGGCAAGAGCGGTGGCCACGGCTTCACAAACCAGTTCATCGCTGCCGCCCCGGAGCTTGACCAATGCCGCTGCCGCCATAGCAGAGGCGGTGCCGATCTCAGCCTGACAGCCGCCGGTGGCACCGGCGATACAAGCGCGGCTGGCGATCACCATGCCAACGCCGCTGGCAACATAAAATGCTTCAATGATCTGCTTTTGCGTAATCTTTTCATTGCGAACCAAGGGGAGCAATACAGCAGGCATCACACCGCAGGAACCGGCTGTAGGACATGCAACGATGCGGCGCATGCAGGCGTTAGACTCTGCCATGGACAGAGCCTCCACCATAACTTCACTCATGTAACCGCCGCCGGCCAGGGATTTGCCGCGGAGGTTATACTGCTTCATCTTCATACCATCGCCGCCTACCATACCGCTGACACTCTTTCGGGTGCCGGTATAGGCATCGGATGCCTCCTGCATCACGTTCCAGGTGGTCAGCATTTTCCCGATAGATTCTTCACGGCTGACCTGACGGTCTTCCATATCGTATTGGAGGACAACTTCCCAGAATGGGAGATTTTTTTCTTTGCATTGGTTGAGAATCCCGGTCATTGAATTAAGCGCCATAACCTTCGTCCTCCTTATCATAGTATGTGACGGAAAGTACACCGGGGAGTTCACGGATAAAATCCACCTGCGTGGGCTTGATGTGTTGGTCAGTCTCGATGACCATCAGCGCATCTCCGCCTCGTTTGTGGCGGCAAAGACTCATATTGCCGACGTTAATGCGGCACTGGCTCAGAATTGTCGTTACAGCCGCCAGGGTGCCGTTTTCATCCTGATTGCGGACGATCAGAGTATTATAATTCCCGGTAAAGTTTACATCAATACCGTCTAACTTATGTACCTCAATGGCGCCGCCACCGATGGAACAGGCCTGAATGTCCAGATGGGCACCGTTTTCACCATCCACCACGATCCAGGCGGTGTTGGGGTGGGCATCTCGAAGCTCTACGTTGTCAATGGTGAAATCCATGCCTTGTTCTTTGGCCTCATCAAAAGAAAACGGCAGACGCATATCGTCAGGGTTCATCCCCAGAAGACCACCCACGATGGCCTTATCCGTTCCGTGACCGCGGCCGGTTTGGGCGAAAGAACCGTGGAGATGGATAGCGGCCTTGACGGGCTTTTCACCCAAAAGAGTGCGGGCCATCTTTCCGATACGTGCCGCACCTGCAGTATGAGAGCTGGAAGGACCAACCATAATGGGTCCCAGCATATCAAATATATCCATAGTACACCCCTTCTTTCTTTTGCAATCATTATATCACACATATAAGATATTGGGAAGTGAAGAATTGCCAAAGAGAATGTAAATCTCGAAAATAACCGGGGATATTGAGAGAAAACATTTCTTGACTTTTTTTCAGTGGAATACTATACTGTCTACAATATCAAACGGCAATGATGGGAAGCAGTAAGTGACAAAACCTGTCAAGAGAGGGAGCGGATGGTGCAAGCTCTTCAGGATAATCGCCGAAGTCGTCCCGGAGCTTCGAACTGAACGATGCAGTAGGATTCGACGGATGTCCTCCGTTAACGGGACGGGGTGTGTCAGCACCCACGAGTGCGGGAGTGATCCCGAATACAGGTGGTACCACGGACTTTTGTTCGCCCTGTTTTGCCCTTTGGCAAAACGGGGCGTTTTTGTTTTGTCAATTACTCGAAAAAGGAGAAAAAATATGCTCAAAGAATTACCGAAAGTGTATGATCCCCGGGAAGTAGAAGGCCGCATCTATCAGATGTGGATGGACGGCAATTGCTTCCACGCTACTCCCAATCCCAATAAGAAACCCTTCTCTATCGTTATGCCGCCTCCCAACGTCACCGGTCAGCTTCACATGGGTCACGCCCTGGACTGCACGCTGCAGGATATCCTGACCCGTTTCAAGAGAATGCAGGGCTATGAGGCTCTGTGGCTGCCCGGCAGTGACCATGCGGGTATCGCCACTCAGATCAAGGTGGAAGAGGATCTGCGTGTCAACGATGGTCTGACCCGTTATGATCTGGGGCGTGAGAAGTTCCTGGAACGTGTGTGGGCATGGAAAGAGAAGTACGGTAACCGCATCGTGGAACAGCAGAAGAAGATGGGTGCTTCCTGCGACTGGGAGCGCAATCGCTTCACCATGGACGAGGGTTGTTCCAAGGCAGTCCGTGAGACCTTCTGTGAACTATACGACAAGGGCCTTATCTACAAGGGCAGCCGCATCATCAACTGGTGTCCTCACTGCCTGACTGCTCTTTCCGATGCCGAGGTGGAGTACACCGACAAGCCCGGCAATCTGTGGCATATCCGCTATCCTCTCAGCGACGGAAGCGGCGATATCGTCATCGCAACCACCCGTCCTGAGACTATGATGGGCGATACCGGCGTGGCCGTGAACCCCGAAGACGAGAAGTTTAAGCATCTCATCGGCAAGACCTGCATTCTGCCTATCATGAATCGCGAGATCCCCATCGTAGGTGATGAGTACTGCGAGATTGGCTTCGGTACCGGCGCCGTGAAGATGACTCCTGCCCATGACCCCAACGACTTCGAAGTGGGCCTGCGCCACAATCTGGAGGTCATTCGCGTTATTGCCGATGACGGCAAGATCAACGAAAACGGCGGCAAGTATAACGGCATGGATCGCTACGAGTGCCGCAAGGCCATCGTGGCTGATCTGGAGGCCGAGGGCTATTTGGTGAAGACCGAGCCCTATAACCACAATGTGGGCACCTGCTACCGCTGCCACAATGATGTGGAGCCTCTGATCAGCGCCCAGTGGTTCGTGAAGATGGCACCTCTCGCCAAGGAAGCCATCCGTGTGGTGGAGGACGGCACCATCAAGTTTGTGCCGGAGCGCTTCACCAAGACCTATATCAACTGGATGGAGAATGTTCACGACTGGTGTATTTCCCGCCAGCTGTGGTGGGGTCATCAGATTCCCGCCTGGTATTGTGATGAATGCGGTCACATCAATGTGAAACGGGAAGATCCCACCTGCTGCGAGAAGTGCGGATGCACCTGCCTGACCCGTGAAGAAGATGTCCTTGACACCTGGTTCTCCAGCGCACTTTGGCCCTTCTCCACTATGGGTTGGCCCGATCTGAACGCCGCTGATTTGAACTACTGGTATCCTACCTCTGTGATGGTGACCGGTTACGATATTATCTTCTTCTGGGTGGCCCGCATGATCTTCTCCGGCATGGAGCAGATGAAGAAGGAGCCCTTCAAGACCGTGTTTATCCACGGCTTGGTGCGTGATGATAAGGGCCGCAAGATGTCCAAGTCTCTGGGCAACGGTATCGATCCTCTGGAGATGGCTGAGAACTACGGCGCCGATGCTCTGCGCTTTAACCTCATCACCGGCAACAGCCCCGGCAACGATATGCGCTTCTTTGTGGAGAAGTGTGAGGCCATGCGTAACTTTTCCAATAAGATCTGGAATGCCAGCCGCTTCGTGATGATGAATCTCACCATCGATAAGGTGGAGCTTCCTGAGAAACTGGAGCTGGAGGACAAGTGGGTTCTTTCCAAGCTGAACGCCTTGATCCGTGAGGTTACGGATAACCTGGAAGCTTTTGAGCTGGGTGTGGCTTCTGCCAAGATCTATGATTTTATCTGGGACACCTATTGCGACTGGTATATTGAGCTGACCAAGACCCGCCTTAACGGAGAGGATGCCGAAGGCAAGCTGGCCGCTGAGAATGTACTGTGCTATGTACTTTTGCGTATTCTGGAGCTGATGCACCCCTTCATGCCGTTCATCACCGAGGAGATCTGGCAGGCACTGCCCCATGAGGGCGAGTATCTGATCAACGCCAAGTGGCCTGAGTATCAGGATGCATTGAACTTCCCCGAGGACGAGGCCGCCATGGAGGCTGTGAAGGACGCTATTTCCGCCGTCCGCGGCCGCCGCAGTGAGATGAATGTACCGCCTTCCCGTAAGGCGCAGATGATCATCGTGACAAAGCAGCCCAAGATCTATGAAGAGGGTACTCATTTTATCACCCGTATGGCATGGGCCAGCGAAGTGACTGTGACCACCGATGCACCTGCTGATCTCAATGGCATGGTAGCCGTCTCCACCCACGATGCAACCATCTATCTGCCGCTGGCAGAATTGGTAGATATTGCTGCTGAGCAGGAGCGCATCGCCAAGGAACGGCAGAAGGCCATGGAGAACCTTCAGCGCATTGAAGCCAAGCTGTCCAACGAGAGCTTTACCGCCCGTGCACCGGAAGCCGTGGTCAATGCCGAACGTGAAAAGGCTGATAAGGCCCGCGCATTGATCGCCAAGTTGGATGAAGCCGCCGCTGCTATGAAATTCTGATATTTTTGGCAATTGGGCGAGTTTCGACACAATGAACACAACGCTATAGAATATAATCACCGCAGATCAAATATCTGCGGTGATTATTTTTACAAATGAGGTGGTTTTTATGGAAATGATCGTACATTGCCAGGATCGAGTAATGGAAATTAAATTGCGTGGTGATTTAGATCATCACGGTGCAAAAGGATTCTTTGCAAAACTGGAGCAGGAACTGGAAATCAATTTACCTACTGTTTTAATCCTGGACTTTTCAGGTGTTGCATTTATGGACAGCGCCGGCATTGCAGTGGCAGTGCGAGCCTGGCAAAGAATGCGGGAAACAGGGGGGAGCGTTACATTGAAAAATGTGGCGCCACAGCCTAGAAAGGTGTTTCAGGCGGCGGGTGTCGGACGAATGATGAGCATTTTGTAATAGGAGGGATACATATATGCGTAAAATGGAAAACTATGTGACTATGGAATTTTTAAGCCGCAGTGCCAATGAGGGATTTGCCAGAATGGCCGCGGCTGCGTTTGCTGCACAGCTGGACCCTACATTGGATGAACTGGGGGATATTAAAACGGCAGTCAGCGAAGCGGTGACCAATGCGATCGTTCACGCGTATCCCAATGAGCTGGGAAAAATCGTCATCAAGCTGAAACTGGTGGGGAACAATACCATGGAAATCGTGGTACGCGACTGGGGCTGCGGCATTTCTGATGTGGAGCAGGCGCGACAGCCACTATTTACTACAGGCGGTCAGGAACGCAGCGGTATGGGCTTTACCATCATGGAAAGCTTTATGAATCGGCTTACCGTGAAATCTCAGGAAGGCAAGGGTACTACCATAACCATGGTAAAACGCATTGTATCCCGCGGCAAAAGATGAGCGAAACATTTGCGGTATTGCAGAGGGCGCGTGGAGGAGACCAGGCCGCTTTTGAACAGGCCATCGAAGAGAATACAGGCCTTGTCTGGGCTGTTGTAAAACGCTACTACGGCTGCGGTGTTGACACGGAGGATCTCTATCAATTGGGCTGTATCGGACTCATGAAGGCTATACGCGGATTTGACACGGAGTATGGCACCCAATTTTCCACATATGCTGTTCCCAAAATCGCGGGGGAAATAAGACGATTTTTGCGGGATGACGGTGCCATCAAAGTGGGACGAACCATCCGTGAAAAGGGACAGAGCATCTGGTCTGCCCGTGAAAAACTGCGTCATCAATTGGGCAGAGAGCCAACCCTTTCGGAGTTGTCGGAAACAACGGGAATCGATGCACAGGAAATCGCCATGGTAGAGCTTGCAAATGTGGCACCGGAGTCTTTGCAGAGGGAAAATGCCGAAGGCCTGACATTGGAATCCACGCTGGCGGAGGATAGTCCCGAGTGGGGACTATTGGAAAAGATATCGCTTCACAGTGCTATTGAGCGGCTATCCGAAAAGGAGAAGATGACGATCCTGCTGCGCTATTACAAGAATCTGACACAACAACAGACGGCAAAAATCATGGGAGTTTCACAAGTACAGATCTCACGCTTGGAACGAAAAGCTATTCATTCTCTAAAACAGCTTTTGCAGTGTTAGTTCCGGCATCCACGGGTAAAAACTCCGTCATTGTGCCGCGATAACGCTTGGGAAGAAAAGTATTCTGGCATCGGGGATTCTCTCGTTGCGTAATGGAGACGGTTTCGAAAAAGCGTTTCCACAAACTGCGGTAAAAGATTTCTTCGTCGCCGGGTGCATTCAGATGTATGGTATCCACCTGTGCAATGCGGCTGTGACCTGCTGAATGCATCAGCAACTCTTTGTGCGTGCGATCGTAGATGAAAAAACTTTCGTTGGCGTAGCGGCTGCAAAAGTGGTGACGCAAGAGGGGAAGTACCCGGTTCTTTGGCTCGATTTCAGCGCCCAGAAAACCGTTATAGTCGGTAAAGCGGACAAAACCTCTCAGCTTTTCCAATTCGCCATCCATGTGACGCAAGGCGCGATGAATGGGATAGTAAACGGGATCTGAAATGTTACGGATAAAGTCAGGCCCATCGGCGTATAGCCTGCGTACAAAACGGTATAAATGCTGTTCCTTTTCCGGAAGACAGGCCAAATAGGTTCGCCGAACAATCAGTGATGCGCGTTTTGAAATGTTATCGATGCTCTGTTGGATTCGCTTGGCGTGATCGGGAACAGTGTTGATGACTCGCACCTCGTATAATGTGTAGAATTCCTCATCGTCACAAAAGGCGATGGGGAATTCTTTGTGTATATAACTTTCGTAGATACAGCAGAGAAACCCTTCATAGGTGCCATCGTATTGAAATGCTAATTCACACCATGCCATGATATCACCCCACTGCATCAAAAAGGGAAAGCTGTTGACCGGCATCTATGGGAAGAAGGCCGCGCTCGATATAAGAGAGCTGTTGTACCAGCGTTTCAGCAGAAAAACGTAAACCGTCTGCGGATTTTCCACCGCATGTCAAAAAATATTGTGCTCTTTTTGTCACAACCCCGAGTTTTTTCAAGTCTTCAAAACGCAGATTGCAATGCCTTCGCGCCGCCAGAATACGTCCTGCGCTGGTAGGGCCTATTCCGGGCACACGAACCAGTTGTTCATAGTCGGCTCGCATCACCTCAACAGGGAAGTAGTCGGGATGAAGAAGTGCCCAGTTGCATTTAGGGTCCAGAAGCGGATTGAAATCCGGATGGTCATCGGTAAGGATCTCCGAGGCTTCAAATCCGTAAAACCGCAGGAGCCAATCGGCCTGATAGAGCCGATGCTCTCTTAATAGAGGCGGCTTGGTATCAAGTGCAGGGAGAAGAGCATTCTCCACAACCGGGACATAAGCGCTGTAAAATACCCGCTTAAGACGGAACTTTCGATAAAGGGATTCTGTCAGTTGTAATATGTGCCGATCGGAATCCCCGGTGGCTCCAACTATTAATTGAGTACTCTGGCCGGCCGGAGCAAAAGATGGAGCATGCTTGTACTTTACCAGTTCCTGCTTATTTTCCTGCACCTGTCTGGAGATTTGCTTCATGGGCTGCAAAATGGCCGACTTTGTTTTATCGGGAGCCAGTGTCTGCAACCCTGTTTCAGATGGTAGTTCGATATTCACGCTCATACGATCAGCCAGAAGCCCCAGTTGGTGCACCAATTCCGGCGAAGTACCGGGAATCGCCTTGGCATGAATATAGCCGTTGAAGCCGTATTCCTGCCGCAGAAGACGCAGGCACTGAATCATCTGCTCTGTGGTATAGTCCGGATTGCGGAGTACACCGGAGGAGAGAAACAGGCCCTCGATATAATTGCGCCGGTAGAACTGAATGGTGAGATCGGCAAGCTCTCTGGGCGTAAAAGCAGCTCTGCGTGTGTCGTTGCTGCGCCGATTGACGCAATACTTGCAGTCATAGACACAACAGTTGGTCATCAAAACTTTCAATAGAGTGATACAGCGACCGTCTGCCGAAAAGCTATGGCAACAACCGGCGATAGAGGAAGAGGTGTTGCCGATCTTCCCGGGCTGGAAGCCACGTTTTACGCCGCTGGATGTGCAGGCGGCATCATACTTTGCCGCATCGGATAAGATCTCCAGTTTTTCCAGCAGATCCATATCGGCTGTTTAAGCGGCATGCCGACGACGGCGGGGCTGATCAATGCGATCGATAAAGCGCATGGTGTTGATGGCCACAGAGGCGGCACCGAGAATCACAATGATATAGCTGATAGCGGTCATGATAATTATCCTCCAAAACATCTGTTCGATTTATGTGTTCATTATAAATCGAACAAGCGTTCTTGTCAACAGTAAATCGAACAAAATTTCTATTATTTTTGAATGGATATTGACCTACACATGATTTTGTATTACAATCTTTCCAAACCACAATGTATAGAGGTCAGAACCATGATGCCATTGGAACAGAGATTTGTCGCAGCTCGTAAATCAGCTATTGCGGCAGAATATAATCACTTAAATCCCATGCAAAAAGAGGGTGTACTATGCACGGAAGGGCCACTTTTGCTATTGGCAGGTGCAGGGTCCGGCAAGACAACGGTGCTGATCCACCGCATTGCCAATCTGCTGCGATTCGGTCGGGGCAGTGACAGTGAAGAGTTGACCATGCCGATAAACGAGGACGCCATCGAGCTGCTGGAGCAGTACGCGGAAAATCCACAGCCGGAGAATCGCCCGCTGATGGAGTATCTCTGTGCCGTAGAACCGGCGCGACCCTGGGAAGTATTGGCCATTACTTTTACCAATAAGGCGGCCAACGAACTGAAAGAGCGCCTCACACGCATGATCGGGGAAGAAGCCGCCCGCGATGTATGGGCATCGACATTTCATAGCGCCTGTGTGCGAATCCTGCGCCGTGACATTGATAAGATCGGACTTTCCAAAGATTTTACCATCTATGATACCGACGATGCCAAGCACCTGATCAAGGATTGCCTGAAAGAACTGTCGCTGGAAGAGAAGAGCTTTCCGCCCAGGGAGATGCTCTCCGTGATTTCCAATGCCAAGGATGCCATGATGAGTCCGCAGGAATATGCAAAACGAGCGGATTCGATGGGAGATTGGCGAAAACAGAGAATTAGTAAAGTGTATTCGCTTTACAATAGAAAACTCTGGGATGCCAATGCGTTAGACTTTGATGATATCATCCTGCATACGGTTCGGTTGCTGCAGAGCAGCCCGGAGACGCTGGCATATTACCAGCGCAAGTTCCGCTACGTGCTTATCGACGAGTATCAGGACACCAACCATCTGCAATACCTGCTGGCTCATCTGCTGGCCGGCGGCTATGAGAATATCTGCGTGGTGGGCGATGATGACCAGAGTATCTACCGCTTCCGCGGTGCCAATATTGAAAACATTTTGGGATTTGAAAAAGATTATCGCCGTGCCCGTACCATTCGTCTGGAGCAAAACTATCGCAGCACCCAGCACATTCTGGATGCCGCAAACGCCGTGATCCGAAACAATCAGGGGCGGAAAGGAAAGACCCTGTGGACCAATAACGGTGCAGGCGATGTGGTGACATTAAAAACCTGCTTTAACGAGAGCGACGAGGCCAATTTTATTGTGGGCCAGATCATGATGAACTACCACCGTGGTGCCAACTGGAAAGACCATGCGGTTCTGTACCGAATGAATGCCCAGTCAAACGCCTTGGAGTATGCCTTCAAACGCAACGGAGTTCCCTATAAGATCTTCGGTGGTATGAAGTTCTTTGACCGTGCTGAGGTCAAGGACATGCTGGCCTATCTCTGTGTGATCAACAATCCTGCGGACGATCTTCGGCTGCGACGTATTATCAATGTACCGGCCAGAAAGATCGGACAGGCCTCAGTGGATAAAGCACAGGTCATTGCCACAGAGGAGGGAGCCTCCCTGTTTGACGTGGTAAAAAAGGCTACACAGTATCCGGAACTGAAGTCTGCCTCTGTAAAGATGGAAAGCTTTGCAGCGATGATTGCAGAAATGCAGGAAGCGTTGGATGGAGCGGATTTGATCGATTACTACGGTCTGGTCTGCGAAAAAACCGGCTATACCGCCATGCTGCAGGAAAAAGACGATATGGAGTCTCGGGGACGTTTGGAAAACGTGGAAGAACTGGCATCGTCCATCCACGCATTTCTGGAAAATGATCCGGAGAATCCCACGCTTGCCGGATTCCTGGACGAGGTGGCGCTGTATACGGATCTGGACGATTCCTCCGACAGCGACAACTGTGTGGTGATGATGACCGTGCACAGCGCCAAAGGTCTGGAGTTTCCGCAGGTATTCGTTTGCGGTATGGAGGAGGGCGTTTTCCCTGGCAATCGAGCCATGAGCGAAGACGAAGAGATGGAAGAAGAACGGCGTCTTTGCTATGTTGCCATGACCCGTGCCAAGGAAAAGCTCACCATGACCAATGCACGCCAGCGTATGCTTTTCGGCCGAACTACTCCTAATATGCCCTCCCGGTTTCTGAAAGAGATCCCGGACGGTTGCATGGAGTGGCTCAGCAAACCGGAGCCAAGACCGGAGCGCCACTGGAGTGATGATTATAGCGATTTCGGCAGTTTCAGCTACACAGGTTCTATCGACGTCTCCTATGAGAGCCGCAAACCCAGGGAGAAACCGAAACTGGAAAGTGTACGAAAGGCATCGCCTGCCTCGCAGGAGCTGCCCAATCTGCAACCGGGACAAAGCGTACAGCACAGCGCCTTTGGTAAGGGGATGGTGCTGTCGGTACGTCCCATGGGCGGCGATGCCCTGATCGAAGTGGCATTTGATGGCATCGGCACGAAGAAGCTGATGCTCAAAGCGGCCATTGATCATTTAAAATTGATTTAGACCCATAACTAAATGGCAACGCAGAAATGCGTTGCCATTCATAGAAAAATAGTGCGAAATCATTGGGTAGTAAAAAAGCCTCGTGGAATATCCACGAGGCTCTTTGCTTGTACAGTTATCAGATAGCGCGGGTAACTTTACCGGAACGCAGACACCGGGTACAAACATATACATGGCGAGGCGTACCATTGATCAAAGCCTTGACACGCTTGACATTGGGCTTCCAGGGACGATTGGAACGTCTGTGAGAGTGGGAAACCTTGATGCCGAAGGTCACGCCCTTGTCGCAAAATTCGCATTTAGCCATCCGTTGCACCTCCTTGCTGTTGAAACGTCGAATAGTTGCTTACATCGCAAGCAACAGCTATGATAGCAGAAGAATAATAAAAATGCAAGCATTATTTGACAAAAAATCAAAAAAATTTCTACAAGGGATACATTGCGAAAAATGATAAGCCATAGTATAATTAAAGTGTATATTTATGACAATGGGACGGGTGTACCGGTAGGAAGAGAGGATATACTATGGAAAAGGTGAGACGCACCCCGGCAAAACTCAGCAAATTGGTCAGTTTCTGTGGCCTTGAAGTGCTGTATAAGGGCGAAAAATTTAACGAGACAACGGTCTCGGTGGCGGACCTGAACCGCCCTGCGCTACAGTTGGTTGGCTTTTTTGACTATTTTGCCGAAGAACGTCTTCAGGTGCTGGGCATGGCAGAAAATCAGTTTCTACACTCCATGAATAATGATCAGCGCCGGGAGGTATTTGATCGACTGTTCTCCTATCCGATCCCCGGTCTGATCATATCCCACAACCAAAGTGCCTGTCCGGAGCTGCTGGAGATGGCACAGAAGCACGGTCGCACCATCATGCGTACACCAATGGATACGGTGTCCATTACCTCAATGGTAATTGACTATCTCAACCGCGCTCTTGCACCGCAGATCACCCGCCACGGTGTTTTGATGAACATCTACGGCCAGGGCGTACTGCTTCTGGGCGACAGCGGCGTGGGCAAAAGCGAAACGGCTATCGAACTGCTCAAGCGCGGCCACCGTCTGGTGGCAGACGATGCGGTGGACATCTGGCGAATTTCCGACAGCCTGTATGGTACGGCACCGGAGCTGATCCGTCACTATATCGAGATTCGCGGGGTTGGCGTGATCGATGTCAAACAGCTTTTCGGTATGGGTGCCGTGCAATATGAAACGGAGATCGATCTGGTGATCCAACTGGAGCAGTGGCAGGACGGCAAGTTCTATGACCGCCTGGGTCTGGGGGATGAATTCTATACACTTCTGGATGTGAATCTGCCTGTGATGACGATCCCCGTGCGTCCCGGCCGAAATCTGGCCGGTATTGTGGAGATCGCTACCATGAAAAACCGCCATATGCGTTACAATGTGAACCATGGTGCTGATTTTGTTTCCCAGTTTGATGCCAAAATAGATGCCTTATCACAGGAGAGTCAGGAGAATTCATGAAGTACATCGGAGTTGATATCGGCGCAACCAATTTAAAAGCCGGTCTTATATCGGAGGAAGGGGCGATCCTTTCCACAAAGAAAATGAAGGTGGCAGAAGTTACGGATCCGGCAAAGCTGGCGTGGACCATCTATGCGCTTTGCTGTGACATGTGTGAGGAGACGGGCTGTTCCATGGAGGAGGTCGCCTCGGTGGGTGTTGGTTGCCCAGGTGCCGTTGAGATCCACAGCGGTGCGATTCTCTTTACCTGCAATCTCCCACTGCGCAACGTGCCGCTGCGGCGTCTGTTCCACCAGTTATCGCCCCTCCCGCTCTATCTGGAAAACGATGCAAACTGTGCCGCGCTGGCGGAATACTGTCTGGGCGCAGGTCGCGGCAGTAAGCGCTTTGTGACCATTACACTGGGCACCGGCATCGGCGGAGGAATCATTCATAACGGCAAGATATTCCACGGCTCTAGCGGCATGGCCGGTGAAGTGGGACATATGTCCATCACCAAAAACGGAGAAGTCTGTCCCTGCGGACGGAGGGGCTGTTGGGAGCGATATGCCTCGGCAAGTGCCCTGAAGCGACTGACTTCACGATATCTGCAGGAGAATCCGGATAGCATTCTGGCACAGGTGGTGGCGCAGAACAACAACCATGTGTCCGGCCAATCGGCGTTTATTGCATCACGTGCCGGCTGCCCGGTGGGTGAAAAGATCTGTGAGGAGTATCTGGACGATCTGGCGGCAGGCGTGATCAATCTGGTGAATATCTTTCAGCCGGACACGCTGGCTATCGGCGGCGGTGTCAGCAATGAAGAGGACAGTCAGCTTCTGCTTCCTCTGCGTGAGCGTGTGGAGCGAGACAGCATTCCCTGTCAGCAGGAAAAGCGCACCCGCATTGTAAAAGCGGAACTGGGCACGGATGCCGGCATGTTGGGCGCGGCACTTTTGGGCAAGAAAAAAAGGCAGATCGCTGCCATGCTTTGACCTGGGAGTCAGAGTGAAAAAACCTTTCACACGATTTCGGTCCCAATGAAAATGATCTTATCATTTTTCTGCTTCGCGTGATAAGATACTGCGTTTTCTCCATATTTTGTGCCGACGCGAAGCGGCGGAATGGATGATTTTATGTCCTGGTTTTCTCAGTTGGACAAATGGACAAAGGATTATCTGCCTGATATGCAGATGCTCCGCGATGAACCTTTGAGCCGCCATAGCTCCTTTCGTATCGGCGGTCCGGCAAAGCGCTTTGCTTCACCTGCTGACACCCAGCAGTTGATCTTGCTGGAGAACTATGCAAGAGAGTGCGGTGGCCGGCCCTTGCTCATCGGCAACGGCACGAACATCCTGTTTCCCGATGAGGGATTGGACCGTCTGGTGATCAGCACCCGTGAAATGGCGGGCGTACAGATGGGTGATAATGAGTTTGAGGTCACCGCAGGCGCGGGAGCTTCTCTTGCCAAGGTGGCGGTATTTGCCTGCCAGAGAGGTCTTGCCGGACTTGCTTTTGCCCATGGGATCCCCGGCAGTGTAGGCGGCGCTGTGTGTATGAATGCCGGTGCCTACGGCGGTGAGATGCAACATGTTGTGAAGAATGTTGTGGTGCTTTTCCCGGAAGAGGGAATCAGAACCCTTACCAATGAGGAAATGAAATTCGGATACCGCAGAAGTATCCTGAATGACCGTCCGGAGGGCGTGGTGCTGTCTGCTGCTTTTGCGCTTACCAAGGGAAACAGCGAAGAGATCAAGGGCGAGATGGACGCGCTGATGGAAAAACGTCATGCCTCTCAGCCGTTGGAGCTGCCCAGCGCCGGCAGCACGTTTAAACGTCCTGAGGGACACTTTGCCGGGGCACTGATCGAGCAGACCGGCTGTAAGGGACTTCAGGTGGGCGGTGCGCAGGTTTCTACCAAGCACGCGGGATTTGTGGTGAATGTAAGTAATGCCACAGCCCGAGATGTAAAAGAGCTGATCGCACAGGTACAGAAGAGAGTATTTGATGCAACCGGCGTTACTTTGGAGCCGGAAGTCAAGATCGTTGAGGAATAAACGATGGAATTTTTGGTGATCTCCGGACTCAGCGGCAGCGGTAAAAGCCGTGCAGCTACTGTCCTGGAGGATATAGGGTACTATACCGTGGATAACCTGCCGGCTGAAATGATGGTGAAGTTTGCCGACTTTTGCGCCGCATCGGAGAGCCGGTACAGCAAGGTCGCCATGGTATACGATGTCCGGGCAGGGGAACCCTTTGAAAAGCTGATCGAGGCTATCGGAACTGTGCGAAGCCACGGTTATGCCTGTCGTATGTTGTTTTTAGACTGCGATACCAAGACCCTCATCAATCGCTATAAGGAAACCCGTCGTACCCATCCTTTGCAGGAGGGTGGCCTGAGCATTGAGCAGGCCGTAGCGGCAGAGCGTGAACTTCTTAAATGCGTGAAAGCCCACGCGGATATCGTACTGGATACCTCCGGGTACTCTACAGCCAAGCAGAGAAGCGCACTGATCGAGCTTTTCGGTAGTGTGAAGGATCAAAGAGGCCTTTGCGTAGTGATCACCTCCTTTGGCTACAAGTACGGGATTCCCGCGGAAGTGGACCTGGCCTTTGATGTGCGTTTTTTGCCCAATCCCTATTATGTGGCCGAATTAAAAGAGAAAACCGGTCTTGATTCCGCGGTACGGAATTTTGTGTTTTCCTATCCACAGACCGGCGCTTTTGTGGATAAGCTGACGGATTTACTGGCCTTTTTACTGCCCCATTACAATGCAGAGGGAAAGTCGGTGCTGGTGATCGGTATCGGCTGTACCGGCGGCCACCATCGGAGCGTGGCCATAGCGGAAGAACTGTTTCATCGCATGCAGAACACGGGGGTACAGGTGACATTGAGTCACCGGGATCTTCAGCGATAAGCGCGGAAGGAGGGAAGGCGGTTGTCCTTTGCATACAGTGTGAAATCGGAACTCTGCCGCGGTGCCGTACAGCGCCTTTGCTGCGCCAGAGCGGAGAGTTACGGCGTTTTACTATATTGCAACACTTTCCATGCCGACGAGGTGCGGATCATCACGGAAAACAGCGAGTTTGCCAACCGATTGCCGCGCTTGTTTCAGCGTGCATTCGGCATCAAGTTCGACCGCTTGCCCGATACAGAAACACCGGGTAAGCTGATTTTCCAAATCACAGACCCGGAAAAAATGCAGAAAATTATCAGCACACTGGGATATGACCGTAAGCAAAGTCTGGTGATGCACGTGAATTTCGGTATTCTGGAGGATGATTGCTGTCGCATGTCCTTTTTGCGCGGCGCATTTCTGGCCGGCGGTAGTGTAACGGATCCGGAGAAGAGGTATCATCTGGAACTGGCCACAAACCATGGACAGGCCAGTCGTGAAGTGTCCACCCTGCTGGAGGAATGCGGATTTTTACCCCGCAGTGTCATGCGCGCCGGAAGCAGTGTGATCTACTTTAAGCAGTCTGAGCATATTGAAGATTTTCTCACCGGTATCGGCGCTCCCGTATCCGCTATGGATATTATGACCGCCAAGGTGGACAAATCCATTCGCAACGGCGCCAACCGTGCCATGAACTGTGATATGGCGAACGTGAATAAAACCCTCAATGCGGCCGAGAATCAAATCGTAGCAATTGGCCGGTTGAGACTGTATGGCAAGCTGGATGCCTTGCCACCGAAGCTGAGAGAAACTGCCGAAATTCGCATTGAAAATCCGGAACTGTCGCTGCAGCAACTTGCGGACAAGCATTCACCGCCATTGAGTAAATCGTGTTTAAATCATCGCCTGAGAAAGATTATGGAATTGGCAGGAGAGGAACAATGACGAAACAAGAAAGATGTGAAATCGCGATCAAGGGTCACGAAATGGGCATGAACTGCGCCCAGTGCGTGCTTCTGGCCTATCAGGATATGACGGGCATGACTGAGGAGCAGTGCTGGGGCATCGGCACCGGCTTCGGCGGTGGTGTGCGCTATGGCGGCATCTGCGGTGCCATCAGCGGCGCGGTGATGGTGTTGGGACTTCTGTATCCCCACACGCCGGCCAACGGCGCATCCGGAAAGAAGGCTTCCACCATTCGCACCCAGGAGTTTATGAAGCGCTTCAATGAACGTTTTGTCCATTCGGAGTGCCGTGATCTCCTGCAGGATAAGGATTTGCAGGCCACAGAACTGACCCGGGAGCTGGGCGTGACCGGCCACTGCGGGATGCTGATCGTCTCTGCAGTGGACATGCTTTACGACTATCTGGAAGAACTGAAAGAGGATTAAGTTATGTCTTTCGTGCATCTGCATGTACATACGGAATACAGTCTTTTAGACGGTGCCTGCCGCATCCGTGACCTGCCGAAACGGGTCAAAGAGATGGGGCAGACTGCATGCGCCATCACGGACCACGGCGCCATGTACGGTGTGATCGATTTCTACCGCGCCTGCAAGGCGGAGGGAATTCATCCCGTTATCGGCTGCGAGGTGTATGTGGCGCGCCGCACCCGTTTCGACAAGATGCATGAATTTGATACCGAGTCCCGCCATCTGGTGCTTCTGTGCCGGAATGAAACGGGTTATCGGAACCTCAGCTATATGGTCTCACAGGCCTATGTGGAGGGCTTTTATATCAAACCACGTATTGACCTTGATCTTTTGCGCGAGCATAGCGAGGGCCTCATCGGTCTCAGCGCCTGCCTTGCCGGTGAGATTCCCAAGCGTATCTTAAACGGCGACTATGCCGGAGCCAAGGATTATGCACTGGAGATGCAGAGCATTCTGGGCGAGGGAAACTTCTATCTGGAGCTGCAGAACCACGGCATCCGCGAGCAGGCAGTGGTCAACAATGCCCTATTGCAGATGCACAATGAAACCGGCATTCCTCTGGTCTGCACCAACGATGCGCACTATCTGCGCAAGGAGGATGCCGAGAGCCATGATGTGCTTCTGTGCATCCAGACGGGCAAGACCGTGGACGATGAAAACCGCATGCGCTATGAACCCCGGAACTTCTATCTGCGCTCCACCGAGGAGATGGAGGCGCTTTTTGCCGCCTATCCTGATGCTGTGGATAATACCCAGCGCATTGCCGACCGCTGCCAGATGGAGTTTACCTTCGGCAGGTATCATCTGCCCGAATTCCAGCTGCCTCCCGGCTATGATTCCCCAACCTATCTGCGCAAACTCTGCGAAGAGGGCTTCCGGGAGCGCTACGGAGACTACTCTGCCTACCATGAGCAGTTGGACTACGAGCTGAATATGATCGAGAAAATGGGCTTTACAGACTATTTTCTCATCGTGTCGGATTTTGTGTGCTACGCCAAATCCGCGGGGATTCCCGTGGGCCCCGGACGTGGCAGTGCAGCGGGCTCCATGGTGGCCTATTGCCTGCATATCACTGAAATCGATCCCATGCAATACAGCCTCTATTTTGAGCGCTTTTTGAATCCCGAACGGGTGTCCATGCCCGATATCGACATGGACTTCGGCGATATGCGCCGCGGTGAGGTGGTGGAATACGTTCGCCGCAAGTACGGCGATGACCGCGTGGCGCAGATCGTGACTTTCGGTACCATGGCCGCTCGCGGCGCCATCCGCGATGTGGGACGTGCCCTGAATATGCCTTATGCAGATGTGGACACCGTGGCAAAACTGGTGCCATCCGGCCCCGGTGCTCTGCATATGACACTGGACGAGGCGTTAAAGCTCAGCAAACAATTAAGAGACCTTTACGACAGCGACGAAAAAGTAAAAAAACTCATCGACACGGCCCGGTCTCTGGAGGGAATGCCCCGTCATGCCTCCACCCATGCCGCGGGTGTGGTGATTACCAAAAAGCCCGTCTATGAGTACGTACCTCTGGCGAGAAACGAGGATTCCATTGTCTGCCAGTACAATATGATCACTCTGGAAGAACTGGGCCTTTTGAAGATGGACTTCCTGGGACTTCGCAACCTGACGGTGCTGGATGATGCCGTTAAGATGGTGCAGAAGCATGAACCGGATTTCCGTCTGGAGCAGATCCCGATGGATGATCCGGAAGTCTTCCGTATGCTGACCGAGGGTCGCACCTCCGGCGTGTTCCAGATGGAATCCACCGGCATGACCGGCGTATGTCTGGGCCTGAAACCCGAGAATATCGAGGATATTACGGCTATTATTGCCCTGTACCGTCCCGGCCCTATGGAGTCCATTCCCAAGTTTATTGCCTGCAAGCATGACCCCAAGCTGGTGACCTACAAGCACCCCATGTTGGAGCCTATCCTGCGGGGTACTTACGGATGTATCGTGTATCAGGAGCAGGTCATTAAGGTGTTCCAGGAGCTGGCGGGCTATTCTCTCGGTCAGGCCGACATGGTGCGCCGCGCCATGTCCAAGAAGAAGGCCAAGGACGTAGCTAAGGAGCGAGAAGCTTTCCTGCACGGTGACAGTGAGCGTAATATCAGGGGTTGTGTGGCCAACGGCATTCCCGAAGCAGTGGCGCAATCCATCTATGACGAGATCTATGACTTTGCCAACTACGCCTTTAACAAGGCTCACGCTGTATCTTACGCGGTGGTGGCTTATCAGACGGCGTGGTTCAAGTGCCATTATGTGAAAGAATATATGGCGGCCCTGCTTACCTCCATACTGGATAACTCGGACAAGGTGGCGGAGTATATCGCCGAGTGCCGCAACTGCAAGATCCCGCTGCTGCCGCCAGATGTAAACCGTTCCTTTGACCGGTTTACCGTGGAAGAAGACGGCATCCGTTTCGGCCTGGTAGCCATCAAGAACATCGGCCGAGGATTTATACAGAATGTAGTGCGGGAAAGGAAAATGGGAGGCCTTTTTACCTCCTTCCAGGATTTCTGCCGCCGCATGTACGACGCAAAGGATATGAACAAGCGTGCCGTGGAGAACCTGATACGCGCCGGTGCCTTTGACAGCCTGGGAGCCCGCCGCTCTCAGCTGGTTCAGGTCTACGAGAAACTGCTGGACTCCATTGCCACCAGCCAGAGAGCGAATGTGGAAGGGCAGTTGGACTTTTTCGGCATGACAGGTGGCAGCTCTCAGCGTGCAGACGATGTGGTTTTGCCGGATATTCCGGAGTTTTCCGCCACGGAGCGGATGTTTATGGAGAAGGAGACCACGGGCCTTTACCTCAGCGGTCATCCCATGAGCGATTACCGTACGGCGGCCAGAGCGGCCGGTGCGGTGTCGATACATGCCATTCTGGACGATTTTGCCCAGGAGGATGGGCCATCTCATTTCTCCGACGGACAGTCGGTGACCATCGCCGGTATCGTGACATCTTCCAAGACCCGTACCACCAAGAACAACACGCTCATGGCCTATGTTATGGTGGAAGATGAGCTCTCCGGCATGGAGCTTTTGTGCTTTAATCGTGTCATCGAGCAATGCGGAAGTTACATGCAGGTCAATATGCCGGTACTGGTGCGCGGCAAGCTTTCTGTCCGAGATGAAAAGCCGCCCCAGCTGATGTGCGATTCCATCGAACCGCTGCGGAAAAGAGAAACCGGCGGTGACGCGGTGGAGGAGCCGGTGGAGCTGCCGATATCAACGGGCGCTGTCACCGTTTATTTGAAAGTGCCCAGTGCCGACTGCCCGGCCTATCGACAGATAGATCGTGTGATGACCATGTTTGAAGGTGAGGATACGGTTAAGATCCGTGTGGCGGATACCGGTCGCCTGCTGGGCGGAAAATGCTGCGCCCATGAGGCTTTCCTACAGGAATGCCGCCTGTGGCTGGGCGAAGAAAATGTGGTGGTCAAGCGGAAGTGATGGGACATTTGAGAAAGGAGAACCATAATGGCAGTTGGATTTATCCATGATAAATTGGAGATTCGATTTCTCATTCTGTATATTGCGGCACGTCTGCAGGATCCGGTGAGTGCATCCGATATGCAGGAACTGACCATGATCGACGACGGCATCAACTATTTCGACTTTTCCGTTTGTCTCAACGATCTGGTAGCCACGGAGCATCTGTATCGTAAAGAGGACGGAGCGTATACCATTACTGCCAAAGGAATCAGCAA